>PDWI01001887.1_pt1 | contig 32533 bp, 29 predicted proteins | sample 1430891 | NCBI WGS metagenome assembly PDWI01 (sample SAMN01162508, study PRJNA174530) | Oral metagenome, whole genome shotgun sequencing project. | biome: Marine environment; feature: Marine mammal; material: Swab sample of the gingival sulcus; isolation source: swab sample of gingival sulcus... | reverse complement strand
GAGATAGGCCCTGGCATACACCCAGCTATGCTTTATGATGTGACTACTAGGCTTAAGAAGATGGGCGTAGAGCTAATGCCTTATAAGCAGGTCATGGATTACAAGGGCGGTATGGCTATCATCTTAGATAGGTTTAGCATGGCTGTAGAGTCTAGACCTTATGATTATTTAGTGCTTTCAATAGGTGTGGCAGATGAGATGGAAAATCCTTTTGCCAAGGAAGTATTTGCAAACTTTGACAATGTTTTTGCCATCGGCGATACTGACAAACCTGGTAGGGTTTGGGAAGCTGTAGTTTCGGGTTTTGACAAGGCTTATGTCCTAGACGAGGAGGAATAATATGAAAGATTTTAAAGGAAAAGTAGCCGTAATTACTGGTGGTGCTAATGGTCTAGGTTTAGAGATAGCTAAGGAGGCTGTTAGGCGTGAGATGAAGGTAGTAATAGCTGATATTTGCGAGAAGTCCATAGAGAGGGCTAGTCAGATTCTTGATGAGATGGATGCAGAGTATAGCACCATGCTTATGGATGTTAGCATATATGAAGAAATGGAGGCTCTAGCAGAGTTTACCCTTGATACCTATGGACAGGTTGATATATTTTTCAACAATGCTGGCGTGGTAGTAGCAGGACCTATTTGGGAAGTGCCAGCTAGGGATATAGACTATGTAATCAGCTCAAACTTAAGCAGTGTCGCTTATGGTTTAAAAGTTTTTATTCCTATTATGGAAAAGCAGGGTACAGATGCGCATATAGTAAATACAGCCAGTGCAGCCGGACTTATGTCATCACCTATAATGGCTCCATATCACATGACTAAGTTTGGGAATGTGGGACTTACAGAGGCGACTTATCTGAAACTTCAAGAAATCGGTTCTAAAATCAAGATGAGCATTTACTGTCCTGGCTATGTACAGACTGACCTTCACAACTGTGACCATAGGCGTCCAGAGAGGTTTGCTATAAATGATGACCCTTATTACAAGAGTCCGAGTTATATGCAACATGCTATGATAAATAAGAAGGTAATCGAGACTGGCATTCCAGCTGATTCTGTAGGGCTTAGCGTCTTTCAAACTATAGAAGATGAGAAGTTTTATATACTTACTCATCCAAGCTATACCCCTCTTATCGGTATGAGGGTAAAGACTATATTAGATGGTGGAAGTCCTGATGTGAATTTGTTTAAAAGGTAAAGCGATTTAGGGGAGTTGGAATATACAAGGGTGTCTTTATATGGGCACCCTTGTTTTTTAAAACAAAATACACAGTTTTGTATATAAATTTTAATAATTTTCTGTTATCCTATATTTGACGTAATTTATCTAAGAATTTAAGGAGATTATTATGAAAAAAATTATAAGTATGCTGCTTATTGCAGCTATGTTACTAAGTCTAAGTTCGTGTTCAAAAGCTGAACTGGAAGAGAAAACTAAGCAAATAGAAAAGTTGACAGGTGAAAAGGATGTTCTTGAGAATCTAAATATGGGGTTAAAGGCTCAGTTAGAAGATGCTGAAAAACAAATCAAAGACCTAGAGAAAGAGCTTGAAACACAGGCTAAAAATACAGAAAAATTAAATAAAAAAATCGATGATATGCAGAAAAAACTAGATGAAGTAAGCAAAGAACTAGATGATATGAAAAAAGAAAAGGAAGAAGCTAAAAAAGCGGAAGAGGCTGCATACGAATTGGGTAAGGCTGGTAAAAAATTCGAAGATTTTTATAAGGCTAATACTGATAAGGGCATAAATGGTATGGGACTTCTTAAGTTGGCACAACTAGCCTTTGATATGAGTTTCGAGGATGCGAGCCACCTAGATATTGGGAATAAATTCGAAAGCCATTTCGAGGGTGGTAAATTCGTTCAATACAATAATAACATAGCCTTCTTTTTGGGTGATTCTGGTAGTGATGTAGGGGCTATACAAGTCTCTGGAGATTTTAATAGTCAGATGATGGGGATGAAGAAAAGTTCCATACATACTATGTTTGGAGACCCTAAAACAGCTTCAAAGGGCGAAGACATGCTTACTGGTGATATTATCGATACAGAATCTTATGAATTCAGTGGATATAGTATTAGTATTTTCTACAGTAAAAAAACTGGCTCTGATGTAATAGAGAAGGTAATGGTATTTAAGGGATAAAAGTTTTAAATTAAATATATATATATATATATATATAAACGCTCCTGCATGACTTATATGTAGGAGCGTTTTTCTTATACTGTTAATCATTTAGAAGACTGTCTAGGTCTTTTTCTTTTCTCTTGTTTTCCCTTTTTTCCTTATCTTCCTTTATCTTATCTCCTACCTTTTTAAGTAGGTCGTTGAGTTCTTTTATGCCTTTGTTTTCTTCTGTATGAACATCACAATACTCATTCTCCATAGTTGTAGGGAGCTCGTATTCATAGTCCTTAATTCTTGGTGGTCTAGCAGGGTCCCAACTCTCTGGATTAAGTGGCTCAAGTCTGGAAGTAAACACCTTTTCTTCTAGGGAGTCTTCAGGACAAAACTCAGTAGGGAAGAGTCCTGATTCTTTACATACCTTGGCTTTGACGTGGACATCACATTTTTCAGTAGGTACAGTTCCTACAGCAAAGTATTCAGCCCTGATCGTACTACCTCTAGGATCCTTATCACAAAGTCCTGCAACAGGCAACTTACCTGATATAGAGCAAACATTAGCTGTAGTAATACCCTCTGGCATTTCGAATGGCTTGTCTTCAAGTCCCTCATGAACACGTTGCATTATATTTCTCCAAATATAGGTATGGTAGTATCTATTGTGATACATAGGTTCGGGCTTATCATGTCCTAGCCATATACCTCCTACATAGTAAGGTGAATATCCTACGAAAACTAGGTCCTTACTCTGGTTGGTAGTACCTGTCTTTCCTGTTAAATGCATGCCTGGGAAACGTGCTGTAGTACCTGTTCCACTTATCATAACATCTTCTAAAGCTGAAGTAAGTAGGAAGGATGTAGTCTCCTTCATAACGGTCTTTGTCTTTTGTTGTTTATCTATTAGGATGGATCCGTCATGGTTTAGTACCTTGGTATAAAGAATAGGTTCTATATATGTACCATGGTTGGCTATAGCGCCATAGGCATTAGTAAGTTCGAGTAGGGTAACACCAGTGGTCAGTCCACCAAGTGGAAGGGCTAAAACCTTGTCCTGCTCTGTAATGGTAGTAAATCCTAACTCTTTTAACATGTCGAAACCAGTTTCTATTCCTATATCAAAGATAGTTTTTACAGCTAGGATGTTCATAGACCATTTTATACCCTGCCTTACGGAGTTTAATCCCCAATAGTCGTATTTTTGGTGTCTATACCAGTTGGTAGGGTTATACCTGCCTGCACCTGGCATGTCTATTACATATGGAGAATCATCGAAGACCTTGGCTAGGGTGTAGCCTCTTTTTTCGATGGCTGGTAAGTAGGCAGCTAGAACCTTAAATGTAGAACCTGGCTGACGCTCTGCCTGAGTAGCCCTGTTAAATACACTGTTTCCGGTCTTTTTCCCACGACCACCTGCAAGTGCCTTTACATGGCCGTTATGGTAGTCTATTAGTACGAAAGATGACTGTGGCTCTGGAGTAATGGTGTGGTATTCTGATATTATTTCAGCACCTTCTGGAAGCCACTCAGCCTTTAACTGGTCCATATATGCTATAGCTTCTTCGTCTGAATTGCATACTTTTTCTTCACCAAAGTGCTTTACTTCATCACCGATTTTAGCGGAAAGGTCATAGCGTAGCAAGGCCTTGTAATCATCGCTAAATGGAGGGAAGTTTTCCTCGTTTGCATATTCATCATCTACTATTTTTTGCATTTCTTGGTCTTGGGTAATGTAGATGTTTAAACCTCCACGATACACTAGGTTTGTAGCCTGTGTAGTAGAGTAACCCTCAAGTTCTACCAAGTCTGATATGACATTTCTGATAACCTCATCTACGAAGTAGGTATAGTTGCTACTTTCTTGGAAGTCATCGTTTACGAGTTTAATATTGTCATAAACTTTTTCCCTTAAGGCGACCTCATACTGAGTTTTGGAAATCTTGCCCTGTTTGTACATGTATTTAAGTATGACTTTTTGCCTGTCCTTATTATCTTGCGGATGAATAACTGGATCATATTTCTGTGGGTTTTGCGTAATACCTGCAAGCACTGCACCCTCAGCTATGCTCAAGTCTTTTACATCCTTGTCGAAGTATCTTTTAGAGGCAGCCTCTACCCCTAGCGTACCTTGGGCTAGGGCGGCTGTATTTAAGTATAGTTCTAGAATTTCATCCTTAGTTAAAAATTCCTCTGCCTTCATGGCTAGGTACTGCTCTTGTATCTTTCTTTCGAAGGATACATCAGATGTGAGGACGTTGTTTTTGATAACCTGTTGGGTGATTGTAGATGCACCCTCAGACAAGCTACCTTCTTTAATATTGATGTACATAGCTCTGAAGATACCCTTGATGTCTATACCATTGTGCTCATAGAAACGTTTGTCTTCAATGGCGACAAAGGCATCTCTAACGTGCTTTGGTATCTCGTCTATTTCCACATAAATCCTGTTGGAATCACCTACGGATAGTTCTTGGATTACGTTTCCTTCTTGGTCTCTTATAAAGGAAGTATATCCCTTTGGAATCATATTGTTGAAGTTTATCTCAGGCACTGAGTCGATGATGGCATTTGCTATACCTATTACCGAAGATGCGCCCACTACTATTGCCAAAATAATAGATAAGATAAGCAGTCTAAAAAATACTGTACTTATCAATGTAGTAAACTTATTTGATTTTGATTTTATTTTTTTAATTTTTTTGTTATTTGAATGTTTTGAGTAATTCATAAACCCTTTCTCCGCTTAAAAAGAAATATATACTAGTTCTTTTCATTTAATTATTTGCGAATTTATCGCTAAGAATCATTATACCAAATAAGGATATAATAAAAAAGTTTTTTGCGTTTATTTAGCAGAAATTTAATAATTTATTAAAATATGTTATAATGTAGCATATGGAAAAAATGTACAAATCTATCACAGTCTTAAAAGGAATAGGCGAGAAATCGAAATTATATTATGAAAAGCTAGGTGTCTATAGCCTGCTTGACCTGATTACTTATTTTCCACGTGCTTATGAAGAGAGTTCAGGGTTAAGTTTAATTGATGAACTAGAAAAGGACGAGAATTACATCTTAGAAGTAGAAGTCTTATCTGTAGGACGGGTTATCAGGGCCAAGAAACTTTCTATATTGACTGTATTAGTAGGCGATAAAGGGGGAGAACTTCCACTTATATTCTACAATCAGCCTTATTTAAAGCGTTCATTATTTAAGGGTAAGAAGCTGATTTTACAAGGCAAGACCAGCATAAAAAATTCTAAATTAGTGATGGTTTCACCTAAATTTTTGACTGAAAAAGACTTGGAACTCATAAAAGAAAAGACTCTTTTGCCTGTATATAGGCTGAGCAGAAAGCTTTCTAATAAAAAGCTAATAGCCAAGATTTCAGAGGCCTTTGACTATGTGGGGGATGAAATACTAGAAACACTTCCAGATGATATACTAGGTAAATACGAGCTCATATCCTATGTAGATGCCCTAAAGATAATACATTTTCCTAAGTCATATGAAGAAGTGCTTATAGCTCGTAATAGACTAGTATTCGAGGAGTTTTTAACCTTTATTTTGACCTTGGCTAGACTCAGGTCTGAGACCGAGAAGATAAGGAATGACTTTAATATAGTAGAAAGTGATGCAAATAAAGACTTTTTGGAGAATTTACCATTTGAGCCTACGGAGTCTCAAATGAGGGTTATGGAAGAGATAAAATCCGATATTTTTTCACCTTATTCTATGAATAGACTGATTCAGGGAGATGTGGGTTCTGGTAAGACTTTGATAGCTATGCTTGCTGTAATAGATGTGGTAAAAAGCGGATATCAGGCAGTGGTAATGACTCCTACAGAGGTGCTGGCAAATCAGCACTATGCTTCATTTAATGAGGCCTTGGCTGGCTATGGTATAAATGTGAAACTTTTAACAGGTTCTATTAAAAAATCCGAGAAATTGAGCCTGAAGGATGATTTAAAAGCAGGAAAAATAGATGTCTTAGTTGCGACCCACGCTACTATTACTGATGATACTATATTTAATAATCTAGCTCTAGTTATTACAGATGAGCAACATAGGTTCGGTGTGAAACAGAGGGAAAGTTTGGTAAATAAGGGAGATAGGCCACACACCTTGGTGATGAGTGCGACCCCTATACCTAGGACCTTGGCTCTTATCTTGTACTCTGATATGGACTTATCTATAAACTCTGATATGCCTAAGGGAAGGTTTCCTATCAGCACATATTTCGTAAATACATCTTATCGTGACAGGCTCTATGCCTTTATATTAAAAGAAATAAAAAAGGGAAATCAAGCCTATATAGTGTGTGCCAAGGCTACTGAAGATGAGGAGAGTGAACTTATCGATGTGGGAACTTACCGCTCCATGATACTTGAAAAATTTCCTGAAGATGTGGTGATTACTGCCTTGCATGGCAAGATGAAAAATGTAGAAAAAAATCAAATTATGCAGGACTTTGTTGATAAGAAGATAGATATACTCGTATCTACTACCGTTGTTGAGGTGGGAATAGATGTGAAAGACGCTACCTGTATAGTGATAGAGAATGCTGAACGCTTCGGACTTTCTCAGCTACATCAGTTGCGTGGTAGAGTTGGAAGAAGCTCCAAGGAAAGTTACTGTGTTTTGGTGAGTGATAGCGACAATGAGGAGACTAAGTCTAGGCTTGAGATAATGTGCGAGACCAATGATGGCTTTGAAATAGCTAGGAGGGATTTAGAGCTTAGGGGGCATGGTGATTTACTAGGAATAAAACAGTCTGGAATCCCTAATTTTAAGCTAGCTAATATCTATGATGATGTAGAAATCCTAGAAAATGCAAAAAAATTAGCAAATTTTTTAATTTCTAGTGGAGAAATTGAGAAAAAAGAGTATAATCTACTTAGAGAAAAGATTGATAAATTTTTAAAAAACTTGGAAGGATTTACTTTATGAGAGTTATAAGTGGAAGTGCGAAGGGTATTAAACTTAACGCACCTGAAAATGATTTGATAAGACCTACCTTAGATAGATATAAGGAAGATATTTTTAATATAATTAATGTTGATGTTTATGCCGCTAAGTTTTTGGACCTTTTTGCAGGTACTGGTTCTATGGGGATAGAGGCGCTCAGCAGGGGGGCTAAGGAAGTGGTCTTCGTAGATAAGGCTGGGAAATCTATAGATATTATTAAAAGTAATTTAAAAAAGTCTAAATTAATTGAAAATAATCGCATTTTACAGTATGATTATATTAGAGCAATTAAAAGTTTAAAAGGTGAAGTTTTTGACTTTATTTATCTAGACCCACCGTTCAATAAGGATATCGAAATAAAGGTAATTGAAGCCTTGTTGGAGGGTGAATTGTTATCTGATTCTACTAAGATTATATGCGAGTCTACAGTGGATGTTGATTTTTCATCTATTGAAGATTTGGGCTTGGAAGTTTACAGAGAAAAGGCATACAGATATTGTAAGTTTACTTTTATAAAAAGAAGTCGAGCTTGAGGATATCATAAATTAGCAAATACATAGAAAGAAGTAATATGAAGGCTGTTTATCCAGGTAGTTTTGACCCGATAACATATGGGCATTTAGATATAATAAAAAGAAGTTTGAAGTATACAGATAAGCTTACTATAGGAGTTTTAAACAATCCTAGTAAGACCTCACTCTTTTCTGCGCAAGAGAGGGTGAATCTTATAAAAGAACTGGTAAAAGACTTAGAAAATGTCGAAGTAAAACACTTCGACGGACTTTTGGTTGACTTTACTAGGAGCGAGGACTCCGATGTGATAATACGCGGTTTTAGGACTGTAAGCGATTATGAATATGAGCTGCAGATGGCACATATAAATTATAAACTTGACGATAATATAGAGACTATATTTATGGTAGCAAAAAATAAATATTCTTATTTGAGTTCAAGTATAGTCAAGGATATATGTAAGTTTGGTGGAGACATACAGGGCTTCGTTCCTGCAAATGTCGAAAAAGCATTAAAAGAAAAATTATTTGGAGGTCATAATGGACGATAGTATCAAAAAGATTATAGAAGATTTAGAGGGATATATAGAAGGGTGCTCAGAGAGCTTTTTAAGCAAAAAAACCATGGTTGATAGTGAGGTTATATATGACTTTACTTCTGAGCTAAAGTTAAATATACCTAAGCAAATCGAAGATGCTGAGAGCATAATACTAGATAAGATAGAAATAATGAATGATGCTAACCGTGATGCTACTGTTATAGTCGAAAAGGCGAAGGAAAAGGCTAATCAACTAGTTGATTCTCATGAAATCACTGCACGTGCTACCCAAAAGGCAGAGCAGATTCTAGCTGCTACCCAAGAAGAGGTAAATAAGATGCTAGCAGAGGCTAAGCAAGAGGCAGATCAAATGCGTATGGATGCCAAGGAAGAAAGCGATACTATGCTTGCTAAGGCTAGAAAGACTTCCAAAGAGCTTACAGAGGGTGGTTATGACTATGTGAACGAGATTTTATCGCAGGCACAGCTAGTGCTTACAGATACCTTAGAGCAGTCTAATAGCCATTATCACAAGTTCCAAAACTACCTTAAAAATCAGACAGATGTTATCGCTAGGAACAAGGTGGAGTTAGCAACAAAGAAAAATAGTTATGGGAAGAGAGATAAGGAGAAAAAACATGACAAATAGTGTTACAAATGTAAAACCAGAGGATGTTAAATCATACTTGGGAAATGATGAGTATTTAATTGTAGACGTTAGGGAGCCTTTTGAGTATGCAGAGGGACATGTTCCTACAGCTGTAAATATTCCGCTAGGTGGTATATTAAACAATCTAGACAAGATAGATAAAAGTAAAAAGGTAGTATGTATATGTCGTTCTGGTGTGAGAAGTTTAGATGCTTCAAATAAGCTAGCAAGTAAGGGTTATGATGTTTATAATATGCTTGGCGGTGTGCTAGATTGGACGTATGATTTTGAAAGATAAAAAAGGAAGTAAGATAATTATGTATATTTTAGTAGCAGTAATAGTATTGGTAGTAGTATTTTTCGTCTTCAAAAAGGACGGAGGTAATAGTGCTAATGCTGGGTTTGAAAATGTTTCAGCTGAAGACGTACACTCATATGTAGGTAATGATGAATACCAGCTAGTTGATGTAAGAGAACCATCTGAGTTTAGTGGTGGTCACGTTAAAGGTTCTGTAAATATTCCATTAGGAACTGTTTTGGAGAATTTAGACAAGCTAAAAAAAGATAAAAAGATAGTATTTATCTGTAGGTCTGGAAATAGGAGTTCAAAGGCTGCTAAGATGGTGGCTAAGGAAGAAGGCTACCAAGTATATAACATGAAGGGTGGAATGAATGCCTGGACTTATGAGGTAGAGAAATAAAAAGCTATTTTAAACAAGAACTTGATTACAGTTTACAGGAGTTCGAAAAATGAACGTATATGAAATTATTGGAGTCGTACTAGCATATTTTGTTGGTTGTTTCCAAACATCATTTATAATAGGAAAGCTTTTCAAAAAAATAGATATTAGAGACTATGGAAGTGGTAATGCAGGTACTACCAATGCCTTTAGGGTCATGGGTAAAAAGGCTGGTATTGCTACCTTTATAGGAGATTTTTCCAAGAGTCTTATCGTATACTTGCTTGCATATAGCTTTTTTAAGGATGTAGGTACAGCATTTTTCATAAGTTTCTTTGTAGTATTAGGACATAACTGGCCTGTCTTCCTTAGTTTCAAGGGAGGAAAGGGTATAGCTTCTACCTTGGGTATTATATTTGCGTATAATTGGAAGCTAGGAATTATATTATTTGTGGCAGGAGTGCTCATGGTATTCATATTTAAGTATGTATCCTTAGCTTCTATGACTGTTACATTTTTATTCCCAGTTTCCCTGATAATCTTAAAAGAAACAGGCTTTGTCATACTTACTGCATTCATCTTATTTGTAATAGCGGTATATAGACATAGGGCAAATATAGGAAGACTAAAAAATGGTACAGAATCAAAGGTAAAACTGGGCAACAAAGGATAATACTAAATATGGCAGGAAATAGTAGAAATACGAGAAGTAAAAAATCTAATCAAACAAGCAAAAGAAAGCCTAGTAGTAAGAGGACAAGAAAAAAGCAAAGTTTACTTTTAGGTAGTAAGCATTTGGGTGAGATTCTCTTACTGATAGTGCTTTTATTTTCTTTTTATCTGATAATTTCTCTTTATTTTTCCCTTGGTGGTAAGCTAGGAGAGCTTATTAGTGGTGCAGTTTTTGGGCTTTTTGGTATGGGAGCCTATTTCATCCCACTTTACTTTGCTATTTTTTCTGCATACAAGTTATTTAAAAAGGATAAAAAGAACCTAACCTTAGAAAATAATAAGTTCATGGTATCGTTTATATTTATTATTATAGCGTCTATAATATCCCATATTTACTATATTAAGTCTGCTCAAATACCTAAGAGCATATTTGAGACCGCAGGATTTTATTACACTGTTTCTAAGATGTCTAAGGCATATGGGGGTATAGTAGGTGGTCTAATAGGTGATGGCTTGCTTATTGCTCTTGGAAAGATAGGAGCTAGTTTACTTATTGCTCTTATTTTAATCATACTTTTCATCCTGCTTACAGAGAAGTCTTTTATAAAGCTTATTTCTTTTATAGCTAGCAAGATAAAGGCTCGTTCTAAGCAAGCGAATAAAAATATTAAGAAAAAGCGTAAGCTTCGCAGTGAGCAAAGGCGTAAGAAGAAGGAAGAAGAACGTTTAGATGATGAGTTTTCAGGATACGAAGATGATGATAGGTATTATGATAAAGATTATGACAATGTAATTAAAGAAAATACTGTCCAAAAAGATGGTGTAATAGGCTGGGATTTCGATGAAAAAGTAGATGAATCCAACTATGAGGTTATAGGTGGAACATCCTTTGATGAGGGTAATACTACGCTAGATGAGCTCCCTAAAAAAGAAGAAAAAACTGTTCCTAAAGATGAGATAGAACCTAAGAAGGTGGTAGCTAGGAAACAGGATGGCAAGTACCATTTTCCTCCACTTAAATTACTTTCTAAAAACTCAGATAAAAACAAGGTATCTCGCTCAGCAGTGGAAGCTAAGGCAAATAAGTTAGTAGAGACCTTAGATAGTTTTGGGGTAGATGTTACTTTGCTTGATATGAAGATAGGACCTAGTGTTACCAGGTATGAGCTTCAGCCTAATATAGGAGTAAAGGTAAGTAAGATAGTCAACCTACAAGATGATATAGCACTTTCCTTAGCAGCTAGTGGAATCAGGATGGAAGCTCCTATTCCTGGTAAGTCTGCCATAGGTATAGAGGTGCCAAATGATAAGAGCGTAAATGTCCTTTTAAGGGATGTGATAGAAAGCAAGAAGTTTAAGGCGCACCCATCTAATTTGGCAGTAGCCCTAGGTGTGGACATTGCAGGAGATACCATTATAGCTGATATTGCCAAGATGCCTCACCTCCTTATTGCAGGAGCGACTGGTTCAGGAAAGAGTGTATGTATAAATACCATCATCATAAGTCTTTTGTATAAGTCCAATCCTGATGATGTCAAGATAATCATGGTGGACCCAAAGGTAGTGGAACTAAGTGTATACAACAAGATACCTCACCTGATGATTCCTGTGGTTACAGATCCTAAGAAGGCAGCACTTTCGCTGAACTGGGCTGTAAATGAGATGAATAAGAGATATAAGCAGTTTGCAGAGCAAAATGTAAGAGATATAAAGGGCTTTAATGCTCTAGCTGCTGAGGATGAAGAATTAGAAAAGATGCCTCAGATAGTTATTATTATAGACGAGCTTGCTGACCTTATGATGGCTGCACCTAGTGAGGTAGAGACTGCCATTATCAGACTGGCTCAGATGGCTCGTGCAGCAGGACTGCACCTGATAATAGCGACCCAAAGACCATCGGTAAATGTTATTACTGGTCTTATTAAGGCGAACGTACCTAGTAGGATAGCCTTCAATGTATCTTCTGGTGTCGATTCTAGGACTATTATTGATAGTGTTGGAGCTGAGAAGCTTCTTGGTAAGGGTGATATGCTCTTTAGTCCTGTGGGTATGCAAAAACCTCTAAGGGTACAGGGTGCCTTTGTATCAGATAAAGAGGTCAAGTCAATAGTAGACTTTATAAAGGTAGAAGACGAGGAAGAACACTATGATGAGAAGGTAGCTGAGAGTATATATACTGGGGCTATTGGAGCAGCAGATACTACAGATGATAGGGATGAGCACTTTGAAGAAGCTGTAAAACTGGTCATTAAAAAGGACAAGGCCAGTGCTTCCATGCTACAGAGATACTTTAGAATAGGCTACAATAGGGCAGCTAGACTAATGGATGAACTGAGCGAGATGGGTATAGTCTCAGAAAGTGATGGCTCTTCTAAGGGAAGGGAAGTCCTTGTTACCCTTGCTGAATACGAAGAGATGAAAAATAAAACAGATAAAAGTGAGTAATGATTTTGTGTGATTTGGGGATTTTGCGCATTAAGATAAGTTTTGGAGGAAGTAGATGAAGACTGATATACAAATAGCAAACGAAGCTAAAAAAGAGCATGTATTTGATGTAGCCAAAAAACTAGGTATAGATGAAAAACACCTTATTTTATATGGGAATGATAAGGCTAAGATAGATGCATCCTTAGAAAAGGAAATAGAGGATAGGCCAGATGGCAAGCTTATTTTGGTGACAGCTATAAATCCTACCCCAGCAGGTGAGGGCAAGACTACTGTTACCGTTGGATTGGGGCAGGCGTTTGGGCTTTTAAATAAAAAGTCTACCATAGCCCTTAGAGAGCCCTCACTCGGTCCTTGTATGGGCATCAAGGGAGGTGCTGCAGGTGGTGGATATTCGCAGGTCGTTCCTATGGAAGAAATCAACCTGCATTTTACTGGTGATATCCACGCTGTAAGTGTAGCTCACAACCTACTTGCTGCCATGCTAGACAATCATATACACCAAGGAAATAAATTAAATATAGATACTAGAAAGATAGTATTTGGTCGGGTCGTAGATATGAACGACAGGGCACTTAGAAATGTAGTAGTTGGATTAGGTGGCAAATTAAATAGTGTGCCTAGGGAAGACCATTATTCTATTACAGTGGCTTCAGAGGTCATGGCTATACTTTGCTTGGCTTCATCTCTAGATGATTTAAAAAGCAGGCTCGGTAATGTCATAGTAGCTTATAATATGGATGATGAGCCTGTACGAGCTAGTGATTTAAATGCTGAGGGGGCTATGACAGCCTTGCTTAAACAGGCTATGATGCCGAACTTGGTTCAAACAATAGAAAATACCCCTGTACTCATCCATGGTGGACCTTTTGCGAATATTGCCCATGGATGCAACTCACTTAAAGCTACAAAAATAGGCTTAAAACTTGGAGATTATTTACTTACAGAAGCTGGATTTGGAGCTGACCTAGGGGCTGAGAAATTTTTTGATATTAAATGTAGGTTAGGTGGGCTTAAACCTGATGCAGTCGTTTTAGTGGCTACTGTTAGAGCGCTAAAATACAATGGTGGTATGTCTAAGTCAGAACTTGCTACCCCAGACCTAGAAGCTTTGGCTAAGGGTATATGCAACCTAGAAAAACACATAGAGAATATCAAAGCTTATGGTATGAAGTTAGTGGTGGCACTAAATAAATTTGAGGCAGATAGCGATGAGGAGATAGCTTTTATAAGAGAAAGATGTGCTAGTTTAGGAGTTGATTTTGAGCTATCTACTGGATTTACAGATGGTGGCAAGGGCTGTGTAAACCTAGCTAAAAAGGTAATAGAAATAGCTGATAGTGGTGAGAGCGATTTGAAATTTGCCTATGATGATGAAGATAGTATAAAAGAAAAAATAGAAAAGATAGCTAGAAATATCTATGGTGCTGATGGAGTGGTATACTCAAAAGAAGCTCTAGATGGTATTGATAAATACACCAGACTAGGCTATGAAAAACTACCTGTTTGTATAGCTAAGACCCAGTATTCATTTTCAGATGATGCTAGTAAACTTGGTCGTCCAAGTGGTTTTGACTTGCACGTTCAAAAAGTGAACATTTCTGCTGGGGCTGGATTTTTAGTAGTTTTGACAGTAAATGTTATGACTATGCCAGGTCTTCCTAAGTTTCCAGCAGCAGAGAAGATAGATATAGATAACGATGGTAATATTACAGGACTTTTTTAATAAAAATACTGTAATATTATATAAATATTGTAATAGGAGAAAAATTTGGCAGTAATACTTGATGGAAAAAGTTTAAAAGAAGAGATTGTAAATAATTTGAGTGAAAAGCTATCTAAAATGGATGAAAATCCATGTTTGGCTGTTATTTTAGTGGGAGATAATCCTGCCTCAAAAGTTTATGTAGGTCACAAGCAAAGAACTTGCGAAAAGATAGGTATTAAATCGCTTACATATGAATTAGATGCTGATATTAACGAAGATGATTTGCTTAAATTAATTTCCGATTTAAATAGCGATAAAAGTGTAAATGGGATTTTACTACAGTTACCTTTGCCTGAGCATATTGATGAAGATAGGGCTCTTATGGCTATAGACCCTAGCAAGGATGTAGATGGTTTTCACCCTTTAAATATGGGAAAATTAGTGATAGGAAATGGAGATTTTATCTCTTGTACACCAAAGGGTATTATTAGCTTATTAGAACATTACAAGATAGATATAAGAGGCAAATCAGCTACAGTTATAGGTAGGTCTAATATAGTAGGCAAGCCTGTTTCACTACTTTTGACATCAAGGGATGCTACCGTTACTTTGGCGCATTCTAAGACGGAGAATTTAAAAGAAATTTGCAAGAATAGTGATATATTGATAGTGGCTATAGGCAGGGAGAAGTTTTTGACTACTGACTATGTAAAAGATGGTGCTATAGTCGTAGATGTAGGTATAAACAGGGGTACTGACGGCAAGCTTTATGGGGATGTAGACTTCGATGAAGTAGTGCAAAAGGCAGGTTTCATCACTCCTGTACCAGGAGGTGTAGGTCCTATGACCATAGCCTCTCTTATGGAAAATGTATTAATAGCATATGAATTACAAACGGAAAAGGGAAAGTATGAATAAGGGAAATGTTTTTTTAATATCGCTAGGTTGCGATAAAAATTTAGTAGACTCTGAGCAAATGCTTGGAAGCATAACAGATGCAGGCTATACCTTGGTAAATGATGAGGCTGAGGCTGACTATATAATAGTTAATACCTGCTCATTTATACATGATGCCAAGGAAGAGAGTGTAAATACCATACTTGAAATGGGTGAGCTTAAGTCTGAGGGTTTAAAGGGCTTAATAGGTGTGGGATGTCTTACCCAAAGGTACCAAAATGAGCTTGCAGAGCTTATTCCAGAGCTTGATGGTATGCTTGGAGCTACTAATTATGATGAAATAGTAGATGTCTTGGAAAATATAGAAGATGGGGAGAAGTATTTTTCGTTTAATGATATAAATTACAAAACTAAGATAACAGGTTCTAGAATTAGTGATTTTACTACTAGATATGGGTATTTGAAAATTTCAGATGGATGCAATAATAGGTGTGCTTTTTGTATAATCCCTAGTTTAAGAGGTGATTTGAAGAGCCGTTCAAAAAATGAACTTATTAAAGAGACTGAAAATTTAGTAGCACAGGAAAAAAGAGAAGTGGTAATAGTGGCTCAAGATACTCTTAAATATGGCTTGGACCTATATCATAAGCGTGCATTTACTGAGCTTGTAGATGATTTGTCTAAAATAGATGGCCTCAAGTGGATTAGGCTTATGTACTGTTATCCAGAGGATGTTACAGATGAGGTTATAGAGCTTATCAAGACCAATGACAAGGTTGTTCATTATTTGGACACTCCTATACAGCATGTTAGCGATAAGATTCTTAAGTCTATGAGGCGAAGAACCAATAAAAAACAGATATATTCCATGATAGAAAAGCTGCGTAGAGAGGTTCCTGATATTATAATTAGGACGTCTTTGATAGTGGGTTATCCGGGAGAAACTGAAGAAGACTTTGCTGAACTCAGGGACTTCGTAGCTGAAGGGCATATAGATAAAGTAGGTGTTTTTACTTATTCTAAAGAGGAAAATACAGCGGCTGACCTGCTAGATAATCAAGTAGATGAAGAAACCAAGACTAGAAGACGTGATGAACTGATGAAAATAGCTCAGGAATTGACTTTTTATAAGAATAGGCGCAAGGTTGGTAGCACATATGAGGTTCTTATAGAAGGTTTTATCGTGGATGAAGATGTCTATGTTGGAAGGACTTTTGAAGATGCTCCTAAGGTTGATAGCATGGTCTTTGTCAACAGTGATGAGCCCTTGTTAGTAGGTTCTTATGTAAAAGTTAAAATTACTGATTTTTCTGATTATGACTTAATTGGTGAATTTACTGGAGAAATTATATATTAAAGTTTGATTTTTCTTAAGGAATATCTTAAAATAAACTTAGTAAATTACAGGAGATTTGATATGAATATTGCGAATAAAATAACAGTGCTTAGAATTATACTTATACCGTTTTTCTTACTTACTTTATATTTGTGGGATGGAACATCCTTATACTTGATTCCTACTATTATATTCATAGTAGCTGCACTTACAGATTTTGTGGATGGTAATATAGCTAGGAAGTACAACCTTGTTACAGATTTTGGCAAGTTTTTGGACCCTATAGCAGATAAGTTACTGGTTATAAGCGCACTTATTTATTTTAGTGAGGTTGGAAGAATAGCAGGATATTGGACCTTTATTATAGTTGCTAGAGAGATTACCATTAGTGGATTTAGGATAATAGCTGCTGGAGAAAACATAGTCCTTGCAGCTTCTAAGCTCGGTAAAATAAAGACAGCTACCACCATGGTAACAATTATATTTATGCTTATATTTAAACAGTTTGTTATGTTTGAAAATATACTTGTATATATAACAGTATTTTTCACTGTGCTTTCAGGTGCAGATTATTTGATTAAAAACGCATATATATTCAAAGGTAAAATGTAATATGAAAAATTTAAAATGTGAGATAATAGCAGTAGGTAACGAACTTTTATTTGGTGATGTAGTCAATACAAACGCTGCATATTTAAGTTCTAAATTAGCAGAATTAGGTATTATTATTACTAGACATACAGTGGTTCCTGATGATGAGTCTATCATATTAGAAGCCACTGCTTTTGCGTCTAAAAATAATGATATAGTGATTTTTTCTGGTGGATTAGGTCCTACTGATGATGATTTGACCAAGGAAACTTTGGCTAAATTTCTAGGTGTAGACTTAATTTTAGATGATTTTTCTCTAGGTGAAATACATAAGTATTTTAAAAAGAAAAATATTTATATGCCTAAGAAGAATGAAAAACAAGCTCTACAACCACTTGGCAGCAAGGCGCTCAAAAATGCAAACGGAACTGCGCCTGGTACATATGCAAGGAAATCAGCTGTACACTACTTTTTACTTCCTGGTCCACCTTCAGAATTAAAGCCTATGTTTACTGATGAAGTAGTGCCTATTTTGAAGTCTTTAAGTGATATGGCTATCGCAAGCAAGACCATGTCTGTTATGGGGATAGGCGAGAGTGATATGGCTGAAATGCTGGGCGATTTACTAGATAACGAGAGCAATCCAAAAGTTGCTCCATACGCTAGCCCAGGTGTAGTCAAGTTTAAGATAACTGCATACGGAAAAGATGAAAAAGAAGTAAATGATTTGGTAAATGCCAAGCGTGATGAACTTTTTCCTATAATGAAGGACTATCTTTTAAGCGAGGATGGGGATGATTTGGAAGAAGTCTTAATAAAAGAATTAAAGGAAAAATCCCAGACCTTAGCTATAGCGGAATCTTGTACAGGAGGGCTAGTAAGTGCTTCTATAGTTGCAGTTCCATCTGCTAGCATGGTTCTCAAAAAGTCAAATATTACATATTCTAATGAAAGTAAAATAAAAGATATAGGAGTTAAGCCTTCTACTATAGAAGATTTCGGTGCTGTTAGTGAAATCTGTGCCAAGGAGATGGCTGAGGGAGTCAGAAGGTCGGCAGGAAGTGACTTTGGCTTAGCTATCACAGGTATTGCTGGACCTGATGGAGGAAGCGAAGAAAAGCCTGTTGGAACGGTTTTTATAGCTGTTTGTAATGAAGACGAAAGCTCAGTTAAAAAGTACGTATTTACTGGTAATAGGGCAAGGGTTAGGAATTCGGCTAGTAGGTATGCAATGATAGACTTGCTTAAGTTTATGAGAAAATAAAAATATTTGAATTGCCGCTTGACATATACGAACGTATGTACTATAATTAATTTAAACAAACGTACGTTCGCCATTTGTTGTATTTATTATTTTAAGATTTGAGAGGATTATTATGAAAAAATCAAGCAACACCAAACTTCCAAGTAAGGCTGATAAGGATAGTGCATTAGAGTCTGCGATAGCTCAGATAGAACGTCAGTATGGTGAAGGAGCTATTATGAAGCTCGGAGCTACTAAGGATACTATGAATATAGAAACAGTGCCTACAGGCTCGTTAAGTCTGGATATAGCACTTGGAGCAGGTGGCGTACCGAAGGGACGTATTATAGAGCTTTATGGTCCAGAAGCCAGTGGTAAGACTACTTTGGCGTTACATATTATTGCAGAGGCTCAGAAGGCAGGTGGTACAGCAGGTTTTGTAGATGCTGAGCACGCCTTAGACCCTGCCTATGCCAAGAATATAGGTGTAGATACTGAGAATCTATATATATCACAGCCAGACAATGGTGAACAAGCCTTAGAAATTACCGAGATGATGGTTCGCTCTAATGCCATAGATATTATAGTAGTAGACTCTGTTGCAGCCCTAGTGCCACGTGCAGAAATAGAAGGGAACATGGGTGATTCACACGTAGGTCTACAGGCTAGACTTATGTCACAGGCTCTTAGGAAGCTTACAGGCGTAGTTTCCAAGACTAAATGTGTGGTTATATTTATCAACCAGCTTCGTGAAAAGGTCGGTATTTCCTTTGGTAGTCCAGAGACTACTACTGGTGGTAGAGCGCTTAAGTTCTACTCCTCAGTTAGGCTAGATGTTAGGAGGATAGAGACTCTTAAGCAGGGTACTGATGCAGTAGGTAATAGGACTAGGGTAAAGGTAGTAAAGAACAAGATAGCTCCACCATTTAAACAGGTAGAGTTCGATATTATGTTTGGTAAGGGTATATCTCGTGAAGGTGATGTTCTCGATATGGCTACAGACCTAGGACTTGTTAAGAAGAGTGGTTCATGGTTCTCTTACAATGATGATAAGCTAGGTCAAGGACGTGAAAACTCTAAGACCTACTTAGCTGAGAATCCAGAAGTTTTTGATGAGCTTATACATAAGATAAAAGTTCACTATGGACTTATAGAAGAAGAGCTAACAGATACTGAGAACACTAGCGATGAAGTATCAGCTAAGGATGCGGTAGAAGAAAAGTCTACTAGCAAAGCAACCAAAAAAGAAGAAGACAAGAAATAATGTCAGATGATATTTTAAATATAGTATCTAAGAAGATAAATGAGAAGAAGGTAAAGGTTATTTTTGATGATGGCTTTTACCTTCCTATATATAAATCAGAGTATTATAAGTATTTTAAAAATAATGCCATTTCTAAGAATAAGTTTGTGGAAGTCCATCAGACAGTTATTAATCGTGGCAAAAAAAGAGTTTATTATCTTCTAGGTACTAGAGAGTATACGACTTATGAAATAAGCACTAAGCTTAAAAGGGGAGAATATAATCCGAACGATATTAGTATTATTTTAGATTATTTTAAGGATTTAGGCTACCTAGATGACCGTGCCTTTGCCGAGAAATACTTAGACTATTATAAGGATAAAAAAAGCCTCAGAAAGATAAAAGAAAAGCTAGCTAATAAGGGTATTTCTAGGGATATAATTCAGGATATTTTTACTTATTCAGAGACTCTTGACAATGTAGGTGACTTGCAGTATGATTTGGTATATGAGATGGCTATTAAGAAATATCGGCTTTTGACCACTAAAAGGGATAGAGATTTAGATGACAAATACACTGCACAAAAAATACGTCAAAAGCTCTATAATCACTTGATGGCTAAGGGATATGATTATGGTATTATTTCAAGAGTAATATCAGAAGTCATGGGTTCTTAGGAGATGTTTTTATGGGTAAGGATGCTGAAGATAAAGTAATTTCCAATAATTGGAATAGGACTATATCACATATACTTTGGGGTATATTTTTAAGTATTGTTAAGTTTGACTTTGCTTGGTTTGGTATACTGACATCTTTTATCGGAGTATTGCTTATTTTTACAGGTTTTAGGAGCTTACGCAAGGAGAATAAATACTTTAAATTTGGATATATCTTTTCTGGGATTGGGCTTTTTATTCATATAGTTAATGTTATTTTTATTGCTGCAGCCATCAGTAGATTTATGACTGATAGTATCATATTTAAGTCTATTACGATTATTGCCGTATGTCTACAGTTTTTTACCTTTGTTTTTCTTTATAAGGGTATTTCACAACTAAGAAAAGATTATAATCTTGAGCCTAGGGTAAAGGGTGGAATACTATTGATTTTTAGCTATATTCTATTTTTTATCATTGTTATTTCTCAAGTTGAAATTATAGGAATTTTTATAATACTATTAATGATTTTTATATTTTCTCTTATCTTTATAGGAAAAAATGCCAAAGAACTAAGTTCTACAGCATATAGATTAAATCCTTATGATGAGAAGATTAGTGCTTTTAAACTGGGGAATATTATTGCTATTATTACCTTAATTTTTATTGTTTCTGTAAGGCTAGGAGCCAGTACTTTACCTATGGACTTTGTAGCCTATGACTGGACTTATCATGATGCTGATGATATGGATGAAATTAGTGATGATATAGCTCACATGCTCGATATAGGCTTTCCAAAAGAAATTTTAGAAGATATGACATTTTTTGATATATTGGCTGTTGCCAAGGCTGAAGAAGTCTATATAGCTAAAGGTAATATTACAGGGGATTTGCAAGTTACTACAGTACTCAGCAGATTAAATGATGGGCTTATGTGGAATGTAGTCCAGTATTTTGATTGGACTAAGACACCTGAGTTTAAAGGTAATGAAGCTATTATCATCACCCTTGATAATAATACCAATATACCACTAAAATTAAATACTAGTTTTTTAAATGGATTGTGTATATATGATTGTAGCCTTGAAGAAAAAAGCAATAGAAATAGATATGCTGCTTCTTTCTATGATTTAAGAATAGGTACTATTTCTAATACTCCTAGCTATGATTTTTTCCAAAATAATTTTGATTTGGGTAAAACCATTACAGCTAGCTTTTCCTTCCCTGAGTTTGCCAAGCATCCTAGGGGATATATCAGCTACAATGTATTTTTTAATGAAGTCGACCGTAGATTTTTTACATCTTCCATCATGTACGCTCATCAAGTAAATATATCTTCCTATCCTGTAAGGGTAGCAGGTGAAAGAGAGGGTTCTACATTTATATTTGGAAACACATTTAGACGTACTAGTCTTATGCAAAGCATAGACTTTGAAGATTTTAAAAAAATTGAAAAATAATTATATATAAGTGGTAAAGGTGAACTATGTTTGAGATTAAAAATATTAGCAAAAAATACGGAAAATTACTAGCTATAGATGATATTTCCTTTAATGTAGAAGCAGGTAGTATTTCTATACTTATAGGACCCAATGGTGCTGGTAAATCCACCATTATTAAGTCTATTGTGGGCTTGCTCAGGTATAAGGGTAGCATTAGTATAGCTGGATATGATAATCGCTCTATAGATGCAAAGAAAATTCTAGGATATGTTCCAGAGTTGCCTTCTATCTATGAGGGGCTAACAGTTGGAGAGCACCTGACCTTCATCGAAAAGGCATATAAGGTAAAAGATGATGAGTATAAGGCGCATCTTTTAGAGATATTCGAACTAGAAGACAAACTTGATAAACTAGGCAGTGAACTAAGTAAGGGTATGCAACAAAAAGTATCTATTATTTGTGCTTTACTTCATAAACCTAAGGCTATCATATTCGATGAGCCTATGATAGGTCTTGATCCACATAGTATCAAGATGCTTATAGAGACTATTAAGGAGCTATCAAATAATGGGGCAGCCATAATTATATCGACTCATTTACTTTCTTCAGTCGAAGATTACTGGGAAAATGCTTATATCATGAAGGATGGTAAAATATTAGCATCACTTAGTAATGATGGTGAAGTAGATTTAGAGAGTATATTTTTTAAACTTACTGAAGCAGGTGAAAATAAGGATATTTCTATTCTTGAAACGACAAGTGAAATAAAAAATAAAGAAGAAGTCTCCATAGATAAAACTAAAAACAATACAGGTCAAAATATTAACAATATTGGCAAAAAAACTCCTAATACAGATGATGAAAATATGAATGCATCAGGTACAAGTGAGGAATAATACTATGAATTCAGCCTTATTATTCCTGCTAAAACGCAGCTTTATAAATCGTTTTAAGAAATTCATAAAGACTCCTTCAAAGGTGATTCTTTCATTGTTTTTTATATTTTTAATATTTGTGACGATATACAGTAGTTTAAATGTACATAATACAGAATTTTCGCCAAAAGAAAATTTATTTGCTATGATTTTTGGATATTTTTCACTTATATTTGTAGTAAGCATAGCTAATGGGATAGATAATGGAAACTCATCATTTCTGATGTCTGACATAAATATTTTATTTACTTCACCCATACATCAGCGTGAGATTTTTACCTATGGACTTATAAAAAGTCTATCTGCTAGCTTGCTTGGAAGTATATTTTTACTTTATCAGTTTAATGTGTTTACCAACACCTTTGGTATGACTGTAATACATTTTATAATGACATTTTTCATATTTTCATTATTTATGTTTCTATTTCAGTTTACTTTTTTCTGTGTTTACTCCTTTGTAAGTAAGAGTGAAAGATATTCCTTGATAGCTAAAATAGTATTTTATGCTCCTTTTGTTTTACTTGCTCTTTATGCAGGATACCTATATTTAGGAAATAAAGATTTTTTAGCTTCTCTTGTTATAGCTGTAAATATGCCTGTAGTAGACTACATACCCCTTATTGGATGGACTGTAGCGATTATCAAATATATGGTTTTAGGAGATAGTTATAAACTTTTAATTTATATAGCTGTAGAGATCTTATACTTTATTATTTTGTATTATATTATGGCTAATAGAAATACAGAGTTTTATGAAGATGTAATAGCTAGTGCCAAGAATAACGAAAAGCTTATATTAGCTAGAAAGTCAGGTGCGACAAGGACTGAGAAGTTTAAATTATCTAAGAAAAATACTACATCAAGTGAAATAAAGGGTAGTGGGTCAAGTGTATTTTTTAGTATTAATAAGATATTAAACAAGAGAACAAATGTATTCATAATACCTAGAAGAAGCCTAGTGATAGTATTTTTTACCTTGATAGCTACATTTATATTTACACATGCTTCCAGAGAGATTTTTGCAACGCTTATGAGTATATATATGGTTTTGATGCTGTATATAAACAATAGATTTGATAGCCATTTAAGGAAGAATTATGTATACCTAGTTCCTGATAAACCATTTAAAAAGCTTTTTGCTTTAATATTATCAGATTTATATGTATTATTTTTTGAGACTATAGTTCTTTATACTATCCTATTTATTCTTATGGATATAAACATGACTGAGCTCGTATCTCTAGCAGCAATTAGATTCTTTGCTTGCATGCTAATAGTATCCATAAATGTAATCATAAAGAGATTCTTAGGAGCAGAGGGTACACTTTCTAGGATGGTATTTCTATTTGGAGGTATGTTTATTTTAGCCCTTGTAGGGATAAGTGGTGTAGCTGTTTATGCTATAACAGATGATAATCTGCTTATAACAAGTATATTGGTAAGCCTGATTTCTTTGCTTATTTCTAGTATTTTTATCTTCATATCGAGAAATTTACTTTATTATGTAAATTTAAATAAGTAGTTTATTGAGATAATTTCTAAACATATAATATATTGAGATAATTTCTGGGTCATTTTTTTGATAATGACATTATTATGAACTATATTATATTTTAAATTATATATATTTTAAAACCCAGATATTTTCTCAAATATTTTGTAAAAAAGAAAATAAGTTTACATAATAATATTATGTAAACTTAAATGGGACTATTTTTTATTTTCTAAGTTTAACTACCTTCGATGCCTGCCTTCTACGACTATCTTCTAGGTCAGCGTAGTGCTTTTTAGTAGTGTTTACATCCTTGTGTCCGAGCACATCTGCCACCAAGTAAATATCACCAGTTTCCCTATAAAGACTAGTGCCATAGGTACTTCTGAGTTTATGTGGAGAGATATTTTTAAGCGTAGTAACTAGCTGGGAGTATTTCTTTACTAGCTTTTGCACTGAACGGACGGAAATCCTTTTATGCTGTAAGGATAAGAAAAGAGCGCGTTCACTTCCTGAACTAGCTATAATTTCCTTTCTTTCTTCCATATAAGCTCGCAATGCATCTTCTACCTCTTCACCAAAGTAAACTATTACTTCCTTTCCACCTTTTCTAGTAATATGCAAGCCATTTACTTCGAAGTCCACATCAGTAGTATTTAGTCCTACACACTCACTTACCCTTATACCAGTACCTAGTAGTAGGGTAAGCAAGGCTAAATCTCTGGTTTTGGTTTTTTTATGAAATTCTTTTTGCTTTTTGCTTAGATTTTCACCACTTTCTACCTCGTCGAGTAAGCGTGCCACTTCATCGACCTCAAGTCTAGTGATAACTTTTTCATGGATTTTTGGCATATCTATAAGGGTACTTATATTGCTTTCTATCTTTTGTTTCCTATAGAAATACTTATAAAGGGTACGTAGGCTAGCTATTTTCCTAGACTTACCACGTTCATTATTTATTTGTTCCTGGTCTCTATCATTATGATAATAGCTAATATAATCTATGTATTGTTCTAGGTCGTCTACAGTCAATTTTTCTAAGTCTGTAACTACTAAATCACTTATTTTCTTATCTTTGAAGTAGCTATGATTAGCTAGTAAGTAATCAAAAAAAAGCTTATAATCATAGGCGTAAGCTATCCTAGTTCTGGAGGCTGTTTGATTTTCTATACCTCTAAAAAACTCCTTCATAAAGGGTGGTTGCCTTTCCAGAAGTTCTCTTAAGTGCTGTCTATTATCTATTATTACCTGCTTATGATAATCGTCCATTATATCCCTCCAAATTAGATTTTGTTATAGCTGTAAAAAGCCTATCAGGTAGTTTAGGCTCACCCATATCTATAGAAAGTCTCTTGATGAGCTCCTTGGTATCCTCACGTTTGGTAGCTCCATCAGCGGGACAAGCGTTCTTAAGTGGGTTTATGCCTTGTTTTTTGATAAAAGCTCTGATTTCGTGTTCATATACATACATCAAAGGACGTATAGCAGTAATATCTATCCTAGAAAGATAGGTAACAGGTGGAAAGCAATGGAACTTACCATTATAAAGCAAGGACATAAGCATGGTCTCTATAAAATCATCCTTATTATGTCCAAGAGCCACCTTGTTACAGCCTAGTTGCTTAGCCATATCATTTAATGAGCCTTTACGCATCTTAGAACAAAGAGAACAAGGGTTGGATTCCTTTCTTTCATTAAATACAATATCGCTAATTTCTGTAGGAACAATGGTGAGTTCCACCTCCAAGTCATCACAAAGAGCTTTAATGCCATCAAAATCCATGGTTCCGAATCCCAAGTCAACGCAAATACCAATAAAGTCAAATTTCTTAGGATAAAAACGTTGTAAGCCTTTAAGAGCGTACAAAAGTGCGATGGAATCCTTGCCACCAGAGACACCAACGGCAATTTTGTCGCCATCATCAATCATTTCATATGTATCAATAGCTTTTCTAGTCAAGCTAAGTAGTTTTTGTAATTTCATAAAATCTCTTTCTATATTTTTCTTTATTAATTATTTATAAGTAGTATATCGGTAAATTGTGTATGAGAAAATATCTGGGTTCAAATAAAATTAATATTCAAATTAACATAAACAAGTCGTTAATATCAATCAGATAAAAAAGACCCAGAAATTATCTCAAATTAAAGTTTAACAAATTAGATATCTCTAAAAGTTATTTTTTATATCTCTACAAGTTTAACGAATAGATGGGGTTTAGTAAATTAAACCCTTTATTATAATAAAAATAACCACATTTATTCGTTAAACTTGTCTTTTGCGAATAGTTACATATTTAATTATACCACTTCCCTTAATTATAAACAAGTAAATTATTACTTTATTACCTATATAGGTAAATTTATTTTATAAATTTCTACAAATCTAATCTTACTGCCTCTTTTTACTAGTTCTAAAAGGGGCAAATACTCATCGTCTATTTTTGCAATCAGATTTATTCTTTCATCAGCCGGTCTGTCCTCAGCAACTATCATAAGTTCGCCAGTATACCTGCTGTATCCTATGTTATCTAATGTTATAGAGCCTTTTTCCCTAGACAAATTATTATTCTTAGGAGCTACATCCCTTCCTTTCCTAGAAAAAACTCTCGACTCTGCTATTCTTAAGAGTTTGGCAGGAGAATCCTCTCTAATAGTAAAGACCCTATCATAAAAATCAAAATCATCGCTTAATTTCTCTACAGGCAAAGTGATGACTCCATCAGCATCAAAGTCATTTATTAAGGCTAATTGACCATCAGAAATAATTCCATCTCCTACAAATACATCCTTTATACCATGCTTTAAAGTCAAAAACAAATAAGCTACATAAGGCTTGTAATATCTATATGTCTCAACGCTTGGTAAGCCATCATATATAGGTCCTCTATGCTTTAGGTCTCCAGATATAAATACCATAGGCTCTATACCAAAACTGCGTAGCAAGGCGTTTTGCTCTTCAAAATAGTCTATATCTAGTCCTGTTTCAGTCCTTGGGTAATAATTGTGCATAGCCATAAGATTAAGCTCACTTGACTTTGCAAGCTCTAAATCAGCCCTTCTAACGCCACTAGCATTTATACATATAGGAGCATAGCTTGAAATCTCCAAGATTTGTTCTGACGAAAATCCATAGTCTATCCTAAAAAAATCAGCATGACCTGACTGCCCTGCCACTTTAAAGAAGTCATCTCCAAAATACTCATAGTTTTTGACAGAGACATCAGCAAGGATTTTATAGCCTTTTTTCTTTAGTAAAGCTGTCATTTCAAATAGTTTTTCTTTTTTTATATGCGCGATTTCCTCTTCTACATGAAAAGATGTAAAAACTTTCGCTTCTCTTCCGTTCATATCAGGAAGTTTGTCATAAACTTCTTCTAAATTACTCAAGAATACCGAAAAATTTATTGCCATTTTAGCCTACTTTCTAATTTATACAAATTTTAGTCTACATAATAATGTTATGTAGACTAAAATGCGATTCCTTGCAAACTTTCAAAGCTAATTTTATTTTCAAGAAAACAAAAGCATCACTTTGTTAAAAATAAATCAATACCTCTCAATGGGAAGCCCATCCTAATACAGTCCTTTATCCCTAAAACTTAATCAATCTCTTTAGCTCATCATCTATTAAGCCGTTAGTAACGAATAGATAGTCCCTGTCCTCATGTGTACTAGGTCTACTAATAAATGTTCCACCAGCCTCTAGTAATATTATCTTTCCTGCCATATAGTCCCATTTACCAGTCGCTATCTCCCAGTATCCAGCGAGGGTTCCCTCTGCTACACAACAAATATCGAAGGCACAGGTACCAGAACGCCTTATCCCTCTAACATTTGGCATAACTGCAGTGAATTCATCTGCATTATTATCCTCACGCTTCCTATCATAGGAAAATCCTGTAGCTATAATACTTTCTTCTAGTTTATCTACCTTTGATACTTCTAACTTTTTATCATTTAAGTAGGAACCGTTTCCCTTTGAGCCGTGGTACATATAGTTTAGCTTAGGCAAATAAACTACCCCTAATACAGCTTCATCTTCATATGTAAGCGCTATAGAAACTGCATATAGAGGGTATGCACTTATATAATTACTGGTTCCATCTATGGGGTCTATTATCCATTTATAAGGACTTTTTATCTTATGTGCTCCACTTTCCTCAGCCAAAATATCATGCTCAGGATAATGAGCCTTAATATAATCTATTATTATCTTTTCGCACTCTACATCTACATTGGTTGCAAAATCTATAGATGAAGTCTTTCCGATAAGTTCCTTTATTTCACAGCTCTTTCCCAACTGATACTCGCCTACTTTTTTGGCAAGTTCTATTATTTGCGTTTCTACTTTTTTTAAATCAAGCATTATAAACTCCTTATAAAACTCATATAATTACTCTATGATAGGTAAATTTATTTTGTAAGTCTCTGAAACCAATCTTATTATCAAAACCGTCCCCAAACCTATTATAACACAATATTCATACTCGCTTATATATGCTCTAGAGAAAATATAGAGAGCACCTCCGACCAAGGTTGAAACAGCATATATATTTTGGGTAAAAATCATAGGTATATCACGAGACAAGACATCCCTAAGCATACCCCCTCCTACTCCTGTAAGCATACCAACTAGAAGTAAAATCAAAACATTATCTCCATAACCAGTTCTGATGGCTACATTGATACCTAAAACGGTAAAAATCCCTAGCCCTATAGCGTCTGAAATAAGCAAAAACTTAGTATAAATATGCATAAACTTAGTAATGGTCATCTTATCCTTAAATGCAAAGAAAAACATAAGTATTATAGAAGTAGCTACTGCTACCATGAAACAAAATGGCTTTTGCAAAATCAATGGTGGTGCTATACCGAGAAGCATATCCCTAAGCATACCACCGCCAACTGCCGTAATAACAGCAAGGGCTAAATTCCCAAATACGTCCATACGTTTTTTTATACCTATTATGGTACCAGAGGCTGAAAAAGCTATAGTACCTAATATCTCTAAATAAAAGCAAAAAACTTGAAAGTCCAATTTCTACCATCCTTAAAAACTTGTTAAATAATATAATAAAAATGCAAAAAATTCTCTAATATACATTTGCAACTTGATTATCTGAGGCGTTCTAGCATTTAGGGGTTCTGCATTGAAACCATTTTCTTTGGCTAAAAGCAAGGAACGTAACATATGGAAATCATTAGTAGCAATTAGTATATCAGCATCTCCAATTATATCATGGGTAAAAGCAAGGTTTTGTGAGGTGCTTGTGCTCTTGTTTTCTTCTATAATACGCCCATCATCTACCCCATGCTCCAAAAGATAATTCTTCATAATATAGCTTTCAGCAAAGGCCTCATCATCACCTTGACCACCTGAAACCACTATCTTTATATCATCATCATTTTCTATGTATTTAAGGGCTGCATCTAGCCTGTACTTAAGAGCTAAAGATGGACTATCGCTATGAACGTGAGCTCCTAAAACTACAATATAGTCATATTTTTTATCCTTATATCCCCTATGTCCTGTATATATTATAAGAAATTCAAGTAAAATAAAAACAAAAAAAGCAAGACCTATGAGGGTTAAGAATATCCTTTTAAATTTACTTTTATTTTCTTTTTTCATAGCTTTATATTCCTTTTCTATTTACTCCATCTATTTTATATGATACCATAGCAATATGAAAGTAAAATTTGATAAAAAATTAAACAAATATCACATAAGATTTGATAAAAAAAATGTTAAAAGTGAAAAGAAAGAAATATACGCTAAGCTGACTAGCAAATATGAGCTTGTATTTACCTTTGATACAGAGATAGACGGCAAAAAAGAAGAAGAAAGAGAGGCTGATGTCGCTGCTTTAATAGATATATTAAATACTCATGACTTGACTTATGAAATATCGACTAAAGAGGTTCATACATCAAAGAAAATCTTAGGTATACCTACCATGACAAAGGTGAAAAATATCCACTCTACCATCAAGGCCAGCATAGCTAAAAATGTCTTATCTGATGACTTAATAGCCTTCTTTTTAGAACATGAAATCAAAATAAATTTCCTTAGTGAGCCTGAAAAAGAGGAAGAATTCTATGATTCTGCTATATTCCAAAAGATGTTCTCTACCTATGATTTATCAAAACTGTAAAAATAACTCCTTTATTATAACAATTCTACATCGTTCATATTTTGAACCAGTTTAAAAACGGATAATGTAGGGAATAAAATAACGTATAAATAATGAACGATAAGCTTCATTATTTATACGTTTATATTTTACCTATTATCTAACCAAGATTTAAAGACCATGTCGTCATATACACTAAGAGCGACCTTTTTTCTCGTTATTTCCATGAGTGATAGCGTAGTGAGACCATGTATCATAAGATTAGCTCCGAGTTTTTGGCTTATTTTTTGCATTTCTTCTATAAGTTTTTTATCCAAGTCATCATCGTGCATATTTATAAAATCTATTACTATAATACCAGCTAAATTTCTAGCTATTATCTGTCTTACTATTTCTCTAGCTGCTTCTACATTGTTCTTATAGATGGCTTTCTTATTATCTTTGCTCATGGAAGATTTATGGGTATTTACATCTATCACATACATGGCTTCAGTCTTTTCTATGACTATGTTAGCACCTGATTTAAGGAGGACTTTCTTAAACAATAGTTTCCTAGCCCTGTCTCTTATTTTATATTGGTTTAAAAAGTCTATATACGAGCTTTCATCCATTAGATTAAGCTCTTTATATGCCTCTTTAAGTTCTGGAAAAGAAGATATTATTTCAAAATTATATGATCTTTTAAGTTCGTTTATAAAATGTCTTAGAGGATTTACTTTTACCACTGTTGAATTTGTAGGCAAGGTTTCTATCCTGTTTAATACTCCTACAAAGCCATCTATCAAATCTGTAAGTTCATCTTCCAAAGTCCTTATATCTACCTTGTCTGCACTAGTTCTAGCGATAATGCCAAAGTCATATTCCTTATACTGGCTTAAAACACTTTTAATAAGACTTCTTAAAGGTGGATTATCTATTTTTTTGGATACAAAGGCTCCCCTCCTATCACTTACTAGAAGAAAATTCTTGCTATGCATATTGATATTTGGACTAACCATACTTAGTTTATCACCACTGCCATGCTTGAGAACCTGAACCAATATTTCATCACCTTCGCATAGTTTTTTCTTATCATTTATATTTTTGACATAGTAATACTTATTACTACCAGATATAGGCATGTAAACATCTTCGTTTCCATTTATTTTCAAAAAGGCACTGTTTATAGATTTTTTTATCTTATAAACCCTACCAACATAAACTGAAGATAAGGTGGGTTCATTTTTATCTATACTGTGGATTTTAATTATTCGTTTTGCATCTGCTAAAATAGCCAAGGTACCACAGCTGGTTTTTTCAATAAAAAGTTTCATAGATTATATATTTCCTTTATTTTTCTTCATTATACTACTTATTTAGCAATTTTTACAGGATTTTTAGCTATATTTATTGATAATAGCTCTTGCTTATGATAAACTCTTTCCTAATAGACATTGTTTATATAAGGGCTCGTATAAAGCGTTTAAAGCCCTTAGTCTAATGCAAGAAAAGAGAATAAATTTTAGGAGATGAATATATGTCAAACGTATACGATACCCTGCTTGAGCGTGGTTTCATTGCACAGGCAACACATGAAAAAGAAATTAGAGAATTATTAGGAAAAGAGAAAGTTACTTTTTATATAGGATTTGACCCTACAGCAGACTCACTTACAGCCGGACACTTCCTTACCATCATGGCTATGGCACATATGCAAAGAGCCGGACATAAGCCTATCGCCCTAGTTGGTGGTGGTACTGTTATGATTGGTGACCCTAGTGGACGTACTGATATGCGTCAGATGATGGACTTAGAGACCATAAATAAGAACGCAAACATATTTAAAGAGCAGCTTTCCAACCTGATTGATTTCACCGATGACAAGGCCATCATGGTAAACAATGCTGACTGGTTACTTCCACTTAACTACATAGAGTTTTTAAGGGATATAGGAGTTCACTTCTCAGTGAACAGAATGCTTACTGCCGAGGCTTATAAGAGCAGGCTTGAGCGTGGTCTATCCTTCCTAGAGTTTAACTATATGCTACTCCAGTCTTATGACTTCTTAGAGTTAAATAATAAGTACGGATGCCAATTACAGCTTGGCGGTGATGACCAATGGTCTAATATACTAACAGGTGTAGATTTGATAAGAAGAAAGAATTCCAAGCCAGCCTACGGTCTTACTTTCAACCTGCTTACTACTTCTGATGGTAAGAAGATGGGTAAAACTATGAAGGGAGCTGTTTGGCTAGACCCTAAAAAGACTACACCATATGAGTTCTA
>PDWI01002061.1_pt1 | contig 32534 bp, 32 predicted proteins | sample 1430891 | NCBI WGS metagenome assembly PDWI01 (sample SAMN01162508, study PRJNA174530) | Oral metagenome, whole genome shotgun sequencing project. | biome: Marine environment; feature: Marine mammal; material: Swab sample of the gingival sulcus; isolation source: swab sample of gingival sulcus... | reverse complement strand
TAAATTGGTTGTCGAAAAAATAAACTCTAATTCTAAAAATATTGAAGAAAAGAATGCTCAGATAATAGCGGTTATTCAAAATCTATCGGCTATCGCAGAAGAAAATGCAGCTACTACTGAAGAAGCTAGTGCTAGTGTTGATACACAAACACAATCGATTAATGATATATCAGCTGCTAGTAGGAATTTGGCGGAGATTGCAAACGATCTTCAAAACGAAGTAACACGCTTTAAATTATAAGGAAGCTATATTTAGCAGATTAATTGGGATAAGAATTAAAAACTCTTATCCCTTTTTAAGTAAGCTTAAAAAATAATAATATTTTATTTGAGATTAGTATTACTTTTTATTAAAATAGCACCAAAAACGACAAAAAAATGATATAATGTACTATTGTGAGAGGGTGAAAATATGAAAGATGTAAATGTTGTAGTTTTAGCTGCTGGTGCTGGAACTAGAATGAAATCCAAATTACCTAAGGTTTTACATAAAATAGCGGGAGTACCGCTTGTAGGACATGTTATTGATACGCTGGAAGAATCTAATTTAGTTGATATATCAGTAGTTGTTGGACATGGTAGAGAACAGGTTGAACCGTATCTTCAAACTAGAAGGGATATTAATATAGTGTATCAAGCTGAAAGGCTTGGAACTGGTCATGCTGTTATGATGGCAGAAAGCCGTATACAGGACGATAAGGATATATTGATACTTACTGGTGATACACCTCTACTTCGTGCAGAAACTATTAAAAATATGATGAAGTTTCATAGTGATAATGATTTAGATGCGGTTGTTTTAACTGCATATATAGATAATCCTTATGGATATGGTAGAATTGTTAAAAATACAGACGGTTTTATTAATGAAATAGTTGAACATAAGGATTGCACAATGGAGCAATTAAAGATTAATGAGATTAATTCAGGAATCATATGTGTAAAAGGTTCGCTTTTAAACACTTTTTTAAAGAAACTTAAAACTAATAATTCGCAGTCTGAATATTATTTAACTGATGTTATTGGTCTTCTTACTCAAAATGGATATAAAGTAGGTGCATTTGTAGTAGATGATAACACTGAAATCATAGGAATTAATGATAGAGAGCAATTGTCTATGGCGGATGATATTTTTGAGGATAGAATTAAAAAATATCATATGAAAAATGGAGTTACATTTATAAATCAATCTAGTATATATATTGAGAAATATGTTGAGATAGGGAATGATACAATTATTGAAAATGGGAGTATTTTAAGAGGTACTACTAAGATAGGTAGTGATTGTGTGATTTCTAATTCAGATATTAAAAATACTATTATAAGGGATAATGTATGTGTTAAAAACTCTACTCTTATTGATAGTATGGTAGATGATTCTACAAATGTTGGACCATATGCATATCTTAGACCGAAAAGTGTTATTGGAAAGAATGTTAAGATTGGTGATTTTGTAGAAGTTAAAAATTCTAATGTTGGCGATAACACGAAGGTATCTCATTTAACTTATATTGGAGATGGAGATGTAGGAGAAGGGGTTAATATTGGTTGTGGAGTAGTTTTTGTAAATTATGACGGGACTAATAAACATCGTACAAAGGTAGAAGATGGAGCTTTTGTAGGATGTAATGTGAATTTAGTAGCGCCAGTTACAGTAGAGAATGGAGCATATGTTGCAGCGGGTTCAACTATTACCAAGGATGTGGTTACTCGTTCTTTAGGAATAGCTAGAGCTAAGCAACGTAATATAGAAAATTGGGTTGATAGAAAGGCTCAATCAAAAAAATAATAAATAATGGAGGATACAATGTATAACATGGATAGGAAAATCAAAATTTTTGCAGGAAATTCAAGTCAAGATTTAGCGGTTAAGATTTGTGCGGAATTAGGAATGCCATTAGGTGATGCAGAAGTTAAAAAGTTTAGTGATGGTGAAATATCTGTTAATATTAATGAAACTGTAAGAGGTGTTGATGTATTTATTGTTCAGTCTACAAGCTGTCCTGATGTAAATACTAATATTATGGAAATTTTAATTATGATTGACGCTATGAAGCGTGCTTCTGCTGGAAGGATTACAGCGGTTGTTCCTTATTATGGATATGCACGTCAAGATAGAAAAGCAAAAGCGAGAGATCCAATTTCAGCTAAGTTAGTAGCGGATTTATTTGTTGCTGCTGGAGCGGATAGAGTATTAACTATGGATTTACACGCTGCACAGATTCAAGGATATTTTGATATTCCTGTTGACCATTTAGTAGGACTTCCTATACTTGCGGATTATTTCCAGAAAAAAGAAATTGAGGATTTAGTTGTTGTTTCTCCAGACTTAGGTAGTGTTACACGTTCAAGAAGATTTGCTGATAGATTAGGTGCGCCTATTGCGATTATTGATAAAATGAGAACTCAAGCTAATGTTTCAGAGGTTATGCATGTAATTGGTGATATTGAGGGCAAAAATGTAATTATGATAGACGATATGATTGATACTGCGGGGACTATTACAAATGCGTCTAAGGCTCTTAAAGATTTAGGTGCTAAAGATGTTTATGCTTGTTGTACTCATGCGGTACTGTCTGGCCCTGCTAAAGAGAGAATAAAGAATTCTGCAATAAAAGAGCTTGTTGTATTAGATACTATTGATTTAAGTGATAAACTTGATTTAGATAATGTAAAACATTTAACTGTAGCACCTATATTTGCTGAAGCGATCAGAAGAATTTTTAATAATGATTCAGTAAGCAAGTTGTTTGACTAAAAATAGGATTATATGAAAATGAAAGCCCCGCTAATCGTTTGATAGGCGGGGTTTTAGATTTTTATTTATTATTTGGGTTAATTCTATATCCATGGAGTAAATTGCCGTTTTCTAAAATGAACGCTTTTGCTGTTGGTTGGTTATAAGAAACGTCGTATTTGCTCATTAGATAATCGTTTAGTTCTATTCTATCTTTGAATTTTATAACTTGGTATGGGTCGGAAAAAGTTAATTTTTCAATAAATAATAAATTATTATCTTCTTCATTATCAATAAGCACTCCCGTATGACCAATAAATAAATTTTCATCTAAATCATTATGAATCCAAACTGTAATTAGCGAAGCATTACTCTTTTTAAAACTAATTTTTTTATCTGCCCAATATTTTTTAATATTTTCTATATGAACATTTATATCTTTTACAAGTGGTGTAGAAATATCTTTATAAAAAGTGTTATATCTTTTTATATTTTGTTCTGTAAAGTATGAGTTATTGCTATATTCTATAGATTCTGTATCAAAAAATAGATTGGGAGCTGGCTCATCGACTAAAGTTCCATCTATGTTAATCAAATCATTCATTAATAAAAATGCAGTCATTCTGCAGTTATATCCTACGAAATCGGGGTGTTTTTCGTTCCATTTTTCGTCTATTTGTTCATAATTATATTCTGGATTTAGGTTTGTTGAATTTTCAAATCCTTCTTTTACTTGACCTATATCACCTACTGTTGAATTGTACTCATTGATTAGAGTTATAAGATTATCTACATTTTGTGGATTGATACCCGAATCAATCATTTTAGATTTAATTTGTTCTTGAGTTTGATTGTCCATCAAATTTGAATATTCAATATTTTCAATATATGGATGAGTATTAATATCAAGTTCGGTATTTGTGTCGTTTTCGCTTGTTTCGTTGTTGTTATTTGTGCATGCTGTTAAACTAAGTAAAGCTATTATGCTTAAAACCATTAAAATTTTTTTCATTTTTTTCCTCCTAAGATGATTTATATTTTTAAGCTACATATGAAAGTTTAAATCTATTTATTGTAAAAGTCAATGTTTTTATTTTGTATTTTGATAGAGTTGTGTCAAACCATAAAGTATAGTATATTTTAATATGAAAGATGTATTGAATTATAATAACTCTAATTTAGATGTGCATATGCAAAGTTAAAATATTTATTTGAGATATTGAATTAAATTTAGGAGAGAGATTAATGTATATAGTAATAGGACTTGGAAATACGGGCAAAAAATATGATTATACAAGACACAATGTAGGGTTTGATGTTATAGATTATTTAAGTAAAAAACATAGTATTTCAGTAGATAGATTAAAATATAAATCATTGATTGGGAAGGGAAAAATATCTGGAGAAGATGTTTTGCTTGTAAAACCACAAACTTTTATGAATTTAAGTGGACAGGCATTTGTAGAGGTGTTAAATTTTTATAAGCCTGAAAATGATAAGGTAATAATTATATATGATGACATAGATACGGAGATAGGCAAGTTACGAATTAGAAAAAAAGGTAGTGCAGGTACTCATAATGGGATGAAAAATATTATTTATTTATCTGGTAGGGATGATATGTATAGGCTTAGAGTAGGTGTGGGCAAACCACCTCAAGGCTATGATTTAGCAAATTACGTACTTGGAAAGTTTTCTAAAACTGAGGTTGATATTATATCAAAGGTGATTATAAATTCGGGCGAGGCTGTTGAAGATTGGATAAAGCAAGATATAGATTATGCTATGAATAAATATAATACTATGTTGGTGGAAAAATAAATTATGAAACAAGTTATTTCGAATATTTTACAAAAATCTGTTGAATATAAGAGTTTAATCAAAAGTGTAGATGAAGGGTATAATCCTATATATATAACTGGTACGGATTTGAATTCATCAGCTTTACTTACCGATACATATGCAAACAATGTATCGGGTTTTGTTATGTATATAACGCCAACTGAGCATGAAGCCAAGAGAGTGTTTAATGATTTACTGTTAGTTTCGTCGAGTGTATATCATTTACCTGCGAAAGAAGTGGTGTTTTTTCATTCGTTTGCACATTCTAACGATATTTTGCACGAGAGATTACATATAATTGATAAGATAATTCGTGGAGAGAAAATAGTAGTTGTAGCTTCTGTGCAGAGTTTGCTCACTCGTCAAATAGCTAGAGATAAATTTGAGGAGTTTAATATTGAGATTGGAGTCGGCGATATTTATGAGCCTTTAGAACTCGCTAAAACTTTAATGAAATTTGGTTATGAAAAAGTTGATAAGGTTGAGGCTAAGGGGATGTTTAGTATAAGAGGAGGTATAATAGACTATTATCCTCCGCAATTAGAGCATCCGATTAGGTTAGAGTTTTTTGATGATGAAATAGATTCGATTCGAATGTTTAATGAGATAGAGCAAGTTTCTATAAAAAAATTACAGGGTTCAAATATCCTACCTGCAAAAGAAATTTTACTCTATAATAGGGAAAAATTAGTCCAAAATATTCAAAAAGAGATTGAAAAAAGACAAATTTCTGATGAACTTGCATACGAAATGCAAATATTTATTGAAAATATAAATTCGTATGGATATAGTGAAACATTAGAACTTTTTATAGATTATTTTGAAGATGAAATATGTTCTCTTATAGATTATATGCCAGAAGATGCTACTTTAATTATGTTTAATCCAAATAGAATTGATGAAACTTCGGAAAACTATCAAAGGGGCATAGATGAAAAGTTTATAGATTATTTTGAAAGAGGCAAACTACTCAAAAGAGAAGGCAAATGCACAGTTCCAATATTTAATTTTATAAAATCTACAAAAGTGTATAGGTTGTTTTTGATGGATTATTTGCAAAAGGGAATTATAAATTATTCTCCTAGTCAAATTATAAATATGAGAACTGCTGAACCAGAGGAGTATCATGGGAAGTTAAATTTATTAGCGAGTGATTTAAAAAGGCATTTGCACAAAGCTTATAAAGTGTGCATTTTTGTAGATGGGGATAAAAAAGTAAATTCGGTTTATGATGCTTTGATTTCAGAAAACATTTTCGCTGAGATTAAATCTTCGGAATATAATGAAAATATTGTTTCGGGGCAATGTTTTATTTTTAATGAAAGATTATCTAAAGGGGTAACTTTTAAGTCAGCTAAATTTATTATACTTTCAGATTATGAACTCTTTAATGTAAAAAAATTATCTCGACGTTCAAGTGATAAATCTAAAAAAATTATTAAGTCATATTCTGATATTGAAGTTGGTGATTTGGTTGTGCATGAAAATCATGGAATAGGTAAATATTTAGGTATAGAGCAACTGAAAATTGACGATATAAGGAAGGATTATTTTAAGATTGGGTATTCAGGAGACGATTATTTATATATTCCAATAGACCAAATGGAGATGATTCAAAAGTATATTGGTGGAGAGGTTAGTTCTATTAAGCTACATAAACTTGGTGGCAATGAGTGGAAGAGGAGCAAAAGACGAGCTAAAAAGTCTATTGAGGATATGACTGATGAATTGTTGGAATTATATGCTAAAAGAAATGCTCAAAAAGGATATGCTTTTTCACCCGATACTGATTGGCAAAGACAGTTTGAAGGGATGTTTCCTTATGAAGAAACCAAAGATCAAGTTAAATGTATTGAAGAAATCAAAAGGGATATGGAAAGCGTTAGACCAATGGATAGGCTTCTTTGTGGTGATGTTGGTTTTGGAAAGACAGAAGTCGCTATAAGAGCTACTTTTAAAGCGGTAATGGATAGCAAACAAGTGGCTATACTTGCTCCAACAACTATACTTGCAGAACAACATTATTTAACTTTAAAAGAAAGATTTTCTAAGTTTCCCGCTCGAGTAGAAGTTTTGAGTAGATTTAAGACGAAGTCTGAGCAGATGAAAGTTATAGAGGATTTAAGAACGGGTGTTGTGGATGTAATAGTTGGTACTCATAGATTACTTTCTAAAGATGTTGAGTTTAAAGATTTAGGACTTTTAGTAGTCGATGAAGAACAAAGATTTGGGGTTAGGCATAAAGAGAGGATTAAGCAACTTAAAACTAATTTAGATGTGCTTACGCTTAGTGCTACACCTATACCTAGAACTCTACATATGTCGCTTGTTGGGGTTAGAGATATGAGTGTTATAGAAGACCCGCCAGAAGATAGATATCCTATACAGACATATGTGGTTGAACATGATGATTATTTAATTCGTGATGCAATAGATAGAGAAATATCACGGGGTGGACAAGTGTTTTATGTTTATAATATGGTTAAAGGCATTGAATTGACAGCATCTAAAATTAAAAAGTTGCTTCCACACATAAGGGTTGAATATGCACATGGTCAAATGAATGAGAGAAAACTTGAAAAGGTTATGAGTGCGTTTTTAAATCATGAATTTGATGTCCTAGTTTGTACCACTATAATTGAAACTGGTCTTGATATGTCGAATGTCAACACCATTATAATAGATAATGCTGATAAGATGGGAGTTTCACAGCTTTATCAGCTTAGAGGTCGTGTAGGTAGAAGTAATAGAATAGCTTATGCTTATCTTAGCTACGCTAAGAATAAAATTTTGTCGGATATTGCTGAAAAACGCTTACGAGCGATTAAAGAATTTACAGAGCTTGGATCAGGGTTTAAGATTTCAATGAGGGATTTAGAGATAAGAGGTTCTGGAAATATATTAGGAGCACAGCAGCATGGACATATAGCGAATATAGGTTATGAATATTATTCTAAATTGCTTGAAATGACTATGAGAAAAATTAAGGGAGAACTTGTAGAGGAAGAGATTGAAACAGAAATAAATTATAATATTAATGCGTATATTCCAGAAGACTTTATTTTTAATGAAGAATTTAAGATAGAGATTTATAAAAAAATTGCAGCTATTAGAAATCGAGATGATGCGTTTAAAATAGAAGAAGAGATTGAAGATAGATTTGGAACTCTTCCGCAGTCTGTTTATAATCTTATTGACATTTCCTATGTTAAGAGTTTAGCTATGAAGCTTAATATAATTGAAATTTCTGAAAAACTTGGGGATATAGTTTTTAAGTTTAAAACGGGTGATGATATTTCATCTGAATTAATAGAAAGGTTAATAGAAATAGGTGGAAATAGAATCTCATTTGATGTAAGTGGTAAACCAATTATTAGGTTAAAATTTGATAAGAAAAAACTATCTCGTGAACAAAAACTTATCCAATTGAAAAATTTTCTCGAAAAAATTGTGTAAATTATAAAAAATTGATGAAATTGTTTTCATTTTGTGAGATAATTAACTTAGATATTTTAAAATACAGGAGGGGTTTTATGAACGATATTAAAAACAAGGCTTTTTCAACAAGAGCTATTCATGGAGGACATCAAAAAAATGAGTTTGGTGCTTTAGGAACACCAATTTATCAATCATCTACTTTCATTTTTGATTCAGCTGAGCAAGGTGGAAGAAGATTTGCTCTTGAAGAAGGTGGATATATTTATTCAAGACTTGGTAACCCAAGTAATACTCAAATTGAAGAAAAGTTAGCTTTATTAGAAGGCGGAGAGGCTGCTATGTCTACTGGTTCTGGTATTGGAGCTATTACTTCAGTAATTTGGACGGCTGTAAGTGCTGGCGATCATGTTGTTGCTGCTAAGACTCTTTATGGATGTACTTTTGCATTCCTTGAGCATGGTTTAACTCGTTTTGGTGTAGAGGTTGACTTTGTTGATACTCGTGATCCTGAAAACGTAAGAAAAGCTATGAAGCCTAATACAAAAGTTGTTTATTTAGAAACACCTGCTAATCCTAATATGTATTTAACTGATATTGAGACTATTGCTAAAATAGCTCATGAAACAGTAGAAGGATGTAAAGTTGTTGTAGATAATACTTTCTGTACACCTATGATTCAAAGACCATTAGAGTTAGGTGCAGACGTAGTAGTTCACTCAGCTACTAAGTACCTTAACGGACATGGTGATGTTATTGCTGGATTCGCTGTTGGTAAGCAAGAATTTATTGACCAAGTTAGATTAGTTGGAGTTAAAGACTTAACTGGATCTTGTTTAGGACCTTTCGAAGCGTTCTTAATTAACAGAGGTCTTAAAACTCTTCCAATTAGAATGGAAAAACACTGTAAGAATGCTCAAGCTATCGCTGAGTTCTTAGAGAAGCATCCTAAGGTTGAAAGCGTTGCTTATCCAGGATTAAAGTCATTCCCTCAATATGAATTAGCTCAAAAGCAAATGTCGCTTCCAGGAGCTATGGTTGTATTTGAAGTTAAAGGTGGAGTTGAAGCTGGTAGAGTATTAATGAATTCTGTTGAGCTTTGTACTTTAGCAGTAAGTCTTGGTGACTGTGAAACTCTTATTCAGCACCCAGCTACTATGACTCACTCTCCATACACTCCAGAAGAGCAATTAGCATCAGGAATTACTCCAGGTATGGTAAGACTTTCTGTTGGTCTTGAGTGTGCTGAAGATCTTATTGCTGATTTAGAGCAAGCTTTAGCAAAAATGTAGTCTATATCAAAGATATTAGATTAAGATAATTTATTAAATATAAAAAATCCCTCTCTTTTGAGAGGGGTTTTTATTTTAGTAAGGTAATAATTCTATTTTGTCAAATTTTTTATAATATTCTTTTTTATTTATTTTAAAATAATTATATTTGTTGCTTTTTTTCTCCTTTAATAAAATTTCGTCAACTGGGGATGATACAATCCATTTTCCGTTTATTAAGATTTCTGTCCAATATAAATCTTGATTTTTTGAATAGCCATGTATTACTCTGCTTGGTATTTCTAATGACCTTAGTAGCGAGCAATAAAGTATAGGAAATTCATGTTTTTCAGCGGATTTATTTTTTAATAATTGTATAGAATTATTAATATGGGAATTTTTATTTTTATTATTTTCCACTAAATTGATATTATTTACAAGCCAGTTAAAAATAGAATAAGATTTAGAGTAATCAGAAGTTTTGTTATAAGTTATATAGTTAGCTGTGTTATATATATCTCGTTCATTTGCATTTATTAATTTGCTTGGAATAATATATCTAATATTTTCATCATCTATGTTGATTAAGCTAAATTGTAATAAATAGTAATTTTTTATGTCATCAAATTCTACATTTATTTTTTTTGTATTTGGTGAAGATTTTTTAAAATCATCTAATCTGTCTTTTATTTCTTTTATTTTTTCAAGTTCTTGCTTTGTAGTTAGTTCGTCAGAATGTAAAGTCGATGTAGAAACGTTATCTATCAATATAGTTGGCTCACTAAGGGGTTTTAATTTAGCGTCTTTAGTGATTCCAAGAATAGTAACATTATGTTTTCCTAATCCAAATGGCAGATAAATTGTTCCTTCAAAGTTATTTTGATTTAATTTTAGTGGAAATTCTAGTCTATTATCTCTTTTTGAAACAAGTGCTTTAATCTCTGTTATATCTGATTCTTTTGATATAGAACCCTTTATTTGGAATGAATTTTTAACAAGCATATTAGAATAAATTTCTGTGTTTATTTGTACACCGTTATTAAAAAACGGTTCAAATTCAAAGTAATGTTCTATATTTGAATCTAATGTAAGATTATTAATTCTAAATGTGTTTATTATATCGTTAAATAAATCCATTGCAACTTCATCGGTTACCGTTAATCCGTATGTACAATTTATGGTATAGCCATAGTTTCCTGAAACAATAAAGTATTTAATTTGTTTATAGTTGTTTTGTTGTTTATCTGTAGAGATTAGTGACATATTAATTGTGAAATTATCTGTTTTTATAGTGCTATTTCCATTGAAGCTAAGTGCTTTACCATATTTTTTTAATAGATATTTTTTTTGTAATTCTGTGAATTGATTAAGGCTTATTTTTTTATCAAATTTTTGCTTGTCAATAGATAATTTATAGAATTCAGAGTCATCGCTATATCCAAAAGAGGTGTCAGAATCTTTAAGTTTATTCCAAAATGTTGGTGTAAAGATACTTACTCCGTAGTCTTTTATTATTTGCTCTTTATAGAACGAATTATTTATTATTAAAGATTTATTAGTATCATTTGTTGATGTTATATTCATCGTTTTTGTCTCAGGTTCGTATTGAATATTCATATCAAATGTGTTAGCGATAAAATTCGCAGGAACTAGAGTTTGGTCATTTTTAATAATTGGTGCTTCATCAAGTATCTCTGGTTTACCATTTTTATATGCTAATGCGTTATTGATTTGCAGTTTAATAAACATGTTGTTTTTATATGCGATAACTTCTTGTGTGTCGTTAATCCATTTCACATCACAACCTAAAGCTTGAAAAAATGTTTTCATAGGAACCATAGTGGTATGGTTTAAAATTATTGGTTTTGTTTGAAAATTCACTTTTTTACCATCTACATTAAATGTTTCTATATAGTTATCCTCACTTTGAGATTGAGTTTTAGTATTTGTTTTTTTCATAGAATGGTTAGAATAATTTGTTTTGTTTGTGGTCATAGCAAAAGATGGAACAGTAATCGCTATCATACAACCAATCAAAAAATAAATAATAAGTTTTTTCATTAATACACCTCCTCTTTTACTACTTTTATTAAACTATATATCAATGCTTAAACGCAATAGAAATTCGGATTTTGTATTTTAAGTGTAATCATATTGTAACTTTAAATATTGTTTTATTTGTGTTTGTATTTTATTGTGAACCCTAGATATTTAATAGAATGTGTTATACAATGAATATATATGCTTATGGAGGGTTTTTGTGGATATTAGAAAATTGAAAGATAAGAAGATAGCTGATTTGCGTGAGATTGCTAAAGTTATGAATATAGCTGGAGCGTATAAATTAAAAAAAGATGATTTGATAGATGCTATTGTAAATGGAAATGAAAATAAAATAAGTTTGGATAAAAAAGATAAAAATTTAGAAAATAATATTAAACTGGAAACTAAGAAATCGGATTCTAAAACTGAAGAAGGAGAGAATGAAGTAGAGGGTGTTTTAGAAGTTATAGAACAAGGGTATGGATTTTTGAGATTTAAAAATTTTTTATCTAGTGAACTTGATGTTTATGTTTCTCCATCTCAGATAAGAAAATTTAGAATGAGAACAGGTGATAAAATTAAGGGCGTGACAAGAACGCCAAATAGTAATGAAAAATTTAGAGCGTTGTTATACGTTAAAGAAATTAATGGTTTAAAACCAGAAAACAATTTTAATAGACCAAAATTTGATGATTTGACTCCGCTTTATCCTGTGGAAAGGCTATGTTTATCCAATGATAATTCAGTTGATTTATCTATGAGAATGATAGATTTACTATCTCCAATTGGAAAAGGTCAGCGTGGACTTATAGTTGCTCCGCCTAAGGCTGGAAAGACTATTTTACTTAAAAAAATAGCTCAAAGCATATCGAGAAATCATAGTGATGTAGAAATTATTGTACTACTTATTGATGAAAGACCTGAAGAAGTTACAGATATGATTCGTTCTATTGATGCGGATGTTATATATTCCACTTTTGATGAACTTCCAGCTCATCATATTAAGGTAGCTGAAATGGTTATAAGTCGTGCAAAAGCTTTGGTAGAGCAGAAAAAAGATGTAGTTGTACTTCTTGATAGTATAACTAGGCTTGCAAGGGCTTATAACTTAGAAATGCCATCTAGCGGAAGGACTTTATCTGGTGGACTTGATCCATCAGCGCTTCATAGACCAAAGAGGTTTTTGGGTGCTGCAAGAAATGTAGAGGAGGGCGGAAGCCTTACTATACTTGCTACAGCTCTTATAGAAACTGGCTCAAGAATGGACGATGTAATATTTGAAGAATTTAAGGGTACTGGAAATATGGAGTTAACTCTTAATAGAAAACTGTCTGAAAAGAGGATATTCCCAGCTATTGATATAAATAAATCAGGTACTCGTAGAGAGGAATTATTGCTTGATCAAGATGAATTAGAAGCATTGTGGCATGTTCGTAGAGCACTTGGAAATCAAAGCGTTCAAGACGTTACTGAAACTATATTAACTATGCTTATGCGTTCTAAGACAAATAGCGAGTTTGTATCGTTTATAAAAAAAGGAATTTAACACTTGAAATTCAATATTAATCGTGTTATAATTTTAGGGCATGCTAATGTGATTTAATTAATATTAATATATACATTTTGATGGAAAGAGGTGAACTATAAGTGAGAGAGGGAATTCATCCAAATTATAAGGAAATAGAAGTAGTATGTGCTTGCGGAAATACTTTTATTACTAAATCAACAAAAGATGAAATAAGATTAGAGATTTGTTCAGAGTGTCATCCGTTCTTCACAGGAACTCAAAAATCTGTAGATAGAGGCGGTAGAGCAGAGAAATTTAAGCAAAAATACGGAATCAAATAATAATCAATCAGGGGTTAGGGCATATGCCCTAACCTTTTTTCATAACATGGAGGTCAAATGAGTAAATTATATTTTCGTTATGGAGCTATGAACTGCGGAAAAACTACTAATTTAATACAAGTAGCTCATAATTATAAAGAAAGAGGCATGAATTCTATAATTATTAAGCCTAAAACTGATACTAAGGGAAATGATACAGTAGTTTCACGCATTGGTGCTATTAAAAACGTAGATTTAATGATTAGCGAAACACAAGATGTATATGAGGAAGTTAAAAAACTTTTAAATAAAGTTGGTAAAATAGATTGTATTTTAGTTGATGAAGTTCAATTTTTTAAAAAAGAGCAGATAGACCAGCTGTTTGAAATAGTGGTAAAATTAAATATACCTACTATTTGCTATGGACTTAGAACAGATTTTCAAATGAATGGTTTTGAAGGTAGTGAGAGATTGCTTTTGATTGCACATAGTATAGAGGAGTTAAAAACTGTTTGTACATGTGGAAAAAAAGCGCTTCTTAATGGAAGAAAAATAAACGATAAGTTTGTTTTTGAGGGAGAGCAGGTTGCTATTGATGGAGAAAATCAAGTTGAATATCAATCTCTATGCCCAAGATGTTACTTTAAACTAAGAGATGAGGAGTAACTTTATAAAAAGGTGATTTTATGAGTAAAAAATATACTACAATAGGTGGTCAGGCACTTATTGAAGGGATAATGATGCGTGGCTCAAAGCAAATAGCTATAGCAGTCAGAAAGCCTGATGGAGATATTGTATTAAAAGAAGAAAAAGTTAAGACGATACCTAAAGATAGTTGGTTGAATTTACCGATTATCAGAGGTAGCGTTATGCTTATTTCATCTATGATAGTTGGGATAAAGGCTCTTAGCTATTCTGCTTCTTTTTTTGAAGTTGAAGGTGAAAAAATTGGAGAATCGAAATTTGAGAAATTTATGTACGATAAATTAGGAGATAAAGCGGATAATATTTTGGTAGTAATTTCTATGATAATTGCTATGGTATTTGCTTTTGGATTATTTGGGGTTTTGCCTACTGTATTAACTAATTTTTTTAAAACGATTACTGAAAATAGATGGGCTCTTGCCACTATGGAAGGTGTAATGAAAATAGTCTTATTTTTATCTTATGTCACAGCTATATCGTATATGAAAGATGTAAGACGTGTTTTTCAGTATCATGGGGCAGAGCATAAAACAATACACTGCTTAGAAGCTGGGGAGGATTTAACTGTTGAAAATGTAAGAAAACAGTCAAGATTACACCCTAGATGTGGAACGAGTTTTGTATTATTTGTGCTTATAATAAGTATAGTTGTATTTTCGCTTATCAGCTGGAATTCACTCGTTATGAGAATAGGCTTAAAATTGATATTGTTGCCAGTTGTTGCGGGGTTATCTTATGAGCTTTTAAAAGCTGCTGGAAAAAGTCAAAAAGGCATTTTAGGAGCTCTTAGTTATCCAGGATTACAACTTCAAAGGATAACCACAAAAGAGCCTGATGATTTACAAATAGAAGTAGCTATTGCTGCTATGAATTCAGTTCTCGCGACTGAACCGTCAGAAATTGAAAAATATAAGAAAAATATGGATTAGTTATGAATGATTTAAAAGAGCTATATCGGGATAGTGTAAATTCGATTGTTGATATTTCTACTTCGCCAGAGACTGATATTAAAATCCTTATGGAAAAATTTTTAGGAATAAAATATATTGATGTAATTATTGGCGATAAAAAAATTTCAAAAGAAAATTTAAAAGATTATAAAAATGCACTTAATAAAAGAATAAATGGTGAAGTATTACAGTATATTACATGTGAAGAAATTTTTATGGGGCTGTGTTTTTATGTTGATGAAAATGTTTTAGTTCCAAGAGATGAAACGGAAATACTCGTAAACAAAGCTTTAGATGGGATAAATAAAAGTGGAGCTAAAAAGATTTTAGAAGTTGGTGTTGGAAGCGGTGCTATATCTGTTAGTTTGGCTAAATATAGCGATATAGATAAGGTTTATGCTTTGGACATTTCTAAAAATGCAATAGATGTAGCAAAACGCAACGCTAAGGATATAGGTGTTTTTGATAAGATAGAGTTTATTGAGAGTGATTTGTTTGAAAATGTGTCAGATGATTTGCTCCATAGTTTGGATATGATTGTGTCAAATCCGCCGTATATACCTTTGAATGAGATGAAACAACTCCATGCAGATGTAAAAAAAGAACCCGAAATAGCCTTATATGGTGGGGTTGATGGTTTGGATTACTATAGAAAGATAACTAAATCTGCATTTAGATATTTAAAAAATGGCGGGACATTAATATATGAGATAGGTTATAATCAATCAAATGATATTTATGATATACTTAAAAGTGAAGGATTTAAACAATTAGAGTTAATTAAAGATTTTAATAATTATGATAGAGTTGTTATAGCTCACAAAGTTTTGTAGAGAGGTGTAAAATGTTTGATAAGTTAGAGTTTATAGAAGAAAAGTTTCAAGAGGTATCTGAAAAGATTTCTGACCCAGAAGTTATATCAGACCAAAAATTGTGGCAAAAATTAATGAAAGAGCATTCAGATTTAGCTCCAATTGTTGAAAAATACAAAGAATATAAGGATACTGTTAAAGGTATTGATGAGGCAAAACAGATTATTCGTGATGAAGATGATGAGGAAATGAGAGACCTTGCTAAAATGGAATTATCTGAATTAGAAGAATCTAAGGAAGAAATAGCTATTGATTTAAAAAAATTATTACTTCCAAAAGACCCTAATGATGAGAAAAACGTAATTGTTGAAATTAGAGCGGGTGCTGGTGGAGATGAGGCTGGATTATTTGCGGCTGAACTTCTTAGACTATATAGTAGATATGCTGAAACTAGACGTTGGAAAGTTGAAATGATGAATACTAGTGAAACGGGTGTTGGTGGAATAAAAGAGGCATCTGTTATGATCAAAGGTAAGGGAGCTTATTCTCGTATGAAATATGAGAGTGGTGTTCATAGAGTTCAAAGGATTCCGCAAACAGAATCTGGCGGTAGAATTCATACATCTACAGCTACAGTTGCTGTACTTCCTGAGGTTGACGATGTTGAGATAGATATTAAGCAAAATGATTTAAGAATTGACGTATTTAGGTCATCGGGAAATGGTGGACAATCTGTTAATACAACGGATTCAGCGGTTAGGATTACTCACTTACCTTCGGGATTGGTTGTAACATGTCAAGATGGAAAATCACAATTATCTAACAAAGAAAAAGCTATGCAAGTGTTAAAAGCTAGATTGTTTGATATAGAGGAACAAAAAAGAAATGATGCGATTGCGGAAGAAAGAAAGAGTCAAGTAGGAACTGGAGATAGAAGTGCTAAAATTAGGACTTATAATTTTCCACAAGGGAGAATAACAGACCATAGAATTCCGGTTACTATATATAAATTAAACGCTTTTATGGAAGGCGAAATTGATGAAATGATAGATTTACTTATTACTAATTTTCAAGCAGAAGCATTAAAAACTTTAGATGAGTAAGGGTGTAAGAGATGCTTTTAGAAAGTATCTCTTTTTTATTAAATAATGGAGTGGGGATATTTAGATGACACAAATTATTAATGTGGATTTAAAAAAATATGATAAACAAAGTTTAAGAGTTGCGGCGGATTCATTAAAAAATGGTCATACAGTAGTATTTCCAACGGAAACGGTTTATGGTATAGGAGCGAGTGTGTTTAGTAAAGATGGAATTGAAGCGATATTTAAAGCTAAAGGACGACCATCAGATAATCCTCTTATAGTGCATATATCGTCTAAAGATATGGTGTATGATTTAGTTGATGAGGTTTCTTCGCTTGCTAAAGAGTTGATGGATAGATTTTGGCCAGGACCATTGACCATAATTTTTAAAAAGAGTGATATTGTCCCACTTGAGGTTACAGCAGGACTTTCGACTGTAGCTATACGTATGCCAAAGCATAGAATAGCAAAAGATTTGATTGAGATGTCTGGAGTTCCAGTTGCTGCTCCGAGTGCAAATATATCGGGTAGACCAAGTGGAACTAATTTTAGACATGTTAAACAAGATTTAATGGGTAAGGTTGATTATATAATTGAGGCTGATAATTCTGAGATAGGTTTAGAGTCAACGGTAGTGGATATTTCGGGTGATACTATAACTATACTTAGACCAGGGGCTATAACTATTGATGATTTTAAGGAGATTACGCAGAATGTTAAAATCGACCCCGCTATTGTGCATATGAATTCTGATATTATTCCAAAATCACCAGGCATGAAGTATACTCATTATTCCCCAAGGGCTGAAGTTATCTTAGTAAGAGGGGATATGGATTGTGTTGTAAGGAAGATAAATGAATTATCTAAAAAGCATAAAACTATGGGGAAGAATATTGGTGTTATGAGTTCTGATGAATATAGTGATATGTACGATGCGAACAGTATAATATCTATTGGAACTAGAAGTAATATGCTTAGTATAGCTAGTAATTTGTTTAAAGCTTTAAGGGAATTTGATGAAATAGGAGTCGATATTATTTTTGTTGAGGCTTTTTCAGAAGATGGAATTGGTTTAGCAGTTATGAATAGACTTATGAAGGCTTGTGGTGGCAATATAGTGCAGGCTTAAATAAGCTTTCAACATTGAATTTACAAGGTTTTTTTGGTATAATGTGTATATTAAAATGGAGGTAATTATGAAAATAGGATTGGGCGCTGACCACGGTGGTTATGAATTAAAAGAAGATATAAAAAAACATTTAATACAAAAAGGTATAGAAGTGATTGACTATGGTACAAATTCAACTGAATCTGTAGATTATCCGATTTATGGAGAAAAAGTTGCAAATGCAGTTGTATCAAATGAAGTTGATTATGGGATAATAGTTTGTGGAACGGGACTTGGAATATCTATGGCGGCAAATAAAGTTAAAGGGATTAGAGCTGCTGTTGTAAGTGATTGTTTCTCAGCTGAAATGTCAAAAGCTCATAATGATGCTAATATATTATCGCTTGGAGCTAGAGTAGTTGGCAAAGGGCTTGCTTTAAAGATAGTGGATACTTGGATAAATACCGAATTTGAGGGAGATAGGCACGAAAGACGTGTAAATTTAATTAAAAATATAGAACAAAAACATTATAAATAGGAGGAATATATGAGCAAAGTATATGAAATGAACCATCCGTTAATTCAACATAAGTTATCGATTTTAAGAGATAAAAATACAGGTTCTAAAGAATTTAGAGAAGTAGCTAAGGAAATTTCTATGTTAATGGGATATGAAGTAACTAGAGATTTACCCCTAGAAGAAATAGAGATTGAAACACCTGTTTGTAAGGCTATGACTAAAACATTATCTGGTAGAAAGTTAGGTATTGTGCCTATACTAAGAGCGGGTATTGGAATGGTAGATGGATTTTTAAGTTTACTTCCTGCTGCAAAGGTTGGACATGTTGGTCTTTATAGAGACCCTGAAACTTTAGAACCAGTTGAGTATTACTGCAAACTTCCAACAGATGTGACAGAGAGAGAATTAATAGTAGTTGACCCTATGCTTGCTACTGGTGGAAGTGCTATTGCTACGATAGATTTAATTAAAAAAAGAGGGGCAAAGCAAATTAAATTAGCTTGTTTAATTGGTTGTCCAGAGGGTGTTAAGGCTGTTCAAGAGGCACATCCAGATGTTGATATATATATTGCTTCTATTGATGAAAAACTTAATGAGCACGCTTATATTGTTCCTGGACTTGGTGATGCTGGGGATAGATTGTTTGGAACTAAATAAAACGATTGCTTGAGGGAACTGATGAATCGTATTGATAAAGATAACTATTATTTAGACATTGCTGAAACTGTACTTGAACGAGGAACTTGTTTAAGGCGTAATTTTGGTGCAATAATAGTTAAAAATGATGAAATAATTTCTACTGGGTATACGGGTGCTCCACGAGGGCGTATGAATTGCATTGACTTGGGGTATTGTACTAGACAAAAGTTGCAAATTCCACGAGGACAGAGATATGAAATGTGTAGGTCTGTGCACGCTGAGTCTAATGCTTGTATTTCTGCTGCCAGAAAAGATATGATAGATGCTACTATTTATTTGGTGGGCAAGGAGAAATCTACATCTGAATATGTAAAAAATGCGAATTCTTGTGCTATGTGTAAACGCATGGTTATTAATGCGGGGATAGGTAGAGTAGTTATAAGAGATGATAAAGTTAATTTTAGAGAAATAAATGTTGATGAGTGGATTAAATTTGATGAATCGCTAGAAGATAACAAAGGTTATTAATTTTTAGGAGTTAATTATGAATAGTATTTTTTTCCCGTTTATTATTTCTGTAATGCTTAGTTATGTATTAACTCCTTTTGCAAAAAAGGTGGCGTATAAAATAGGTGCTATTGATATACCTAAAGATGGTAGGAGAGTTCATGACAAACCGATACCAAGATTAGGTGGGTTAGCTATTTATTTGGCTATTTTAGTAGCATTTATACTATTTTCAAAAATGCCAAGAGCTGAGATGTGGGGGATAGTTATAGCGTCATCCGTTATTTTTTTCACAGGAGTAATAGATGATGTTAGACCATTAAGTGCAAAGCTTAAATTGTTATTACAAATATTAGCGGCATGTGTGGTTATGTATTTTGGAATAAGGATAAAAGGTTTTGCTAATCCATTTAATAAAATGGAATATATATCTCTTGGGTATTTGGCTTATCCCGTAACCTTATTTTGGATAGTTGGAATAACTAATACGTTAAATCTTATAGATGGTCTTGATGGACTTGCGGCTGGAATATCAGCTATATCAGCGTCTGCTCTTGCTTATGTAGCGCTTTTGAATGGTTGGAATGATACTGCTATAACTACGGTTATAGTAGCTGGAGCATGTATAGGATTTTTACCGTATAATTTTAATCCTGCAACTATATTTATGGGTGATGGTGGTTCTTTGTTGCTTGGTTTTATACTTTCAACTATATCTGTCACGGGAACTTTAAAAAGTGCTACTGCACTTACTATAGTTGTGCCAATTATAGTGTTGGGAGTTCCTATATTTGATACTTCTTTTGCTATTTTTAGGAGATTGATTACTCGTAAACCGATAATGGAGGCGGATAAAGGGCATTTACATCATAGGTTGTTGACTATTGGATATGACCAAAAAGGTGCTGTTATAAGATTATATCTTATAAGCGTTTTGTTTGGAGTAGGTGCTGCATTTATAGATATAGGGAGTGTAAAAGCTGCTGTTATATCTCTTTTGATGGGGGTTGCTTTAATAGGTACACCTATAGCAAAGACGGGTTTACATGGAGAAAAAATAAGAAGATAAATTATATTTGGAGAAATATATGATAAAAATAATGTCTATATTTGGGACAAGACCTGAAGCGATAAAAATGGCTCCAGTTGTTAAGGCTTTAGAAAAAGAAAAAGGTATAAAATCTATGGTGTGTGTAACTGCTCAGCATAGAGGAATGTTAGATCAAGTTTTAGAATTATATGATATTGTACCTAATTATGATTTGGATATTATGAAGTCGGGGCAAACTCTTAGCGAGATAACTTCTCGTGTACTTTTGGGCGTTGAAAAAGTTTTAAAAGAAGAAAAACCAGACATGATACTTGTTCATGGCGATACTTCAACTACTTTTTCTGCTTGTTTATCAGCTTTTTATAATGGAGTTAAAATAGCACATGTAGAGGCTGGGCTTAGAAGTTATGACAAGAATTCACCTTTTCCAGAGGAGATAAATCGTTCTCTTGTAGGAAGAATGGCGGATTTGCATTTTGCACCTACAATGGGCAATTATAATAATTTAATCCTTGAAAAGATTAATAAAAATAATGTTTATATAACGGGTAATACAGTTATAGACGCACTACATCAAGTTATAGATGATGAGTATAAATTTGAATTAGAATTATTAAACGATATAGATTATAAAAACAATAAGGTTATATTTATGACATCGCATAGGCGTGAAAATTTAGGACAACCTATGGAAAATATATTTTCTGCGGTTAGATATATTGTTGAAAATAACGATGATGTTGAAGTTGTATTTCCTATGCATCTTAACCCTAAAGTTAGAGAGGCAGCTTATAGACATTTAGAGAATCACGATAGAATACATCTTATAGAACCGCTTGAATATAAGGCTACTGCTAATCTTATGAAACGTTGTTATATGATACTTACTGATTCTGGTGGAATACAAGAAGAAGGTCCTTCTCTTGGGAAACCTGTAGTTGTACTCAGAAAAGAAACCGAAAGACCAGAAGCTGTTGAAGCTGGTACTGTTAAGATGGCAGGAGTGGAAAGAAAACGAATAATAGATGTTACTCAAAGTATACTAAGTGATGAAAATATTTATCGTGCAATGGCAGAGGCGATTAACCCTTATGGAGATGGAACTGCGGCTACTCAAATAGTTGAAAAAATAAAGAAATATTACGGGTTATAAATTATTGATAAGTAGGAGGACGCGTGAAAAGTAATAAAACTGGAATGTATAATAACCTTGTATTTGTTACGCAAATAGGAATATCTATGGCTCTTCCTATAATAGCTGGTGTATATCTAGGGAATAAAGTTGATAGTTTAGTGGGTACAGAGGGTATATTTTTATTGTTTGGTATATTATTAGGCGTTGGGACTTCGTTTATGAGTTTATACAAGCTCACTATAAAGAGCAATAAAGACATAAAGAGGAAGTGAAAAGTTGTATAAGGTAACAGAGCTTTTATTAAATATTTATAAGTGGCTTGCTATTATGTTTTTTGTAATAGCGGGTGTAGCTGTTTTGTTTATTCGTAATTATATGCCTTTTGTTTTAGGTTTGACATTTGGTATAATTATATCGGCATTGAATTTTTTGCAACTTGCTTTGACTTTGAAGAAATCTGTTCAAATGACACCTAAGAGGGCACATACATACGCAGCTATGCATTATTATATAAGATTTATAATATATGGAGTTGTGATATATGTTTCGATTAAAGTACCAAATATAAATGTATTGGGTACTATAATAGGCCTTTTATTAATTAAGGTAGTTATATATTTTACTAATTTGTTTAATAATAAAGAATACTTTAGCAAAATATTTGAATCCAAGAGAAAGGAGGAGGATTAATGGGTAGCGAAGGTTTTGGACCACGAATAGTTTTTATGATTCCAGGCACTGATATACCAGTTTCAGAAACTGTGACAGTTACATGGTTTATTATGGCGGTGATAATGATACTGAGTATACTTGCGACACGCAATTTAAAAAGAGTTCCTACTGGTTCTCAAGTGGTGACAGAAGGAATCGTTACTGGTGTTAGGAAACTAACAGCACAGACTATGGGGGAGAAAAATATTGGATTTGCTCCATATGTAGGTATGCTTTTATTTTTCTTAGCGTTTGCGAATTTAGCTGGATTAATAGGGCTTAGACCACCGACAGCAGATGTTAACACAACTATGGCGTTGGCTTTGATGACATTTTTTATGACGCATTTCTTTGGTTTTAAATCAAAAGGATTAGGTAGTTATTTAAAAGGATTTTTAGAGCCTATACCATTACTTTTACCACTGAATATATTAGGTGAACTTGCGAATCCTATTTCGCTGAGTTTCCGTTTATTTGGAAATATTGTAGGTGGACTAATTATAATGAATCTTTTATATGGGGCTTTAGGAGGACTTACTCAAATGCTTTTAAAGATTTCAATACCTATATTCCAATTAGGTATTCCAGCGGTACTTCATATTTACTTTGATTTATTTGCTGGATTATTGCAGTCGTTTATTTTCGCTATGCTTACGATGGTGTTTGTATCTATGGCGATGGATTAGTAGAGAGGGGATTTTATGGAAGCATTAAACCAATTTTTAAGTCAATTCTCTCCAAAGGCTATAATACTTGCGTGCTCGGCGATAGGTGCTGGGCTTGCTATGATAGCTGGAATAGGCCCTGGAATAGGTCAAGGTTATGCGGCTGGTAAAGGAGCAGAGGCTGTTTTTAGGAATCCTAAAAATAGTAAACAGAGTATGATGGTAATGTTACTTGGAGCTGCGGTTGCAGAAACTTCGGGGATATTGGCTTTAGTGGTAGCACTTATTATGTTATATGGTAATCCACTTGTTAATGTAAAAGGTGCAACTATAATTATAATGGCATCTGCAATAGGTGCTGGTTTTTCCATGATAGCTGGAATAGGACCTGGAATAGGTCAAGGGTATGCTGCTGGAAAGGCAACAGAGGCTGTTGGTAAAAGACCAAAGTTACAGCCTATGATAGTTAGAACTATGTTTTTGGGTCAAGCGGTAGCTCAAACTACTGGAATATATGCACTTATAATTTCGTTAGTGTTATTATTTGCAAACCCACTTGTTAATTTATTAAAATAATTTTTTTAAAATCATGAGGAGGAATAATTATGGAACCAATCACAGGTAAAGCGTTAGTATTAGCAGCTTCAGCTATTGGAGCAGGACTTGCAATGATAGCAGGTATAGGACCTGGTATCGGTCAGGGATATGCAGCGGGTAAAGGAGCAGAGGGTGTTGGTAGACAACCAGAAGCTCAAGGAGATATAGTTAGAACAATGTTACTTGGTGCTGCTGTTGCAGAAACAACAGGTATTTATGGATTAATTGTTGCTTTAATTTTATTATTTGCTAATCCGTTAGTTAAGTTATTAGGATAGTGTATAGTCAAGTATGGATTAGAAAAGAGGAGGAATGATGTTGTTAGGATTAACAGCTGCTAACCTACGTCTTGGTTTAGTTCAATTTGACTGGACTCTTGTTTTTCAGATAGGAAATACACTTATTTTATTTTTGTTTTTAAAGAAATTTTTATTTAAACCAGTATCTGAGTTTATTAGTGCTAGAGAGCAAGAAATTTCAGATATGTATAAAGATGCTGAAAATAAAAATAATGAGGCTGAGTCTATAAAAGTTGAGTATTTAGAAAAAATAAACCAAGCTGATGAAGAAGGCAGAAAAATAGTTAAAGATGCTTCTATAAGAGCGGAGCAACGTGCTAGTGAAATTATAAATGAAGCTAAAGTAGAATCTTCTTCTATTATGGATAAAACAAAATTAGATATTGAAAGAGAAAGAGTTAAAGCTATTAATGATTTAAAAGATGATATTTCAGATATTGCTATATTAGCTGCATCAAAAGTTTTGCAAAAGGATATTGACAAAAATGAACAAAAGGACTTAATAGAGAAATTTATTGATGAGGTAGGCGAAGTAAAATGGCAAAATTAGTAGCGAAAACTTACGCAGAGTCTTTATTTGAGGTGGGAGTTGAAGAAGACAGTTTGGATACTTTACTAGAAGAGCTTGAATTTATTGTAAAAGTATTTAAACAAAGTCCTGATTTCTTTGAGTTATTTAAAACGCCTAGAATAAATATTGACGAAAGAAAAGGAGTTATACAACAAACTTTTGGGGATAAAATATCAAAAACAATGTTAAATTTTTTGAAGATTTTATTGGATAAAAAAAGAACGTCTGCTATTTTTGATATTAAAAACGAATTTAAGACATTGGTGTATAAACATAATGATATTATAGAGGCTACTGTTGTTTCGGCTGTTCAATTAGAAGATTCTCAATTAGAAAAATTGACACAGAGACTAATCAAAAGTACAGGGAGTAAGATTATCATTAATAATAGAGTTGATGAAAGTCTTATTGGTGGAGTTGTGCTTAAATTAGGTGATAAAGTAGTGGATGATTCTATAAAGAGTAGATTGAAAAGTATAAAAGAGGAGTTGGCACAACTAATAGTATAAATAGGAGTGATTTAAGGAATGAATCTTAGACCTGAAGAAATAAGTTCTGTTATAAAAGAACAGATTAAAAGATATGAATCTAAACTTCAAGTTGAAGAAACAGGTACTGTAATCGAAGTAGGTGATGGTATTGCAAGAGTTCATGGGCTTGCCAAATGTATGGCAGGCGAATTATTGGAATTTCCAAACGAAGTTTATGGTATGGTTCTTAACTTAGAGGAAGACAGCGTTGGAGTTGTTTTATTTGGTTCAGATACAAACATTAAAGAGGGCGATTCTGTTAAAAGGACAGAAAGAATAGTAGAAGTGCCAGTAGGTGACGAACTTTTAGGTAGAGTGGTAAACTCACTAGGTCAACCTATTGATGGAAAAGGTCCTATTAAGTCGGATAAATTTAGACCGATTGAAGCTAAGGCTCAAGGAGTTATAGCGAGAAAGTCTGTATATCAACCATTGCAAACTGGTATTAAGGCTATTGACTCTATGATTCCTATCGGTAGAGGACAAAGAGAGTTAATTATAGGTGATAAACAAACTGGTAAAACAGCTATTGCTATTGATACTATAATTAATCAAAAAAGTGAAGATGTAATTTGTATTTATGTTGCTATTGGACAAAAAAATTCAACAGTGGCTCAGTTAGTTAAAACTTTAGAAGACAATGGGGCTATGGCTTATAGTATTGTAGTTGCTGCGTCTGCCTCAGACCCAGCTCCACTTCAGTATATAGCACCTTATGCTGGAGTTGCTATGGCTGAGGAGTTTATGTTTGAAGGCAAAGATGTACTTATAATATATGATGATTTATCTAAGCATGCGGTAGCTTATCGTGCTATGTCGTTACTTCTTAGAAGACCTCCAGGACGTGAGGCGTATCCAGGGGATGTATTCTATATTCATTCAAGGTTACTTGAGAGAGCGGCTAAACTTAATGATAAGTTAGGCGGAGGCTCTATTACTGCTTTACCTATTATAGAAACTCAAGCTGGTGACGTATCCGCATATATTCCTACTAATGTTATTTCAATTACAGATGGTCAGATATTCTTAGAGTCGGAGTTATTTTTCTCTGGACAAAGACCTGCGGTTAATGCTGGTATATCAGTATCGAGAGTTGGTGGAGATGCTCAGATTAAAGCGATGAAAAAAGTAGCGGGTAAAATTAAATTAGAGCTTGCACAATATAGAGAGCTTGCAGCATTTGCCCAGTTTGGTTCTGACCTTGATGCGGACACTCAAAGAGTTCTTGCACATGGTGAAAGACTTATGGAGATATTAAAGCAGGGGCTACATGCTACTGTTGATGTTGAACATCAAGTTATGACTATATATGCTGTTGTTAATAAGCATTTGATGGATATACCGGTTAAAGATGTATTAAGATTTGAAAAAGAGTTTATAACTTTTATGGATCAAAGTTATCCAGAAGTGGGTAAAGCTATAAAAGATACTGGGAAATTAGAAGAAGATACAGAGAAAAAGCTTGTAGAGGCTATTCAAAAATTCAAAGGGTTATTTGTTGTTGGGAAAGAAAAGTAGATATTAATTTGGGAGGATATTTATGGCTGGTGTAGGTACACGAGATATAAAGCGTAAAATTAAAAGCGTTAACAGTACCATGCAGATTACTAAAGCTATGGAACTTGTATCCACCGCAAAATTAAAAAAGAACAAAGATCGTTTAGAGATGACTCGTCCATATTATGAGACAGTTTTAAAAACGGTTGGCGAGATTATGCATCATGCAAATATCAAAAGTCATAGATATACAAAAACTAGAGAGATTAATAAGACTTTGTATATTGTTGTAACTGGTGATAGAGGATTATGTGGCGGATATAATATTAATGCTATAAAAGAAGCGCTGAATCTAATAAAAGATTCTTCAAAAGCTTTAATTATTCCTATTGGCAAAAAAGCTGTTGAATTTTTTAAGAGAAATAATTTTGAAATAGAAAAAGAAATTTTGGGGATTTCTGAAAAACCAGAATTTTCTGATGCTCGCAAAATTGCAAGAATGACTATGGAATTATATGCTAGCGGTAAAATTGATGAAGTGAAATTTGTATACACAAGAATGGAGAGTACAATTTCTCAAGTTCCAAATTCTATTCAAATTTTACCACTTGATATAAGCGGTGTAGTGACTGATGTAGAGGATAAAGATGAAGTGTTGAGTTTTGAACCTTCTGCTGAGGAAGTTTTAGATTATTTAATTCCAAAGAGCATCGAGAGTACAATTTTTGGAGGTCTTATTGAATCTTCTGCCTCGGAGCAGGCGGCTAGAAGAAATGCTATGGAAAATGCTTCGGATAATGCGGAAGATATGATTGAAGAATTAACATTATCTTTCAATCAAGCAAGACAGTCGGCGATTACTCAAGAAATCACCGAGATAGTTGGTGGTGCAGAAGCGCTTAAATAGATATGAAAGGATGTGGAATTAAATATGGCAGTTGGTAAAATTGTTCAGGTTATTGGACCTGTTGTTGATATTAGATTTAATGCTGATGAATTACCAAAGATTTATGATGCGATTGTTATAGATTATTTGGAAGAACCATTAACTGTTGAAGTAGCACAGCATATTGGCGATGATGTAGTTAGATGTATTGCTATGTCGTCTACTGATGGTCTTGTAAGGGGAGTTGATGCTATTTCTACTGGAGCACCTATTTCTGTTCCTGTTGGAGAAAAGACTTTAGGAAGAATGTTCAATGTTCTTGGTGAAGTTATAGATGAAAAAGAATTTGACGGTAGCGAAGAAAAGTGGTCTATTCACCGTGAAGCTCCTAAGTTTGATGAATTAGAAACTTCATCAGAGATTTTAGAAACTGGTATTAAAGTAGTTGACCTTATTGCACCATACGCAAAAGGTGGTAAAATAGGTTTATTTGGTGGTGCAGGTGTTGGTAAAACTGTACTTATTCAAGAACTTATTAATAATATAGCTAAAGAACATGGTGGACTTTCTGTTTTCTCTGGCGTTGGAGAGAGAACTAGAGAAGGGAATGACCTTTATTATGAAATGATTGAGTCTGGCGTTATTGATAAAACTACTATGGTATTTGGCCAGATGAATGAACCGCCAGGGGCAAGAATGAGGGTTGCTTTAACTGGTCTTACTATGGCGGAGTATTTTAGAGATAGAGAGGGTAAGGACGTATTATTATTTGTAGATAATATATTTAGATTTACTCAAGCTGGTTCTGAGGTTTCGGCACTTCTTGGACGTATGCCAAGTGCGGTTGGTTATCAGCCTACACTAGCTACTGATATGGGGGCTTTACAAGAGAGGATTACTTCTACTAGAAGTGGTTCAATTACATCTGTTCAAGCTGTATATGTACCTGCGGACGACCTTACTGACCCAGCTCCTGCGACTACATTTACTCACTTAGATGCGACAACTGTACTTTCGAGAAAAATATCAGAGCTTGGTATTTATCCGGCAGTTGACCCACTTGATTCAAACTCAAGACTACTTGCTCCAGAGGTAGTTGGTGAAGAGCATTACGAAGTAGCAAGACAAACTCAAGAGATTTTACAAAGATATAAAGAGTTACAAGATATTATTGCAATCTTAGGTATGGACGAGTTGTCTGATGAAGATAAGATTGTAGTTAATAGAGCTAGGAAAGTGCAGAGATTCCTTTCTCAACCATTCCACGTAGCTGAGCAGTTTACTGGTATGGCTGGAGCATATGTTCCTGTTAAAGAAACTGTTAGAGGTTTTAAGGAAATTTTAGAAGGTAAGCATGATGATGTTCCAGAGTCAGCGTTCCTTTTTGTTGGAACTATAGATGAAGTTTTAGAGAAAGCGAAAAATCTGTAATTAGTTGGAGGTGTTTAGATGTCTTCGACATTTAATTTAAAAGTTGTTACACCCGACAAAGATTTTTATAATGGCGAAGTAGAAATGATTGTGGTAAGAACTGTTAGAGGGGATATTGGGATATTAAAAGACCATGAACCGCTAGTTGCACCGCTGTCTGTTGGTGTTATGAAAATCAGAAGAGTTGGTGATGATTTTAGACATGTTGCTTGTGCAGGTGGATTTATTAGCATTGATGAAGAAGAAGTTACTATAGTGACAGATTCTGCTGAATGGGCTGATGAAATAGATATTGAGAGAGCTAAACAGTCTGCTGAAAGAGCGAAACAACATCTTGATTCTGGTGAAGAGTATGTAGATGTGCTTCGTGCAAAGGCTAGTATGGCAAGAGCTATTAATCGTATCAATATAGCGGGAAATATCTATAACCGTGCACAGTAAAAATATTTATTATGTAGAATAACTATATTATTATTTATGATTTAATAAAATCATCTACGGTTGTGATAAGTTCTATTTATTTCGCTTAAAATTCATTAAAATTTTTCGCATCATAAATTACGAATTATCTCAAAGGCATTTGATTTTATTAAATATAACTAAATAATACTATATATCATTCAATATGATATTTATTTTAATGGTGAATTAGTTATAAGAGCGTATCTTTTGATATGCTCTTTTTTGTGGTAAATATCACCAAAAAGTGATATTTGTATAGGGAATCTCTATAAATATTGATAAATTTGAAAGCATAATATATAATGATTTCAAAAGATAAAAAAAATTTTAGTTTTGAAAGTGAGTTGTGTATGAAATTAATAGAACGTAGTGATTATCTTGATAGATTAAAACGTTTAAGAGCTACACCTGATATAAAGATTATTACGGGTATGCGTCGGGTTGGAAAATCTGAATTGCTAAGAGCTTATAAAAAATATCTAAAAAAATCAAATAAGAAAATTAATATTATCGATATAGATTTTGCTAATTTATTGTATGATGATTTAAAGGCGTATAAGCAACTTTTTAAATATGTTGAGGATAAATATATAGAAAATGTTGAAAATGTGCTTGTAATTGATGAAGTTCAGTTGTGTAATGGATTTGAATTAGCAATAAATAGTTTTCATAATAGTAAAAAATACGATATTTATATTACAGGTTCTAATGCTTTTCTTTTGAGTTCTGATTTGGCGACATTATTTACAGGTAGATTTATAGAAATACCAGTTTATCCGTTTAGTTTTTTTGAATACTGTAAATATTTTGATATTAAAGATAATTTTGAAGAAAAATTAGAAAATTATCTTAAAGATGGTGGACTAGCAGGTTCTTATTTATATAAAGATGAAAATGATAAATTAATTTATATTAGAGATGTTTACAATACATTAGTAAAAAGAGATATAGTTGATAAGTATAATATAACAGAAATTGCTTTACTGGATTCTTTGACTGAATTTTTAATGGATAATATATCCAATTTAACAACTACGAATAATATTAGTAATATGCTAAAAAATAATAAGGTGAAAACTAATCATGTGACGATTGGTAATTATATAAAATACTTATGTAGTGCATTTATGTTCTATAAAGTGAAAAGATATGATATTAAGGGAAAGAAGTATCTTGAAACGAATGAAAAATATTATTTAGTTGATGTATCATTTAGATATGCTTTATTAGGAACAAGAAATATGGATTATGGTAGAGCTTATGAAAATATTGTAGCGTTAGAACTTTTAAGACGAGGTTATAATATTTATGTTGGTAAGTTATATCAAAAGGAAGTAGATTTTATTGCATTAAAAAATAATGAAAAAATTTATATTCAAGTTGCTGATAATATTTCTGATCAAAAAACGCTTGAAAGAGAGTTGATGCCATTTAAGTCAATTAAAGATGCTTATCCTAAAATTGTATTGACAAACACAAAACACAATGAGTATGATATTGATGGAATAAAAATAATAGATATTTAAAATAATAGATATTTCACATTGGTTAATGAATTTTTAAGTTTATAGATAATATACTAAATATTAGTATAAGAGCGTATCTTTTGATATGCTCTTTTTTTGCAAAAAATTTTTTATTGAAATAATAAAATATAATTGTTGATATAAAAACGCCAAACTAGGAAACGAAAAGTCGCCAAACTAGGAAACAAAAAACCGCCAAACTAGGAAGCGAAAAGTTGCCAAACTAGGAAATGAATGATATAATGCTTGTAAATATCATCGCTTGGAGGCTTATATGAAAGTATATCGTAAACGGATTTGTGATGAACTATTAATAAAAAAACTTCGTGGAAAAGGTGCTGTACTTCTTACTGGTGCAAAATGGTGTGGAAAGACTACAACAGCTAGCCAAATTGCGAATAGTATCCTCTATATGCAAGACCCACGTTATAAAAAACAAAATATGGAAATGGCTGAATTAAATCCTCTGAATCTTTTAAAAGGTGATGTGCCAAGGCTTATAGATGAATGGCAAATAGCGCCTAAATTATGGGACGCAATACGTTTTGAAGTAGATAATAGAGGTGCATTTGGGCAATTTATACTTACTGGCTCTGCGGTGCCGATTAATTTATCGGAAGTTTCACATACTGGTATAGGCCGTATAGCTAGACTTAAAATGCGACCTATGAGTTTATATGAATCAGGAGATTCTACTGGTGTGATTTCACTGTCTGATATTTTCAAAAATGGATATGTATATTCTGAAAATACTATGGATATGGATATGCTTTCTTATTTAATATGTAGAGGTGGATGGCCACAAGCTATTGGAATAGAAAAAAATATTGCATTACAGCAGGCTATAGATTATTATGATGGAGTAGTAGAGGTAGATATTTCTAATGTCGATAATACCCGTAGAGATATAGAGAGAACGAAGAGTCTTATGCGTTCATATGCGAGGTTTGTAGGTTCTCAAGCAAAAATTTCTAGCATTTTATCTGATGTTAAAGCCAATGAAACAGACGAAATATCAGGAAAGACGATTAGTGATTATTTAAAGGCTTTAAGAGAGATATTTGTTATAGAAGATTCTCCTGCGTGGAATCCTAATCTTAGGTCTAAAACGGCTATTAGAACATCGGATACTAGATATTATACAGACCCGTCTATTGCTATAGCAGCACTTGGAATTTCACCTAAAGACTTGATTAATGATTTAAACACAATGGGATTATTTTTTGAAAATATGTGTATTCGTGATTTAAGAGTGTATGCAGATGCGTTAGATGGAAAAGTTTATCATTATAGAGATAAGAGTGGCTTAGAATGTGATGCAGTAGTTCATTTAAGAAATGGTACTTATGGATTAATAGAGATTAAACTCGGTGGAGATAAACAAATAGATGAAGCGGTAAATACACTTAATAAGCTAGAATCTAAGATAGATATAACTAGGATGAAAGCTCCATCATTTAAGATGGTAATTATTGGACTTGGGAATTATGCATACAAAAGAAAAGATGGAGTGTTAATAGTTCCTATTTCTTGTTTAAAAGATTAGAAAAAAATTAGATTTGTGAAATGGAGCTGAGGATTTAGATTATGAATAAAGATATTATAATTTATAATACGGAAGATGGAAAAGCAAAAATAAAGCTGCACCTTGAAGATAATACAATTTGGCTTAATCAATTAGAAATAGCAGAA
>PDWI01001885.1_pt1 | contig 32546 bp, 28 predicted proteins | sample 1430891 | NCBI WGS metagenome assembly PDWI01 (sample SAMN01162508, study PRJNA174530) | Oral metagenome, whole genome shotgun sequencing project. | biome: Marine environment; feature: Marine mammal; material: Swab sample of the gingival sulcus; isolation source: swab sample of gingival sulcus... | reverse complement strand
CCTCGTCCCCAACCTTCATCATCAGGTTTGTTTCTGCCTGTTGCATCACAAAAAGCATCGTACTCTTCAAAAGTTACTTCGTATTTACCTATATAAAAATCACTAACGGTTACACTGTGGACAGGTTTTTCATCACCCGCGCCATAATTACTACCCATTTGAAAAGTGCCGCCACTTATAAAAACCATTTCGGGTACTTTTATTTCTTCTACGCCTGATATGTTTGTTTCGGTGTCCGGGTTGCTTTTATTTGTTACTTGTAAGCACGTAGATATAACCACTAACAACAAAATAGCCGCTATCCATAAGCCTGTACGTTTCTTTTTGGTTTTAGGCTTGTTTTTTACCTTTGGTGTAGGTTTTGGCTTTGGTTGAACAGGCGGTGGCGATGTTACAGGTGTTTCTACAATTGTGGCTTCATTATCGGGGCTGTCTATAACTGTCTCCTCTAAATCGGGTTTGTTCGAGTCGTCTATTAGGGTTTTATCATTATTAACTGGTGGTTTATCGGGAATTGGTTTATTTCCTTTAAAATCAGGGTTTAATATTGCATCTTTAAATTCTTGACAGGTTTGAAAACGGTCTTTGGGTTCTTTGGCGGTTGCAGTTTCTATTATTTCCTGAAATTGAGTATTGTTTTTTAATTTCGGAAATGGTTGTTGCACTATTGCCAGCCGTAAGTCAAAATCCGACATTGTAGTTGTGTCGTAGGGTTTTTCGCCTGCCAGCATATAGTATAAACTAACCCCAAGAGAGTAAATATCGGAGCGTAAATCTACGTGTTTGCTGTCTTTTACCTGTTCGGGACTCATATAAGCAAGCGTTCCCATCTGTATTCCTGATTTTGTTATCTCGTGCGAGCCTTCAAGCATTTTTGCTATTCCAAAATCAAGTATTTTAGGAGTTCCGTCTTGTAGAATGAATATGTTTGAAGGTTTTATGTCGCGATGCACTACGTTTTTGTTATGTGCAAAGGTAAATGCCGACAAAACAGGCAGCATTATGTCTCTTGTTTCCGCAGGACTTAATGCTCCCTTGTTTTTTATGTATTGAGTGAGGCTGTTGCCTTCCAACAGCTCCATTAATATGGCAAGAGTATCTTCTTGCTCCACATAATCAAGTACTTGTACTATGTTTGGGTGCACCAGCGATGCCATAATTTTGGCTTCGTTCTCAAATCTTTGTCTTATATTTTTGTTTGCCGTTAATATTGGGTTTAATATTTTTACGGCAACTTTTCTATCACTAAATGTTTTATGAACGGCTTCGTAAACAGTAGCCATTCCGCCTTCGCCTATCACTCGTGTAATTCGATAGTTTAATATTGTTTTGTTTAAATATTCCATAATTTTGTATTTTTTTTACATTGATTTTAATGTTTTTTTTTGCAGAGAAGTTGTGTACAAAGTCTATACATTATAAAATTACAATAATTTTACGGTAAAATACGTATGCCCCGCTTTTATAACATCGTTGTCTTTAAGAACTATTTTGTCGTATTCAGATATTTTTTTATCGTTTATGAATGTTCCGTTGGTGCTTGGTTTGCCCGTTGCTGAGCCGTCATCACTAAGCACAAATTCTACTCCCCATACTTCAACATTCATTTCTATTAAACAGTGTTGTTTGCTCATATATCTATCCGTAGCAACAGATATATCTCCTTGTCTGCCAATTATATTATTCCCTCGTTTTAAGGGATGTTCTTTATTTGTTCCTCTTTCTATAAGTAGCCCGCTTACATAACTGTTTTTTGTATCACTGATTTCAGTTCTATCTTCATCATCTTTGTTTTGTATTTCTTTGGGTATGGTAAATACGACTGAGTGTTTACATTTAGGACATTTTACAGTTGTCTTGTTTTTATTTTTTGGTAGTTTTGTTTCATCTATTCTTAATATTACTTGACATTTTGAACATTTTACTTTCATATTTATATTGTTTTATAATTTGTAAATAATTTATTTAGGTGTATAGATGTTGCATACAACGTCTATACGGCAGGCAATACCCCTGCTTTGCAATAGATATAGCCCTTCGGATTTAAAGTCTAATTCAATTTGCTTCTCTAAGCAAACGTTGTGTCTGTTTAGAACTTCCACTGTAGCAAACATTATATTTAATCTTTATGTCAATACAAATATCAATAGTTCCCATATAAGGATACATAAAAGTTCCCTTATATTCTACACCGTTAAATTTACAATAAATGTAATAATTCGCTCCTACTTCCGGAACAAAATTAGTTCTGTACGTTCCAACAGCACGATAATTACTTTGATATTCCCATATTTCACAACTTCCATCTTTCCTTAATTTTAAAGAACCTACTATGTCTCCTTTGTCCTGAACAGGGTTGTCAATCACTTGATAAAAAACAGCATTATACCGTTTATTCATCTTTTGTGCTTTTATATTTGTTGTTACAAGCACTAATGTAATTAGAATCCAAATTTTTTTCATATACTTATAATTTGTAAATAATTTATTTAGGTGTAGAGACGTTGCCTGCAACGTCTCTAAATTTATTTTTTTTAAGCCCAATCGCCAATATCATCAAAATCATTGTCATCGAGAGCCAGAAGGTTATCATCATTCAAATCATTGTTATCGGGGATAACGTCGTCCGGCACATCAACTGCGATTTCGCCGTCATACGCAACCATACCTGTATCTACAACGTTGGTTCCCACTATATCATTGATGCTATCAACTTCAGCATTAATTTCGTGTTCCAAATTGTCCTCTGGTACATCTATTCCAATCTCACTGTCATCTACAACGTTTCCTGTATCGACAAAATTAGTTCCTATTATATCGTTATTAATATCAACTTCAGCATTAATTTCGTGTTCCAAATTGTCGTCTGGTACATCTATTCCAATTTCACCGTCATCTACAACGTTTCCTGTATCGACAAAATTAGTTCCTATTATATCGGTATTAATATCAACATCAACATTAATTTCGTGTTCCGGATTGTCGTTATCTTCTACTTCGGGAGTAATTTCGTGTTCCCAATTGTCGTTATCTTCTACTTCTACAACAACTTCGTTGTTATCGTCCGCAATTTCTTCATCAATGATTGCATTATCAGAAGTCATCGTATTTTCAGTAGTTTCATAATCAATTATAGGATTATGATTTTCATCTACTTCGGTAGCATAAAAAGTGCCGTATAATTGTCCGTTCCATTCAAATACTCCGCCGGGTCCTAATTCGGCACGAGCCGCAGCAAATGCTTCGGCAAACGACATATTGTCATTAACAGTCCCTTCGCTTGTATGAGGAGCTGTGTCTATATTGAAAGTATGACTTTTACTTTCGATATGTTCTTCGTTTTCTTCTTCTTCTATAATCTCTGATTCGCTTTGGATATTAAACACTCCGTCTTGATTTTCGTCTGTCAAAATGGTATCGGCAATATTATCATTGTCAGTATCTATCATTACGGCATCATCGTCGAGTTTGCCTGCCCCGTAGGCTGCTCCCGATAATAAAACTCCTCCGCCAATAAGCATTGCCTTTTTTTGGTCAATGATTTTTTTCTTGCCGGTTTTCTCATCAATTTCGGCATCATTGTTAAGAATAGACTTATTGTTAGATGCTTTTAGATTTTTTGATTTAATCTTTGCATCATTACTTGAATTATCAATTAATGTTTTATCGTTTGATAATTCATTGTCAACTAATGTTTTGTCTTTTTTTTCCATATTATAAATTTTTTAGTTATTAAATTATATTATTTATTGTGTTATGATGATACGTTGCATACAACGTATCCGATTAGCAATCGAAGTCGTCAAAATCGTTATCGAGATTATCATCATTAAGTGGCTCATCAATATCGACATCATCGTATTCTTCTACATCTTCCGGTTCATCAATTTCAATATCAATTTCGTTGTTCTCATTTTCATCAATAGTTAGATCAATAATAGGATTGTTATTTTCATCATCGTCAATAGTTGGATAATCAATAATAGGATTATGATTTTCATCAACTTCTGAGCCATAAAAAGTAGCGTATATTTGACCGTGCCATGCAAATAGCCCTCCGGGTCCTAATTCGGCACGAGCCGCAACAAATGCTTCTTCAAATGACATATCGTCATTTACAGTCCCTTCGCTTACACGAGGTGCTGTATCTACGTTGAAAATATGACCTTCGGTTTTATTATTTTCTTCTATGGGTATTTCCTCTGTCAGTTCTTCTTCGGTATTGTTTCCTTCTGCCGGTTTTTCTTCTTCATCATCTTGGTTTTCGTCTGTTAAAATTGTTTCGTCATCTTCATTATCGGAGGTATCTATAAACACAGCATCAGGATCAACTTCTTCCACTGCATATATTGTTCCCTCCAATAAAATAGCTGAGCCAATAATCATTGCTGTCCTTTTGTCAATGATTTTTTTCTTTCCTGTTTTTTTATCAATCTCGACATCATCGTTATCATCAAGAATGGGTTTGTTTTTATCAGATGATTCTGAATTACCCAAATTAGTTTTTGCATCATCATTAGAATTATCAACTAATGTTTTGTCGTTTTCTTCCATTGTTATAAGTTTTTAAAATTATTAATTATGTTACAATCTAAATTTTGTTTTGCAATAAAAACAATATCCTCTTTTTTGGATATTTTCAAAATGTTCTGCACCAAAAAATTTATAGCACTTAGGGCAAACATATTCTTTTTTGAAATTTTCGTTAAGCTCTTCTAACTCTTTACGAATATCTAACGCTCCGCCTGCCATCATACCAATAGCACTACCCACGTAAGGAATCAAAGCTAAACCTGCTCTTAGCCCTGTTTTCTTTAAGCCTCCTTTTCTCTCTATTTTTCGTTTGTCAGCTATATATTTTTCATATACTTGTTCCAATTTTTCAAATTCCAAAATTATTTTTTCACGTTCTGCAAATTCCGAATAGTTTATCGGCACATTATAATCATCAGAATTTAATTTTGATATTAATAATTTGGGATCAACAGAGAAATCTGCAAATTGTAGCTTAGTTTGTTCATTTACTTCGGCTTGCCTTGTTCTTCTGCCATCTACAAATGTCCCGTTTGTTGAGCCAAGGTCTTTTATTATATACTTGTTTTCGGCAACCTGTATAAGTTCTGCGTGTTCTCGTCCTACTTTTCGATTGTCTATAACTATGGTGTTATTTTTATCGGGACTGCGCCCTATTTTTACACTTTTCATTGATAATTATTTTTTATTTGAATAAATTTTTCAAACCCTTTGTAATTCTATTAAATATATTTGTATCCTCTTCTGATGAATTTTCTTGATGTTGGTCATTCTTTTCGTTTTCTTCTTCTGCTGATTTTTTAACGTCTTCGGTTTTTTGTTGTTCGTCTTGTGCTTCTGCTGACTTTTTAACGTCTTCGGTTTTTTGTTGTTCGTCTTGTGCTTCTGCTGACTTTTTAATGTCTTCGGTTCCTTGTTGTTCGTCTTGTACTTCCGTTGATTTCTCAACTTCTTCGGTTTCTTTTTGTTTATTTTCTCCTTCTGTTGATTTTTCAACTTCTTCTTTAATTTTAGTTGGTTTTCTGAACATATCGTCAGTGTTTGATAAACCTTTATGTGTTAAATCTTGAAAAGCTCTTTGTTTTTCTTTTTCTTCTTGCTTGTTAAGCAATACTTCTTTTACTTGAATTAAAAATGCTGTAAAATTATCGGCAGAATTTGCTTCGCAAAGTTCGTTAATTATAGCTATATTTTTTTCATTATCTTGTTCTGATGACAATATGTCGCAGAGTTCTGCGTCCGTTATGCTTCCGTGAACACCGTCGCTACACAACATAAAGTAATCATTTGCTTGAATATCAGTAATTCGATGTACGTCAGGTCTTGTTTTTTTTACACTTGTGCCTTGTATCGCTCTTGATATTCTGTTCTTTTTGCTGTCGTCAGCTTCTTCTTGGGTTATAACTCCGGCTTTCAATAGTTCGTTTATAACAGTATGGTCGAAACTTTGCCATAAAATTTCACCGTTGCGTATGTGATACAACCGACTATCGCCACAATGAACCGACACAATACCGTCATTATCAACAAGTAATGCCACTAAGGTTGTTGCCATTCCTTTGGCTTTCGGTTCTTTTTCAAAATAAATATCAAAAGCATTTTGTGTGGCATCAAAGGCTTGCATTATTGTTTCCGTACTGAAAATATTCTCTTTTGCAAATTCATTTAACTGTTTGTTAAACTCGTTTGCAGCCAGATTGCTTGCTACTTCACCTTTGTCGTGTCCGCCAACACCATCGCAAACTATAAATATTTTTGTTGATACGTCAGCTTTGCCTAATTCGGGCAATATGCTGTCTTCTTGATTTTCCCTTTTGCCAATACCGTGTATCGCCAAAGGTTGATGTAATGTTATATTCATATTTTTATTGTTTTATTGTTTAATTGTAGAGGCAAGTCATGCCTTGTCTATACGGGTAAACACATTGTATTGGCGAGCAAACACGTGGGTTTGCCCGTACATTATACGTTGTTTGATTTAATATACGGTTCTTTACCGGCAAATACAATTGCCAATTTAATAATTTTTTCAGGTTTTATATTGTTCTCCAATAATTCAGAATAATATTTATTTACTTCAATTTGTTTTAAAGCATCGGCAATTGCCTTGTTTATTCTGTTGGTAAACTTGGTTTTTGCTTCTGATTTCTTTTGTTTTCCTACGCTTTTTATTTCGATAACAATTCCGTAAGCTGTTTTGTCGTTCGGAATAAGCATTATATCGTAACGTCCCTCGCCACTTTCTTTGTTGGATTTTATAACAAAATCGTCTTTTAAAATCGACAAAAGTCCAAGCGTGTAAACGTGATAAATCTGCTCGGAGCGAATGAGTTTATCGCCGTATTTGTCGGTTACGTCGGCAGTGTCGTAGTAGCTGAACGTGTCGCCGACAAGTTGTTTAAATCCTTTTTCAAATTCGGGAATTCGATTATTTATCAGGTGTTCGGAAGTTGCAATCAGTAAATCTTTTGTGATTTTTACTTCTTCGTTTAACCAACTCAAAATGATGTCAGTAAATACAATTTTTACTTCGTCGTTTGGAATACGCAATTTATAATTGCCGTATTTTGATGCTTCAACTTGCGTTAAATAGCCGTTGTCGGTCAATAGAGACCAAAAAAGTTCCATATTTCGTTCAAAATCTTGAAAAACAAAGTTTTCTTTTAATTCTTTGTCAATCGTTTTGTCCTGAATTAACTCTTGAATGGTATCTTTTACACCGGTTTCTGTAATTCGACTTTGTATCAACGAATAATTGCCTGTATTTACCCAGTATGGCTTAAATCCGGCTTTACTTTTGGCAATGTAATTTACTATCGACCAAGGATTATAAATATTTTCAACATTGCCGAATTTATATCCATCATACCATTTTTTTACTTCATCTATTCTTTCCGATAAATTAAAATAAGTCAATAACTTTTCGGTTTCTTCTTTGGTAAAACCAAAACTATCTGAAAAATATGGCATTGTTACTCCAAAAACATCAAAATTATTCCATTCCGAAAAAATACTTTCTTTGCCGACACGCATTACGCCCGTCAAAAGTCCTTTTTTCAAATATGGATTGCCTTTATAGGCTCTTCCGAGAAAACCTTGCATAAAAGAAATAACTTGTTCGTAATAAGTGTTTTTTTCTTTGTCGTGCGATTTTATTGGCGGATTGGTATTGTTAAAAGCGTTGATTATAGGTGCATCATATTCATCTACAAGGATTATAATCTTTCTTTGATGGTGTTTGTACAAATATTTACTCAAAATTTCAAGTCCAAATTTGAAAAATTTATCCTTTGCTTTTTCTAAAATAATATCATTTATGAATTCTTTTTCGCTGTTCGATAATTTATCTGATGTCAATAAATAATCATGATTTTGATATAATTGTGATATTACAGTTTTAAAACTCTCAAAACAATTCTCCCAATTTTTCTCTTTTACATCTTTCAAAGTTATATTTATAACCGGATATTGGTTTTGGTGCTTTTCGCAAAAATCTTTTTCCTTAGCAATCTTAAAATCGGTAAATAATTGTTTGCTATCGGGTTTTTGAATATCAAAAAAATGCTCAATCATTGATAAATTCAATGTTTTGCCAAAACGCTTCGGACGAGGGATTAATAAAATATCATTTATGTTATTGTAGAAATCGTATATTAACATTGTTTTATCTACAAAATAATGTCCTTCTCCTACTATTAGTCCAAAATCTGAACGTCCTATTTTTAATGTTTTTTTTGTGGTCATTTGTGTTGTTTTTTTATTTGGAAGAAACGTTGCTCGCTGAGACTTACGTTGTTTTAAATAACGCAAAATTATTTATTTTTCCTCAAAAGTTCCAGTTTTGCTTGAAGTTTATTTATTTCAGATTTATATATATTAATAATGTGTTCAATTTCCTCTTCGGTTTCCGGCTCCGGATTCTGAAATTTCACCTTCGCTGCTTTTTCAACTCTTATTATAAAATCGCTCAAAACGTTCATATAATTTATAAATGCGTCATACGGATTTTCGTACGGATTAAAATAAGTATGCACGTCGCCGTCGGAGAAAAATTTTGTACACATATAATAAAAATGGTCGCTCGTTTGCAGGTTCAGCCAATCTTTATTTATTTCAGCATCGTTTATTTTTCCAATAATTTCTTCCAGTTCGTACAATTTATCAAAAGCCTCATTTTGCATTTCGTTGCCGAGCCAAGCCGTCAAATCGCGTTCTTCGTCTGCCCACGAAATAGCGTGCGGAACATTAACCACAGCCACCGGTTGATGTTTTTGGATAATTTCCGACGGTGTCATAAATTTAAAATCCGATTTTGTTAAAATAGTTTTTGGCAGTTGCCTAAAAAAATCGAAAATTCCGGTATCTTCCCACTGATGCTCGCCAAATGTTTCATAATCCATAAATAAATTTACAACCTCCTCATTTTCAGGAATTTCATTTAACCAATTCACAAATTTATCAGTAGTCAGTGGCCACTCTTCCCAATCTTTGTTTGAAAATCTAAACGCAATATCGTCTGACAATTTATAATTTTTCAACAAAACTTTCATTTTTTTATTTATTGCATTAAAATAGACAAAATTTGGACTTTTCCAACCTAAAATCTGTTTTGCACCCTCCGACAAAATTGCTTTGTAGCCCATCTGCGACACCATATTTCCTATTTCGTTAGAATAGATAAGCTCCGTATTTCTAAAAACTTGCGGTTCTTGTCCAAAATATTTTTTTATCTTGGCCGAATGCAGTTTTATTTGATTTTTAAACTCTTTTTCACTTTTCAGTGCCGAAATAGAATGCGAATAAGTCTCCGACAAAAACTCCACATTACCGGTTTTAGCAAGGCGCTGAAAAGAAGTCAAAACTTCGGGAACGTATTTTTCAAACTGTTCGAGAGCAACGCCCGAAATCGAAAAACTAATTTTGAACGCCGAGCCATACTCTTTTATCAGGTCGAGCAACAAATTATTCATTGGCAAATAACATTTGCGCGCCACCTTTTCTATTATAGTTTTGTTCGCAATTTCGTCGTAATATTGATGGTCGTTTCCTATTTCAAAAAAACGATATTTTTTTAATCTATTGGGTTGATGTACCTGAAAATAGAAACAAATTGTTTTCATAGCTTTATTTTTTTATAGTTTTGAGGAGTTGGGGACGATATTGACTTTTTTGTTCTTTGCCGTTAAATTTGTCGCCAAATAATCATTCCCTTGCGTCTCCCTTATTTTTTCATTTTTTTTATTATTATTTAATAATGTAAAACCTTACTTTGTTTTCACCTTTTTTAGAGTTTGCCTAACACCGGAATTAGCACTATAACAACCTAACTACCAAAGAATTATAATATAGTCCTAATAACTAACGTAACGATTACGAATAAAAATTTTTTAAAGTTTTATCATAAACCGATTTTACGTGAATTGCAGCATTTTCCCACTTCAAATTATCAACTTCGGTTTTGCCGAATTTCGTAAAAATCTGCCACAAACCGTTGTATTTTACCAGCCCGTAAATAGCATCTGCCATTGCATGAATATCCCAGTAATCAACCTTTATGGCGTGTTTCAAAATTTCAGAAACCCCCGACTGTTTTGATATAATAACCGGAACATTTGACCGCATTGCCTCCAAAGGCGAAATACCAAAAGGCTCTGATACAGAAGGCATTATATAAACATCTGAAATACTAAACATTCTATTTACGTCCTCGCCACGCAAAAAGTCTGTAAAGTGAAATTTGTCCGACATCCTCAAATCCGCCACGTGCCTAATCATACGCCTCAACATATCGCCACTACCCGCCATCACAAAACGCACATTATCAGTTTTTTCCAAAACCAATTTTGCAGCTTCAATAAAATACTCCGGTCCTTTTTGGAACGTTATCCGCCCCAAAAAAGTTATTATTTTTTCATCAACAGTTTTTTTATAATGACTTCGTTTCACTTCGACCGGTTCTACGGCGTTGTAAACCGTTGTAATTTTGTTTGGCTCAATTCCGTAGCGATTTATCACAATATTTCGGGTCAAATTACTAACCGTAATAATACTGTCGGCTTGCAACATTCCGGCTCTTTCGATGTCAAAAACTACTTGATTTACAGATTCGCCGCTTCGGTCAAATTCGGTCGCATGAACGTGTATAACAAGCGGTTTGCCGGAAATTCTTTTTGCTTCAATTCCGGCCAAATACGTAAGCCAATCGTGAGCATGAATCAGGTCAAAATCATATTGCGTAGCTATTTTGGCTGCTATTTTGGCATAGTTTTTAACTTCATCAATCAAATTTTTTCCGTAGCTCCCCGAAAATTGATAAAATCCATGTTCGTCGTATTGAGTTTCTGTTTGTTCTTCGATTTCAATTTCTTTGTACTCGCCATTTTCCTGATATATAATTTTGTGGTCGTCGGTTATTCGAACTTTCGACAAATCCGTAATTCCGATATTTTCCAAATAATTTTCAAAATTTTCGGGACTCAAATATGGTGTTAAAACAGAATTCACCTCTATTTTTGTCATATTCTCAAAATACTCTTCTACGCTATAAATCTTCTGATTTTCAACCCTTTGCGTTATATTTTTCAAAGATTTTTCTTTATAAATTCTGTTGTATTTTTGTTTTGAAATGTTCATTTTCACGTTGCCGGCTCCCACCAACTTGGCAACGCCCGTATCTTCGTCGCCAAAAAGTTTTGGCACAACAAAAATCAATTCCAAATCTGTTATTTTCGACAAACCTTTTGTAAGTCCATAGCTTGCAGTGCCAAGTCCGCCCGAAATATGTGGCGGAAATTCCCAACCGAACATTAAAACTTTCATATAAATTTCATTTTTATTGTTAAAAAATTAATAAAAAAACACAACATCTCAACTATTTTCATATTTTTCTATCATTCGCTTAATTCTAAGAATTTCAGCAACACTAACAGCCTGCGAGGTTGCGCCTCGAGCGTCGTGTGGCGGATTTCCGTCATATATTTCCGAAATAGTTCCAATTCCGGCAACCGTCAATTCATTTTCAAATCCGGTATATATTTTTTTTATAAAATTCAGTCCGCTTTTTTCATAAATTCTAAAAAAGGCTTCGGCAAAATGTCCCAACAGCCACGGGCAAACCGTTCCCTGATGAAAAGCCAAATCACGCGCTGTTGCATCGCCCTCGTAACGTCCTTTGTAGTTTATGTTTCGTGGCGACAATGTTCGCAAACCTCGCGGAGTAACCAACTGTTTTTCAACAACTTTCAAAACATTTTGCGCCTGCTCCATTGTCAGCATACCGTTCGGTAGCGAAACAGCAAGCAACTGATTTGGGCGAACGTCCCAATTTTGTTCGTCATAATTGACATAATCCGCCAAATATCCTTTTTCTTCGTCCCAAAACATTTCGCCAAACGATTGTTGAATCAGTTCGGGCAATTTTTTATATTTTTCTACAAATTCTTTTTTTCGTGCCTTTTGAGCAACTTCCAAAACAAAAACAATCGCATTGTACCACAGCGCATTAATTTCCACATCAAAGCCTATACGCGGTGTTACAGGATTTCCGTTTGCTACGGCATTCATCCAAGTAAGTGCTTTTCCGGTTTTTCCGGCATAAACCAAACCGTTTTTGTGCATTTTTATATTATAATCGGTTCCATTTACAAAAGCATCTATAATTTGTGTCATCTTTTCGCCAAAAATCTTCCAAATTTCGGCAAAACTGCCAATGTGTTCAACATATTTCTGAATAGCCCAAATATACCACAACGGCGTATCGGCAGCACTGTACGAAACATTTATGCCCAAATCGTCGGACGGAAAAAGTCCGTTTTTCAGTTGGCGTCCCATTGTTGTCAAAATATCAAACGCCAATTTTTCTTTGTTTCGCGTCAAACACAAACCGGGCATTGCCATAAACGTATCGCGCGCCTTTACTCCGTACCAAGGAAACCCCGCTGTAATGTAGGCTTTATCGTCCTTTTTTACAAAAAATTGGTCGGCGGCATTACACAAATTATTAAAGAAACTCGAACGCGGAGTTCGGTTTTTAAGTTCGCTTTCAAATTTTTCATTAAGATTTTCAGCTTCAAATTCCTGCGTTCCGGCAGAAAAAATTATACTTTCGCCTTTTGAAATGGTAGCTTCAAAAAATCCTATCGACATCAAATCTTCGAGCGATTCGTATCCGCGGGCTGCCTCTTCCTGATACTGCACGTTGTAATACCAGTCGGGAGCGTGCGTATATTCAAATTCTTTGGAAGTTTGCATATACAAAAACGGGTAACCGTTGTACAATTTCACCCTAACGCCGTTTTGTACAGGTTCGTATTTTGTGTCGGCATCCATATTAGCTTTGCTCAATCTATGTATCTGACGGAAAGCCAAATACGGCTGAAAACGTATTTTGGTTGGCGAATGAGCATCTACCAGTGTGTATCTGAGCAATATTTGCTCTTTGGCATTCGACAAAATAATTTCTTTTTTCAAAATTACGCCACCAACGCGATAAATATGCGTCGGAATTGGCTCTGAATGAAAATCTTCGATGTATTTATGTCCGAGTGGGTGATATTCGGTCGGATATTTTCGGCTTCCGATGTGAAATTCTTTGCCGCGCTGAATTATCGTTTCGTCCAACGAAGAAAGTAACACGTGTTTTTGACCATCTAACTGCTCAAAAGGACAAACCAACAAGCCATGATATTTTCGGGTGTTGCAATATGTGATTGTCGTACTGGCATACGAACCGGCTCTGTTTGAGCGTATTAACTCTCGTTTTTGAGAGTAGTTTAGGTTGATTAATTTATTTTTATCAAAATCCAAATAACTCATAGATTGAAATTTTTTTGTCGAAAAGTTTCAGTAAATATAAACATTATTTATTTATTGTACAAATATTTTTTGAGAGAGTAAAATAAAAACGACAAAAAAAAACGTTATTCAAAAAAAATAACGTTTTTTTTTAGCCTAAGCTGTAATTATTTACATCAAATTCCTATTTGGTTGGGTGCAACAATTTGAATTGTTTTTTACCGGCTTCCAAAAATTCGACATAAGCAGCAATATCAGTATCAAACTCTCTTGTTGGCGCAAGCACGTTGCCATCGTAATCTATCAACGCATAAAGAGGTTGTGAGTTTGTATTAAAATTAACTATCTCTATATCAGCGTTTTGCTTACCAAGACTTGTTTTCATTTTGCTGTCGGCAATCGACTTGAACCAGCGTTTTTCGGGAATTTCAATTTTTTTATCGTCCACATAAAGCGACAAAATAACATAATCCTCGTTGAGTATTTTCAGCACTTGTGGGTCAGACCACACAAACTCCTCCATTTTTCGACAGTTCACACAACCGTGTCCTGTAAAATCTACAAATATCGGTTTTCCGATTTCTTTTGAGCAATTTAACGCCTGATAAACATCGTAATAACCTTGTAGTCCGTGAGGCAAATGCAATTCGTCGTGATAAAGTGGTTTGTCGCACATATTTGTACTAAGTTTTCCGGTTGCAATTCGCTCTATATCAAAGTCTTGCGATGCTTTTGGCGGCAAATATCCCGACAATCCTTTCAGTGGCGCACCAAACATACCGGGTATCATATAAATAACGAACGCAAACGTTATGATAGTAAGCACCAAACGCGGTATGCCCAGATGTTTGACGTCGTCGTCGTGAGCAAATTTTATTTTTCCGATAAGATACAATCCCATCAGTGAGAAAATTGCAATCCACAAAGCTAAATAAGTTTCGCGCCCAAGTATTCCCCAGTGATAAGTTTGGTCAGCAACGCTTAAAAATTTCAGACCGAATGCAAGTTCAATAAAGCCTAAAACAACTTTTACGGAGTTCAACCAACCTCCCGATTTTGGCAATTTATCCAACCACGACGGGAAAATTGCAAACAAAGTAAAAGGAGTTGCTACACCCAGCGAAAAACCAAGCATTCCGACGATAGGTTTTAAAATCAAACCACCCTGAGTCGATTCCACCAAAACGGCTCCAACGATAGGACCTGTACACGAAAACGAAACCAAAACAAGCGTAAATGCCATAAAAAATAAACCAAGAAAACCGCCTTGACCACTTTTTTTGCTTGACCTGTTGGTCATCCAGTGAGGCAATGTAATTTCAAAAGCTCCAAAAAATGAAGCTGCAAAAACCATAAAAATCAAGAAAAATAAAATATTAGGAATCCAGTGAGTACTCAAAAAATTGGCAAAATCGCCCGAAATAGAATCACCGGCACCAAAAAACTGAGCAATTACAATCAGTATGGCTATCGGAAGCGTGTAAATTGCAACAATATTCAAACCGTATATCATTGCGTTAATTTTTCCGCGTTTTGATTTTTCTCCTTTTATAAAAAATGAAATTGTCATTGGTATCATCGGAAAAACGCACGGAGTAAGCAATGCAGCCAATCCTAACAAAAACGCAATTAAAAAGAACCAGATTAGCGATTTGTTCGCTTCTGCACCTTTATAATTGTTATTCGTTACCAAAATTGGAGTTGTTCCGGTTGGTGTATAGCTTATCATTCTTGTCGAATCGCTTGGCGTAGTCGCCTCAGCTACAGCATCTTGCGTTTCTTGCGGAATGCTATCAACAACAACCTGTTCATTTTTAGCAGTGTCCACTACCTCCGGTTCCGGCTCCGCTTCCGGTTCTGTTGGTTCTTCAACGGTTTCGGGTTTTGGTTCTTCCGGTTTTGGAGTAACTTTTTCGGCACCCTCTATGTCAAACGCAAATTCTTTGTTGAAATTAATACAACTTCCATCAGCCAAGCAAACCTGTCCATCGAGTTCGCCGGTTAGTTTAAAATCTTTATCCGAAAGAATTTTTATTTTTTGTTTAAAAGTTGCTTTATGTTCAAAGAAATATTCATCTTTGGCAAAAATATCGTCGTAAACGACTTCGGGTTTCGGATTTTCCAAAATTTTTCCGCTAAGTTTAAAATTATCCGATTTGTTGAAGTTGATAACCAACGGCAAAGCTCCTCCCGGAGGATTGTAAGGCGAATATAAGTGCCAGCCGTCGTCGATTGTTGCTTCAAAAACCAGCATTACTTCATTTTGACTTATTTTTTTTGTTGAATACTTCCAATGCGTGTGTTCTTTTATTTGGGCATTGAGCGATATGGACAAACCAAGCAACAATGCTAACAATAGGACACTTCTAATTTTTTTCATAATTTATTTTTTTTATTTTTTTGCAAAATTAAGATATTTGTACAAATATTTAAGTTTTTAATTATTATTTTTTTAGGTATTCGATTGGCATAACAAAAACCAAACGAAAATATTAATACATATAATAATAATATGTGTGAATTGTGAATAGCAATTCGTAAAAATTAAAACCGGAAACCGAAAGAAAAGATATAACACTGATTACCAAAAGATTACACACAAATAATATTTTTCAAAAAAAATACTGATTATCAACTTGCAACAAAAAAAATAACGAACCGTTGATTTTTATTTAACAAATTATTAATTTTATTTCGCAATGATGGATTTAAAAATAAGTGTAATACTGGCTGTTTTTTTAAGTTTTTATAACTTTTCAATTTCTCAAACAACCGTTTTTGACAATTTTGAAAACGGAAATGTAGAGTTTGTAAAATTTGATTCTTTGCAAAATAAATTAACCGTTATTCCTTCATTAAAAAACAATAATAACACCACAAGATGTTGGTTTAATTTTGGCATAGCCAACGTCGATACATCGCGCGCCCTGACAATATCCTACGAATATGTGCGAGAATATATGGCGCCCAATTACCCCGTTTACAGTTACGACCAAAAAAATTGGCATCGATTAGAAGCCCAATTTGGCAAAAATTCAAAACAAATTGTTTATAAATTTGCCAAAGACACAGTTTATTTTGCTGCCGGATACCCATATACGTACTCCGATGTGCTAAATTTTGTTGATAGTATCGCCCAAAATCCGGTTGTAGATACCTCAACTTTGGTTTTCAGCGAAAAAGGCAGGCGAGTTCCCCTGTTTGTAATCCGAGACACAAACAGCCAACCCACTGATTTAGTGTGGATTATAGCACGTCAGCACGCTTTTGAAACAACGCTGAATCACACGCTCGAAGGTATGATAAATTTCTTAATTTCGGACACGCCCAAAGCTGTGCAAATGCGCAAAAACACAATTATTTACGTTGTTCCGATGATGGACGTCGATAATGTAATTTCGGGGGCATCAGGCAGAATGCAAAAACCGATAGATTTCAACCGCGATTGGACAAAAAATCCGCATTGGAAAGCCGTAAAAAAAGTTCAAGAACTAATTTCTACAACGTCCCAAAAGTACAATTATCGGGTATTTTTAGACGTTCATTCAACTTTTCCCGGCACAAATCATCCATTGTTCGGAATGTTCAACAACTACCCAAACCAAGAAACCGGATATTTTAGCTTTAAAAAATTTTTAAAACTATATGATAATAATTCCGCCTCGTTTTTGCAAGAACTAACGGCCGGAAAAAGCGCTTATTACGCCGATTCGTACAATTTGGGAACGGTAGATACGAACATTTATGTTGCCGATTTTTCAACCACAATTGAATGCGATTGGAATTTCAATAACGACAATAACCCTCTAACTATCAGCGAATTAAAATCTATCGGAAAATTTATTACCGAAACTTTATGTGATTTCTTAAAAAATAATTGATATGAAAAAAATAGCTTTTCTTTTTGTAATTTTTATAACGTCTTTAAACCTTGTTGGACAAAACGAAGACTTAAAACACCGAATAGGCTTAAACGCCGGTTCGAGCATTTGGGGTACAACAACCAATACATTAGTACACGGTTCTTTGGTGAAAAAAGCCAAAGCCCTGCCGGTTCCGGTTATCTCGTACACTTACGAGGTTGCGCAGGATTTGACATTCGGCGTAACGGCTTCGCATCAGTTGTTTGCGTTCGAGTTGTTTCCAATAGATACCCTAAGCAACATCGTTGATATTAAAATAAATCGGTTGAATTGTGCCTTCAAAACGAACTATTATTTTATAAACAAATCAAATTTTGACCTTTATATGGGCGCAAAACTGGGCGGTTCTTTTTGGTTTGGCAATATTTCTTTCAAAACTCTGTACGACTATATAGTACGCATTTCGCCACCACTTATAGAAGATGTAGTTATCAAAAATATTGTTCCCAGCAACGTCAAATTTGTCAGCTTTTTCTTCTCCGGACAACTCAACGTGGGATTTGATTATTATTTTATAAAAAATGTTGGAATAAATGCCGAACTTGCAATTGGAGCGCCGTATTGGGCTGCTACCGGCTTAACTTTTAGGCTATAACCCACTAATAATCAGAGATATACAAAACAAAAATCCACTATTTCAACTGTCCGGTTAGGTTATCTATAAAAATTCAAAATTTTGTATTCCAATGGATTTAAACTCATTGGAAAGTGGTAAAAATAACAACGACACATTAATTAATATATATAAAATCCGAAAATACGATTTCGTTCACACAATTGTTCCGCAAAAATTAAATATTTTTGCCGCATAATGAGTATCATACGCCCTTACGCTCGTTGCAAATCAATAAGTTGGCACAATTTTTATTGTTATTTAGTATCTGACCGAAAACGCATTTTTGTTGTTATTTAAAAATTCAGGGCGAATTGCAACCGTAAATTAAGCAACAAAAATTTTGGAATCAAAAATTAGCGTTTTCAGCCCAACACCGTTGAGTATTCAGTATTTTACATTTAATAATTTTTTAGTTAATTATTTATATGTATATTTGTTAAAATTTAAACTTATAATAAGATGAAAAAAATCTTTGCTTTTTTGATACTATCGACATTTATTTTTAGTGTTCAAGCGCAAAAAAAAGTCTTTTTTTCTTTGTCCGACGCAATAGCTCACCCCGAAGATGTAGAGATTTTGAACTTAGAAAACGCTAATTTAAGCGAATTTCCGGACGTTGTAATTTCGTTTCCGAACATAAAAATTCTAAATTTGAACAATAATCAACTAAAAACACTTCCGAACAATATAGATAAATTTCAGAAATTGGAAGTTCTGTTTTTGAATTACAACCAAATAAGCGAATTGCCCGAAAACATCGGAAATATGCCAAGTCTGGCAGCCTTGTCGGTATCAAATAACAAATTAAATTCGTTGCCTCAAACATTTTCAAATTTGAGCCGACTGAAAAAATTATCCCTTGCGGGAAATAAATTCACAAAAATTCCGGATATTATTTATCAGATGACACAGTTAGAAGATTTGGATTTCAGCTACAATTCGATAAGCTCAATTTCGGAGCAAATCTCAAATTTGACGACGCTGAACGCAATTTATCTGTCCAACAACCGACTGCCTGCTTTTCCGCCACAACTAACGACTTTGAGCAATTTGAGCATCATCAACTTAGACAACAATCAAATTTCGGCAATACCCGAAAACATAACAGATATAGCTTCTTTGAGAGATTTTCACATATCGAACAACAAAATAACAAATGTAACTACCCAAATAGGAGGCCTCAACAACTTGGAGTATTTGTACCTGAATTACAACAAGATAGCAACTTTGCCAACAGAAATAGGCAATTTAGAAAACTTGAAATTTGTCGATTTGTCGCACAACAAAATTGTAAGAGTTCCGCCAAGTTTGGCGTTGCTAAGTTCTTGCAGAGAAATAAATTTGTGCTACAACAATATTTACGAGCTTCCGGTCGATTTTGAGAACAGTCCAAAACTCGAAAAATTGGGACTGACAAACAACACAATGCCCAAAATCCCAAAGAGTCTAAGTAGATACACAATATACTAATAATCAGATAATTATGAAGATAATAGGTGTCGATCCGGGAACCAACATGATGGGCTATGCCATTATTGAAACAAATAAAAAAATCGAAATAATTATTTCGGGCAAACTCAACATTAGTGCAGTTGAAAATCCGTATTCGAAATTACAAAAAATACACGAACGCATCAGCACACTGACCAAAGAATACAAGCCGGAAGTTATGTCAATCGAAGCACCGTTTTATGCCAAAAACGTACAGTCGATGCTAAAACTCGGACGCGCGCAAGGAGTAGCAATTTCGGCAGCCTTCGCTTTGGGCGTAGATGTTTTTGAGTATTCGCCCCGAAAAATAAAACAAGCCATAACCGGCAACGGAAACGCATCAAAAGAACAAGTTGCGCAAATGCTAAAAAGTATTTTGAACCTAAAAAAAATGCCCGACACCTTCGACGAAACCGACGCAATAGCAATAGCACTGTGTCATCATTATCAAAATAATAAGGTGCAAACACAAAAATCATATTCGGGTTGGGCTGATTTTATAAATCAAAATCCGAAAAAAATAAAAAAATAAAAAATAAGAAAAGTTAATGATGAATGATAAATGATGAATTATGAATTAAACATCTGATAATCAAGAAATTACTCCTCAAAACATAATCCCTTAACATTGTGATTATCAATTCATTACAAAAAAAATATGAAAACAAACTCCAATAAAATGAAGAAAAACCAACAGCCAACAGCTAACACCCAAAACCTAACACCCAAAACCCAAAAACTAACGCCCCCAAACTCTGACGAATATTTTATGCGCATAGCTCTGAGCGAAGCACAAAAAGCATATCAAAAAGATGAAGTACCCATAGGCGCGGTAATAGTGCTTGATAATCAGATAATTGCCAAAGCCCACAACCAGACCGAAACATTGCAAGACCCTACGGCACACGCCGAAATTTTGGCCATAACAACAGCCAACCAATTTTTGAGTTCAAAATATTTGAATAACGCAAAATTGTACGTAACCCTCGAACCGTGCCTTATGTGTTCGGGAGCAATTTTTTGGAGCAAGCTGTCCCACCTTATTTTCGGAGCCTTTGACGAAAAAAACGGTTTTACCAAAACTCAAAACAACCTAAAATCCGGTTCAATTATTCACAAAAAATTAACCGTAAAAAGTCGCATTTTAGAAACGGAATGTGTTGCGATTTTACAGGATTTTTTTAAAAATAAAAGATTAAAATAAATTAAAATACCAACTCGCAAAACAACATTATTCACTGATTACCAATAACTTACAAAACAACACACAAAAAACAATTATACAGATAGTTGAAAATTTTATACATTTACCACCGATTTCAAAATAAATAAAAATGGATAACAAAAAATTTGAATTTTTAGATAAAATTTCATACCCGACCGACTTAAAACCCTTAAAAGTAGAAGATTTAGAGAAATTATCGGCAGAAATTAGAGAATTTTTAATAAACAAACTATCAACCACACCGGGACATTTTGGCGCAAGTTTGGGAGTTGTCGAATTGTCAGTTGCGTTGCACTACGTTTTCGATACCCCAACCGACAAAATCGTGTGGGACGTGGGACATCAAGCCTACGTTCACAAAATTTTGACCGGACGCAAAAACGAGTTCGACACGTTGCGAAAATTAAACGGACTTTCAGGTTTTCCGAACATTTTTGAAAGCGAATACGACGCTTTTACGGTAGGACATTCTTCGACCTCAATTTCGGCAGCTCTCGGAATGAGCATTGCGTCGAAATTAAAAGGCGAAAATAATCACACAATTGCCGTTATCGGCGACGGAGCTATGACCGCCGGACTTGCATTTGAGGGCATCAACAACGCCGCCGATGCCAACGCAAATTTAATTATTGTGCTGAATGACAACAACATGGCAATAGACCCAAGCGTTGGAGCAATGAGCAAATATTTTACACGCATGACCGCGTCCAAAAGATACAATAAACTAAAAGAAGACGTGTGGAATCAGCTCGGAAAATTCAAAAAAGTGGGCGAAAAAACAAGAGAATTTATCAGAAAAGTAGATACCGGCATAAAAATTTCGATAGTAGAACAAAGCAATATGCTCGAAGCAATGGGCTTGCGTTATTTCGGACCTATCGACGGACACTGCATCTACGATTTGGTGGAGGTTTTGAAAGATTTGAAAGAAATAAAAGGTCCCAAAATACTCCACATAAAAACCCAAAAAGGAAAAGGTTACAAATTTGCAGAACAAAATCAACCGGCTTGGCACGCCACAAGCGGTGCGTTTGACATAGAAACCGGCAAAAAAATTGAAATCGACGACAAGCCACAACCGCCTAAGTTTCAAGACGTTTTTGGCGAAACGATAATTGAATTAGCCGAAAAAAATCAAAAAATAATAGGCATTACGCCGGCAATGTTGTCGGGTTCGTCGTTGAGCAAAATGCAAAAAGTTATGCCCGACCGAGTTTTTGATGTCGGAATAGCAGAGCAACACGCCGTTACATTTTCGGGCGGTTTGGCAATTGCCGGAATGATGCCGTTTTGCAATATTTACTCAACTTTTATGCAAAGAGCTTACGACCAAGTTATTCACGATGTGGCTTTGCAAAATCTGAAAGTAATTTTTTGCTTAGACCGAGGCGGTTTGGTTGGCGCAGACGGCGCAACACATCACGGAGCTTTTGACCTGAGCTATATGCGAACCGTGCCAAATATGGTAATTGCAGCACCGCTGGACGAAATAGAACTCCGAAATATGATGTTTACGGCACAGCTGGAAAAACATCAATTCCCGATAACGATTAGGTATCCGCGCGGAAGAGGACAAAATATTGATTGGCGAAAAGATTTTGAAGAACTCGAAATTGGCAAAGGACGACAACTGAAAGACGGAAACGAAATTGCCATTTTGAGCATTGGAGCTATTGGTTATCAAGCAATTAAAGCAACAGCCGTACTAAAAGAAAAAGGTCTTGACGTGGCGCATTATGATATGCGTTTTGTTAAACCGATAGACGAAGAGTTGTTGTCGGAAATTGTTAGAAAATTCAAGCATATCATTACGGTCGAAGACAACTCTGTTGTTGGCGGGTTTGGCTCTGCGGTAGCTGAATTTGTTTTGAAAAATAACAAAGAAACAACTGTTACAAAATTGGGGATTCCGGACGAATTTGTGGAACAAGGAACACAAGAGGAATTATACAAAATTTGCAATTACAATGCCGATGCAATTGTAAAAACTTGCATGAACTGCATTAAACATTAAATTTATAACTCGCTCAAAATACGATAAAACAAGGTACTCGTTGTTGCAAATCATCTCTTTTTGTGAGGTTAGTTTTTTGTAAAATCTTGTTTTATCGCACTTTGAGTGCTTATTTCGGTCTTATCCGAATAATTTACAAAATAAGGTAATAATTTCAACAAAAAAAAGCATAAAAATTAAAAAAGGAAGGCAAAATAGACACAAAACAAACCCCTCACAATCAGATGGTTAGCGTAAAAACCGATTATTTTTTTACTAAATTTATTTTCGCACCGGTTTCAATCGTAAAATCTTCAATTTCCTCTTCGGCTTCGCTGTAATCATCTTCGTCGGCACTACAAAACCAGTTTATAGTAACGTCTATTCCTTTGTCGGCATTTTTTTTCAAAATACTAATAATTTCCACAATATATCTGGACGAACTCGTATTGTAATAATCCAAATCAAAATTAAAAGTCATAGGTTTCTTGACTATTTCAAAATAATCCAAAACCCACTGCACAACAGGACGGTAAAATTCAGACGAATCTTCTAAATACGATTCGCCGGATATGGTACAAATACCTGTATCTTTGTTAAAATCAATCTCCGGCGTGTAATAGATGCCGTGTTTTCCGTCTATATGAAAGTTATCAAAATCCACTAATTTTTATTTAAAGATTTCTATATTAAAAATAATAAAAGAATGTTCGTTATCAATTTCTTTCACCTCAAAATTTATATAATTTTCTGCCGTCAAAACAACCTGAACAAGTCCGATATTTCCACCACCTTGCATAGATGGGCTTCGCCTCAACTCACGTTTGTAGGCTCTCAGCTCGTCTCTGGACAATGAGTTAATTTTTTTGCATTTATTCTGAATTATCGAAATATCTTTTGTTTTTGCCAGATTTCCGGCATACAAATTAAAACAGTCGTCGTATTCTTTTATGATAATAATGCCAGAGCCGGTAAATTCAGCCTGATTTTTGGGAGCCGGCACTCTATCGCAAGAATACATAGAAATATTCTGAGCCAATTCGACAAAAATTTTAAAAATTTTTCTGTCCAATTTGGTATCAGTGCCAAACTTGTAATCCAATTGTTTGACAAAAGCTTCCAGCAACGCCCCCGTAAAAGTGCCGGAATAGCTCACGATAGAACAGTCTGCTATTAAATCGCTCAATACTTTATACTGTTTTTCCATATTAAGAAAGTATGTATAACACATTTTCTCTACAAAAGTATTTTTATTTTTTCACAAAACAAAAAAAAGATTAACATTTTTTATAATTTAATTTGTAACACTACATTCGTTAAATTGAGAATTGTGAGTTGAGAACGACACACCCCTCACAACAGCAGCTACAACGCTGATTATCAGAGAGTTACAAGCCTCGCAAAACATATAAACCACTGATTTTCAAATCATTATATATAAAAAAAAGATGCCGAACTATTGCTTTACGAACAAAAATTTAAGGTTTTCATAACGAAAATACTGCGAATGGTAATAAAAAATTATTTCTTGGCGGTCAAAACGACACCAGAAACTGTTTCATTTTAGTTATTTTTTTGTAAAAACTTAGCAGAGTTTGTAATGTATTATTGTGTTTGGTAGTTGAATCTACGGTTTTTGAAAAATTTGTATTTATTTTTTTGTTTTTCAATAATAAAATTATCTTTGCAAAATAATTTGCGTGATTAACTCAGCGGTTTAGAGTGCTACCTTGACAGGGTAGAAGTCGGTGGTTCGAATCCACCATCGCGCACTTTTTTCTTTCCATTTTATGTTTTTCAGTTATTTTTTCTAATATTTTTTTGACAATAAAAAATAATGTTTATTTTTGGATAAAAATTAAATTCTAAGTCACTATGGAAAATAACAATCGAGATAGAGATTTTTTATTCTCATCAACTTTCAAAGCCGGTCGTCGCACTTACTTTTTTGATGTAAAAAAAACAAAAACGAACGACTATTTTTTGACAATTACCGAAAGTAAAAAATTCACTGACAACGAAACCGGTGATGTTAATTTTGAGAAACATCGCATATTTTTGTACGAAGAAGATTTTTCTAAATTTATGGAAGCTCTGTCGAGTTCTTTGGATTTCGTAAAACAAAAAGGCGAAAATGATGAAAATTAATGTCAAAACAGGATATTTTTAAAATCCCCTGTTGCTTTTTATATAAAAAACGTCAATCTATATTTTAATTGACGTTTTTTTTTAACACCTCGTCGTTAAGTAAAAAATTTAAAGCTATAACACTGACTATCAATAAGTTACAATAGCTCACCACAAATCATTAAAACACTGATTATCAGATTATTACAGAAAAATTATTAAGCAGATATTAATTTTTATAAAAAAATCTTGATGACTAATATATTAATATGTCGTTTTTTTGTGTCCGATAATACTTCTTTAAGTTTAAAGTTAAAAACTAAAAGTATAACTGCTTATCAATTCGGTTGCTTCAAAAATCCCCCGATTTACATCAAGGGCTACAAAAATACCATCGCTACGCGATTTTGGAACCGCCCGTAGGGGTGATATATTTATAGCCCCGAATGAAATGAAATGCGGAAATTAAAAATTTATCCCCCAAAAAAAGTTCTACAAGATTTTAAAATATTTGGTGTTTAAAGATTATAAATTTAGAACCAATCAATACGCCCCTATTTACGTCTGTTTAGCAAGTCAAAAACAGTTTTGACCGGATTAAACGTTTCTATCGGAACTTCAACAAATATCGTATTCCAATCAGCCATTGCGCCGTTCCACAAGCCGGGTAATTCAAGTACTTTTATGCGGTCAGATTGTTTTGTTTTTTCGGAAATAAATGCCGTTTCGTGGTCGATAAAATCTATCAAATTAAATTTTTCGCCATTAAATCGCTTCGGACTGCAAACAATATCAACCGGATTGAAATGAGATGATTTTTTGAAAATATCTTGATTATTTGGTTGCGACAAATCAATTTGAGCTTTTTCGACTATTTGGAGCGTTATTGTATCGTCTTTCTGTCGCACAAAAAAAGGACCTCCCCCCGGTTCGCCTTCATTTTTCACCATTGCACAAACCCTTATCGGACGGTCAAGTTTTTTTAATAAAAATTCTATTTTTTCCGATTGTGATAATTTTTCAAAATCGAAATTTATTTTTATTAACAGACTGGTTTTCAGGGAATTACAAACCTCATCAATATCCTTTTCGGTCGGATTTTCTTTTAATTTTTCAATGTAATTAAAAATTTCTTGTTGGCGTTTGAGCAAAATACCCGCCAATGCCTTTTTGTATCTGCCGTTAAGCTCTTTTTGGGTGTCTTTGGTAACATTATCAATATTTTTAATAAAAATAATATCCGCCGAAATTTTGTTTAAATTATGAATCAAAGCCCCGTGTCCGCCGGGTCTGAAAAACAATTTTTTATTGCTGTCAAAGTATGGTTTGTTGTCGAGAGTAAAGGCGAAAGTGTCGGTTGAAGCCATCTGCGAAGAAAAATTTATCTCCAAATTGTGCTTGTTGTACTTACTTTTCAGTTCCTCAACAGTTTTTTTGAAATTAGGCTCAAATTGCTCCGAAATTGTAAAATGCAATTTTACGATATTTTTAGCTTCGGCGTATTCTATCGCCTCCACAATGTGTTCTTCGAGCGCCGTTCTGTTTTCGTTTTCGTATTTATGAAATTTCAACAAACCTTTTGGTAAACTCCCGTAATTCAGTCCGTTTTGAGCAACAATCAAACGAATAATCTCTTTATAATTTTTGTTTTTAATTTCGTTTTCAATATTTATGTTGTTCTGTTTTGCAATAATTTTCAAATCATCGTAAAAAGCCAATTTTTCGATATTTTTTACAAAATTTTCAATTTCGGGCGTTAATTTATCAGTTTCCAAAAATTCAAAAAAATCTTTGAACATACGACTTGCCGCTCCCGATGCCGGCACAAATTTAACAATAGACAATTGATTTTTAATATCTTCGTATCTTTTAATATCTTTTTCGATATTCGCTATTTGCGCGATAGTTGCGTTGTGGGTTGTTGCAGCTTCGGTTATTTCAGAGGGTGCAACTCCGTTTACAAAACAATTCAACTGCTGTTTGATGGTTGCGTCCGAAATCAATCTTTCTTTAAATCCTGCCAACTCCTTTTCTGTAAAATAATCTCTTATTTGTATATCTTTCATAATGTTTTTGGTTAAAATAAACTCAACAAATATAAAATTTTTATCGTAATATCCAACATTTCATAGAAAAATAAAACTTCGTTTTTATGATATTTTTTAAACGCAAAGGTCGCAAAAGAAGCGAAGGAACGCTAAGTTTTCTTTGCTATCTTGGCGATTAATTATAAATGGTTAATGACCACTGGTGAATTACGGATTAAATCACTGATAATCAAACAGTTATTCACAAGAAGCCACGCTTTGTAAACTCCTGATTATCAGTTTATTATAAATAATATAACAAACTATTGTTTAGATAACACAATTTATGTTAATTTTGTAAAAATTTCAAAAAAAAACACCTATGCAAACAACAACACGTAGCACGAATTGTGCAAGAATTAGTAAACAACGACTAAAAATTTTATTATTTCTGACCTTATTTTTGGGTAATTTTGCTTTACAGGCTCAAAATATGTCAAATTACATTACCATAAATACGCAAAAAAACGTAGAAATAAGGCTAAAAATTGGTAGCAACGCTCCCAACACTCCAATAAAAATAGTCAGTGGCGACAAAGAATACCCCCTGACAATAGGCGTGGGTTATGAACCATCAGCATACTACGAAACCGGCTGCGATTCGATGGTTATATACGGAGATATAACTTATTTTAATTGCATAAATAACCAAGCAAAAGTAACCGGATTCGATTTTAGCCACAACGACGAATTGCTCTCAATAAACTGTATAAACAATCATATCAGCGCATTAGATGTTAGCAATTGTACCAAATTGCAAGGTTTGTATTGTGCTAAAAATAAATTCACAGTTCGTAGCTTAGATTTACTTTATTGTTCGTTGCCCGACAAAAATGGAGGAGACCCTGTATATTTGGAGCCTATCGACGACGTAAACGACAATTTAGACACAGTTTTGGCCAGCAACAAACAAAATGCTCTGTCAAAAAATTGGTTGGTATGCTATTATTCTGACGACACCGAAGTGCCTGAAACAGAAGGAAATTACGACTGTTCAAGTGCCTCCGACGACATCGCTTTGTCAATGGTTTCGATTTATCCGAATCCGGTTGATGAAATTTTATTTGTAAACGCTAATTCCGAAAATATTACAGTAGAAATTTTTGGCAGCAACGGACAAATTATCTCAAAAACAACCAACAAAACGGAACTAAACGTAAAAAACTTACCGACAGGAACTTATATTACAAAAATACATACTCCCAAAGGTGTTTTTACTAAAAAATTTATAAAACTTTAAGGCAGAATACATTACGTAGAGGTGCAAAATTTTGTATCTCTACGTAGTATTTTCAAACTAATTCACAAGAAATTGTCTCTCCCATCTCCTTTCGTGAAATATAAATTCGCGTAAAAATTATAATTTAACAAAAGTCAAACGCTTAGTGCCCTCTTTGCTCTCAGCCACCAAAACATAAATGCCTGACTTCAAGAAACTTACATCAATCACATCATTTTCTAAATTATCATTTTTCATAATAATTTTTCCGGTAAAATCGTATATACACACGGAATATTCGCCGTCGATTTTGCCACTTAGCGCCAACCAATTCTCTACCGGATTCGGAATTATTTTTAATTTCGGGCAAACAGCCTCAAAAATCGCGTTCTGCTGTATATTTACGTCTTTGCAAATACTCTGTTTGCAACCGTTTTTGTAAGCGTTCAAACAAATAGATTTTTCGCCGGCGGTAGCAAAAGTGTAATTTAACGAGAGTTCATTTGAGAAAAATTCATTGTTGATATTCCAGCTCAACGAATCGTAATTTTGCGAATTATTTTCCAGTTGAACGCTCATTTTATCAACTGTTACAAAAAAATCTGCGTGCAGATTATAAGCATCTATAAACCACTGAGATACATCAGTCAGCACAATACTGTCCGAAATATTTTGCAAATAACGGGCAATTTGCGTTTCAACATTGCCGTAAAACTCGCACCCGCTGACCGGCTGTTCATAAACAGTGTTGAAAATAGCACAAGCAACTAAATATGAGCCGTTTAAGTTTGGGTGAACATCGTTACAATGTCCGTGCAGAAGCAAATCTTGATTTTTTTCGTAATATGCTCTGAAACATTCTCCTGCCGGCACCATTGGAATTTCCATACCTGTTGCGATTTTAGTTACGGTGTCTCTGATTTTTGTTTGTGTGGCAAAATAATGTTCGTAATTTGGGTCTCCGTTGTTGTCGGCGGCTACACCGTTTGAAATTTCGTACAAAACAATTTTTGCACACGGACTATAAACTCGGATAGAATCCATCAATCGCTTTCCGCGAACGATGGTCTGGTCGGCGGTAGAACTAAGCCCTCCCGATTCGCTCGATCCGGGCTGAAGCACCACAACGTCCCATTGTTGCGAAGCAAATAAATTATAAACCTGATTATTGGCTTCGTGGTCGATAAATCCCGTTCCGCCGGGTGTGTGTTGCACTATTTCAACATCTTTGCCTGCCATTTCAGCTATATTTTCAAATAAAGTCGGCATGTCATTATAAAAAGTCAAACTGTTGCCAATAAATAGAACTTTTTGCTGAGCAAACACTCTAAAAAACGACATTGTAAAGATAAATAAAAATATTGTTTTCTTCATTTTGTTATATTTTTTTACGCAAACACTTCTTTAAGTTAAAAGGTAAAAGATAAAAAGTAAAATATTGATTACCAATGAGTTATAACACCACAAACAAATGATTTATTATCAGCCCATTACGAGATAAAATACCGAAACATTGTACGCAAATACTTCTTTAAGTTAAAAGTTAAAAGATAAAAAGTAAAATACTGATTACCAATGAGTTATAATACCACAAACAAATGATTTATTATCAGCCCATTACGAGATAAAATACCGAAACATTGTACGCAAACACTTCTTTAAGTTAAAAGTTAAAAGATTAAGCTTTGCGACGCTCTGCAATTTATTACTTTTCCTTAAAAACCTAATAATCAGGCGGTTACGACGCAGCGACACCGCACTCGCAACCTCCTGATTATCAGACCATTATATAAAATCACAAATTAAATATAACTTACGGTTTTCCAAAATACATCAGCTCCCAAATAGCCTCATCGCCGGAGTAAGATTCTATTAATTTGTCTTTTTCATATACTTTTATAGAAGATGTACCCGTAAAACGAAAATAAGCGCCGTCAAATCCAGTCAAGCATCTAATAAGCCTGTATTTCAGATTTTTAGACCCCAAAGCATTGAGTAATAAGTCGGTCTCAACGATAGTTTTTTTACGCGACAAACTATATTCGTATCTATAATTAGTTTTAGGATCTTCGTAAACAAATAAAAGGTTATCGCTAATGTCTTTATCCAATTTCGGGTGCATTTTGCCGTGAGTTCTGTACGCTTTTACCAAGTCGTCGTTATCTGCAATAGTTTTTCCGTTTTTTGATAAATCATAAACCACGATACTTTCGTTGTTGTACTCGTCTTCGGTAATCATTTCTGACGCAATCACGGTATAAGGGCCAATGTGCGTGCGTGTCCAATACCAATGATTAAACAATTCGACTAAGTTTTTATTGCCCCAATTGTGGTCGTGATAACACGTACCTTTTGCCTCGTGTTTATTACCGGCATAAGTATATTCCATCTCAACAAGTCCTCCCGGTACCGCCACCAACCATGCAAAATACTCGTCGGTATTTTCGCCAAACTCCATGTATCCGGTTTTTGGTCTCCAACTTTCGGTAGTTCGTTTTATTTTGGCCGTAAGATTTAAGTCGGCATCTTCAAAATGGATTTCATACTCTTTAAGATTTCCGATAAAATAATTTTTATCTATCTGCACATTGCAAGAATCCTTAGAACTCAAAAATAGTTTATCGTCATATTCGATACGTTTTTTTATGTGAGTTCCGTCCGGCTTAGTAATATCAAGTTTAATCATAGGCAAAAGCGGCTTCTTCATCTTATTGTAATGTTTTGTCAAAAAGACAATTACAGCAGTAGAGCCATCGTCTAAGTGGGCGTCAAAATACCACCACTCGAAAGTCCCTCGCTCGCCGGTTGTTCTCATTCCGTCTTCCCATTTTTCGGGCTGATTGAGACCATTGAGATTGTATTTTTTGAAATCACTACTAATTTTTGCTTGAATCTGACTGTTCAGAAACAAAGGAAATAATAAAACTAATGTAAAACTAAATATTTTTTTCATAGACAAATGATTAAATAAATTTATATTTTTTTTTTAATAAAAGTAAGTTTGCTGTATAGACACCGATTTGTGGGTAATTCGCCCCACAGCTCAGTGTTAGTGTTTTTCTTTTTTTCTATAAAATTCAAATGCTGTTGGAAATTGATTTTCAAAGCAATCCGTTCCAAATTTTATTGATTGAACAATAGTATTTCTGCGTTTATCAACTAAATTCGGAAAATTAATGCCTAAAACGTCAATCATATCATTTATGCGTTTCCTTTTTTCGGGGGATAATAATTATCAATATGTCGCTCGCCTTTGTAGTAAACATCTTGATACACTTCCCCATTTTCATCAAATTTCAATTCTACAATTTCCCAAGGTTCAAAAGAAGAAGCAATTATTGGCGAATGTGTTGCTATAAAAAATTGTGCGTTAGGTGCAAGTTCGGTATAAAAATTTACTATTTCTTGTTGAATATTCGGGTAAAAAGAACGTTCCGGTTCATCAATCAAAACAATTGATTTATCGGTACTTAGCTCAATTAAAGGTGTCGCTGTAAGTACTAATTGCTTTGTTCCTGTACTCCAATAATTATTTGGTATTTCTTTGCCGTCAATTTGATGGACTTTGATAAATTTCAAATCATCTGCCGATTTAAAATCCGGCTCCGGCTTTATTTCTAAATTAAATTTGTTTAATATTATATTCAGTTTACTCGCCAACTCTCTTAATGGATTGGGATTTTGTTCCTCCCATTTGTTTAATTCAGAGACCAGATTTTCGGGTGCGAGTTCTCCATTTTGCACTTTATTGGTTAGCTCCGACCTAAAACTCAAATTAGCAACCTTATATTTTTGAATATCAGCTAATATCAGCTCCCAAATAGTTTTTACATTATTCATCTCAAAATCAAAGATCTTATTTTTAAATTCTTCTTCAACTTCCATTTCGGTTTTATTCAGCAAAAAAAGACCTTTTTTATAATCTTTTAACGGCAGAAATTCTATTTTTTCGCTATCATCACTTAGAATGCTGTTAAAATCCGTATTAATTTCGGCAGGAAACACAACTGCGACATTTGTTTTGGAATAATATGAAAGTAAAAATTCATCTCTTTCTTCCCAATCCATTTTCTTAGTATCATCAAAAAACAGGGTATTTTGAATATGCCCTTTTTCTATTTTGCTCAATTGTTTATGATTATCAAAATACGCTTCAACCGAAATATCCGTCATATTTTCGTTCACATATTTTTTGTCAATCAAACCGGAACTTACAACAGCGCGAATTAAATTCAACAACGTAGTTTTCCCTGTTCCACTTTGCCCAATAAAGCATACTTTGTCCAACGGCCGACCTTCTTTCTGATGACCTTTGGGATAGCTTAAATCAATAGTTAAATTTTTAAACTGATTATAATTATTTATATCTATTTTGCTAATTTTCATACATTTACTTATTTATTGTGTTGATGTTTTTTCGTTTTTCAATTTACGCTAACGAATATATGTTTAAGTAGTTTTATTTTGTGGTGAGATTTCGAGCAGAGCGAGAAATCACGCCACAAAACAAAATTACTCAAACACAACGATAACGTTTTT
>PDWI01001884.1_pt1 | contig 32554 bp, 29 predicted proteins | sample 1430891 | NCBI WGS metagenome assembly PDWI01 (sample SAMN01162508, study PRJNA174530) | Oral metagenome, whole genome shotgun sequencing project. | biome: Marine environment; feature: Marine mammal; material: Swab sample of the gingival sulcus; isolation source: swab sample of gingival sulcus... | reverse complement strand
AGATTACTCATCGAATTATGAATAAAAGACGAAAGGCTATCGAGTAAAATCGGCTTGATAGCCTTTTAAATAAAAGAATGAAGATATGAAAAAGATAATGTTTAGAAAACCATAGTTACTCAATATTTTTTTGTAATTTTGTGCCTCTAAAAAATATATAGAAAATAGTAGAATGGTTTGTCGCTGTGGTTTTTTTATAGAAAAGCAGAGGAAAGTCCGGGCAACGCAGAGCAACATACTTTCTAACAGAAAGTCGGTCGTGAGGTCGAATGAGCGTAACAGAAAATAACCGCCTCAAAAAGGTAAGGGTGAAAAGGCAGGGTAAGAGCCTACCGATTGTTTGGCGACAGACAATGCCGTACGCATTATGTGTTGAAAGTTCAAGTAAACCAACGATATAGGGTGGCTCGTCCGAGTTGGAGGGTAGAACGATAGAGGATGATAGCAATATCATTCGTAGATAAATGGCAGACAGTCCAGCAATGGAATACAGAATCCGGCTTATAGTTCTACTATTTTCTTTTATAAAAAAATAAAAATCGATATGGACAAACCCACGCATAATAGCAATATCATAGAGAAGGTCATATCTGTTGTTAGATGGATTATCTCTTTTTTGACAAAAGGTATTTGGGAGATAGGCGATAAGAATTTATCCCAGACAAAATCACTTTTACTTAACCTCCTCCGTAAGATAATACTCTCTATCAAAGGTTTTTATCAGAGCCAACTTATGATACGGTCCACATCTCTGTCGTTTTATACCGTAATGGCTTTTGTACCAACTTTGGCAATATTCATAGCCATTGGGCGAGGATTTGGTATGTCTGAAAGGGTCAAAGAGGTTATCACAGAGGCGTTGAGTAGTCAGAGTGAACTTGTGCCATACATCACACAGTTTATAGACAACTATCTTTCACAAATATCGGGAGGAGTGTTTATTGGAGTAGGAGTCTTGTTATTGATTTGGAGTGTCATAGGTGCCTTCCGTGAGGTAGAGGCTAATTTTAATAAAATATGGAATGTGGAAAAATCTCGTTCATTATTTCATCAGTTTACTACATACACAACGCTAATACTACTTATACCAATACTAATAAGTCTTTCGAGTGGTTTTTCTATATATATTAACAGGGTTCATTCGATGATAGGTGAATTTTATTCGCCACTCAATAATATAATGGTTAGCATATTGCCATATTTCTTTTATTGGATATTATTTACTTTGCTTTATTATATTATACCAAATACAAAGGTTAGGTTTATACACGCCCTTTTTGCGGGTGTCATTTGTGGCACTATATTTCAGATATTTCAATATATGTATATCAACGGACAAATAAATTTGTCGAAATATAATTCTGTATATGGCACTTTTGCTGCTTTGCCTCTGTTCTTTGTGTGGTTGCAATTTTCGTGGTTGATATTACTCTATGGTGCGGAATTATCTTTTGTGAGTCAAAATCTTAAAGAAAAATATTACGATTATGGGGGCGTAAAACTTTCAAGGCGTTTTTCGGATTTTGTGTTGATAGCGATATTGAATTTTATAATAAAACAGTTTGAGAACAATGCCCCACCAATATCAGCCGAACAGTTAGCAATGCAGAGCAATATCCCTATCAGAGTGGTGTTTGATTCTATCAATAGGCTGATAAATATAAGGTTGGTGGTAGAGGTTACAGACGATGATGACAATAGAACATATATACCTGCTATGGATATTAATAAAATATCGGTAGGAATGTTGCTTGACCGTTTGGAAAAATATGGGCGAGAGAGTGAGGATTTTGTACAAAGTGATTTTCTTACAAATGTGTGGGAAATGACGAAAGGCATTAAGGGTGAAACTGCGTCTGTAAATCAAAATATACTAATCAAAGACTTATAATATCTCTGTGAAGTGTGATAAAATAGAGACTAAAAACAAATTTTTTAGTAATGAAAAAACTTAAACCAATTATGTTTGTTGGGACTGGCTCTGATGTCGGGAAGTCCGTTATCAATGCAGGTTTTTGTCGTCTGTTTTTGCGAGATGGCTATGCCCCAGCTCCCTTCAAGGCACAAAATATGTCGTTAAATAGTTATGCTACAGCGGATAACCTCGAAATAGGTAGAGCCCAAGCCGTTCAAGCCGAAGCGTGTGGCATTCCTTGTAGTGTGGATATGAACCCGATATTGCTCAAACCAAACAATAATTTGACTTCACAAGTGGTTCTCAATGGTAAACCTTCGGGCAATAAGTCTGCACGAGAGTATTTCAACTCCACCGACAGAGACAAACTGTTTGACGAGGTGATGAACTCTTATGAGCGTTTGGCAAATAAGTATAATCCAATAGTTATAGAGGGAGCAGGAAGCATTTCAGAACTCAATCTCAGAGATAAAGATATAGTAAATATGCGTGTGGCATTGCATACGGGAGCGGCGACATTTTTGGTTGCCGACATCGATAGAGGTGGTGTTTTCGCAAGTGTGTATGGCTCAATAAAGCTACTCCCCCAAGAGGAACAAGATGCTATTAAGGGCATTATTATTAATAAGTTTAGGGGCGATATTTCTCTGTTTGAAGAGGGTAAAAAGATAATAGAAGACCTGACAGGAAAGCCGGTGGTAGGGGTAGTGCCATATTTTAATGATATTTTTGTAGAACAAGAAGATAGTGTTGTTATGGAGGGCAAACAGAGTGGAGCGGTAGATACTAAAATTAATGTCGCTGTTGTGTTGTTAAAACATCTATCCAATTTCACAGACTTCAATATGTTGCAGCAGACTGAAGGTGTTAATTTGTACTATACCGATGATGTAAATCAACTATCGAAAGCAGATATTATTATTATACCGGGGTCAAAGAATACCATTGCAGACCTATCTCTTATTCATCAATCAGGCGTTGCAAAAGCCATCATAGAACATCATAAGGCACAAAAACCCCTGTATGGTATTTGTGGCGGTTATCAGATGATGGGCGAATGCGTTTACGACCCAGAAGGTATAGAAGGCGATATATCGGAGATGAAAGGTTTGGGTATATTGCCCACCTCGACAACTTTGAGGCACGGCAAACAGACTCGCCAATGCAAGTTTGAGTTCGTAGATGGTCTGTGTAGCGGTGAGGGGTACGAAATACATTCAGGAGAGACGCCAAGCAATTCGCCTCTTTGCCATTTAAGTAACGGAGAGACAGATGGCTATTGTCTCGACCAACGCACTTGGGGGACATACATTCATGGCATATTCGACAACGCTTCTGTTGTAACAAGCATTTTACAAAAAATAGACCCTAATATCAGTGCTGTCATCGACTATAAAGCAAAAAAAGAGGAGGGATACAATCAACTCGCCAAGCATATAGGCAAACATATTGATATGAATTATATATATTCTGTTTTACAATAAAAAAACTATTATTATAACGCTGTATGTGGTGGCGTGTTAATCGTTTCGTTCAACCAGAAAAAAAATAGTAACTTTGTTGTCGAATTTCAAAATCGATTAAATAAGCAATTAAAGATGAAACAAAAAGTAGTAGTGAGTGGCATTAGACCAACGGGCAATCTTCACCTTGGCAATTATTATGGAGCATTAGTTAATTTCGTTAAGATGCAACAGGAACATCGTTGCTACTTCTTTATCGCCGATTGGCACTCATTGACTACACACCCAGACCCAGAAGTATTACACTCTAATGTGAAAAATATTCTTGCAGAGTATATTGCAAGTGGACTCGACCCACAACAAGCAACTATATATATACAATCAGATGTTAAGGAAATCGCCGAACTATATCTTTTGTTGAATATGCAGGCATATCTTGGAGAGTTGGAGAAAACGGTTTCGTTCAAAGATAAAGCACGACAAAACCCAAACAATATCAACGCAGGATTGCTTACATATCCTGTTTTGATGGCAACAGATATACTTATACATAATGCAGACTTTGTGCCTGTGGGTAAAGACCAAGAACAACATTTAGAAATGACCCGTAAGTACGCACAACGATTTAATAATAAATATAATACAGATTTTTTCACTCTGCCAAGACCATTTAATTTTGGCGAAGATTTAGTTAAAATACCGGGGTTAGATGGTTCTGGTAAAATGGGCAAGTCCGAAGGTAATGCCATATACCTTATAGACGACCCTAAAACAATCGAGAAAAAGGTTAAGAAAGCCCTGACAGACGGAGGTCCGACAGGGGAGTGTCAGCCAAAGCCTGATTATATTGAGAACCTTTTTACTATAATGAAAGTAGTATCTACACCTGATACAGTGGCTCATTTCGAAAATTTGTGGAATAGAGCCGAGATTAGATATGGAGACCTCAAAAAGCAACTTGCCGAAGACATCATCAATGCTACTTCGCCAGTAAGAGACCGCATTAACGACATAAAAGCAAATGACGAATACTTAAACCGTATTGTGCGAGAGGGGGCAGAACAGGCAAGAGCGAATGCCGTCAATACCATCAAGGAGGTCAGAAGAATAATGGGATTTAAGAGTTTTTAGATAAAATAAATAAAAATAATAAGTGCAAAATAGATATTTTCTTTTTGTATAAACACAAAAAAAGATAATGATATGGAAGTGAATTCAAAACTAACATTAAATGTTCAATCGGAAGTGGGTAAATTGGAGGCTGTAATGCTACATAAACCCGGCAGAGAGGTAGAAAATATGACACCTCAAACAATCGAAAAAGCACTATATAGCGATATACTTAATTTGCCAATAGCACAAAAAGAGTATCAGCAACTCTATGGTGTGTTGAACAAACATGCCAAAGTTTTTGAAGTAACTGCTATGCTCACAGAAGTATTGAAAGATACTCAAAAAAGAGAAAAACTTATTCGCAGGATATGTCAAACCGAACAAGCGATGAGTTACTACGAAACTTTAATTTCTATGTCGGCACCTCAACTGGCACAGACGCTGATAGAAGGACTTCCTGCCAAGCCAAACACTCTGACCTCTTTTGTGCAAAATGAGTTTTATGCTCTGCCTCCACTCTATAATTTTTATTTCACAAGAGATGCCTCCGTTACGGTAGGCAACAATGTTTTGATATGTAAAATGGCTAATGATGTGCGTATGCGAGAGTCTATAATCCTTGAAGCAATATTTGGAAGTGGCATCTTTTTTAACTGTAATCTGGTGGATACTTTTGAGTTTGCACATTCCCCATCACAACCAATCAATATCGAAGGGGGCGATGTCTTGATAGCCAGAGATGATATTTTGCTTGTTGGCAATGGCTGTCGAACAAGCACAAAAGCCATCGATAGCCTTATAGAGCGACTTTGCAAAGATAAACAAGACAAAAGACATGTTATCGTACAAGAGTTGCCAGAGACCCCCGAGTCGTTTATTCATCTCGATATGGTTTTCACTCTTTTAGACAAAAATTCGGCAATGACCTACAAGCCTCTTGTTTTAGACCATAATATGTTTAGAACCATACATATAGAGGTAGATAATGGTAAGGTGAGTAATATATCTACAGTGGCAAATATTCCATCTGTTCTCGGCAAACTTGGTATGGATATAGAGCCTATAATTTGCGGAGGAGACAACGAATGGCATCAGCAAAGAGAGCAGTGGCATAGCGGAGCAAACTCTTTTGCCATTGAGCCGGGTAAAGTGTTGGCATATGCTCGAAATATTCATACAGTGGAGGCATTGGCAAAACATGGATTTGAAGTGGCAACGGCATGGGATATTATTGATAATAAGTTTGATACGGAAAAAGCCAAAAGGTGTGTGATCACTATTGAAGGGTCTGAACTACCTCGTGGTGGAGGTGGTCCTCGCTGTATGACAATGCCTTTGAGACGACAATCGTTGTAATAATATTAGCAAGACTATAATATCGGTTTTTTGTGTGAAGATGTTTGTGTAAATGATTGTTTGTCGTTTAATAATTTGGCTTTTACAAACAAAAAATTAATAGTTTGTCTATGAAAATGTCTCATTTAAAGTGTTTTTTTAGATGAGGCTTTTTTGCAAAATATAGTTTCTTTATATTTAGTGTTCTATGCAAATAATAATGACATATATGTGGTTAGTTTAAAACTAAATTGTACTTTTGTAAAAAACTTTAATAAAAATAGTTGATGTTTAAAAAAAATATCTTAGGGTTGTCTTTGGTTGAGTTACAGAGAGAACTTATATCTTTGGGGATGCCTAAATATACCGCAAAACAAGTAATGGAATGGGTGTATAAAAAAAAGATAAAATCCTTTGAGCAGATAACAAATATTTCCAAGAAGAATCTGAATATTATTAAAGATAATTTTGATATTGGACTAATGCCATACAGTGTGGTAGCAGAGTCGAAAGATGGCACTAAAAAATATCTATTCCCTACCTCTAATGGCAATGTAGAGGCGGTAATGATCCCCGAAGATGATAGGTGTACTATATGCGTCTCCTCGCAGGTGGGGTGCAAGATGAATTGTAGGTTTTGTATGACTGGTAAGTCAGGATTTTCTGGTAATATGACGGCAGGAGAGATACTCAATCAGGTGTTGTCAATAGACGAGGTGGAAGAGGTATCTAATATAGTTTTTATGGGTATGGGCGAACCGTTTGATAATCTTACCGAAGTGTTGAGGGCAGTAGAAATCTTGACGGCAGAATGGGGTTTTGCCTTTTCTCCCAAAAGGATAACGGTCTCTACTTCTGGGCTGACAAAAGGCATCAAGCAGTTTTTGGACAATACAAAGTGCCATTTAGCTATATCGTTACACAATCCATTTGGTGAGGAGCGAGAGTCGATAATGCCCATAGAACGCTTCAATGCTATAAAAGAGGTTATTGCCTTGTTGCAAGAGTATGATTTTGCTCATCAACGCCGGCTCTCTTTTGAATACATCGTTTTTGAAGGGCATAACGACACCATACACCATGCACAAGAGATAGTCAGACTACTCAATGGACTTTTTTGTAGAGTCAATCTAATACGATTTCATAAAGTCGATGGCTTTGATTTGAGTAGCCCTTCAAACGAAAAAATGATTTTTTTTAGAGATTTTCTTACAAAAAAAGGTATCATTACCACCATAAGGCGTTCTCGAGGAGAAGATATTTCAGCCGCTTGTGGTCAATTGAAAAAACAGACACAAAATCATTATTAATACAGATATAAATAGCGATGAACAAAGACGAATTGTATATGAATCGTTGTCTGATATTGGCATCTTATGGTAGAGGAAAAGTGTCTCCAAACCCTATGGTCGGTGCGGTAGTAGTGGTAGATGACAGAATCGTTGGAGAGGGCTATCATCGGTGTTGTGGAGAGGCTCATGCAGAGGTCAATGCTATCAATGCTGTTTTAGACAAGGCGTTGCTAAAAAGGGCGACTCTATATGTCAATCTAGAACCGTGCTCGCACTATGGCAAAACGCCACCTTGTGCTGATTTGATAGTGAAAAGTGCTATCCCAAGAGTGGTAATAGGTATGTTAGACCCTAATCCAATGGTCAATGGGCGTGGAGTCAAAATATTGCAACAGGCAGGAGTAGAGACCACAGTTGGTGTGTTGGAGGCTAACGCTCGTCTGCTAAACAGACGGTTTGTTGCCTTTGTAGAGCAACAGCGACCGTATGTAATACTCAAATGGGCAGAGACGGCAGATGGTTGTATCGATGCTTTAAGGAGTGATGCCACAACACCTCCGTTGGAAATATCTAACTCTACGACAAAAACCTTGAACCATCAGATTCGTACACACGAAGATGCCATAATGGTAGGTACAAATACTGCCTTACTTGACAATCCTCATCTCACTGCTCGTAAATGGTCGGGGAAAAATCCCATTCGTATAGTACTCGATAGAACTTTGCGACTGCCAAGTAGTTATAGGCTTTTTAATAAAGCAGCAAAGACTATCGTATTCAATAGCGTAAAAGACGAAACCCAAGATAATATCTTTTTTTGCAAAATTGATTTTGCAAAAAAAGTTGTGCCTCAGGTGTTAGATATTTTGTATCAACTATCTATTAAATCGTTGATAGTAGAGGGGGGCAATATGCTTTTGAGCGAGTTTATTTCACTTGGACTTTGGGACGAATGTTGTATAGAGACTTCTGCCAGAAATCTTGTAAAGGGAGCAGGGGTTGTTGCTCCTACTCTTACTAATTTTCGTGTAGTAGAAGAGTCTAAAATAGGTGATAATAAAGTAGTTGTTTGCAATAGATTGAATTAATTAACAATTATTGTGCGTAGAGATAAATTATAAATATTATCTTTGTATTTTCTAACAAAATCTTAATTTAACAAATGAACAAACATTCAATTCTTTTTCTTGCTATTATGTTTTTAGTTGCATGTGGTAGCAAAACAACGCAAAAAGCAACATCGGATAATAATACATCAGAGAACATTACTTCATCTGGGACATCAATGTCAATTGCTGTGATAAATTCAGATTCTATATTAGAAAAATATATTTTTGCCATTCAAGCAAGAGAGAAAATGATAGACAAAGTAGAAAACGCACGGGCAACGCTCAATGGCAAAATGAAAACATTGCAAAAAGAGATGACAGATTTTCAGAAAAAGATAGAAAACAATGCTTTTTTGAGTCGTGAAAGAGCAGAGCAAGAGGCAATGAGATTGCAAAAAAAACAAGAGGATTTGCAGATGCACGGTCAAAAACTTGAACAAGAGTTTATGGAAGAGCAACAAAAATTGTCTATTCAACTAAAAGATAGCATCAATATGGCAATAGGTGTCATCAATAAAGATAAAAAATATTCGTTGATATTATCTACAAGTTCACTGACAGACAATGTGCTTTTTGCAGAAAAGTCGTTGAGTATCACAGGCGAAGTATTGGAGTTTCTTAATGCAAGAATAGATAAATAAATAGTTACAACGGCTGTTTGCAGATAGGATATTATGCCCATAAGACAAATGGCTCTTTGGTTTTTTTATCGATAAAATTAGTCTTATATATACGGTGCAAATATGGTGATTCATTTTGTGCCGTTTGTTTATTATGTTTATATGCTTTACAGTTCGCAAAAAATGAGTATCTTTGTAGTTAAAAATAATTATTCTTTTTGTAAAAAAGCAGGGTTAATCATTTGATTGATAGGTTAGACTATTCGTATGGCAAAAATTCTTCATATATCTAAATATTATTATCCTTACTACGGAGGGATAGAAGATGTGGCACAGACGATTGTAAGAGAGTTGACCCCATATCATAGGCAAAAGGTCATCTGTTTTAGTCAGACCAAAGAGTCGTCTGTCGATATAGTAGAAGGAGTGGAGGTAACAAGAGTGGGCGTTGTCGGCAAGTTTTTTTCTCAACCGATACCTATCGAATATTACAAAAAGTTAAAAAAACTGATACTCGATTTTCAGCCAGAATATATACATATTCATTTGCCAAATCCAATAGTGGCAATGTTTCTGCTTTTAATAAGATTGGATAAAACAAAAATTGTTGTTCATTGGCACGCAGATATAACAGAGCAAAAATTGCTTTATAAAACATACAAAAAGTATGAGCGTAAGTTACTGTTTAGAGCTGATAAAATAATTGCTACATCGGATGTGTATGCCAAACATTCAGAACCTCTTAAATATTTTGCTTACAAAACTGTTGTTGTGCCAAATACGGTGAACGAAAACAAGTTCATCTCTCGGCCTAATGAGAAAGATAGGATAGAGAGTCTTAAAAATAGATATGGCAATAAAAAAATATTGCTTTTTTTGGGGAGGCATGTCCCATACAAGGGAATAGAGTATCTGATAGAGAGCGAAAAATATATAGGGTCCGACTGTGTGATACTAATAGGCGGCAAAGGGCGGCTAACTCCAAAACTCAAAGAGTTTGCAAGTCGTACAGATAGGATAGTATTTGTAGGTCGAATATCAGACGATGACCTGCCGATATATCTAAAAGCCGCATCTTTATTTGTGTTTCCATCTGTCAATAGGAGCGAAGCCTTTGGGGTGGCATTGGCAGAAGCTTTGTATTGTGGCACTCCTGCTGTAAGTTTTGATATTGAAGGTAGTGGTGTCAATTGGGTCAATAGAGATGGATATTCGGGCATAGTTGTCGAAAATCGAAATGCAAAAGCCTTTGCCGAGGCTATAGACTCACTTTTGTGTGATGGTAAAAAACTTATAGAGTTTGGAAACAATGCCATAGCACACATCCAAGAACATTTTGTTGTCTCAAAAGCCTTTGATGTTCTGCGTCAGTTGTACGAAACAAAAACTTATGATAAGTTGAAAGTTCTTGCTAATGTCTCTATTGTTCTTTACAACAACTATTTTAGCGAGGTGAGGGATATTGTAGCAACACTCAAGAAGAGTAGTCGTATTAATAGAATATTTCTAATAGATAATTCGATTAAACCAAATGCCGAATATGAAGCATTGGATGTATCGTATGTTTTCAACACTCAAAATGTCGGCTATGGTCGTGGGCATAATATTGCTTTGAGGCAGACGATATATGACCAATCTGCACAATATCATTTTGTTCTCAATGCTGATATTGCTATGGAAGATGCGGTTGTGGACAAGATTGTGGCTTATATGGATAGGCATAAAGATGTAGGAGCATTGATGCCAAAGGTTTATTATCCCAACCGGAGTGTTCAATACCTATGTAGGCTTTTGCCTTCACCATTCGACCTTTTTGGGCGGCGGTTTCTCCCTAAATGGTTTATGAAAAAGCGTATTGAACGCTTGGAGATGCGCAGTAGTAGTTACAACCAAACAATAGAAGTACCTCATATATCGGGGTGTTGTATGTGTATCAGGATAGATGTGCTGTGTCGGGTAGGGCTTTTTGACGAGAGATATTTTTTGTATCTCGAAGATATTGACCTCACGCGCCGAATATCGATGGAGGCAAAGACTCTATTTTTCCCAGAAGTATCAATAATACATGAACACCGAAGAGGTTCTTATAACGATATGAAATTACTGTGTATGCACATAGTTAGTGCCGTCAAATATTTCAACAAGTGGGGGTGGATAATTGACAAACTACGCCGTAGTTCAAATAGACATACTATCAATCAGGTTATAGAATAAAACAAAATAATAAGTTTAAACATTATGGGTACAATCAGTTTTTTACAACTTTCGAGTGCATTTATAGTGCTATTTGCTATTATAGATATTACGGGTTCTATACCCCTCATTATCAATCTCAAATCGAAAGGAGCAGAGATGAATCCTCTTAAAACGACAGCAGTGGCGTTGAGTATTATGATACTATTTCTTTTTTTAGGAGATGGCATACTCAAACTTTTTCATGTCGATGTTGAATCGTTTGCCGTGGCAGGTGCTTTCGTACTGTTTATTATGGCTTTTGAGATGATACTCGATGTGGAGATATTCAAGAATAATGGACCAAAAAATATAGGCACAATAGTACCAATTGCATTTCCTCTTGTTGCAGGTCCGGGCTGTCTGACGGCTCTTATAACTCTTCGTGCAGAGTTTGACACCATCAATATATTATTGGCTCTATTTATCAATCTGACTTTTGTGTTTTTTGTTTTGAAAATGACCTCTAAAATAGAAAAAATATTGGGTGTGGGAGGCATATATCTGTCTCGTAAATTTTTTGGGATTATCTTGTTGGCAATATCTGTAAAAATATTTGCTACAAACTTAAAACATCTTTTGTAAAGATGGGTTTTATAGAAACTATAACTGAACTTAAATACTAATTAAATACTAATTAAAAACATGAAAAAAATTTTCTTTGTGGCAATAGCTACCCTTTTGTGTACAACACAATCATTTGCTCAACCCCGTGCTATCGGTGGTAGATTTGGTACAAACCTTGAATTTTCTTACCAGCATACGGTAGGGAGCATCAATTATTTGCAGTTAGATGCAGGATTTTATGGCTATGGAAGAGGCTTAAGTGCAGTTGGTACATACAATTGGATTGTAGCAGAGCCAAACTGGACTGACTATGGTAACTTTGAGGTGTTTGCAGGAGTAGGAGCAGGAGTAGGATTGTATCGTTATCCAACTAATTACTATGATGTAAATACAGGAGTGTATTATAGCAAAAACCGTACTGGCTCATTTGTAGGGGCTGCAGGTAATGTAGGTTTGGCATACAATTTCCCATTCCCATTACAACTCTCGGCAGACATACGCCCTCTTGTAGGATTCTACTTTAACGAAGGTAATACAGGTTTCTTTGACAGCGGATTACTTGATTTAGGATTGTCGGTAAGATATTATTTTTGATAAAAAGCATAAATAATTTGCCGTGAGAGACATTATTGTCAGCATAGCATTGAAGTTGGGGTTGTATCATCTTTTGGTAGATATAGCCACAGCCTACAACCAACGAAAACTCGCAAAGGCATTTCATCGCTATGGGTTGGAGACAATCATACAAGCCGATGAAGCCTTGCGGAGTGTTGGGGTCAATATGTTTTTTGCCTTTGGCACACTGCTTGGCTCTCATCGTGAGAAAGATTTTATTGCCCACGACTGCGACCTTGATGTAGGATTGTTATATGAAGATAGACCAGAAAATATTGATGAGGTAATGGCAAGGTTTGGCTTCAAAAAGAAACGACAGTTTTATGTCAAGCAGACAGGACTCATTACAGAGGAGCAGTATGAGTATAAGGGGGTGCAGATAGATATATTCTACTATTTTGTTGCCGAAGACGACAAAATGTTTTGCTATGGAGCAAGACGCCACGAACATAAAGAGTGGAAAGAAGCTAATGCCTCCGATGGCTTTCCTTCGGTATTGTGGTACTGCCCTAAAACTGATTTTGTAGAGCGAGAGTTTAAAGGGCATCTTTTTTGGTCGCCACGAAATATAGAGGGGTGGCTAACTTCTCTATATGGACAAAATTATATGACACCCATCAGAAATTGGACTGACCAAGATTCCAAAACAGATATAGTCTATCACACCGAACGGCTTTATAGAAGATAAACTGTTGTCTATATATGAAAAGAGATAGAATAAAACGAATTTCGTAATTCAATTTCAATATTTAGTCACCCAAAACTAATCCTGCCATTGTTCGAGCCGTATTTGATACTCTAAACCACCGCTTGGGTGTAGTTTTACTTGAATATCCCCTTTGTGCATTTGAATAATATTGTAAACGATGGATAAGCCCAAGCCCGAGCCTCCTGTATTGCGAGTACGTCCTTTGTTAGTGCGGTAGAACCGCTCAAAAATACGGTTAAGGTGAGACTCCTCTATGCCAATACCTGTGTCATAGTAGGAAAGATAGACGCTGTTTTCTTTTGTTTGTAGATGTTTGATGTATATTTCGCTATTTTCACCTGCATATTTCAACGAATTATCCACTAAATTGGACAAAACAGAGTATAGTAGACTATAGTTGCCAACCACATCTACTGTTTTGCTGAGTGGATGAAAATCTATTTTTGCTTCGTTAAAAGCCTGTTGGAACTCTGTTTTAAGAGAATCGCATATCTCTTTGATATTCACCTTTTTATATTTGTAGTTGCTGGAGTTTTCTGCCAAACTACTCAATAGACTAATATCTTCTATTAGTTGGGTAAGGCGTTCCGATTGATGATATGCTTTTTTGATAAACTCATTTCTTTTGTCGTCAGGAATGTTTGGGTTTTCACACAGCGTCTCCAAAAAACCACGCAGACAAGTGGTAGGGGTTCGCAACTCGTGTGCTATATTGCTGGTCATCTGTTGCTTTAAGATTTTTGTTTTTTCCATCTTTGTAATATCACTCAAACGAATTTCGTAACTTTTGTCGTCAAATTTACAGATGTTTAACAAAATATATTTGCCATTTTTGTTGACCTGTACAGACTTGAAAATGCCTTCTGATTGAGGGTCTTTAAGAAATGATTTCAAAGGCTCAAACTCTGGAATCTCCAACACGTTTTGAGTGGTAAAAGTAGTCTTTTCGGCAATAAGATTGATGATTTGATAAAAGTGAGTGTTGGCATAAATCTTTTTGTGGTTTTTATCAAAAATAGCCAAACCTTCGGTGGCGTATTTGAGGTGTTGAATCATCTTTTCTTTCTCTGTTTCAAGGGCTTTATTGGTCTTTACTTGTTCGTTGAAAATCAACATCAACTCTTTGGCAATATCGCCCAACTCATCGTGAGGAAAGTCCATTTTGTTTGATAAGTCTTTCCCATTTCGTATATCGACACTGAATTTTTTTAGTTTCTCTATCGAATGCCCAAAGCGGTTGGCTGTGCCATATAGAAATATCAAAATAGCGATAAAAAGTCCCAAAACTATATAGATGAAATAGTTGTCGGCTTTAAGTAGACTCTGTGTGTGGTCGGTGTAGAGTAGTGCGATGCGTATATAGTAATTGTTGTAGTAACGAGCGAAGTAGAAAAAAGGTTTATGCACGGAATTTGATTCACGAATGTTCCAGCCAAATCCCTTATATTTAGCACTTTGTATCTCAGGGCGTTGTAGGTGATTGCTCATCTGTTCGATATTAGTTGGGAAATCACGGTCAAAAAGCACTTTGCCCGATTCATTAATGATACTCAAACGAATATCTTTGGGTAGCATATTGGAAATTCCTGCTATCTGAGTAATAGTGTCTTCAATAGTTATATTGTTTACTGTAATGTAGTTATGTACAATATTGGCATAGTTGTCCAACTGCGTTTTAAGATTCTCTGTACGAAATTTTCGTTCTTCTTTGCGTTGTAGCATTATGACTGAAATGGCAAAAAGTACAAAAATAACGAGAAACCAACTAAATAAGCGGTGTTTGTAGGATATTTTCATCGTTGTTGAATAGTGTTTGGATTAGTATTTTTTTATGAATGAATATGACGGTCGGATAGGGCTTAATATAGTAACTTTTTTACTTAAAAATCAAACATATAACCGTATCCTACTCTATTGACTATGGATTCGCTGTATTTACCAAGTTTTTTGCGTAGGCGAGTGATGTGTACATCTACGGTGCGTTCTAAAACTATGGTCTCGTCAGACCAAATCCTGTCCAAAATTTCGGTGCGAGTGAAGACACGCCCTTGATTTTGTACCAAAAGGCATAAAATGTCAAATTCAGTGCGAGTGAGCGACACCATATCGTTCTCTATTTTGAGGGTTTTAGCCTCAATGTCTATGCAAAAATCATCGTAGCGAATTTTGTTATTATCTTCTGTGGCTACGATGCGTTTCAATACGCTTTTTACCCTTGCTACTACTTCTTTGATAGAAAATGGCTTCGATATAAAGTCATCTCCTCCAATAGAAAAACCTGTAAGCATATCGTTTTCGCTATTTTTAGCGGTAAGGAAAATAATTGGTGTTTCGTTTCCCTCTTTTCGTATTCTATTTGCAAACTGAAATCCAGATTGCCCCTCCATCATCACGTCAAGTAGAATAAGTTGCGGTTGTTCACTTAATTTTTGCCTCGCCTCTTCGGCTGAACTCGCTTCAATGGTGTTATAGCCTTCGTTGGATAGGTTGAAGGTGAGTATTTCACGAATATCAGCCTCGTCATCCACTATTAAAATTTTATTCATTTTGTATATTTATATGTCTTATGTCTTTACCTTCTGCTATGAAAACTGCGGATTCAGCAATGTTTGTGGCACTGTCTGCAATCCGTTCAAAATTTTGTGAAATAAGAGTGGTGTTGATTATATTTATAACATCATTTTCACCAAATTTGGCATTTGAATACTTCTCTTGCAAAAGTACATTTAATTTATGAAATAGAGTATCTACTTGGTCATCTTTTTCGATAATATCATAGGCGATTCGAGCCTCTCCTTTCAAAAAAATGATGATAGCATCTTCTACCATTTTGAACGCTATGTTCATCATCGACATTAAATGCTCACGCACTTCTGGGACGGTATCTTTGATGGTGTGGTGGCGTTGGAGAATGTGTGCTATATTGACTAACATATCGCCAATGCGTTCCAAATTTGTGGAGGCATCTTCGTAGGCAATGATTTGGCGTAGGTCACTGGCAATGGGGTTAAATTGGAATATGGCAAAAATGATTTCTTCACGGATTTTTAGTTCTAATCTGTCAAGGATAACTTCATTAGACTCAATGTCTTGGTTCGTCTGTTCATCGAAGTTACCGGCTACTACATCTCTAATGTTTTTCATCTGACAACCAACGGTTTCTGCTGTTAGTTGAAATTCGTGTAGCAACATAGCCATCTGTTTTTCTTTGATATTTAGTGTCATAATTACTTGTGTTTTTTTTGTGAATGTTCTTTTTTTAACTAAAAACGCCTGTTAGGTAATCTTCTGTTCGTTTATCTTTTGGACTTGTAAACATCTGTTTTGTGTCTCCAAACTCCACCAGTTCACCCATATACATAAACATTGAATTGTCGGAGATACGAGCCGCTTGTGCCATATTGTGTGTTACGATGAGGATAGAAAATTGATTTTTTAATTCAAATATCAACTCCTCTACTTTGCGAGTGGATACGGGGTCTAATGCAGATGTTGGCTCGTCCATCAGCAGTACTTCTGGTTTCAAGGCGATGGCTCGTGCTATGCAGAGTCGCTGTTGCTGACCGCCAGAGAGGAAGCCACCCTTTTTGTTCATATTGTCTTTGACCTCGTCCCAAAGAGCCACGCTACGCAGTGAATTTTCTACAATCTCATTTTTTTCTGCTTTGGAAAGATGTATGTTATTTAACTTATATCCTGCCAATACATTATCAAAGATGCTCATAGTCTGAAAAGGGTTAGGTCTTTGGAATACCATTCCTATTTTGCGTCGAACGACCATCGCTTTCATATCAAATATATTTGTGCCGTTGAGTAGGATATTGCCCTCTATTTTTATTTCTGGGTATAGTTCGTGCATCCTATTTACGGCACGAAGTAGCGTACTTTTGCCACATCCCGAAGGACCCATGATGGCAGTAACGGTGTTTTCCACAATTCGTGCATTGACATCGCTGACGGCTCTTTTTTCTGGCGTATAAGAGATTGATACATTCTCAAACGCGAGTATTTCGTTTGCGCTGTTTGTTATTCTATTTTCCATTTTTTTGCAATTCTTTTTGATAAAATATTGAGTACAAAGACAAAGATTAAAAGTAAAAGTGATGATGACCATACCAAATCAACGAGATTGGGGTCGTTGTAAAATTCCCAAATCAGTAATGAAATGGAACTTGTCTCCGAGGCAATGTCCCAATTGACGGTGTATGCCCCAAGCGCGGTAACCAAAAGAGGTGCTGTCTCGCCTATCACACGGGAGACAGATAGTAGAATGCCAGTGAAGATACCCCCAAAAGCAGATGGTAGAAGCACTTTGGTTATTACGCTGTAGTAACTACCGCCCAGAGAGAGCCCTGCCTCTTTGAGTGATGTTGGTAGCATCTTGACACTCTCCTCTGTGGAGCGAATTATCATAGGCAACATCATTATTGCCAACGACACACCCCCTGCAAAAGCAGAATAGGAGTGCATAGGCATTACTATCCAGATGTATGTTATCACTCCAATAACGATAGAGGGAATACCAGCCAATAAATCACTCAAATTACTGACTGTTTTTGCCAAAAGGGTATTTCTGTTTTCGGCTACATAAATGCCTGTCAATATACCCATTGGAATAGAAAGTACCATTGCAATCAACAAGATAAAGATAGTGCCAGTGATACCGTTAAGGATACCTCCAGGAATGGTCTCGCCATTGAGTCGAGCAAAAAGAGCATCAGTGGAATTGGGTGCTACTTTTGTGAAAAGGTCAATGTTGAACTGTTTGTAGCCTTTTTTTAGCAATTCAAATACTATCATTATCAACGGAAATAATGTGAGAAAGGCGAAGAAATATACAAATCCGTTGAAGAGTCTGTTTTTTAACTTTCGTAAGCCGAAAGGAGTTTTTATGTTTGTCTCCATTTTTATTTGTTGATGATTTTGATAATATATTTGGCTATAAAATTGACACTGGCTGTGATTAGAAACAGCAATAGCCCAATAGCGAATAGCGAACTCAATTTTAGTCCTCCTGCTTCGCCAAACTGGTTGGCGATGACACTTGCCATAGTGTTGCCAGTATCTCTTAATCCCAGCGGAATATTATTGGAGTTGCCGATTAGCATTGTTACAGCCATTGTCTCGCCCAATGCTCTACCAAAAGCCAAAATATATGAGGCAATAATGCCTGAATTGGCAACAGGGAAATGTACCGTCCGTACCACTTCGTACCGAGTCGCTCCAAGACTATATGCTCCTTCTTTGAGTATATTTGGCACCATTGATATAAACTCTGTACTTAATGATGAGGCGTAGGGTATAATCATAATTGCCAACACCACAGAAGATAACAATATGCCTAACCCTTGACTATTGATGCCCATATTGATGATATACGGTCTTATCACATAAAATCCCCATAGTCCATATACGATAGAGGGAATACCAGCCAACAAATCCACGACAGAGGAGAAGTAGAAAGATATTTTTGTGCCTTTGAAAAATTCGCCGTTGAAGAGCATTACTGCCAATGAGAACGGAATACACATTGTTAAAGCCAAGATAGCGGTCATAAGGGTTCCAACTATAAAGGGCAATGCTCCATATTTGTCATTGACAGGGTCCCACTCTGTGGAGGAGATGAAATCTGCTATCCCAAAATGAGAGAAAGCGTTTATGCTTTGAGAAACCAAAGCATAGATGATTCCTGCTGTGAACAAAATAATGAGAGAAGATACTACTACTAAAAGCATCTTAAATATTTTGTCTTTCATCTTTTTTTATTAAGAGTTAAGAATTGTTGTTTTTATTTGTAAAGATAAAGCAAATAAATAGTTGGAATTTAGTGTTAATTTCCCCTATTAATCATTAGTTTAATAAATTGTCTTGTTGTGAAAAAAGATTTCTTGCTTCACAAACAAGACAACTATTTCACTATTAACGCTTAATCTTTTAGAGGTTCGCCTTTATATGTCATTTGTTCCAAAGCTTTTTGTGCTTTTTCGAGTGCCATACCTGATAGAGGAGCATAGTTTACGGTTTCGGCAAGACTTTGTGCTTTTTTGCTCAACATAAATTGCATTAATTCTTTTAGCCCTTTTGCCTCTTCTAAACTGCGATTGTTGTAGGCTTGTTCTTTGTATATCAATAGCCAAGTGAATGTGCTGATAGGATACGCCTCTGGATTTTCAGAGTTTGTAATGTACACCCGAGTATCTTCTGGCATTTCTACATTAGCGGAGGCTGAAATGCTCTTTATAGTTGCTTTGATGAAGTTGCCTGATTGGTTTTGCATCGCTGCCATTGGCATATTGAGAGCCAAAGCGTATTCTGAACCTATGTAGCCAATAGCTCCTTTGGTTTCGGCGATAAGTCCAGCCACACCCGCATTCCCTTTTGCCGACACGCCTACAGGGAATTTTAATGCTTTTCCTACGCCGATAATATTTTTCCAAGCATCGTTCACTTTTGCCATATATTCAGAAAAAACGGCGGTGGTGCCACTACCGTCTGAACGGAATACGGCGGTAATGGTTTGTTCTGGCAATGTTGCGTTAGGATTTAGAGACTTTATTTTGTTATCGTTCCAATTGGTTATTTTCCCTAAAAATATGTCAGAGACAACTTCTGCCGTAAGATTTAGGTCTGTTACTCCGTCTAAATTGTATGACAATACTACCGCCCCCAACACAGCAGGGATATGGATAATCTTACCATTCAGTTGGCTCATCTCTTCCTCTTTTAGAAATACATCAGATGCTCCGAAATCAACGGTCTGGTCTTTGAGACTGCGGTAACCACCACCGCTACCGATTGCTCCGTAGGTAACTGTGTTTGAGGTTGCTTGGTTGTAGTTTTGGAATACTACTTTGTAGAATGGTGCTGGGAAAGTTGCTCCTGCCCCCGAAATTTTTTGGCTGTTTTTATTACCACACGAAGTGAATAAAAAGGCTAAAGCCACTACCATTAGAAAAAATTGTTTTTTCATCGTTACTTTATTGTTTTTGATTTTTAAAAATGTTGTTATCTAGTTTGATTTTTTATTTCGTTGCAAAAATACTATTTACTTATTGCAGTAATACTGCAACAGTGTTACGATTGTGTTAAAGATTGGGGGGTATATAAGATTTTGTACAAATTGTTTTATTTATATTATCTTTGCGTAGTCAAATAAATAATTAGAATTGATTTTTATGAAAAAAATATTTCTTATTGTCGTAGTATCTCTATTCAGTATTTCTATATACTCACAGATAGAGGGCATATGGAAAACTATCGATGACGACACAAACAAAGAGTCTTCTATTGTAGAGATATGGAAAAGTGCAGATGGCAAATACTATGGTAAAATAGTTAAGTTATTCAACGCCCCCGAGAACTTATATTGTACAAAGTGCACGGGGAAACTGAAAAATAAGCCACTTATAGGTTTGCAAATCCTACAAGGACTAAAAAAGCAAGGAGATGAATTCACAGGAGGAACTATCACAGACCCAGAAAATGGTAAACCATACAAATGCACTATCAAACGAGAAGGCAATAGGTTGAAAGTGAGAGGTTATATAGGAATATCTTTAATAGGTAGAACTCAAATTTGGCATTTGTTGAGTAAATAATTGATTGTTATTTGTAAATGGAAAAACAAGTATTAATAGCATTTATGCTTACTCTTTTTGCTGGTTTATCAACTGGCATAGGTAGTGCGATAGCATTTTTTGCCAAACGCACCAATACTACATTTCTTTCGATGGCATTAGGCTTTTCGGCGGGAGTGATGATATATGTTTCTTTTGTAGAGTTGTTGCCAAGTTCGATTGTAAGTCTTACAGAATTACATGGTACAAAGTTGGGCACGACTTATGCCACTATTTCGTTTTTTTGTGGTGTTTTTTTGATTATGCTAATAGATAAGTTTGTTCCTAGTTACGAAAATCCTCACGAGATGCATTCAGTCGAGGAGATGGTAGAAGTAGAAAAAACAGATGAAAACCCAACCAAAAACCCTAAACTCTTGCGTGTCGGTATGATGACAGCGTTGGTACTTGCCATACATAATTTCCCAGAGGGGATGGTTACATTTTTGGCAGGTCTCAAAGATGTGTCATTAGCAATACCTATTGCTATCGCCATTGCCATACACAATATACCAGAAGGGATTTCGGTCTCTGTACCGGTCTATTACGCCACCGGAAACAGGAAGAAAGCCTTTTGGTTATCTTTCATTTCGGGTTTGGCAGAGCCAGTGGGGGCTATCATAGGATATGCTGTTCTGTCGTCTTTCCTCAACGAGGATGTTTTTGGTATTATCTTCGGTGCTATTGCAGGTATAATGGTGTTTATTTCGCTAGACGAACTACTTCCAGCAGCCGAAACTTATGGCAAACACCATTCGGCTATATATGGTTTAGTATTAGGAATGGCTGTGATGGCTATTAGTTTGTTGTTGCTCATATAAAAAGTTGTTATGAAAAAGAAACACATTGTTTTAGTACTATTGTTCATTGTATCAAATATTTTAAATGCTCAATATTATAAAAAAATAGTCTCTCTCGCACCATCTGTAACGCAAAGTATATACTCTATGGGTGGGCAAGATTTGATTGTAGGGTGTACCAATTATTGTAAATTAGCTAAAAAGGACAAAAAACAGATAGTCTCATCTGCCATAAAGCCAAATATAGAAAAGATAGTCAGACTGTCGCCTGATTTGGTCATTGCTTCGGGGCTGACAAATCCCAAAGATATTGCTACTTTGGAGCGATTGGGTATAAAAGTTGTTGTATATCAAACTCCTAAATCTTTTAATGAAATATGTTCTCAATTTGTTGAATTGGGTGAATTGATTGGTAAAAAAGACAAGGCGGTCGAAATAGTAGAGTCATCGTCTAAAAAGATTAAAGAAATAATAAATAAAAGCAAGTGGAAGTCGCCTCCTTCAATTTTTTTTCAAATCGGCTCTTCGCCTATATTTAGTGTCGTGGACAATACATTTATGAGTGATTATATATCTTTTCTTGGTGGTACTAATATCGCCTCGGGTCTGGACGGAGGTGTGGTGAGCAGAGAATTTGTGCTTTCTAAAAACCCAAATATAATAATTATTACTACAATGGGTGTCGTAGGCGAAAAAGAGAGACAAATATGGTCTAAATATAGGCAACTTGATGCAACCAAGACAAATTCTATATACATAGTTGAGTCTGAAATAGCGTGTCAGCCAACGCCACTCACCTTTGTTCAAACGGTAGAAGAATTATATTTATTACTATCAAAACAACTTATGCAATGAAAAATTTAGGACTTATTCATATCTATACAGGCGATGGTAAAGGTAAAACGACTGCCGCCATAGGTCTGGCAACACGAGCATTGGGCGGTGGACTGAAAGTGTGTTATTGTTCGTTTCACAAACGCCCCGAGAAATATGGTTATACAGAAATGGATAGTTTGAGAAAACTGGGGGCAACGGTATATAATTTTGCAAAAGGTCATCCCCATTTAGACCCAACAATAGACGAGCAACAGATAAAAAAGGAAGTGCCAGAGGCGATAGCGTTTTTACAACAGACGATACAGGAACAATCATTTGACTTGCTTATTTTAGATGAGATATTGATTTCTGTAAGAGACAACTATTTGGATGAGGGTTTGCTACTTGATTTTTTATCCGCCAAGCCTCAATGTTTAGAACTTGTGATGACAGGTAGAGGGGCAACCGAAAATTTGATGGGAAAAGCAGATTATATTACTTTTTGTAAAAAAATCAAACACCCATACGACAGCGGTACTAAAAGCAGAAAAGGAATAGAGTTTTAGTATATGAATAAGAATCGTTGGGCTATATATTTGTTGGTGTTTACTCTGTTATTACTGTCTACGATAATGCTTTCGTTGAGTGTTGGGGAGATTCACATACCTATCTATCGGATATTTAATATTCTTTCAGAGCAAAACAGTATGGAATATGGTATTATGACATATATTCGTATCCCTCGTACGCTGTTGGCGTTTGCTATCGGAGGAGGATTAAGTTTGGTGGGGGGTATTTTGCAAGGGATATACCGCAACCCTCTTGTAGAGCCTTATACATTAGGTATTTCGGGTGGGGCTTCTCTTGGTGTTACGATTGGGATTGTCTTTGGACTTCATCTTTTGAGTGTTGTAGCCTTACCGATAGCAGGTTTTGTAGGGGCTCTGTTCACTTTGATATTGGTATATATGCTAAGTAGTCGTAATAAGATTGTGAATATAAACAAAATGTTGCTTATAGGAGTGATGATAAGTTTTGTCTCTTCTTCTATGACGATGTTTTTTATGTCTATAACGACCGCCGACAATATTCATAGTATAGTTTTTTGGACAATGGGTTCTTTGAACGAATCCAACAAAAATATGATAGCGATAATGGTTTTTACCTCAATTTTTAGTTTGTTTGCATCATATCTCTTTGCTATTCCTCTTAATGCCCTGCAATTGGGAGAACTGAAAGCGAAGCATTTGGGGATAGATACTAATATTGTTATTCGTGTATTATTTATATTGACGTCTTTGCTTACAGGAACTTGTATCGCAGTAGGAGGTATTATAGGTTTTGTTGGATTGGTTGTGCCTCATATAGTTCGTATATTGGTAGGGAATGATTATCGTATTTTACTAATATCCTCTTTTTTGTGTGGAAGTATTTTTCTTATTATGTGCGATGTAATATCTCGTATAGTCATCAGCCCCAATGAGTTGCCTATTGGAGTGGTAACAGGTATTTGTGGAGGCATATTTTTTATCATACTGCTAAGTCGTTGGCAAAAAACGGTTAAAAATACTTGATTGATGGACAGTGTATTGGAAATAGATAGTTTATCTTGTGGTTATAAAAACGGCTTTAAGATAGAAAACATCTCTTTAAAAGTTGGGAAAGGTGATTTTATAGGGGTATTAGGACCTAATGGCTCTGGTAAAACGACTCTCTTTAAGGCTATTGCTGGCGATTTGCCTTTTCAGACAGGCTCTGTTAAGTTACTGGGGAAGTCTATGAATAAGTATTCTAACAAAGTGAAATCGCAACATTTATCAGTGGTCTCGCAATTTATGGAATTCTCAAATATCTCTGTGGAAGATTATGTGTTGATGGGTAGGTTGCCATATAGAGGTGCGTTCGATTTTTTTGATTCGCCACAAGATATAGAGATAGCACATAGGTATATGAATCTTACAAAGATATATCATTTACGTCATAAAAATATGGTTGAGTTGAGTGGTGGAGAGCAACAGATGGCTAACATAGCTTCTGCTCTTTGTCAGATGCCAGAGTTGATATTGTTAGATGAGCCTATCTCTCACTTGGATATAACACATCAGATGCAGTTTATGGATACAATACAGCAACTTAATGAAGAACTAAAATTATCTGTGGTAATTATTCTTCACGATTTAAATGTAGCATCGGAATATTGTCGCTCTTTGCTTTTGATGAAAAAAGGGCAAATACTTTATCGTGGTGTTACGAACACGGTGTTGACGAGGCAGAATATAGAGCAAGTATATGGAGCAAAGGTGCTTGTACAGACTAACCCATTGTCGGGCAACCCTCTTTTGTTTCCGTTATCCGCCAAGCATAGAGCAAATAAATAGTTGTAGTTTCAATTTTTTGTTGTACTTTTGCCGATGCTCTCGGGCAAAATGGAATTTGGTAACGCATTTATTTGAATAAGCCAAAACTGTACCCGCAGCCGTATGTTTCGTAACATATTTTCTAAATGTCAATAGACAAGCCACTGTTTTACAAATCGAAATGGGAAGGTGTTAGAGAGTATAGAAACGAGTCGGAAGACCTGTCATAGAGAGCAACTATCATAATGCTTTCGGGGTTAAAAGCAGGTAGAGTTCGTCTCCGGTGAGGACACTTCGTCTTTGTCGCACAACTTTCCCCTATACAAGTATTTGATTGTTTTTTTGTATAAAAAAAAGATTATTGACTTTTGTAGTGGATAAATTTATTGTAAGATATTTGTTTTATATATTGTTGCTGGGGTGTCTTTTTACTCCTGCCTCTTTGTATGCACAACAAAACAGACAAGATACAGTAAACGGCGTCAGCCTTGGCGAGGTAGAGGTGAATGCCAATAAGTTGAGGGTAGTTCGTTCTGTCGTTCCATTACAAACAGTTTCGTACAAAGATATGATTAAGACCAATGCGTTGCATATTGCCGATGTCGCAAATAGTTTTTCAGGTATCACACTAAAAGATTATGGCGGTATAGGAGGTATGAAAACCGTATCTGTTAGAGGAATGGACTCTCATTACACAAGTGTAAGTTACGATGGTATTGTGATGAGCAATATACAATCTGGGCAGATTGATTTGGGAGCGTTCCCTATTGATAATGTAGCAGAAGTAGCCCTTGTAAATGCCCACCCAACCAATTTTTTACAGTCTGCACGACTTTTCTCCAATGCCAATACACTAATGATAACAACTTTATTGCCAGATAGAAAAATGGGCAGTAGAGTAAAAGGTAAGGTCTGTTTGAAGGGTGGTTCATTTGGTCTTGTCAGTCCCAGTATTTTTCTGATGAAAAATATTTTTCCAAAAGTAGGAATAAGTATTTATGCAGACTTTATTAAAGCTCATGGTAGGTATTCTTTTGTACAGAATTATGGCATAAGCCAAAACGATAGTTCTACAATACTTCATAGACAAAATACCGATGTTAGCAAGTTGCGTACAGAGTTTAATCTATCTTATCGCCTCTCGGATATGCAAGAGTTTTTGTTTAAGACTAATGTATATTTCTCTGATAGGGGGTTGCCGGGTAGTATTATATTCTATAATGAAGGTCAGAGCAAAGAACGCCTTGATGAACGAAATATCTTTTCGCAACTGCGATTTAGAAGTACCGCAAATCGTAAGTTGCAGTATAGTCTTATGGCAAAACAACATTATAGCAAGGTTCATTACACAGACAGGCAAGAAAAATATAGTGGGGGCTTCCTGTCGCACCTTTATATGCAGAGCGAAACATATCTTACTGGTGCTATAGCGAGTGATGTTGTAGATGGTCTTACCCTCTCTTCGGCTATTGATATTTGGTTTAATAAACTTGATGTTGTATCAAGCAAAAGATTTGATGAGTTTGTATATCCTGTCCGATATACCTTGATGTTAAACAATGCTATTAGATACTATACAGAGAGATTGATAATTGGGGGTAATTTGCTTTGTGTTAATACTTTGGAGAAAGTGCAGAGAGGTGTTCCATCACCAGATAGAAAGAAGTTGTCGCCAACTATAAATGTAGCATTCAAACTATCCGATGCCAAAGAGTATCGTATAAGGTTTTTTTATAAAAATATGTATAGAATACCGACTTTCAATGAGTTGTATTACGAAGATTTAGGTAATCGAAACCTTCGCCCCGAAAATGCTCAGCTGTTTAATATTGGTGTTGTCGGCAACGATATGTTAGGGGATAATAATTACGATATATATTTGTCGGCGGATACTTACTACAACAATGTGAAAGATAAAATAGTTATGTTGCCTCGCAATGGTTTCTATTGGTCTATGCTAAATAGGGGACAAGTGAATATTTTTGGTGCAGATATAAATCTAAAAGTAGTCTGCAAGCCCATTGACGGTCACGAGTTTATACTTAAAGTCAATTATAGTATGCAGAGAGCAAAAGATGCCACTGTGGGGAGTGATAATTACGGTGAGCAAATTCCATATACGCCGATACATTCGGGTAATGCTTCTGTATCGTATAATTATTCAAACTTTAATGTAGGGTTTAACTCTGTTTTTGCAGGCGTGCGTTGGATAGGGCAGATGACAGATAGACGAAATAGAATGAAACCCTATTCTATATCTTCGCTTCACGCTCAATTTATCTATCGTAAATGGTCTGTGAAAGGTGAACTTTCTAATATATTCAATACACAATATGAGATAGTAAAATTTTATCCTATGCCTCGTAGAGGGTTTAGGGTTTCATTACTTTATGACTTTTAATAAAAAAATTAAGTATAATTAAACAAAACAATTACAATTATGTACAAAAAAAAGATTTCATTTCTATTGTTGGCAACAATTATTTCGTTGTCGATGTTCACTTCTTGTGAAAAAGAACCGCAACAAGAAAATATCCCTATTAAAACATCAGGGGTATATGTATTGAATGCAGGTAAGTTCAAAAATAATAACTCTTCGATGAGCTATTATGATGTTGAGTCAAGTAAGGTAGTGTCAACTATTTTCTTGGATAAGAACGGTCGAGGCTTGGGAGATACCGGGCAAGATATGTTGGTTTATGGGTCTAAATTATATGTTTCGGTATATAAATCCGGATTGATAGAGGTAGTAGAACCTAAAACTGCTAAAAGTATTAAAACTATTAAAATGATTAACGGACAAGGGGAACAGCGTTCACCTCGTACTTTGACAGCCTTCAATGGTAAGGTATATGTAGTTTTGTATGAGGGTTATGTAGTTGCTATCGATACGCTAACCTTTGGATTGAGCCCAGAATTGCAAGTAGGTCCAAATCCTGATGGTAGTGTCATTGCCAACAATAAGTTGTATGTAGCCAACTCGGGCGGAATGCAAGAGGTAAAAGACTCTACGGTATCTGTGGTGGATTTGGCTCAGTTTAAAGAGATAAAGAAAATCACTGTCAATATGAATCCACAAGTCCTAAAAGCAGATAGCAAGGGAAATATATATGTTGTCTCGCAAGGAAACTATAAAGATATAGCAGGTAAATTCCAGAAAATATCCAATGACGATGTAATAGTCTCTGATATTGATATAAAAGGAGTAAAAAACTTTGATGTCGTAAAAGATAAGGCATATATTAGCACTTATGATTATGATGATAGTTGGCAGGCGGTCAATAAGAAAATTATGGTGTATGATATGATGTCAAACAAACTTATATCAGAGAATATTGTTAATACAGAGATAGAAAAGACACCGTATAGCCTCGATGTTAATCCTATCACAAATGAGATTTATTTAGGTGTGACCGACTATGTTAATAATGGTAAAATTTATTGTTTCCAAGAAGATGGCTCGTTGAAATATACTTTTGAAGTGGGCTTAAATCCTTGCAAAACAGTATGGCTGTATTAAGTAAATAGTTTAGGGGTTAGTGGCAATGATAGACTAACCCCTTTTTTTTGTTATTTTATTTGTGGTAAAAAAAACATATAGAGTGATAGACAAAAAGAATATATTTTTTTAATAAAAAAGAGTAATTTTGAAGGTTGTAAACAAGTCAACAAAAATATGCTATATAATCCTATATCGGTCAATGCAGAAGAGTTTATCTCAGATGTTGAAATTAAAGATACTCTTCGTTATGCCGAAAATAATAAGTCCAATCGTGAACTTATAGAGAGTATTCTTGATAAAGCCTCAGAGAGTAAGGGTATTACTCACCGTGAGGCTATGGTGCTTTTGGAGTGTGATGAGCCAGACCTAATAGAGAGAATGTTTGCATTGGCAAAAAAAATTAAATATCAATTCTATGGTAATAGGATTGTAATGTTTGCTCCATTGTATCTTTCCAATTACTGTGTCAATGGCTGTGTATATTGTCCGTATCAAGCCAAGAATAAGACCATTCCACGCAAACAACTGACGCAAGATGAAATTCGTCAAGAGGTCATTGCATTGCAGAATATGGGACATAAGCGATTGGCAATCGAGTCGGGCGAACACCCCACTATGGCATCACTTGATTACATCTTGGAATCTATCAAAACTATTTATAGTATAAAGCACAAGAATGGTGCTATTCGCCGTGTGAATATCAATATAGCAGCCACGACTGTAGATAATTACAGGAAATTAAAAGAGGCAGGTATTGGCACATATCTATTGTTTCAAGAGACTTATCATAAGCAAAACTATGAGTCGTTGCACCCTACTGGACCTAAAAGTAATTATGTATATCATACAGAAGCGATGGATAGAGCTATGGAGGCAGGTATAGATGATGTCGGTATAGGGGTGTTGTTTGGGCTAAATACCTATCGTTATGATTTTGTGGGGTTGCTTATGCATGCAGAACATTTAGAGGCTCGTTTCGGCGTAGGACCTCATACTATTAGTGTCCCTCGTATCTGTTCGGGCGATGGGGTTGATATAGACAACTTTGAGAATGCTATTACAGATGATATCTTTGCCAAGATAGTGGCTATCATACGAATAGCAGTGCCTTATACCGGTATGATAATATCAACTAGAGAGAGTGAGCAATCGCGTGAAAAGGTGTTGTCGCTCGGTGTTTCGCAACTCAGCGGAGGATCGTGTACATCTGTGGGAGGTTATTATGTGGATAAAGATAAGAGCGAGACAGAGCAGTTTGATATTAGCGACCATCGTACACTCGACCAGATAGTGGAGTGGCTATTGAGATTGGGATATATCCCAAGTTTTTGCACCGCCTGTTATAGAGAGGGTAGGACGGGTGATAGGTTTATGGCTTTGGTAAAGAGTGGCAAGATAGGTGTCTGTTGTGCTCCAAATGCCTTGATGACTCTCAAAGAATATATCGAAGATTATGCATCTGACGACACTGCCCAAAAAGGACTTAAAATCATAGATGAGCAGACAGACCTGATACCAAATGATAAAGTGAAACTTATAACACGAAGAAATTTGTTATCTATCGGCAAAGGCAAAAGAGATTTTAGGTTTTAATCGCTTGACAATACTGTTATTGATGCAAATAGTTTGTGTTGGAGGCTCCGCTCATATCAAGTTTTATAAAAATAAATAGTAAAACAGTGAACGATAGCAACGAAGAGCCTCCGTATGAGAAAAAGGGCAGAGGAATGCCTATGACAGGCATAATCCCAAGCACCATTCCAATGTTTATAAGTATGTGAAAAGTAAAGATACTTGCCACACAATAGCCATATACTCTGGCATATATGTTAGATTGTTGTTCGCTCAAATATATTATACGATATATGAATATTATAAACATAAAAACAACCGTAGCACTGCCCAAAAAACCCAACTCCTCGCCTATCGTACAGAATACAAAATCGGTGTCTTGTTCAGGCACAAATTTTAATTTCGTCTGTGTCCCTTTCAGAAAGCCCTTGCCGGTCAGTCTGCCTGACGAAATAGCTATCCGTGATTGAATAGTATTCCATTCTGCTCCTTTGGGGTCTTCTTTTAGTCCAAGAAGTATCTCTATGCGAACTCTTTGGTGTGGTTTTAGTATGTTTTTGAACGCAAATTCAGACGAAAAGGCGTATCCCATTGCTCCAATCATAAACAATGCTAAAAAAAGATATAGTTTGTTGCTTGATAGTTTGATGAAGATATAAGCCATCAGGCATATAAATGATATTGCCACTACAATGCTTATATATAGCATATCTATTTTTACAAAAAATCTGTTGATGGCAAATGCGATGATATAGGTAGTACATAATACGCCTAATATATGTAAAGCACCGAACCATTTTATATATGTTGTAGAGTATCGTCCATATAACAAAACACATATCAACAGGGCTATGTTTATAGATGCAAACAGACCAAGATGTGAGGTGTAGAAAAACATATCACTCTGTAGGAACACAATTGTGATAATAAATATGGCAATAGCCATAACGCCAATACCAAGTAGATAAGGCGATAGCCCCTCTCTGAAAAGCATCATCGTTAGTGCTACAAATACAAGAGCAGAGCCTGTTTCGTTCTGAAGCATTATTATTATCATTGGTAATAATATCAAACCACTTGCATATAATAGTTTTTTGGATAGATTCCTATCGGAGGCTCGTTGCGAACTTAGGTAGTATGAGACAGCAAGAGCGGTTGCAAATTTGGCAAATTCTGCTGGTTGTATCGAAAATCCACCGAGCACTATCCACGAGTGTGACCCTTTGATGTTGGGGGCAATGAAAATAGTTACTACAAGCAGTATCATCATAGTTGCGTATATGAAGTACGACCACGAATATAGCGAGAGCGTCTGTATATTTAGTATTATAATGGCGGCTGCAATGCTAATGCTTATCCACACCAACTGCATGCCTGACCTGAAGCCTATGTCGAACATTGATGTCTGTGCCTCTGAATAACTTGCCTCGTAGATACATATCCACCCAAATATTAGAAATAGGAAGTATAGTAGTAGTAAAGGTTTGTCTATCTGTCTGTATGATAAGGCGGAACTGCTTTTTTCTTGCATATTATATTGATGTTCAATAAAATGTTGAATTTATTTTTAGGCAAAGTTAAGTATAAATTTTTATTTTTTGTAAATGTTGTTTCTAATTATTGTAATTAATCACAGATAAAGTTTATATAGTATGTAGTATAAAGTGTGATTTTTTTTGTAGTTGTTTGTTAATAAATTGTGAAGTTGATTATTTTATTAAATTATATTTATTAATTTTGCAACAAAAAAAATATAAAGTAATGAGAAAAATATTAGTTTTAGGTTCAGGTGGGCAGATTGGTTCGGAACTCACCCTAAGGTTGAGAGAGGTATATGGCGGAGCCAATGTAGTTGCTACCGATTTAGACCCTAATCGATTGACGTCAGATATTAAAAATGGTGGTCCTTGTATGCCTTGTGATGCTACTGATGCCAAGCAGATAGCCAAGATAGTTGCAGATAACAAGGTTGATGCTATTTATAATTTAGTGGCTATACTTTCTGCTACAGCCGAGAAGAACCCTATGTTAGGTTGGAATATCGGTATGGGTGCTTTGCTTAATTGTTTAGAAGTGGCTCGCGAATATAACACAGCTTTGTTTACGCCTTCTTCTATCGGTGCGTTTGGTCCAAATACTCCGCAAGACAATACTCCACAAGATACTATTCAGCGTCCTAGAACGATTTATGGTGTTACGAAAGTGGCTGGCGAGTTGCTCTCAGACTACTATTACGACCGTTTTGGCGTAGATACACGTTCTTTGCGTTATCCTGGATTAATATCTAATGTCTGTCCGCCCGGTGGTGGGACGACAGACTATGCCGTGGATATATATTATGCAGCCGTTAAAGGAGAGACTTTTGAGTGTCCTTTGCAAAAAGGAACTTCATTGGATATGATGTATATGCCAGATGCTATCGATGCTGCTATCAATATTATGGAGGCAGACCCATCGAAACTTATTCATCGCAATTCGTTTAATGTTACGGCTATGCACTTTGACCCAGAGGAGATATACAATGAGATATGTAAACATAAACCTAACTTTGAGATGATTTACAAACATGACGAATTGAAGCAAAAAATTGCTGATTCGTGGCCAAACTCTATGGACGATTCGTGTGCAAGAGCAGAATGGGGCTTCAATCCTAAATATAATCTTGCTAATATGACGGTTGATATGTTAGAAAAATTGTCTAATAAGTTGTTGTAAGATAGATGGTTTGCGGGGTTGTAAAAAAAAATATTTTATTTTACACTAAAATATTTGCTATTTTAAAAAAAAGTATTACCTTTGCAATCTAATTCTACGGTGTGGTAGTTCAGCTGGTTAGAATACCTGCCTGTCACGCAGGGGGTCGCGGGTTCGAGTCCCGTCCATACCGCCAAAAATCCTTGATGGTCAATCGATTGTCAAGG
>PDWI01002026.1_pt1 | contig 32561 bp, 27 predicted proteins | sample 1430891 | NCBI WGS metagenome assembly PDWI01 (sample SAMN01162508, study PRJNA174530) | Oral metagenome, whole genome shotgun sequencing project. | biome: Marine environment; feature: Marine mammal; material: Swab sample of the gingival sulcus; isolation source: swab sample of gingival sulcus... | reverse complement strand
TCAGACCAGGCTCTCCAACCTGTTGAAAACCTTGCTTTCAACAGAGGAAAAATCCCTTATTCGGCAACGAAAAAACAATCTGCAGGCAGCAAGAGAGAGTTATATCAAGATGCAGCAAAACGCACTGGGAATACGAGGAAAAACCGAGGAGTAGAGCCATGCTGACCACTTTTCTTTTCTTTATCCTTTTTGGGGCAGTTGCCGGGGTGCTTGCCGGTCTGCTTGGTGTTGGCGGTGGCCTTGTGATTGTGCCGGTACTGGCCTTTACCTTGCCTTCCTTGGGTGCTCCCGTAGAGCATATCATGAATATCGCTTTAGGGACATCGCTTGCCACCATCATCTTTACCTCTATCTCCAGTATGCGGGCGCATAATAGCCGGGGAGCGGTGCGCTGGGATATTTTTCGTGCCATCACTCCGGGCATTCTGGCCGGCACCTTTATTGGTGCACTCTCTACCGCCTGGCTGCCAACGGCTACACTAAAGGGTATTTTCCTGGTCTTTCTCTACTATGCGGCAAGCAATATGCTTTTTGGCGGCAAACCCAAATCTTCCCGGCAGACTCCCGGAACGGCGGGGATGGCCTGTGCAGGCGGTATTATCGGTTTTGTCTCCAGTCTGGTAGGGATTGGTGGCGGAACCCTGTCGGTGCCTTTTCTTGCCATGTGTAATGTGGAGATCCATACCGCTATTGGCACCGCAGCCGCCATCGGCCTGCCCATTGCCATTGCCGGCACTGCGGGCAATATCTGCGGCGGCTGGAGTGCTGCCGGGCTGCCGCCTTTTAGCCTTGGTTTTGTCTATCTGCCGGGGTTAATCGGCATTGTCTGCGCCAGTATGTGCACCGCTCCCTTGGGGGCAAAACTCGCCCACCGTTTGCCTGTGGCTAAGCTAAAGAAAATTTTTGCGGTGTTGCTACTGGTGGTGGCAACCAGAATGTTACTTTCTCTTTTTTAGAAAAATTAGAAAAATTATGAAACCAGTCAAACAGGTTGCAGCAATTCACGATCTCTCCGGTTATGGCCGGGCAAGCCTTACCGTGGTTATTCCGGTGCTCTCCACCATGGGTTGCAATGTCTGCCCGCTGCCTACCGCCGTTCTCTCTACCAATAGCAGCTTTCCCGGCTTTCATTTTGTTGATCTTACCGATGATATGGTGAGAATTATTGAGCATTGGCAGAGCCTTGACCTCCACTTCGATGCCATCTATAGCGGCTTTTTAGGCTCTGCCCGGCAGATTGATATTGTTGCCGACTTTATTGCTTCTTTCCACAAACCAGAGCAGCTGGTGGTGGTTGACCCGGTGCTTGGTAATATGCGCCAGTTGATTCGCCATGCCGGCATCATCACCCCCAACCTTACCGAAGTGGCACTGCTTTTAGATAAAAAATACCAGCCGCAGGTAGAGCTTTCACAGGTAAAGGAGTGGCTGATTGAGCTGGCGGAAAAGGGGGCGGAGACGGTGATTATCACCAGCGTTGATCTGGTTGATGAGGCAGGAAAAACCTCGGTTCTTGCCTGGGATAAAAGGGACAAGCGCATCTGGAAGGTGAGTTGTGATTATCTTCCCGCAGAATACTCTGGCACCGGCGATCTCTTTGCCAGCATTATCACCGGCTGCCTGCTGCAGGGCGACAGCCTGCCCATCGCCCTTGACCGGGCAGTGCAGTTTATCTCTTTAGGGGTGCGAGCCACCTTTGGCTACGACTATGACAGCCGCCAGGGTGTTGTATTGGAGCGGATTCTGCAAGCTCTGCACGCCCCGGTGCAGATCGGCAGTTATCAGGTGGTGTGATTTTGCGGGTTCTACCACTCTTTTGGAGTAAAACTCTCTTTATTTAAGATGGTCATTGCTTCTCCACTCTGGGCCAGCACAAAAAACCCTTTTTTCGCAGCGTATTTTGCCACACTTTCAGGAATGACCATGGCCGCCACCGCTCCCATAACCCGTTTGTCTCTGTATTCGGGGAAATAGTTTTTGAATTTGGCGAGACGCTCAAGATGCTCCCCCACATGCTCTTCAGATAATTTGCTCTTGCATTCAATCAGCACCACATCCGATCCATTTCTTACCAAAAGGTCAATTTCAATGCCGTCTTTGCCGTTATGGTAGCTAATATCACGGGAGGTCATGCTGACATCAATTCCCCGCTGCTGAAAGAGTTTTTCTACGCCTGGTCTAACCATCTCTTCGACAAACTCGCCCAGACGGTTACTGAGTGCGCCAACCTTTTTGCTGGTCTCCTTGACCAGCCGGCCAGTTTCCTGAATTTTTCTGTCAGTTTCCTGCATTTGCCGGTCAGTTTCCTGCATTTTCCGGTCGGTTTCCCGAAACTTCCTGTCAGTTTCCTGCATTTGCCGGTCGGTTTCCCGAAACTTCCTGTCAGTTTCCTGAGACATCCTTTTTAGTTGCTGGTCTGTCTCTTTGTATAACTCTCTGATTTCCTGAAAAAAGCCCTTTATTTCCTGTACGGTTGCCGCATCCATAATCTCTCCTCCTTTCTTGCTGCTGCTGTAAGTAGCATATATGACAATACGTTGGATGCGGATAAAAGACAAGTAAAATGAGAGGGGGAAAAATAAGACGCACGACAGCTTTCTTATCTCGAAAATATGAAGATAAGCACATTTTTCCACTGGAGGTCTTCACCGGAAAAAGTGTTGCACTTATTGTTGACAGTTAGCTATTGGTCAAGCTTCCTTTCCAGCTTTTCGATAAGCTCGTTAGAATCTTTATGCAACTCTGCCATAAAATTTTTTATGTTGCTTACCAAATCAGAATCTTTAATGATATAAGGGTTGTTTTCATTCTGCACTTTTTCATTCTGCACTTTTTCATAATACGCACTCTTTTCAGATAAGAGATGAAAGGCGAATTCCCAAGCAAAAAGCTCTTCTGTCTCATCTCTTTCCTCTGAAGAGCTTTTTAGCCCGTCCATCGAACCCTCATGCGTAATATGATAAGCAATATGTCCCAATTCATGGGCAATAAAAAGCCTCGCATGTTTATCCCCGTACTCCTTCCCGGGAGGGAAAAAAATAGTGCAATGGTTCCGCTCCATACTTATTAAGCGAGCCGAAGGATATTCCTCCAACCAAGAACCCTGTCGTTCCGTATATTTTTGGGTTAAAATGAGATAAGGCTTATTCTGAATCTTAAAGATTCTACGTTCCAAAAGCTTAATTGTGTGGGCAAGATAATTGTCGCTTTCACTAGGGCCAATTTCCTCTGCCCATGCTTTGGCATTATCAGGAAGAGAGATAACTCTCTTTGCATCAGATTTCATAAACTTCTGTCCCATCAATCATGCGCTCTCTTTCTTTCGAACTGCTTCACGATCCCACAGCTGCAAGAGTGCAATTTCTTCCAGAGCATAAAGATCTCCTTCCTCATTGCTGTCTGCACCACGAATTGCAGTTACGCCGAGTTCTCTTCTAAGAAAAGCAATTCTATCTTTTATGCTACTACAATCGATGTTTTTCTCTTTATAGAGAGCATAAAGATCTTCCTGACTCGTTACTTCTTCCAGTTCCATTTTTTCAAATCTCCTTTTTTTTTGAAAAAAGAATTATATAGCCTGCATAGATTAAAGTCAATAGTTGTTTTTTGTTTTAGATCAACCGTTTAGTATTAACTCTTTGCCTCTACCGCTTTTTATATTTGTTTAAAACACGCAGATACATCGTTATAGTTTTCGCTTCTACCAGAAAATTTTTCATTCTTCTTTCAGCTTTCGCTATAGTAAACATCAACACTGCTGAAATTATCGCCAAATAAGCGATGGGGGAAATTATAGCTCCCTGAACATACAACAGAGGGAGATTAAACTTTACCCATCCCCAGTTTTCCATCAGTTTCACACAGAGAAGAAGTGGCCCAGTAATGAGGGGAAAAAACAGGAAGTAAACAAAAGTTGCCCCCCAATTTTGTGGACGGGAATCAAATTTATCGATCTTCTTTACCCAAATTTCCGAGTTATTCAAGGTTCCTTCAACAAACTTTCTTCTTTTGTCGTCTTCTATTTCAGAACACTTAAAGTTACTTATGAATGTGTCCACAGTTTCTGCAGTCTTACGTACTCTTCTCCATCTATACATTTGAATTGCAACTGCAGCCTGGTGAACTGCAATCAATATAGTCATACAAGTAGCTAATAGTATGATGGAATCTTCAAGAGCAAAGGAGAGTAGTTTATTTTCACACATAGATCAGCATCTATCCTTTCAGAGTTTTAAGAAGACAATAGGTAATTTTTCATTTTGATCCGGGGCTTTCATCCCTCCATATTTTGCCATTCAGTTGTCGTAGGTTCCTGGCTATCTCCCTTTTTTGGCAGACGCCTGCAACCGTTCTGCCCTTCTACCTGTTTTAACACCTTGATTATCTGGTGTTTAGTAAAACGTTTCTTACGCATAATTCCACCTTTGTTGATGGAGGGAAAGTATGAAACATTTCTCTCATTTTTGTTGGTACTATTTTAAGGGATAAGGATACATCCAAACCAAAAATCATTCCAGTCCCAGTACCTTGCAAACCTGGGGCCGTATTTTCTCAAATTCTGAAAATTTTGCATGGATAGCTGCAAGATTTTCTTCTTCGGTTTCAAGTGGTTGTCCGTTTTCGTTTGCCATTCGTTCGCCAAAGGCAAGCATGGCTTGCCAGACGACCTGCGCTGGCGGCTGCTTTTCAAGCAAAGCCTTGATGAACAACTGATTCAGCCAAGATATCCCGACCCCTGTGCGCCCATCGGGGCAGACCATAATATTGAGCTTTTTGGCGTACAATGCCTGTTCCAGTATGGCAAGATTCATCTGATGTATGGTTGTTCGGGCTTTTTTGTCCAAAGGGTCTGCTGCTATGCTGACCTGTGCAGAATCCAGCAGATAACACATTGTCTGAAGCACGACAGATGGCTCCTGTTTAACCAGATTGACAAGTTCTTCCAGGGTTTTGGGGGATTGAGCCAAGGCATCTGCAATGGGCAGATATATATCCGGCTTTCCTTCGACCTTGACTCCACTGAGTGTCATCTCCAAGGAAAATGCTTCCCGTGGTATATTCAGGCAGAATTTTGTTGCAAACAGCAGCCTGCTTTTTTCTCTTGAAGAAAGAGGCAGAGGCCCGCGAATAAACAGGTCTTTTCTGAAATTTCTGTTTATAAAATAATCTTTCAGGGTTTCCCGCATTCCCTGGTCTTTATATTGATTAAGAATCTGTCTTTCCTGTTCGCCCAGAAAATTTTCCAGATATGAATCAAATAAAGTTGCCGAACCAGCATAGGCAACCTTGGCCTCCTGGAACTGCTGAACAATATCGGTATGGTAAAAAAGATTCCAGTTCTGATTGAAGTATTCATGGGCGACATAGACCTTGTCATGCTTTTTGATCTCATTGATCTTGCTTTCAATGGGTTTTTGTAATGCAAAATATCCCTTTCCCGTGGCAAATGCCTGGTCAAATTTTTCCATGGCCTGGGGCACCCGTTGCAGAATATCGCCCAGGGCACTTTGTCCGAATAAGCGGTATAAATGCTGGATTGGAGCTGCAGCAGCCCAGCCCGGCAGGCAGTTATAGCTGATATAAAAGATCCCGCCGGGTTTGAGTTTATCGCGCACAAATTTGCGGATAGCGGCCTGATTTTCCTGGCTTACCCAGGAGTAGATTCCATGGCAGATAATAAAATCACAGGGCGGTATATCTTCTTTATCCAGATGGCGAAAGTCTGCTTCCAGAAAATTGATATTGTCCAGCTCTGCCTGCCGGGCAAGTCCGGAGGCAAAGGCAATATGGGAGGGATTATAGTCAATACCGAAAAACTGTCCCTCAGGGTGGGCAGAAGCAAAGATATTTGTGGAAACACCGTTGCCACATCCCAACTCGCAATAGACAAATTTCCCATGCCGGGGCGGGGAGGCGGCAGGACGGTACCCCGCATATAGCGCTGCAAAACGCAGATTTTCGGGGGAAAGTTCCCGAAAAAAAGAATATGTATATTCAAGGTCTGTTATATATCCGTCACTCCAATCCGGTAAATTTCTCATACTATTTTCCTGAGTTGATAGCGGCACCTTCGGCAGCACCCCTGATTCCACGAAAAAAAAGAACCCCCACCAACTCAGTGGTGGGGGTTCTTTGACCTTTCAGTCAATCATAAAGATTACGTCTTGATTTTAACCTAGGCCAAAATCAAATCGCCAGCATCCAGAACTGCAGAAACGCCCTCTACAGATAGAGGTTTTGCGAATGTAGCGATATCATTATCAAAGGCTGCACTACTATCAGCTCCCGCATCAGCTTCAACTGAGAGATGCACATTACCCAGGAGATCCTGCCAGAAAACAGCAACTTTTTCATTCTGACCAGAAATTCCAGCCAGAGCTGCTTGAGCCGCTGTCGAATCTGCATATCCTATCTTATCCAGAACAACAACATTTACTCCTGCTTGATCGATACTTCCAGCCACAGAATCTCTACCGATTACAGCCCCTCCGGCAGCACCTTCAACATTAAACGCAGCTATATTCAGCTGGTCAACATTTGCTGAGGCTCCTGTCCCTTTTCCAGTACCAAAATCAAAGTCTTTAAGGACATTGTTCACAGCTGTTGCAGTAAATATCACGTCATCCTTTCCTGCACCCAAAGCAACTGTATCATTGCTAGCACCCATGGAGACCGTATCATCCCCAGCACCCAGAAGTACAGTTGTTTTTCCGTTATTCTGCGCACCTGTGGCTAAATCTACGTCCAGGTTAGTACTTCCAGACACAGCAGAAGCATCCAGTTTTATCTCATCTGCACCACCTTCAGTAAGGGAAACATTCAGAACACCTGCTGCATTTGCGTTTGCGGAAGCAAAGGCGTTACTCATAGTCATATCAAACCTATTCGCATCACTACCACCCGCGTGTGTTATTGTCACATTTTCAAAATTGGAAACACCTGACAATTGCGATTCCTGAATGACGGTAGGAGTAGCAGGAGTAGCAACAACAAAAGCCAATTGGTTAACTCCATCTCCACCGTCTATAGAATCGTTACTTGTCAGGAAAGAACCGGTATTTACAGTCACCGTGTCAGCACTTGCCGAACCAATATAATTATCAGTTCCATTACTTATAAAATAATCAAAAGCATCCCCTGCGGCCATTTCGGACGCGTCAACGTTCATTGTTGCGCTGGAATTCACAATCCCTGAAGCATCCAGAGTCAATGTCCCATTAACTGCTGCATCTGTTGCTTTTACGTTAACGGTGTCCCCCGTAAAAACATTCAAGAAAGCATCTGCCAGACTAACAGTGTTACCTACATTTTTGAAAGCCAGATTCTCAAATCCTGAAACCTTTGCAAAATTCTCAACTTGCAGAGCATTGAGCAACCTAATGTTTCCTGCATCTGTCAGGAACAAGGTATCCTCTCCATCGCCAGCAGCAATGCTTACGTCATCTTTATCAAGATCTGCAACAGCGACGCTGATTGTGTCATCTCCTTTGGATCCTGTAACAGATTGTTTTCCGCCGTCCGCAGCGTTTGTACCGCCAACGTTAATCTCTACACCAGCTGTACTTTCAGAAGCGTCAATTGCTTTAATGTCAAGTCTGCCAACTATTTCCAGCTTAGCATTCCCTGAAATTTTCAGCGTTTCCAGCGCATTCGCGTTTAAAGCGGTACCAATTTTGTTTACAGTATTGGCAACTCCAAGGGATTCAATATTGATGTTTTCAAATCCATTTGCTGTTAGTCCATTCGCGGCCAGGAATACATCCGGTCTCGCAGTTGTGCCCGCAGTCAAATTATTTACGGTGATATTAACAGTGTCATCACTGCCACTTGTCCTTTTGCCGGTTACAGTAACTGTACCAAAGTTATTTGACAGCCCCACATTTTCAGCGGTGCGATCCTGGAGCCCAATATGAAAATCATTTGCGACGCCATTTACTGTTACGTTATGCGCATCTGCGCTATCTTCATCTGCAACCAGCTGAACAGTCTCAATAGAATCTCCCAAATTATCAGCATTTACGACACTGTTGGCTTTATCAACGATGGTTACAAGATTCTCGACATTCTTCAAGTTCAGCGGATCTGCAGCAACAGTGGTCGCTTTTGTTGTACTTACTACCAAGGAGTCCATACCCTCACCCAAATCAATCTTATCGTCTTTGTTCAGGTTCGCAGTATCTCCCATAGTTACCGTATCGTTGCCTTTTCCACCGACGATGGTAAGGTCGTTAGCTCCGGCCTTGTTCAAGTCCACAGAGACATTCCCTTCAGAGGCAGAGGCATCAAACTCTGTTAAAGCAGTGGCGTCAATAACTCCCAACCCTGTCTCGCCTTCTGCATTCACAACAACTTTTTCCAGACTATCCAAAACATCTGATGTACCTCTAGTTGGATCGGTAATTGCGGCGATATTTACAAGGCCTTTTGCGTTAATGCTTAACTTCTCAATCTTACCTGCATTCTCAGAGTCGTTAAACTGCAGATTTCCTCCTGCGGCCGCCATAGTCAATGATTCCAGGTTTACAGTTTGCTCTGTCTCTCCTACCAATGCATCCGCACGATACCCCAGCGTAACATGGTTGGCACCACTCACGTTTTTAACCGATAAATCAACAAGGCCCCTCGCATTTGCAAATGTTGAAGCAGCCACGCTATTTTCAACGGATATGTTTTCTATTCCGTTGGCATTGGAAAGGTTTATTTCACCACCCCCATACGATGTAAAAGAAAGAGTCTCTATGCTTTCCAGCTTAGGGGCGACTGCTCGACCATCCACCTCATCCATATGGATAAGATCTTTTCCTTCTTTCCCATCAACAAAATCTCCGTTCTGAAGGGTATTTACTTGACCTACAACGGAAAATTTTGAATATGCACTAAAAATGTCATCCCCGTCAGTGCCATAAAGACTTTCTATCTTCTCTGTTAACTGAAGAGACTGGGATCCAGGAGGTCTACCGGGAGTGTCACCTGCATTGGGAGCTACTGCAGGAGCAGAAAGACCTTCCGCCTTGCCATATTCAATGAAGTGCTCCATGGGAGAGAGCCCGGCATCCTTAAATGCCTGAGCGACCTTTTTTACATCCCAGCTATCGTATTTCGCAGGATCCTCGCTTTTTAACAAAGCAAGTTTTTCCGCATAATAGGCACTGCTGTCAAAAGCATTAGAGGGGTTTATTCCCAGACCATTAGTACCTTCAAAAGCACCATATTTCAGATAATGGGTATATGGATTCTCTGTCTAGGCCTGTTCAAAAGCAGCCTTTGCCTCATCAATGGTGGCATACTGACCTGCCTTAACGAGACTCTGCGCCTTGTTGGCAACATACTGATCCGCATCAAAGTATCTGTTGGGATTAAGATCTTCCCCCCAACCATACTTGCGGTAATGCTCCTCCGCTGTAAGCCCGACATTCCCGAAATAGGCTTCAAGATCTGCAGTACTCTTGCCAGCCCAATCACCACCTAAGGAAGGGTCAGCCTGAAGAGCAGCAAGCTTTTGCTCAAGATAATACTCTTTGTCAAATCCTTGTAACGCCATTTTATTCTCCTTTACTAAAATGGTTCTGCAGTGTCAACACCGCAATAATGCAGCTTTATGCTGCAAAGCCGCTGATTGCGGCGCCCAAATTGTCCCCTCTTAAGACCATCTTAAAGAGGTAAACACCTTATACAAACAAGAAAAATACGGTCGTATCGTATAATTATTAGTCCTGCCTGTCAATATTTTTTTTACTCATGATACTACGATTCTGATTTCTCTCTGGTTCGGGCTTCCGAATCAGAGAGAAATCACCCTGAAAATTTCTTTCACAGAGGTAAGTCCCATACTTGTCTTCAGTCGGCCATCTTGTCGTATTTTTCTGATCAGGAGTTCACCCATTTTTGTATCACCATAAAGACATTTGCGGAGAGAAGGGTTCTCCATTTTTCTTGTATTTTCTGCATCTACGCCTTATCATCATTTATATCTCACTGAAAGCAGCAGGGAGGGGCAATCATGGATGCGGCAACCGTACAGGAAATAAAAGGTTTTTTTCAGGAAATCAGGGGGTTGCAGCAGAAAACCGATAGAAAGTTTCAGGAAAAGATAGGAAAATAGAGGAAATAGATCGGAAAATCAGGAAAAACAGCAGAGGAAGTGGGCGAACCAAAATTTCTGTCGAGATCAATATCGTATTAGTGCTATGAGTAAAATTACAGTAATAGACTTGTTAGAAAAGACGCACCCTATAGAGTTGTGGGACAAGGTTTTTTGGTATGCTGATGAATTAAATATAAATGATAAGACGCTGGATATATATGTTTCAAACGGAAATGTAACAGGTTTTAATGAAAGATATAAGCCTGATATTAAAAAATTATCAAATTCAAAAACCAATAAAGAAAAAGGTGTATTGGTTTCGTCAGGATCATTTCTTTTTGTCAACAACATGCTTGCCTTAACCCAAAGAACTAAAGATACTTTATATGACCCGGGGAAATGGACATCTCCTGCAGGAAGGTGTGATCTCTCACCGTTAAATACTGCTTATGCAGAAACCGTTGAAGAAATTGCTATCTGTGATGAAAAAAACAGGCTCCATATACTTTCTGAATGTAAACCTTTTTTGCCTTTATGGGCGAGAAATAAGGAAATAGTGCTACATGACCAGGTAACTTGTGATCGGTCCCTTGTATTTACCAATTTATTAGAAGTAAATTTTATTTTGGATAATAAATTAATCGAAAATAGTGTTTTCTGGTATATGTATAATGAAAGTTGTAATACTCTGGAATTAAGAAAAATAATAAATATAAAAATATCTGAAAAAATATTTTTAATGAATCCTGAATTTAATACTAAAACAATATTAGTGTCAATTGATAGAGCAAGGGAGATAGATACTGTTCCTGCGCTTGGTTATTTTATAAAAAGTATTGCATAAAGAGGGAAAACTATGGCTGATGATCTATTATATCTAACAGGACTTTCAATAGATAAAAAGAGTCTTAATAAAACTTACAGCAACATTGTTAATGATGTAATGTGTCAAGAGTTTTTGGAGGATATAAAAGATTTATGCCTTTCAATACCTAGACCCAACTTTGTTAAAGACGGTGTTTTAGACATCGCAGAGGGTAATGCTATTGGAGAGTGTTACGGTGCCGCAAAAGAATTTGCCATAGAAAATTCTCTCCCTAATATATTGCTGGGAATTCTGGGGCTTGATGTAATTTCTGTAATATCCGGAAAATTAACCAGTTCGCTACTGGGAATGGGAATTAATTATATTGCCAACAAAACGAACAGAAGGACTTATAAGGGGTCTCCTTTTTCTGAAGTTTTTATAAAGGCTTTAGTTGAAAATGAAAAAATACGAAAAAGAATTGGTGAATTGCAGATTCTGGATTTTTTTAAAGTATACCTTTCCAATCAATCAGACTCGCGTGGAGTTCCTGCAATAGCCAAAATGATTACAACCCTTCCAAATCTTACAACTCATTGGGGATATTCTGATAGGCCATTTTATCAAAATGAGTTTATTGATTCTTTAAATATAACTATAGCTAACAAAAAAATTCTGGAAAATGGTACACTGGAGTTGTTGCAAGTGCAGTATATGTTGCATGGTGTTGATATTGTATTATCACATATAATAGAGGAAATAGAGCCAGGCAAGATGTCGGGTTCAAAGGAGAGTTTGTATAGCAATGTCGTTGAGTGTGTTTCTTCTCAGTTTATGGAAGAATTTGGAAAATCCATAAGTGAAAGGTGCTTTTTTGGTATTGATTTATTAAGTAGGGTTTTCCTGACGTTACATCATCAAAAATCTAATTTAGATGGAATAGGGGTGCAAGGAGGAACAACGTCGAAATTAAGGATAAAGATAGCGGAGAGTAGTGATTGTTATAAATCTGAATTTATAAAAGAACTGGTGGAGTGTTCTGGTGATCCTTTATGTACAGAGATCGTTGATGACAATGATTGTGATATTCTTATTTCTTTAAGTGATAGAGAAAGTTTGATCGCATCAAAAAAGGGAAGCTCTTTTGCAGCAAAGATTGTAGCAAAGAAGGGAAGAAAAATTATAGCAAATTACTTTCCTTCAGCTGATAGTTTAATAGTTCCCGTAAAGTTGTTTTTTTCATTACCTTTGTTGATGGAAAAGGGGCTTCCTGATAAGCCTTCTCATAAGGCATTGGTACCCCAACTTATGACAACCAGTGGAGATGACACAGTTGATGTCCTTACTTCAGGGGGAATTGAGCATAATAGACCTCTTATGCATCTTATTAATGCGCATCGATTACAACAAAAAGAAAAACGTGTCTTTGGTTTTATTGATAATCAATTTGATTTTATTCATAGATGGGAAAAGCATAGAGAAAGAGGCTTTGAGCATTTGTTTATAATGGGAGTGGCACAGCCTGTTTCCGGGTTTAATCGAGTTTTATTGAAGCGATTTGATAATCCAGAAGGTTTAAGTAGTAGTAAAGAAGCAAAACAGATTCTTTTTTCTGTAGAATGCCCAGTATCCAGGAAAACATTTATCACACTTTCCAGTTATGGTTTTTCTGCTCTATCCACAGTTTACGCAACACTTCGTACCATTGCCGAGTTGTTAAATACAAATTCGGGCGATAAATCCAGAAGCCTTCTTGAAAGAACAGCACCTGTTATGCCGGGATCAAGAATGGATATTAAGAATGGTTATAGTTGGAGAGTTATTTTTTCTGATCGTACAGAAGAGAGAATGTATAAGGCATCAAATGGGATTGATCCTTTTTCTGTCATAACTTCAGTTAACTACCCTGCTGAATCAAGAAATTTAGTAAAAATTTTTCTGACAAATGAGGAGAAGGGAGGTGTTATCTCTGATATTTATCCTGGACAAGCAGTTACGGAACAACAACAGCAAGAGGGATAATGGATAAATTATTTGTATTTGATATTGAAGGGTGTCTGTCTCCAGGTAAAGGGAAACCTCTCTCATTGGAACCCTTGTTCAAGATAAAAGATATAATCTCTTCTGATTTAAACGGGAATTTTTCTTTATGTACAGGGCGGTCGCAACCTTTTGTAGAGGTCTTTTGTCAACTACTTAATCTAAGTATGCCGTGTATCTGTGAAAATGGTTCATATTTGTATGACCCCTCCAAGGATGAGGTTTATGTTAGCCCTTTGATTAACAAGCAGCAAATGCAGCGTATAAGAGAGGTTCCTAAAATGTTGGAAAACAACTTGAATAGTGGTGATTATAAGGCAGAGCCAGGAAAAGATATATGTGTGAGTTTAAATCCAACAACAAATAACGATAATGCTATATCATCGTTGTATGAAAAGGTGATGAACGTTGTTGACCTTGAAAATTTTAATGTAACACATTCTGCTAGTGCAGTTGATATTACCCCCGTGGGAATTAATAAGGCATCAGGAGTGGAATTTCTTTCAAGATATTGCGAGATAGATATCAACGATATGGTAGGGGTTGGGGATTCAAAAGGAGATCTTCCATTTTTGAATTTAGTGGGAAAATCTGCTGCTCCTGCAAATGCAACGAAAGAAGTTAAAGAGGTTGTAGACTTTGTTTCAAATTTGGATGAAGCATATGGTGCACTGGAAATTATAGGAAAATATGGAAGATAGCAGGCTAGTCTCGACAAGAAATCCGGTAAAGTCCCGAAAATCCGGGGAGAGCATACTTAATTTCTGATTCCTGAAAATATAATATAATTCTAATTTTCTTGTATTCTCCCCATATACACCGTATCATAATTTTTGCATCTTCTTTAACCATAGCAGAAGGAGAGGTATCTTATGGATCAGGCAACTGTGCAGGAAATAAAAGGTTTTTTTCAGGAAATTCGGGAATTATACCGGGAAACCGACCGAAAGTTTCAGGAAACTGACCGAAAGTTTCTGGAAACCGATCGGAAAATGGAAGAAACTGCTCTCCAGATGAGAGAGACCGACAGAAAAATTCAGGCAACCGACCGCCAAATCAAGGAAACCAGCAAAAAAGTTGGCGAACTAAGCAACCGTCTGGGTGAATTTGTGGAAGAGATGGTTCGACCTGGCGTGGAAAAACTCTTTCAGCATCGAGGCATTGATGTCAGCATGACCTCTCGTGATGTCAGCTACCATAATGGCAAGGACGGCATTGAAATAGACCTTTTGGTCAGAAATGGCACTGATGTGGTGCTGATTGAGTGTAAGAGCAAGTTATCCGAAGAGCATGTTGGCGACCATCTTGAACGGCTTGCCAAATTCAAAAAATATTTTCCTGAATATGCAGATAAACGGGTTATGGGAGCAGTGGCGGCTATGGTAATTCCTGAAAGTGTAGGAAAATATGCCAGTAAAAAAGGGCTGTTTGTTTTGGCGCAGAGCGGCGACGTTATGACCATTTTGAATGACGACAACTTTATTGCAAGAGAATTTTGATTTCTGCAATTCTGGAACTGTCCCCAGAATTAGAGTTGCAAAAGTATTTTTAGCTATGCTGCCCTTCCGCATGAAGGAAAACCTCTTCTACAGAAGTTAATCCCATACGTGCTTTGAGTAAGCCGTCTTGTCGTATATTTCTGATTTTTTGTTTTTTTATAAGTTCCCACATTTCCATTTCATTGGCTTTTTTCAAGATTAACTCCTGTATTGCAGGGGAGACGGGAACGAACTCATGGATGCCAATTCTTCCATGATAGCCAGTGTGCTGGCATTCTTCACATCCTACTGGCTGCTTCCATTGGGGAGCCTTATCATGGGGGAACCATGGTTCAATCTCTTTCTCTATTTCCTGAGGAATTTGAGCGGTAACAGCACAGTTTTGGCAAAGCCTGCGGACAAGGCGTTGTGCCATAACTGCGCGGATAGGAGTGGCAACAAGAAAGGGATCTATTCCCATATCAATTAAACGGATAAATGCACCAAGAGAAGAGTTTGTATGCAGTGTAGAAAAAACCAGATGGCCGGTAAGGGAGGCCTGAACAGCTATCTCTGCTGTTTCCCGGTCTCGAATCTCTCCTATCATAATAACATCTGGATCCTGCCGCATAATAGAACGAAGAGCCCTGCTGAAACTATAGCCAATTTCTGTATGTGTTTGTATCTGTGAAGTTCCTTCCAGGTAATACTCTACCGGGTCTTCGACGGTAATGATCTTTTTCTGGCCATCGTTTATCAGGTTAAGGGCAGCATAAAGAGTGGTTGATTTACCGCTGCCGGTAGGCCCGGTAACAAGGATAATGCCGTTTGTGGATTGCGCCCAGGTGGAGAGCATCTGCTGGTGATCGGGCAGCATTCCCAGCTCATCTATCTGGTAAATATGCTGGTTTTTGGGTAATAGCCGTAAAACAATGGATTCACCATATACGCCGGGAACCGAACTTACCCGCAAGTCAACCTCACTGCCGGAAATGCGCATGGAAACGCGTCCATCCTGCGGCAGGCGCCGCTCAGAGATATCAATGCCGGAGACAAGTTTTATTCTGGAGCTGATTGCGGCATATCTCTCTTTTGGCAGGGTAAAACGGCTATAGAGGATACCATCTATCCTAAAGCGCACCTCCATCTGCTCCTTGCCCGGCTCAATATGTATATCAGATGCACCCTGATCGAGAGCCTGTGAGAGGAGATTTGCCACAAATTCAATTACGGGAGCTTCTTCGGCAAGCTCTTTTAAGTGTTGAATATCAATATTCTCGCTGCTTTTTTTTACGCTGGCGTTTACCATCTCTAAAGCCTTTGCCAGATCATAGCTGCGAGCAAGTCGAGGTTCGAGAATATGTTCGGGAAAGGTGCGTTCGAGAATTTCAGAGAGAAATGGCGAGGTAACATCTTTTGCGATATACAACAGCCGCCTGTCTGTGCCAAACCAGGCAAGTATCTCCTGATCGAGCCACCAGTCAAGCTCAATTTTGCTTGCCTTGACAACTTCTATAAAGTTTTTTGCACTTTGGGGGAGATCGCCAGCAGCAATGCGTTTTATATTCCAGAAACCTTCGAGGAAATCGAGGATATTCTCCTCAGAAATTGCCCCCAATCGTATCAGAATTGCGACAATATTACCGCCAAATTCTGCCTGGTAGGCAAGAGCATTTTTGGCGTCTTTAGCCGTAATTTTCTCTTTTTTACGCAGAGCCTCACAGAGTATGGAGCCCTGTTTTTCTTTATGCTCTGCTTTTGGGGGAATTGTTGTCATTTGGCAACCGTTGCTGTGGAAATAGAATTCATTTACTCAGATTATTTCGTTGATACTTACTATGCCCATAATCAGTCCGGCCATAATAAGGCCAATAACAGAACCAATAAGCAGGATAGCAACAGGTTCAATGATTGACAGAAGGGTGCCGGTTCTGCTTTTAATGGAATTTTCTGTTAGTTGGGCAAGAGTTGCAAGCATTGCGGCAAGGTCTCCGGTTTTCTCCCCAACCCGGATCAAATTTATCGCAGTAGCGGGCATTATCTGTTTATCAGAGATCGCTGTAGAGAGGCTGGCACCAGAGCGTACCGCAGTGGTGAGCTGCTGAAACTGCTGTTGTTTATAGCCACTGACAAATTGTGCCGCCAGATCAAGAGCCACGGTAAGCTCAACCCTGCTTTTAAGCAGGGTGGCGACCATTGTTGCCCACTTATTCAGTTCAATTTCCTGCATCCATAAAGAGAGAAGGGGGAGCTCAGAGAGAATGCCAAGGAGACGACGCCGTAGATAGTGGCTCTGTGCAATTATCACCATCAGGATAAAAAGGCCGAAAAAGATGGCGGCGACCAACCAGAGATGATTGTTAAAAAAGGTACCGGGAACGAGAACAATTTTGGTAAGCAGAGGGATATCTTTATCGGATTTACTGAGAATAGAGGCAAAACGGGGAACCACTAATAAAAAGATAAGCAGTATTGCTGCAATCCCGGTGAAAACAAGGATAGAGGGGTAGATAAGGGTGCTGATAAAACGCTTGCGTGTTTTAATATTATATTCCCACTGTTTGAGACCAGAGTGCATTGCCTTGCCAAGAGTGCCAGTTATTTCTCCAGCTTGCGCCAGTAAATAAAAATAGGGGGGAAGGGGCAGGTTTGCAGAGATAAGAGCGGTGGAAAAGGATGCACCGTTGCGTATGGTGCGAAGCATTTGACTGCACGCTTTTTTAATGGCAACGTTGGTTTCGGCTTCTTCTAAAGAGCTGAGAGCTTCATCAATTGAGACGTTTGACTGAAGAAGAGAGACAAGTTGTTTGATAAAGATGGAGAGTATCTCTGGCGTTAGCCGGTGCAGATACCGGTTTTCCCTTGATTTTGCTTCTTCCTTAAGAGAAATCACCTCTTCCCCCTGTTGCTGGAGTATTCGGGTGGCCTCTCTGGAAGAGCTGGCCTGCATGGTGCCAGAAAAGGTTTTTCCCTCTTTATTGATAACGGTATATTGTATTATCATTGCAGGATTTCCATCATGATTTCAAGGTTTACCACCATTCCCACTTATCGGTGTTGCCCGCTTCCTGCTGTAATCTCTTTTTCATCGCTTCGGTGAGCACAGAGGCACTGTGCTGGTCATTTACTATATAGGGCACAATAAGCATAACGATCATTTGTCTGGTGGAAGTTTTGGCATCAGTACGAAAAAGCTGACCGAGCAGTGGAATATCCTTGAGCAGAGGGATGCCGGTAGAATCTTCTGTGGTGCTATTGCTGATAAGCCCTCCCAAAAGGATGGAACCACCATCGCTAAGCGTTACTTCTGTTTCAATTTTACGGCTAAGGATGGAGGGGTTCTGCACATTGGTTGAAGACATGGAGGATACGTCGCTTATCTCCTGGCTTACCTTCAGGTCAATCCTGTCGCCGGAAAAAACAACGGGTTTTACCCCAAGAAGCACACCTGTTTTGCGATATTCAATGGATTGCAGTAAACCGCTTGTGTTGGTGGTGTCGAAGGCTCCGCTGGTTGAAGATTGGCTGCTGGTAACGGTGGGAATATCCGTACCTACATCTATTCTTGCCTCCACCCCGCTTTTTACCAGAATGCGGGGAACAGAGATGATATTTACCCTGTTATCACTGGCAAAAAGATTGAGCAGTGCCTTGGTGTTACCTGCACTTTCCAAGGTAAAGTTAAAGCCTCCGGTGTATAGCCCCAGGCCGCCAAGAGTTCCTGACGTAATGGTGGCATCGGGAGTAAAAAGATGAGAAGAGCCGTTGAAATTTTTCCATTCAACGCCCTTGTTCAATTTATCGGTAAGGGTTATTTCGGCAATGGTTACCTCTATAAGCACCTGCTTTGAGGGACGGTCGAAATTATGGATAAGCTGGAGAATTTCTTTCCATTGCTCTGCTGAACCACGAAAGACAAGGCTGTTGCGTAACTCATCAGCAACAACACGGCCCTTTGTGGCTTGTGGCGTTGTACTTGTTGCCGCAATCTCTTTTTTTGCCTTATCGTAGCGGCTCTGATCTTCCTCTACATTTGGCTCTCCTTCAAGCAGGTGGTTAATGGTGGCTGCCAGTTTACTGGCAGTGGTGTTTTGTATATCGTAGAAAAAGATACCGCTGCTGCCTTCCTGGGGTGATGGTGTATCCAGTGAGGTTACCCATTTTTTTACATGATCAAGCGTTTTTTCTGTGGAGGCAAAGACGAGGATGGATTGAATGGGTTCCAGTGGAAGCAGAACAATATTATCACCGCTTGCCGGATTGGAAGAGACTGCAAAGCCCTCGGTGGTTAAAACATCGGTAAGAGCCTTGGTAAGCTGGATAGCATTGGTATTGAGCGGATCAATCCGCAGGCTATGACGGCTGCGCATATGAGGTTGATCGAGCAATTGGATGATGTCCATCGCTTCTGCGACGATGTTTGGCCGACCAATAAGTATTATGGCATTTCGGGCAGCATCTTCCTTGATTTGCAACGGGAGATTATGGAAGGCAAGCTGTAACCATTGAATTATTTGAGAGTGTTTTACTACATCTAACTGAGCATGAAAAAATATTGGTCGATGGTTTGGTGGAACATCGGGCAAAGCTCTGCCGCTGACGATGAGCGGGATAGTGCCTCCTGCCTCCTTTATGGGAACAAAACGGAGCAGATCTCCCTGCTGCTCGACTCCAACGCCATAGTTGGCAAGAACCCGGTTTGCGAGAGCGAAGAGACCTGCTGCATCAAGAGGTGCGGTGGTGCGGATGGTTATAAGGTCATTTTGCTGCGCAAGCAATGGTGAAATTTCAAAGGAGAGTTTGAGAATATTACCATAAAGCTCGTTAATAAAACTGGGCAGGGGCATATCCCGAATACTTAAAGTTGCTGGTTTTATGGTTGATAACGGTATGTTGGTGTTGTGGGATGTTGGTGTAATGTCAGTATAATATGAGGGTGCCGAAGGGGTATCAACAAAGCGTGGTGCAGCCATAACGGCTGTTTCTTTTTGTTCTTTATCTTCCTGATGGGGCTTGATTGTTTTCTTGTTTTCTTCAAATACAAGAGGTTGAGGGAAGTGAAATTCTGGAGATTTACTACAAGCACCAAGGGCAAGGGCAATTACTATAAGCAGAAACTTTTTCATATAAATCTTGTCAGTTATAGGGAGAGGTATCTTTTATTGTCGATCAGAGAAAGGAGGATAAAGAAAGAGGGTATTCTCCTTACCCTCTTTTGTTTTTATGGTTACACTTTTCTCTGTAATTTTTGTGATTTTTGTTCCTTTATCAAGGCTGTCACCAGCGCAAAAAGATTTTGACCAGTTATCTTTGCCACCCACTGTAATAAGAGCTGAATACTGCTTTTCCTGTTGAATAAGACCATGCAGAGTAAATGCCGGGATGTGTTGCTTTGTGTGTTTTTCTGCATCAACAGGGAAATATTGTTCTATGATAAGGCTGCTTGCTGCGAGCTGTTTTTCTATTTTTATAAAGGATGGAACGGTTATTTTATCTGTTTTTTGTGCGCTTACTTTTACGTCTGCCCCTGCAGGAAAGAGGAAGGCAAGAGTAATGCCAAGGCTTATGGCAATAGCAAAGGAAGTGGGCAATGTTTTGTTTTCAGGTGAAAATTTCATTGTTCAACTATATAAAACAAGCGGCAAACAAGAAAGGAGTTTTTTTCTGTGGTTGCCCAGAAGGTAAAGCGGTCTATAACAATAAGCAGCGGAGATTTTTCTAAATCTCCTAGTAGCCGAAATAATTTGGCAGGATTTGTCGTTGCATGATAAATTACTGTAACAGCGTAGCAATTGGCAATAGAGTTAACCGGAATTGGTGACTCTATTTTTAGCTCTCCTGCGGGGAGATTATGTCGTCTGATTATCTCCAGCAGCTTTGAGCGGATAGCAGCTTGAGCCAGCCCGGCTGTTTTGGCATGAATAAAGCATCTTTCCAACAGTGCCCGTTGTCTTTTCAATTTCTCATCAAGCAGGGGTAGCTCCTTGTCTTCGGCAATCGTCTTTTTTCTCGCATTGCTGCTTTGATACTCCTGCAGCTCATCTATTTTTTCGTTACGAATCCTGCTGAGGTTGTCGACGGAAAGCAATACTAACAGCACCGCTATAATCAATATTCCCAGGCGGAGAATAATAGATCTGCGCCACTGCACTATAATTCCTTGATAGATATCACTCATGGTCTTTTCTCTTGTGCTGTGGCATTTCTGCGGGAATTGAGAGTATAAGACGCAGCGTTGATGCCGATTTGTCTTTATTTACCCTGACATTTTGAAAAAGAGGATCCTTTTCGAATGCAACAATAAGAGCCGCTTCATTAAGAGCGGCAGGTTGATTATCTCTTCCTGGTTTTCCCGATAAATCTAAAACAAGGTTGGCATTATGATAGTTCCAGCTGATAAGTGTTGCCTGATGCTTATCGATGAGTTTTAGTGCTGTTGCAAAAATAAGCGTGGCGTAAGGTTTTTGCCGCAGTTGGCGAATGCTGTTTATATAATGGAGATTTTCTGCTGATCGGCTGCGGCTTTGCAGAGAGGTTTCCAATTTTGCCTGCAGTTTTTGAGCAACCATTTTTTCTTTTTTTATTGCATGGTGTAATTGCAGATACTGGGTGCTGAACCATGTGGTGAATGTTATGAAGAAGAAGAGAAGTATGAGCCATGCTAACTGCTCCGATTTTTCTCGTAACCACGTGGAAGAAAAAACTCCTGTGGAGGAGGCTGCCCATGGATGATTCTGGAGGGAAGCAGCTCTGGCAAGCTGTTCTTTTTTGGGTGGCACGAGATCATTTGTTTGCAGTATTGAGCAGAGTTTTTCATACGATGGCTGGCTCTTCCACCAATGGCTTAGTAAAAGCGTGTCATTTTGCCAGTACTGCAACTCTACACCGTCGAGGCATTGGTAAAGCAGAGGGCCGTCAGTTTGCGGTTTTTTCCGCAGGAGAGGCTCGGGAATAGGACGGCTTTTGGTAGCATTATTTTCTCTTGCCAGGGTGTTGCGGGCATCTTCATCCCAGAGCCAGACCTGGGCAGAATTATCGGAATAGACAATGTAGCTTCCTGTATTATTCCAAGGGCTTATCTGGTTTAAGCGAATGGACAGGGCTTTTTCCCAGTCTCTTTTAGGGATATTTTTCATCGGCAGTAACCGGTAGAGGCAGACACTTCGTCCAAGAATCCAGTCTGGTTTTTGTGGGAAAAGCACTGCTGATGAATCTATTTCTTTTAGCCCACTACTGGTGTGTAGCCATCGTCTTTTCAAAAAAGGGGATATCTTCATAAGCTGTTACTGTATCATCTTGTTGGTGGAGGGAGAAGAGAAATTTGCTGCCCATTCGCCATGGAATCCCAAGAGGGTTAAGTGGCATCAGTTCAAGATGAAACTCTTCTGCCTTTTTACTTGCGGTGTCATATAGTGTAATTCTCTGATGAGAAGAGGGCATAAAAAGCACAGTTGTGTTGAGAGCCGGGAGTTTTTTGCCAAGAATTTTTTCCAGTTGGGGGAGATTGAGGATGTCTTGTTTTTCCCGCAAATGGATGATGAATTCTGCATCTTGCAGCGTAATTCCCGGAAGGGTCTGGAGAATTTCCTTGCCGGCAAAATGGATATTTATTGGCCCGGTAAAACATGCGGTTGTAAGGCGTGGCAGTTTATCATTTTTCCAAAAATCAGGGTACTTGTCCCAATCGAGGATGTTTATCAATTCCCGTGAAGTAAGAAGCTGCCGATTTGGCGGACCAACTCTGCCTGCTTCCTGGTAATGCAGGCGTTCTGCTCCATTGAGGTGAAAGCTGTCATTGGGATCGGTGTAGTCTTGTAATTTTGCCAGCAGGGAACCTCTCTGTTCAGGGGGGATGGTAAATTGCGTAAGGAGGGTATTCCATTTTCCGGCATCGAAAAAATTTATGCCGAGCAGCCCCGATTCATCCTGGATGGTAAAAATAATATCGCCATATCCTCTGTAAGGGCGATTATCAAGTTTAAGAAGGAAGCTTTTATTATTTTCTATTTTTCCATTGTGCAAAAATCGAACACCTCTGGGTTCCATCTGCCCCGTTGACAAGATATAGAGGAGAGCATTGAGGGTCGAAAAACGGTCCAGGGCAAGCCTGGTTTCTGTTTTGCTTATGTAGGACGCTTCTATTCTCCGCTCTGCCCATAATGCGAAAACTGAGGCCGCAATAGTGATGATTGTAAGTAAAATGATGGTTGAAGCAAGGACAAAACCTGACTGTTTTTTAAGAATGTGCATCGTTTTATTTAAGAAATTCGGCAAAGAACACTCTATTTTCTCTATAACCCGTAATAGCGGAAAAAATCGTATAAACAGGCTCTTTTCTCTCATTTATTACCGTAAACAACACTCCCTGGGGGAGTTGCATGCCATCTTTTGGCTGGTATTGTTTGGTGGTTTGGAAGTGTTGCTGTTGTTCTGAGTTTTTCCCCTCACTGTTGAGATAAGAAAAATTACATTTTGCCTGTTGCCATTTGCCAAGTTGGAGCAACTCCTGCCCTTCTTCCTTATAGAAAAGAACACAGGCGTCGTTTTTTTCTTGCTTTATCTTTAGCGATACAGGTGTTGGCACCCCAGGTTTGCCGAATAAGGGGGCAAGGGTCAGACCTTGAAGGCGAGTCTCGCTGCCGGAGAATTTATGTGAACCAATGGCACTGTCTGCCGTCATATTTGAGATAATGGTGCGTAACCAGTGCTGGTGGAGGAGTTGTCGCGGCCCTTTACTCAGAAGGTTGTTGCCAAGGCTTGTTCGTATTTGATAAACGCTGGATAACCCCTCAAGCAAAAGAGTCATTACCAGCGTGAGAATAACAAGTACGGCTAAAGTTTCCAGCAAGGTAAAGCCTTTTTGATGGGAAGAAAGAAAACTCATGGCCTGACCTTTGGCTGCAAGACTGTTTGTTCCCAACCTGCTTTGCGGATAGAAAAAGAATATATCTCCTGTTCTTCTATCATTATTTTGACCTGCAGAGAATAGAGAGCCACCTGATAGAGACCTTTATCAGCGGAAAATGGTGTCTGGATTGGGCGGGTAGGAGCAATCAATGTGCTTTTCCATAAAATTTTTTCATCACCAAGAGTTATTGCTCCTTCTGGATTTAATGAAGGATTGAGCATTGTTAACCAGGCAAGAGCATTGGCAGTTGCCTGTTCTTGCTGAAATAGACGCTTTGTGCGGTTAATATTGGCAAGGGAGTTATTTATCCAGGTGAAGAGAGCTATGCCAAGGGTTGCAATCAGAGCAAGGGAAACAATGACCTCTAATAAGGTAAAACCCTTATTATTACCTGGGTGAAGGAGGCGCATAGGAGTAAACGGTTTTGGGTTCGCAGAGAGGTCTCTCCAGAATTAGTACTAGTTTTTTCTGCCCTTTTATAGCATGAACCGTACCGCCAAGGCAAACACCATTATCAAGCCAGATAATATCCCTGTCTGGTGTTAATTTCCACCCCTGGGGAAGTTCATAAGGCAGGGGAGAGGTGTTTTTTTGAGGGGGAGTTGCTGAAATTCTGCCGCCAAACCCACGCCTCATAACTTTCGTTCCAATGTTTGCCAGCTGCAGAACTATTTCATCCTTGTCGAGCCTGTCGTTGAAACTCTCATACACCTGAAACAAACGAGGGGTTACTATTGCGGCAATGATTGAGAACAGAAAAAGAACGACGAGTAATTCCAGCATAGTGAACCCAAATGAATAACGCTTTTTCCTGTATGATCCTTTTTTGAAAAAGTGGTGGTGCATATCAACTGAAGTGCTAAGGGATAAAACCAATATCGGCATTATCTCCCTCTCCGCCTTTTGCTCCGTCTGCTCCCAGGGAATAGAGGGCAAAAGGCAAACTCTTTCCTCTTGTGGAGGTGCTATACTGATAGGGATTTCCCCACGGATCAAGAGGTACCTCTTCATCAAGATAGGGGCCTCGCCAGAGAGATTTTAATGGCTCAGTACCGGGAGCAGAATAAAGGAGAGAGAGTCCTTCCTGTTGGGTAGGAAAACGATTGATATCAAGACGCATGGTTTCCAGAGCACTTTTCAGCATCTTTACCTGAACCTTTGCCGTTTTTATTTTTGAGTCATCAACCCTGCTGAACATTCTGGGGCCAACGAGCCCGGCGAGTAAGCCGATTATGACAAGGACAACAAGCATTTCAAGTAAGGTAAAGCCTCTCTGCTTATATCTTTTATTGTGCATTGGTGGTATTTATCGGGGGTGTTTTTTTATGAATATCCTGCTTTTTTATATTTTCTCCTGAATCCTCAAGAGAAAATATAAAAAAGACTGCCAGGACGGAACAGAATTTCTTTGTCCTGGCAGTATCTCTTGTTACTTTAAGGGAGTTTTTCAGCCAGTTAATCGCTAAAAAGCGAGGAAATGTCCCTATAAGTATTGGTTAATGTCTGGCTGACAGGATATGCCTGCCACGAATGACCCGTTGTTATACGGAAGTCAACAGCTGATGAATCATGATAGGCAAAGTCGTCAAAATAGACTACAGCGGTAACTGTTCCCCGTTTGGAGAGATAATTATACGTGTTATGCAGCCATTGAGATATTTCACTATCTGGAGCATCATGCGCTACCCCCATTTCTGCAACAATCACCTGCTTGTCTGGAAAGTGCTGAGCAGTATAATCAAGAAATGGATCAAGTAGCTTTTGCAACTGCACCCAGCCAGGCCCTCTTGAGGTGTCTTTTCCCCAGTTATAAGCACTTACGCCAATGTAATCGACATATTCATCACCAGGATAGAGCCGGGAGAGATCCTTGCATTGTGGCGATACCTGGGGAGGGCTTGCATAGTTAGGAGACCAGACAAATTTTGCATTATCTGCCCCTTCTTCCATAAAAATCTTTTTAATGTGCTGAAAGGCTCTGACATATTTAGCGGGATCATCTCCATTGATGGTACAGCTCCAGGGGTAATAATCGCCATTCATCTCGTGCATTGGACGAAGGAGTATGGGGTGTCCCCAATTTTTAACATCTCTGGCGTACTGTCTCAGGTAGGCATCGTGGGTGCCATTGGCAATATTATCAAGGGAATATTTTGCTTGATGAACTCCTCCTCCCAACATCCAGGGTTCCCATGTTATCAGGGGCGTTGCTCCGGCATTGTGAATTTGATCTGCCAGCCAACCGTTTCTATAGCCTCCCCCGGAGGAAGAGATGTTGGAGCCAAAAGTCTCCATTCCCCCGCCTTGTTCCCAGCTGCTGAAAAACATAACAATATGCTGCTGTTTTTTGAGCATATCGTTTTTTTTGTAGATCTCATTTTGGTAGTCGTTATATGGAGGGGGGTGCGACGTCCATCCGGTTTCGAAGGGCGGAATGTGGAGACCCAGCTTTTTGTTTGTTCCTGGTGCGGCAACGGCTTTGAACCTTGGGCCTTCGTAAGCGTAATTCCCTTCCTGGCTGAGCACTGCCGCTTCCCTGTAAAAAGTGGTGTAAAAATGTCCGCGATAGTGATTTTGATCGCTCCATAATCTGTAAACAGGGACAACATTCCCAGTAGTGCTACTGTGGGTTTCTGGAAAGACATAAAAGGCTATCCCCTCATATCTCCAGTCGATATTTTTTTCAACGGCCTGTTTTTCTGCCTCATTGGTAGTGTAAAAATGCCCCTTAAATGTATCGCTCCAAAATCTGTAGAGAGGGACGGTTCCAGGTTGCTGAGTGATAAATGCCCGGAAAGCGACACCGTCATAACGCCAGTTTCTGTCATTTGCGATAACAAAATTCTTCTCATCTTCTGATATGGTTATAAATTGATGTTTGAAGACATCACTCCAGAATCGATGAACGGCGACACCTTGCGGTGAAGTTTGTTGAGGGAGGAAGGCGGCTTCGGAAATACCTCCCCATAGCGAAATAAAAATAACAACAACTAACTGGTACAAAATGATCCGGTTCGTTTTTTGTTTCATAACATTTCTCCAATAAAAAAAGGGCATCATAAGCAGTGAACAAATCACTGTCCGATACATCCATTTTCTGTAATACATTCTTGCTATTATATATTTCTTTTGCGACATAAGGCCACCGCTCTCAGGTGGCAGCCTTTTGCCCATTATGTTTTTTATTTATGCCCCGGCAAAATCATCAGGGTGAGCACTTTGCACTCCTTCTGCCTGCATGGCAAAGTTGGCCTCCTCCGTTTGAGGATGGTAGGAAAGTCCTTCATACTGCCCGTATTCCAGATAATGGCCAAGCGGTGTAAGCCCCAATTGGGTAAAGGTCTGCAATAGATCGGCGGTTGACCAGCTGCTATATTGGCTTGGGTCATTTTGTACCAGTTGCTCCAGTTTGCTTTGTAGATACGCAGAAGAAGAAAACGAGGAGGAGGGGTCTATCCCCTCAGCGGCACCATATTGCAGATAGTGTTGCCATACATTTCCGCCCCATGCATTATAAAATAAATCCCGTCCTTCATAGGCATCGGCACAATACCCTGCCGCTGCCAGTTGTGCGCCCTTATTGAAAAAATACTCATTGCTGTTAAACCAGCGGTTGGGACTAAGCCCGTATTGCCAGCCTGTTTTCTGGTAATCTTGCTCGGGGGTTATCCCTTCTGCGTCAAGGGTAGAACGTAGATAATCAATATCTTTTCCCTGCCATATGTTAGGATCGTTCCGTTGCAATACCCCGAGTCTTTCTTGCAGATAAAAGTTTTCATCAAAGCCTGGGGTATGGCTTGTGGCTATAACTTCACCATCATTGCCACCTGGGGTGTCAGTTGGCGACGTGTTGTTTCCCGTTCCCTTAAAAAGCTCAATATCTCTCTCTTGCAGCATGGTAACATTGTACAGCTCAGCAAATTTCACGGCCCTGGACTCACTACCATTGCCGTCTGCATCATAGAGGAGATCGCCGTTGGTAGTATTGAGGATAATATAATCATCCTGATCCAGGGCTACTCCCCGGTCGTTTGCCGAAAAGTGCGTAAAGAGGAAGTCTTTCTTGTCGGCAAAGGCTGTAAAGATAGATGTATCAAGGCGGAGTTTGTCTTGCCCGGAGGTAAAATCGAGGATTGTGTTGATGTTCGAATGGGGGTAGAGTATTGAGCTAAGAGCTGAATCACAAACAAAGGTATCGGCTCCTGCTCCCCCTATCAAAGAATCCCGACCGTCTTTACTGGAGATAATATTGTCCTGACTATTTCCATATATAGTATTACCTTGGCTATTTCCTTCACCGTAGACAGCCGCACCAAGCAGAACAAGATTTTCTGCGTTGTTATCTACCAACCGAGTGGTGGAAGCGGAACTTAATACAGCGATGCCGTCGAAAATTCCATAATTTTCTACCACATCAAGTTTTACCGATTCTTCACCAATAGATGCGGCAACTTGTACTGGTGCAGCAAAGCCACCTCCTGAAATGGTAACAATTTGTTCTCCTGTTATTTCTTGTGGCAGAGCAATGCTATAGCCTCCGGCATCATTGCTTGTTGCTGAAAAGGATTGCAGCGCAACGTGCACCCCGCCCCTACCTTCTCCCGGAGTATAGAACCAGTCGGAATTGTGGAAAAAATCAGTTTTGTCATACTCTTCTGCATAGAAAACCCCGGTAAGAGTCTTGTTGACTGCATAGGAGCTGGCAAAGTTTTCGGTGAGATAGTGGGAGTTATCTCCGTTCCCGTCTATGCCAAGGCTCTGGGCAATACCAATTTCGGTAAAGTTTTCATTCAGGGTGTTTGTTCGGTGATGAGGGCTTAAGAATAGATTTCTTATCAGCTTTGCAGTAGAAAAAGTTTCCGGCCCAAGCTCTCCCCCCGAACTCATAGATATATTTTCTCCACAAGCATAGTAGTCGTAGGAGGTTGCTGCTATCCTGTCGGCAGGGTTTGAATTATTTATGCCGATATGATCGAATATTCCCGTTGTGCGCATCCATTCACTATGCCCTTTTGCGGCATCAATTAAATAACCATTCATTGCCAGAGGTGCTTTTGGTACGGCAGAAATGGTTCCCGGAGCAAGCCCCTCATTAAGATCAATTTCATAGAGCTGTGCATAGTAGAGAGGGTCTAAGCGTGAGTGGTTAATCAGTTCTAACGCATACTGGTCAAGTGCTGTTGGGGTAGCCATACTCTCCTCCATTTTTATGGTTGTTGAATTTCGGGTTTTGATTCAGGGTGAACGAAATTTTCAGCCCTGCTGTTGACGCAAAACTAATGCATATTGTTATGCTAAACGAAATCTGCTTCCGCAATTATACCCCGGAGAATCTTTTTTTCAATCGTTCAGCAGGTTTCTCAAGTAAAAACCAGCTAATAAGTGAGCAAGTAAGAGTAAGTAGGGCGGCTGCGGCAAGCAGTGCCACCTCTCCCTCCTTGAAATGAAATGCCCCCACCAGCAGTTTGATAACCGGATAATGAAAAAGGTAGATGCCATAAGAGATAGTACCCGTCTGAACCAAAAGAGGGCAGGAGAGAAATCGGGCGGCAGGACTTTGTGGTCTGACAGTGAGGTCTATCAGTAAAAGAGCCATGGCGATGGCAAAGATGGTTTGGTAGAGACTATAGAGAATTGCACTTTGCCAGTTGGCATAAACCGTTAAAAAGAGGATAACGGCAAGGGTTATGGTCGAGTTGATGGTGGAAATAGTGTCGTTTTTGTAGAGGAAGGGGTGCAGCTGTTTGTTGTGGTAGAGGCAGGCGGCAAGGGCGCCAGCGAGAATCATCCCGATTCTGGCAAGGGAATCGTTATAGAGCCGATCCCAGTCTGCTCCGCTATGCAGAAGGTAGAGCCGCCATGCCCAGGAGAGGCAGAAGAGGAAAACTATTGCTCCATTGCGAGTCGCAGGGCGCAGACGGATAAGCAGCAGAAAACAAAAAGGCCAGAAGATATAAAACTGTTCTTCCACCGAAAGCGATCAGCAGTGACCAAGAATCTCCGGGCCGCCCAGATGCAGGGCGCGAAACCAGTTTGCCATATAGAAAAGGACGATCGGGACTTCACTGAAATATTTATCCCGCTCTGCGCCGCTAAAAATAAACAGACAGAAAATAACGTAGAGCAATAATAAAAAAAGCAGGGCGGGAAAAAGCCTTAGAGCCCGGCGAAGATAAAAATTTTTCAGGGAAATACGTCCCTTTGCCTGCCACTCCTGAAGGAGCAGCAGGGTAATAAGAAAGCCGCTTAAGGCAAAAAACATATCCACACTGAGAAATGTTCCCGAAGAGCAGAAAAACCCACAGTGAAAGAAAAAAATCATTAGCATAGCCAGACCACGCACCCCGTTTAAGGCTGGTTGAAAGGTGAGTTTTTTCTTTTGTCTGTTCTCCATCTGTTTTCAAGGATTGTCTGGTGAACTATCTTTCGTTGGTTTTGTTGTCGAACTCTTTTTTTATCCCTGCAAAAATTTTGCATATTTCCCGGCTATTCAGCTGATAATATTCCTTGATATAAAGATGCGCCCATTTGCCCACCTGGTGAGCATAGTGATTGGTTAATGCCTGGGAAAGTGCCAGTTTCCACTGGCTGTTATGCTCTATGGGCCAGCCGGTAAAGTTATATTCCAGCATGGAGGATATATCTACGCAATGGGGTGTGATAACCGGTGTGCCCACCATTGACGCTTCAAGCAGGAGATGATTCCAGGAATCGGGTGATTCTGTTGATGCTGGAAGGATAAGAGCCTTGCAGGAAGAGAGGGCGTGGAGATACTCTTCATCTTGCAAATTGTTTGTCAGATGGATACGCCCGGGATAGCGTTGCAGCCATATTTCCTGCTCCGATTGCTGGTTTTCAGTGCTAAAAAGAGTGATGGTTGCAGTGGGGAACTCTGCCATAATCTGGTGTATGGCCTCGGCAGCCTCCTGTGGCAGAGGTTCTGCTACAGGTGATAGATAGAGGCCAATATTTTCGGGGAGATGGCCGCAACGGAGGCTGTGATGCCGTTCATATTGTATTCTGCGGCTTTCGCTCCAGTAGTTTTGTCGATAGAGAAGGGGGTGCTTCTGTTTTGGTAGCTGCTGGCAACGGCTGGTAAGCAGATAATCGGCATGACCTTTTGCCTTTGTTGTAGCATCAATTTCCCATACAACCGGAATATTAAGCTGCTGTGCCAGGTTGGTTAAGGCGGTGATTCTTTCTCCGGCCACATCTTTATAGATATAAATAATATCAAAAGAGGAGATACCTGCAAAAAGTTTTTCTGGTGTTATTTCTACTACAGTACAGTTTTCGCGGTGCAGTGCAAGTACAATATTTTCACATTGAATTTGCTCGTGCAGTGGCAGTTCCTTATTATGGATAAAGAGCAGGCGATAGCTGGGAATATCGGCACAAAGAGCCTGGTTATTTTCGATTCTCCTTGCATCGGGGAGATTCAATGTGGGTAGTTCTGCAGGGGGAAGTTGTATCTTTTGTGCTGTGTTGTTATCGAGGTAGCACTGCAAGTACTGCTCTGCATAACTGGCAGCAGAGAACATTTGCTGATTTGCCGTAGTAAATTCTTTTACCCGCTGGATATAGGTATCGTAGTTTGCGGTTATTTTTTTGGCAGCGTTGCGGATTGCAACAGGAGACATCTCTTCAAGCACCAAACCAACGCCCCATTTTTTTACCTGATCGGCAGGATTCCCATAACTGCCTACAATAACGGGCACTTTAAGTAGAAAGAGGGCTTCATAGAGGGTATAGGTGAAGGTTTCCGCCCAGACAGAAGGGATAACAACGATATGAACGCCAAATCTATGGCCAATGGTAAAGAGCTCCAGCCAGTTTTTATAGGGAACAATCGGTAGCCATGCATCTGGAAAGTTTGTCATTAACTGGGGGGCAAGAACACCAAACAACCAGGGGTTGTACTGTTCTTGGCGAAGGAGTTGTAAGGCTCCAAGAAAGATATCCCCCCCCTTATGAACGCTCATGGCACCAAGAAAGACGATATTTCTGCTTTCCTTATGGGCGGCGGCACACTCGGTGGTGGTCGTGCTTGGTGGGAGCTTGTCGATAAAGGGCAGCAGGTGGGGAACAACCTGTAGTTGTGGTAAGTCTGGCTTCTCAGGAAGAAGTGATTCGATCTGTTTCCTTGTGTTTTCCGAGGGAACCAGCAGGTCAGAAAATTCTTTGAGAATTGACAGATCGGCGGAGATTTTTTCGCCATCTCTCTGCCAGTCGGTTTGTTCTTCCATGTCCTTTTCTGCAGGGCCGAATTCACCGTTCTCTTTCAGCAGGCATGGTGTTTTACCAAAAATGGCAAAATCGTGAAAAGTGAATATCTTGCGTGGCACTTGGCTGTTTTTTATCCAGTGTTTAATCTGATCATCCATACCCATCAGATGATGTACATGGAGAGCATCAATATATTTATCGACAGTATTAAGCAATATGGCGATGGCACTTTGGTCAAGATTTTGCAGATAGGTAGTTTCTTTCCTGTTTATCAGGGTACATTCGAATTTCTGTCCATACAAGGTCATGGGACTGACAATAAGCAGATTGATATCGTTCTGCTCCATTATTGCATTACCCAGATCACGAATATGGCACTGTACCCCACCGAAATATCTATGGAAACTATCGTGGAGTAAAAAGCATATGGTTTTGCTTTTTCTTGTGGCAAGGGAGATCTGGCAATTGAGAATCTGGCGATAATTATGTAGCGGATCTGTCTGTAGATATTGCTGGACAAGCTGATGATAACAAGGGTGTTTTTCGATAAGCAACTGGTAGTTTGTATTGATAAACTGTTTCTTTTGCTCACTGGTAAACGACTGGGTTTCATGATGGTGGACATAGGTCTCAACGCTGATAAGGTGGATAAAACCTTTGTAGATGGCTCGCATCGACCAGTCATTTTCTTCTCCATAGCCCTTGCCAAAGTGCCGGGTATCAAAACCACCAACCGCATTAAATGCTGCCCGGTTGATATACATACAAAATCCATGAGCGGTGGGTGCAGGAATTATGGGGCTCTGCAGACCAGCACCATGGACGAGTTCTGCACATTCTTCGGGGGAGAGTTGCTGAACTGCATCGACACCGTGAGGCCAGTTTTGCAGGCAGGCAATGGTTGCCCGGTTTGATAGCGGCGTAACCGAGGCGATATTTTCCTGGCGATGGCAGAGTGTCTGCAATCGTTCAAAGACATCGCCGTGGATTTCGGTGTCGCAATTGAGCAAGACAATATCG
>PDWI01001882.1_pt1 | contig 32563 bp, 35 predicted proteins | sample 1430891 | NCBI WGS metagenome assembly PDWI01 (sample SAMN01162508, study PRJNA174530) | Oral metagenome, whole genome shotgun sequencing project. | biome: Marine environment; feature: Marine mammal; material: Swab sample of the gingival sulcus; isolation source: swab sample of gingival sulcus... | reverse complement strand
ATCTGTTATAGTTATTTTCTTAGCCATAAAAAACCTCCCTATAACAGTAGTATACATCATTTTACGCGGTTATTCAAATTTATATGAGATTAGTATAAATATATTCTAAAGCATTTATTTCATGAAGATTGAAGCCGAAGGAGCATACCCCTTCGGCTTAATTTTTAAACTATCATATCTTTAGGTGTGCCATTAATAATCAATTCAGCTTCTGTAACTGCTTTTATATCGTCTACCGTAAATTCAGGATTCACTTCTACCAGTTCAAGCCCTTTATCAGTAACTTTAATTACACACATCTCTGTTATTATAAGATTAACTTGACCAGCAGCAGTTAGAGGAAGTTTACATTTTTTAAGTATCTTAACCTGTCCTCTCGATGTATGTTCCATAGCCACTATAACCTTCTTAGCACCAGTTACAAGATCCATAGCACCACCCATACCTGGAACAATTTTACCTGGAACCATCCAGTTTGCTAAGTTTCCTTCTTCATCTACTTCCAACGCCCCAAGAACTGTACAATCCAAATGACCACCACGAATAATCGCAAAAGATGTAGCACTATCAAAATATGCTCCACCTGGCAAAATAGTAACAGGAACTCCCCCAGCATTTACAAGGTTTCTAATTTCTTCTCCCTTTTTAGGAGATGGACCGATACCAATAAATCCATTTTCTGATTGAAGCCAAATATCTTTATCTCCTACGTAGTTAGCAACTATAGTAGGAAGTCCTATTCCTAAATTTACAAGATCACCATCATTTAATTCTTGGGCAACTCTTTTAGCGATTACCTCTCTAGCTTGAGCTTTATCCATTTTTATTTCCCCCATTCCACTATCATATCAACAAAAATGTGTGGTGTAATGATCTCTTCAGGATCTAACTCACCAACTTCTACAATTTCATCAGCTTCTACAATAACATATTCTGCAGCCATTGCCATAATAGGGTTCCAGTTTCTTCCTGCTTTATCAAAAACTAAATTTCCTAATTTATCAGCTTTTCTAGCATGAAGAAGTGCAACATCAGCAAATACAGGTTCTTCAATAATATATTTTCTTCCATTAACTTCTACTGTTTTCTTACCTTCTTCAACGATAGTTCCAACTCCTGTAGGAGTAAGTATTCCACCAAGACCGGCACCAGCTGCACGGACTCTCTCAGCTAAAGTTCCCTGTGGAACTAATTCAACTTCCATTTCACCAGAATTCATCTGACGACCAGTCTCCTTATTTGTTCCAACATGAGATGCAATAACCTTCTTGATCATCTTGTTAACAATCATCTTTCCTACTGGATAATCAGGAAAACTAGTATCGTTTCCAATTAAAGTTAAATCTTTTACATCTTTTTCCACTAGAGCGTTGATAATTCCATCTGGTGTTCCTGCTCCTAAGAAACCTCCCACCATAATGCTCATGCCAGGCTTAACTTTTTCCACTGCCTGAGCAATAGTTCCTAATTTATTCATTTTACACCTCCACTCGTACCATAACAGTGACACACAACATCATTCTACCATACTTTTGCCTTTTCTCATCGTATATTTTTAAGTTTAAGAAAAAACTTTTTAAATCCAAAAACACCCTTTATATCTTGCTTAAATACGCCAGCATTTTCTAAAACTTTAGTGAACCTTTCTCCCGTTTTATGATTAATAATACCACGAGCTTCTTGATAATTCTTAGGACTATACTCATCTTTAAAATTATTAAACCAAGACTCATGATGAATTATCGCTTTAGGAAAATCATTCTGTGATATACAATGTCGGGCATCTTGTAAATACATCCACCACTGAGATAACTCAGATAATTCCCTTTCCAACCTTGCTGGTAAAACAGCAAGTCCTAGCACTTCAATTAATCCAATATTTTCTTTTTTAATATGATGAACTTCACTATGTGGATGGAAGATGCCAAGTGGATGTTCTACACTTGTACGATTATTGCGAAGTACCAAATCTATCTCATAACCTCCATTAGCGGTTCTTCTAGCTATGGGGGTAATAGTATTATGACTACTATCACAACTATTCGCTATAATACCCAAAGTTTCATCATTATAATCACGCCATATATCTAATATTGATTCTGCAACTTTTATAATATTAATTTTATTACTAGACTGTAATCGAATAACTGACAATGGCCAGTTAAGAATTGATAAACAAACGTCAGGATATTTATTAACAAAAAAGCTTTCTATACTCTCAGCATCATCCATTGCAAATCGATAGCGTCCGCCTTGAAAATGATCATGAGATAATATTGAACCACCAACTATTGGTAAATCAGCATTTGAACCAATAAAATAATCAGGAAACTTATCGACAAATTCAATCAGTCGTTCAAATGTTTTCACACTTATTTTCATCGGCTCATGTTCATTCTTAAACACTATACAATGTTCATTATAATATACATAAGGAGAATATTGTAAATACCATGTTTCACCTATCAAATCCAATTTAACAATTCTATGATTAGCTCTAGGAGGATGATATAAACTTCCCTCATACCCTTCATTTTCTCGACAAAGTAAACATTTGGGATATGTTTCACTTTTCATTTTACCAGCTTGTTCAATCGCTTTTGGATCTTTTTCAGGCTTTGATAAATTTATCGTAATATCAAGGATTCCATACTTCGTCTGCACTTTCCACTTTTCATTTTTTTTCACTCTATCCATGCGAATATACTGTGTACTTTGAGAAAATTTATAAAGATAATCCATTGCATCCGATGAGTTTATAGCATATTTTTTATAAAATTCCGCTTCTAACGAAGAAGGTCTAAGCGTAAATACATCCATTAATTTCGCACCAAATAAATCTCTATAGGCATCTGTATTTTTCGCTATTAATCCATGATCATATGCATAATCTAAAATCAATTCTAATATATAATGTATTTTTTCTGAACAAGATAATTGCTGATAATCTAAACTTTCGACATCAGCAAAATTATTTTCAATAAAATCATATAAACTTAAATCAACATTATGAATACATAATATATTTAATGCTCGATTAATAGCATAAATTTTATCTCTTTTTATGCAAATTCCGGCTTCAATAGATAACTCCGCCAATTCACAGATTAATTCCAATATATTTTCAGATCGCTTAACAAACATATAGACCTCTTTATACTTCTCTTGCACCATCACCTATATCGCACAGATAAAAAGTAGGCTTGTACCCAATTTTTATTTCGTATTGTTTTTCTATAAATTTTTTATATTCATCTACCTTATCAGAATGAACTATAGCTATTGCACAACCACCAAAACCAGCACCTGTCATTCTAGATCCCAATGCACCAAATGTTTCAGATAATTCTACAATGGTATCTAGCTCATCTCCAGTAACCTCATACACATCTTTTAAGCTTTTATGTGATCGATACATAAGCTCGCCAAAGACTTTTAGATTATTTTTGTGAAGTGCATCTTTCGCATCTAATACACGAGCATTTTCATAAATTACATGACTTACTTTCATTCTATCATCAGCATTTTTTATATTATTTTTTGTTTTTTCAAACTCTATAACAGATATATCTGAAAGACAACCGTATTTATTTAATTCATTTAAATCTCTAAATGCTCTTTCGCAAGCACTACGACGTTCATTATACTTAGAATCTGAAAGTTCACGCCTTTTATTCGTATTAATGATGATAAGTTGATATGGACTAATATTAAAATCAACATGTTCATACTCTAGCGTATTGCAATTAAGTAATAACGCATGATTTTTTTTAGCAATTCCCACAATAAATTGATCCATAATACCACAATTTACACCATTAAATTTATTTTCTGCTTCTTGACATAATTTGATCATTTTAACTCTACTAATAGTCAAAGAAAAGCATTTTTGAAGCATGCAAGCCACTGCCAATTCTAAAGAGGCAGAAGATGATAAACCTGCACCATTTGGAATGGTTCCACTTACCAATATGTCAAACCCCTTATCAATATAATAACCATTATCTTGTAATGTTTTGACCACACCTAAAACATAATTTAACCAACCGTATTTCTCATCATATTCTATGTTTTTAATAGAACTATGTATCATTCCCTTATCTTCAAAATTAAGCGAAAATGCACGAATTTTATCATCATTTCTAATAGATACTAATACGTCAGTACCATACGAAATTGCACATGGAAAAACATAACCACCATTATAATCCGTATGTTCTCCTATTAGATTTACTCTCCCAGGAGCAAAAAAATGCCTAAAATTAGATTTATCAAATACTTGCTTAAATTTTTCCGTTAAATTTTTATCAATATTTGCAGTCAATTTTATCACTCCATTTCGTTAAAATACTCCTTTACTATTCTTACAATACGTTCAGAGGCTTTGCCATCACCATATGGATTAACAGCTCTTTGCATCTTTTCATAGTGCTTTTTATCAGTTAGTAGTTTTACGGTTTCAGCATATATTTGTTCTTCTTTAACACCTGCCATTGCAACAGTTCCAGCTGTTACAGCTTCAGGACGTTCCGTCTCCGTTCTAAGAACTAGCACGGGTTTACCTAGTGCTGGAGCTTCTTCTTGAATACCACCAGAATCGGTCAGTATTAAATAGCATCTAGAAATTAAATTTTGAAACGGCTTATATTCCAATGGTTCTATTAAATGAATTCTACTCTCTGAAGATAGGTATTGTTGTGCAATATCCCGAATACTAGGATTTAAGTGCATCGGAAAGACCACCTCTATATCAGCAAATTCATCAACTATTCTTCTTACAGCACGAAAGATATTTTTTAACGGTTCTCCCCAATTTTCACGTCTATGCGCTGTTAACAACAACACTCTTTTATGCTCAAAATCTATAGCGGATAATTTATCATCTGTAAAAATATAATCATCATCCACCACTGACTTCATCGCATCAATAACCGTATTCCCCGTCTTATATATTTTTTGTGGATTAATATTTTCACGAATAAGATTATCCACATTACCGTCAGTAGGTGCAAAATGAAGTTCAGCAATACAACCAGTTAACATCCTATTCATTTCTTCTGGATAAGGAGAATATTTATTATAACTCCTAAGACCTGCCTCAACATGTGCAACTGGTATTTTTTGATAAAAAGCAGATAACGCCGAGGAAAAAGTAGTGGTTGTATCTCCATGTACAAAAATCATATCTGGTTTTTCTTGGATCAGTACATTATCCAACCCATTTAACACTTTAGATGTTATCTGTAAAATACCTTGACCTGTTTTCATTAAATTCAAGTCATAATCTGGAGATATTTCAAATAAATTCATTACTTGATCTAACATATCTCGATGTTGTGCTGTTACACAAACAAGAGTATTAAAACAATCTTCTTTCTTAAACCTTTTTACAAGAGGTGCCATCTTAATAGCCTCTGGTCTAGTGCCAAATACAAATAATAATTTTTTATTCATACAATCCATTCCTTATATTTTATCTGCTAATTTTTTTCTTCTTTCCTTAGCCAAAGGAAAAATAATTAACATCAATGCCAAAAACAACACAACTCCTGAATAAATAAATTTAGCATTAGATAAAAATATTGCTCCAAGTCCCATCAAAGCTGCAATCGCATATAATGTAAGCACTGCTTTTTTCTGATTCATACCTATTTCCAAAAGCCTATGATGTAAATGCCCTCTATCTGGCTCTATAATAGATTTACCTGATAACATTCTTCTAATAATTGCAAACGCCGTATCAAATATCGGTAGAGCTAAAGCAAATACAGGAACAGCAATCGCCAAAACCGCTGGTATCTTTAATGCACCATCGATTGAAATAATGGCTAATAGATAACCTAGTAGCAATGATCCCGTATCCCCCATAAAAATACGTGCGGGATTAAAATTATGCGGCAAAAATCCTATACAAGCACCCACGATGACAATAGATAATATCGCAACTTCATTCATATGCAAAAAAAGAGTATTTTCCGTTATACTCGCACCAAAACCAAGTGCCACAAATGCAAAAGTTAATGCACCTATCCCACTTATTCCAGCGGCTAATCCATCTAATCCATCTATTAGATTAACAGTGTTAGTTATACCGACAACCCAAAAAACCGTAATGGGTAGCGAAAGCATTCCCAGAGTTATCATTTCATTACTTGATGAAAAAAAATTGCTAATATAATCAATTCGTATTCCACTAGCATATAATAACAATGCAGAACATATTTGAAAAACAAATTTTAATTTCGCACTAATCGGTTTTACATCATCTATTACACCTAAAACAAGTATAGATAAACTACATGTACTGATAATAATTTTTTTAGCCCACGGTGCATTTGAAAATATCCAATAACTAATAAATATTCCAAAGAAAATAGCCAACCCACCCATTCGGGGGGTTGGTGTGCTATGAACACGTCTATCATCTGTTGGAACATCTATAGCTTTTAATTTTATTGCTAATTTTATCACAAATGGTGTCAATAAATAGGTAATCACAGATGATAAAATCATAGCAAAAATCATAGTGTATCTAATATCCATTTATGTACCTCATACCATTATTTTGTTCCAAATAATCTATCTCCAGCATCACCAAGCCCTGGCACAATATATGCATGATCATTTAATTTTTCATCAATTGCCGCAATATAGATATCAACATCAGGATGAATCTTATGAACCGCCTCAATTCCCTCTGGACAAGCAACCAAACAAACCAATCTTATATCCACAGCACCACGATCCTTAATTGCTTTGATAGCAGCATTAGCAGAACCACCTGTAGCAAGCATTGGATCTACCACGATTAATTCTCTTTCCTGCACATCAGCAGGCAATTTACAATAATACTCTACCGGCTCAAATGTTTGTGGATCTCTATAAAGTCCAACATGACCTACCTTAGCAGCAGGTAATAAACTTAAAAATCCATCTACCATGCCTAGACCTGCTCTTAAGATAGGAACAAATCCTAATTTCTTACCAGCAAGCACTTTTGCCTTCGTTTTCTCAACAGGAGTTTCAATTTCCACCTCAGTTAGTTCAAGATCCCTAGTTACTTCATAACACATCAGCATCGAAATTTCTTTAACAGCTTCACGAAACTCTTTTGAACCCGTGTTTTTGTCTCTGATCAAAGTTAATTTATGCTGTATTAACGGATGATCCATCTCTACTACTTTACCCATTTTATCCTCCCATTCTAAACTTAACATACATCAACACTTAATTTCTATCCTCTATATCAGTTATCAGAGCAACACGTCTTTCATGTCTACCGGCTTCAAATGTAGCATTTAAATACTCATCTACAATATCTAAAGCTAGTCCAACACCCGTTACCCTAGCACCTATCGCTAACATATTAGCATTATTATGCATTTTAGCCATTTTTGCACTAAAACAATCCCCAGCCAATGCACAACGTATCCCCTTAACCTTATTAGCCGCTAGGGAAATTCCTATGCCTGTACCGCAAATAACAATCCCACAATCGACATTATCACTAGCAACTTCATTAGCAACTTTCTCACCATAAATTGGATAATCGCATGAACTCGTATCTTTTGTTCCAACATCTAACACATCATATCCCTTAGAAATAAGATGATTTACAATGACCTCTTTTAACTCAAAACCGCCATGGTCACTACCTATTGCTACTTTCATATTTTCTCTCCTACTATCACTTTAATTAATAATTCTACCACCAGATGCCTTAACCAGACGATTCATAACTGCCTTTCCAACACCCTTATAACTAAAACTTTCGCAAAGTATAACATCCACATTAAGCGTATCAAATTTTCTTAATGCAGAAAATAAATTTTGTGCCATCTTCTTTGGCTCATGATATGAACCTAAACTTTCAAGGACAACGTTCGTTTTTATTATCTCATTATTGTAATATGCGATATTTTCATCACAACTTAAAATTCCTATTTTTTTATTTTGCTTAGCATATCCATAACAATTCGATAATATCTTCAGTCTAACCGAATTCATATTTCCCTTAAAAAGTATCAATGATGCCTTAGGTGCATAATGAGTATGCTTCATACCTGGCGATTTAGGGATTATCTCATTATCAATCTCATACTCACCATCAGATTCTATAACCGTTCCAATAACTCGTTGCAACTCTTGTTTTGTAATAAATCCAGATCGGAGTATAACGGGTGTTTCACTAGTCAAATCTATTACTGTAGACTCAATGCCGACCTCGGATTTTCCAGCGGCTACAATACAATCCACTTTACCATATAAATCTTCAATAACATGATCTGCCGATGTAGAAGAAGGTTTACCTGATATATTTGCACTTGGTGCAGCTATAGGAGTTCTCGCCAATTGAATTAACTTAGCGGCAATAGGATGTGATGGCATTCTAATTGCAACCGTATCCAATCCCGCAGTAACAACATTAGGAACACACTCCCTTTTTTTAAAAATTATGGTCAAAGGTCCTGGCCAAAACTCATCCATTAATTTAACTGCATTTTCTGGTATATACTCTGCCAACTTATTAACATCTTCTTTATTCGCAATATGTACTATCAAAGGATTATCCAAAGGTCGCCCTTTTGCAATAAAAATCTTCTCTACTGCTTCTTCATCAAAAGCACTGGCACCAACGCCATAGACTGTTTCTGTTGGAAATGCCACCGTATATCCAGTTCGCAAAAAAATAGCCGCATTTTCTAAAAAGGCGGCATCCGTTTTGGCATCACTAATATACATAATAGTTGTCTTTTGTTCTTTGTCTTGTTCTAATTTTATTTGATTTATATTCTCTGATTTTTTATTTTTCATATCGATACCTTTTCATATGATTTTTCTTTATTATACATCTTATAAGATGAAATTTTCAAGTCATTTTATGGAATACTACAAAATTTTAAATTTATTATGCTTTTACCACATCCACTCTATCCGTTGCCCATTTTAATAGAGATGGAGTAATAAGAGTAGTTACTAGTACCATTGATATAACAGCAGCTAAACCTTTATCATCCATGATACCCACTTTTACACCTAAGTTAGCTATGATAATAGCAACCTCTGCACGAGGAACCATTCCTATTCCTATTTGCAAAGAACTTTCCTTAGAAAAACCCGATAATCTAGCACCTACACCACAGCCTATTACCTTTCCAACAATACCCATTGTTATAAATAACATACCTAGCACCAAGGCACTGCCCACAACATGCAAATCAACACCCATTCCTATGGATACAAAAAAAATTGGAGTAAACATCATATTTCCAGCCATGCTTACATCATGAGAAATCTTATTTCTAAACGTAGTCATAGAAAATATAACCCCCGCAAAATAAGCCCCTGTAATAGCTGCAACACCTAATTCTTCTGACAGAAAGGCTAATATTAAACAAGTAATAATAGAAAAAGATACAATATGATCTTCTATTCTTAACTTTTCACAAAATTTACTGGCAAATTTTACAATCAGCGTTCCCACTATAAAGGCAAAAATGAAAAAAATGAAAATTTTTCCAATAACCATAAATAGAGAACTGCCATATTCAGGCTTTACAACCCCAATAATTAATGTTAACAACACGATACCAACAACGTCGTCAATAATAGCAGCACCCAATATACCAATGCCTTCAGGCGTTCTTAAACGTCCTAACTCCCTTAATGTTTGAACAGAAATACTAACACTGGTAGCGGTGGCAATAACCCCCATAAACAAACTTTCATTTATAGAACCAGTAAGCACATATGCTCCAGCTCCAACTAGTATTAGAGGCATGATAACCCCCCCCATCGCTATTAATGAAGAGGATTTACTAGATGCTTTTAATTCATTAACATCAGTTTCTAACCCTGCTACAAACATCAAAAATATAACACCTATCTCGCCTAGCGATTCAATCATAGGCGTTTTTTCAAATAAAAACAACCCCAAAATAACCCCAGATATAATTTGTCCTAGCACAGCAGGTTGCTTTAACTTTCTACTTAAAAATCCTCCTATATTCGCTGCAAAAAGTATTATACTTATTTCCAGAATAAACATTAATTTAGAATCCATTATTATCCCCTTCACTATGATTAGATATGATAGCACCTATCTAATCCTTCTATAATAGATATCGTAGGATTATTGTCCTTCCATATTTTTTAAAGCTTCTGCTTGAAAATCAGCTATAAGAGCATCTAGCATTTCATCTATATCACCTTCCATAAAAGATGACAATTTATAAATAGTTAGTCCAATTCGATGGTCAGTAATTCTTCCTTGAGGAAAATTATATGTTCTAATCTTACCAGAACGATCTCCAGAACCCACCATCGAACGTCTTTGTTCAGCAATTTCAGAATGTTGTGCTTCTTGTTCTATTTCATATAATCTAGCCTTTAAGACCTTTATCGCTTTTTCCTTATTGGATAGTTGTGATTTACCGTCTTGGCATGAAACCACCATTCCAGTGGGAAGATGCGTCACCCTAACAGCTGAATCAGTCGTATTAACGGACTGCCCACCATTTCCCGATGAACGAAAAACATCGATGCGAAGATCATTTGGATTAATCACAACCTCTACATCTTCGACTTCAGGCAATACAGCTACCGTAGCTGTAGAAGTATGAATTCTACCTCCTGATTCCGTTTGCGGCACTCGTTGAACCCTATGTATTCCAGATTCAAATTTCATCTTAGAATACGCTCCTTTACCGCTAATCATAACAGAGGCTTCCTTTATACCCCCAACACCTGATTCCGAAGTGTTCATCATCTCCACTTTCCAACCCTGTCTTTCAGCAAATCGAATATACAATCTCAATAATTCACTGGCAAACAGCCCAGCTTCATCTCCTCCAGCACCCGCTCTAATTTCCAATATAACATTTTTATCATCATTAGGATCTTTTGGTAAAAGAAGCAACTTAAGTTTAGCTTCAACATTAGGCATTTTTTCTTCTAATTCAGATAACTCTGCCTTTGCCAGTTCTCTCATATCTTCATCAGTTTCATCTCTTATCATCTCTCTGGCTTCATCGATTCCCTTTTTTAAATTAATATACTCTTTATACTGTTCCACGATGGGTTGAAGTTCTGAATGTTCCCGCATAAGTTTTTGCCACTGCATTTGATCATTTATAATATCAGGATCAGAAATTTGTAGATTTAGCTCTTGATATCGATCAACTGCCATTTCTAATTTATTAAACATGTTACCTCCTTACAATTTTCCACAAACAACACGTGGAATAGATTGTACATCATTATATATTGATACTTCATTAAAATCATTTTCCATCATATGAGCAATTACATCAGCCTGATTATGCCCCGTTTCAACTACCAAATACGAACTATGTTGCTTTCGTAAAAATTTAGGAGCTTCCTCTAATATCCGTCTATAAAAATCATATCCATCCAACCCACCATCTAATGCCAATATCGGTTCAAATGATAACTCAACTTGCAAATCATCAATATCATTAGTAGGTATATATGGTGGATTCGAAACTATTATATCAAACTGTATACTCTCTGGATATTTTATATTATTCTTAAATATAGAAAATAGATCAGACTTTACAAAACGAATACTGTTTTCTACATGATGAAACTTTGCATTTTCAATAGCTATATTCAGTGCATCTTCAGAAATATCCACTGCTATAAATTCTATACCATCGTTTTTTTTTATTTCACTTTGAAACAGTTTTGACAGCACAATAGGAATAATTCCACTACCTGTACCAATATCCAAAATCCTTATACCATTATCAAAAGTAACCGAATTATTTAATTTATTTTTAATAATATTCATCACAGTATTTATCAAAATTTCTGTATCAAATCTAGGAATTAAAACAGAAGGATTCACTTTAAATTCTAATCCCATAAAATGCTCAGTTCCTAAAATATACTGTAAAGGTTCTCCACTGATACGTCTACTTAGCATTTTATCTAACTGAATTTTATGCTTTTTATCAATTTTTTTATCGCCATTGATAATAATATAAATCTTATCACATGCCAAAACAGATTGAATCATCCAATCTACTTCACGACTTGCCATATTGCCTAAATAATTCAATCTATTAATAGCATCCACTCTAAACTCTGTTAACGTCATATACTTATCCTAAATCATACTCACAATCAAATGGATTTTTTCTTTTTAAAGGATCTGTATCATCTAAGGCTGAATTTAATGCACATAAAGCTACTTCAAGCTGCTCATCATTTGGTTCTTGAGTAGTGATTTTTTGCATCATCAGCCCTGGCATACTAATCGCTTTTATAAAAGCATTATCATATTTTCCAGCCATTTGAATAATTTCAAATGAAATACCAGCAATAGCTGGAAGTAATACAAATTTGAGCATAACCCTAATAATAGGAGAACTCCAACTCAAAAAAGAAAATATGCCAATGCTGATAATTAAAACAAATACTAAAAAGCTCGTACCACATCTAGGATGAAGTCGAGAAAATGTACGTGCATTTTCTGGAATAAGTTCCAATCCATGTTCATAACAAAATATCGATTTATGTTCCGCACCATGATATTCAAACACCCGATGTATATCAGGCATTCTAGAAATAAGAATGATATATGTTAAGAAAATAACTACCTTTAACATTCCCTCTAGTACACTGAGCATTACTACCGAAGTAATCCATTTTTTAAAAAGAGCAATAACAAAAGTAGGTAATGCCCCAAAAAGAGCAAATGCCATTATGACAGAAAATAGTATAGTAGCTATCATCGAAACGGTTTCTGCATGCTTACCAAATAGCTTTCCAAATAATGTATCTTCAAGATTTGCACTAATATCTTCTTCTTCATAAAATGACGCTGACCATGTAAGTGCACCTATACCAATTGTCATAGCAGATATAAGAGCTATTACTCCTCGAAGTAGAGGCACTTTAGACCATGTTCCCAATTTTAAACCGATTTGTTCTTCTTTTAAGATAATTTTTCCATTGGGCTTTCGTACAGCCATAGAAATTTTTCTGCCATTACGCATCATAACGCCTTCTATAATCGCTTGCCCACCAATGGATGTATATTTGCTTTTTTGCATCTATCTCTCCAATAATATTTTAAAACCAAAAAAAGGTTGGAAACAACTCTCCAACCTACACAGACATATTAAAGACCATATTTTTTCTTGAACTTGTCTGCACGACCACCACGTTCTACTTGCTTTTGTGTTCCAGTAAAGAAAGGGTGACATTCAGAACAAATCTCAAGTCTAATTTCAGACTCTGTTGATTTTGTAGTGAAAGTATTCCCACAAGCGCAATGCACTTCTACTTCTTTGTACTCAGGATGAATCCCATTTTTCATATATTTCACCTCTTTTCAATTATTTTATATATTAAATTATATTAATTACACCACTAAACTCTAACAGTATATCACGAGTAAATATAGAGTGCAACTGCTTATGAATAATTTATAAGCAATATTACCGAACTTATACACATTTATAAGACAAACTATATACTTTTTATCTAAATTGCATTAAAATAAAATTCAAGCAGTATCTATATTTAAAAGACAAAAACCTTTTATAGGGGGATTTATGAAATACTTATTCTATTATGATATAAAACGTAATTTTCCATTAATGAAAATCATTCTAACGATTCTCACCGCTTGGATTGCCATCTTTTTCTTTGCACATTTTTTTGCGCAAGATATGACAGAAGACCGACTCTTAGAAAAGCTATCTATCGGTATCGTTGATAATGATAAGTCAACACTTAGTAATATGCTTTTGGCTAACTTTGTAAATAATGACCAATTTTCTTCCATGATGAAATTAAAAATGGGTGAAATAGATAAATTGCAAAAAGATTTTGATGCGGGTGAACTCACTGCCATCGTAACTATTCCAAAAGGTTTTACCAACGGATTACTACATTATCAAAATTTACCGCTATCCGTTCAAGTAGATAGCTCCAAACCCTTAAAAGCAATGATACTAATGGAGGTATTTGATAGCTATTCCGATTATATAGAAGCAGTCGATTCATCTACCCTTGCTGCTTATGAAACCCTATTAGAAAACGGTTTTACTAAAGAAAAATTGCATAAAATAAATGAATTATTTTCCATGCAAATGGTCACATTTACACTAAGTAGGAATAATATTTTTTCTAATAATATCATACATACTTTCCCAGCGACTAATTCATTTACCTATTTTATCGCTGCGATATTATGCCTATGTATCTGTTTTTTATCAACGGGTATTATCTTTTCTATATACAATGATTTCCGTTCTTTCTGCATCCACAGATACAGTAGTATCAAACATAATTTTTATATATTTACAGCATCCAAATTGCTGTCATTTTCTATTATAATAACCTTTATTGCTTTTTTAATCGCTGTACCACTGCTCGTTTGGCTGTCTATTCCATTCCACTATATCTTTATTTTATTAGTAGAACTTTTTATCTACAGCATTTTTTTTACAGCATTTTTTTTATTAATTGGATTATTACTCTTTTCAGAGGGTGCTGCCGCTTTATTTTGCAATATGTTTATATTTATATTAGGTCTTTTGGGTGGTAATTTTATTCCTCTATCTCTAATGCCTAAAATGATACAAAACATTAGTATGATTACACCAAATTACCATATAATACAAAATTTATTATATTCCATGTCAACAATTAACAAATCTAATATAATGCTAATAGTACTATGTATTATCAGTGCTATAATATGCTATTTAGTAGCTTGTAAAATAATAAATACTAAATTAACAAAAGGAGGATTTTTAAATGTATAGAAATTTAAAAATGCTATACTGGCGATGGAAATTATTATTTTCAAATTGGAAATTGTTAACCATATCATTAATTCTTCCTATTTTACTTTCATTTACAGTGGGATATATGTTTAGAGATTATAGCGGTATTAATTCTATCCCAATTGGGATAATCGATGAAGATCATTCATTATCATCTCAGCAATTAATCAATGATATTTCTAATTCTAACACATTAAAACCTATTATTTTTGATGATAAATCAAAGGCTATAAAGGCTCTTGAAAATGATCATATAGAAACGTTGTTTACCATAAAATCATGGTTTTCAGATTTAATTAAAACTGGTGATTTAAATGATAGTATAGAAATTTCATACTTAGAAAATAATTTAATGGCAGGTGCATTAGGTGATATTTTTGCTAGACATATCATACAACAAACCAGCCCCTATAAGGCTGCTAATCAAGTATTTTCATTAACAAAAGATGAAAATTTATACAGCTTAACCTATGATCGAGCTATGAAGCATATACAAAACCCTCAATTTTCATTGATAATTAACGCGACTAATTATAATAAAAATATAAAATCCCAGTCATTATCAACAAAGATTGCTCATCGTTTTGCCATAGGGATGACATTAGCAATCGCAGCATTTTATATCATGTATATCGGTTCATCTACTATACTTGAGAAAAAAACTTCTGTTTTTTCAAGAATATATGCCACTGGACAAAATCCTAATAAATTAATTTTTATGGGATATACGATATTTTCTAGCATAATTGTATTTTTACAAATGATATTTCTAAATATATCATTAAATATCTTTTCATATCAACATTTATTAATCGTCTATCTATACACATTAGTATTTTGTGCCGTATTTGTGATAATTAGTTTAGTAACAGCATATTTTTTTCAAAACCCAATAAGCTATCAAACCATTTCAACACCTCTTGTATTTTTTATATGCCTATTTGGAGGAGCATTTTGGAGTCTTGAATTAATACCCCAAAATATACGCTGGATACAGTATTTTTCACCTGTTTATTGGTTTTTAGAAAGGATGATCAACTTGTGAATTATATTAAAGAGTTAATTAATCTATATATTGATAGACGAGATTTTTTTACACCGCTATTTATCAAGCATCTTAAAATTAGTTTTATGGCCTTAATCATTGTCGTGGTATTAGGCATCACCATAAGTATCCTAATTAGTAGAAATGAAACTTTTGCAAAAATTATTTTACTAATTGTCATCTTTTGATTTTAAAAAGAAACATGAACTTGATATCTCACTGCGTTATCAAGCTATTGATGGTAAACAGGTGGATGTAATCACCGTATTTAATACCAATCCTAAAATAGAAGAATATAATCTAGTATCTCTAAAAGATGTCGCCTTATCATTTATGAATGAAAAAAATCAAACAAAACCATAGTTTTTGTCACTCACGATATTTTTGAAGCATTTAAACTGGGAAGTAGAGTAGTGTTAATGAATCAAGGCATCATTTAACAAGTTGGAAAACCAAGAGAATTTTTAACAAATCCAGCCAATGATTTTGTAAAAGAATTTTTAGGTGCAAAAGCATTTTTAGCAAATCTTCAAGCAGCCGATATTGAAAATTTAAGGAGATATTATGAATCTACAATCCATGATTACCAATGACTGGGTCGAAATACTAAAAGATGAATTTACAAAGGAATATTTTATTAATCTCCAAGAATTTTTAAATGCTGAATATAAAACAAAACTTATCTACCCTCCTAAAGATATGATATTTAATGCATTAAATATGACTTCTTATCAAGATACAAAAGTTGTTATCGTCGGTCAAGATCCATATCATGGAGATTATCAAGCACATGGTTTAGCCTTTTCAGTGCAAGATGGCATTACACCTCCTCCTTCTTTGTTAAATATATACAAAGAGTTGCAATCAGATATCGGAATACCTCTAGCAAAACATGGAAATCTTACACAATGGGCAAATCAAGGTGTATTATTAATTAATACCGTACTAACAGTCCAAGCACATAAAGCGAATTCTCATCGAAACATTGGGTGGGAAATATTTACCGATAGTATTATAAGACACTTAAACACACGAAAAAAAACGGTTATTTTTGTGTTTTGGGGTAAACCTGCACAAAAATTAGAACGTCTAATAAATGGCAAACAACATCTAGTATTAAAAGCTCCTCATCCCAGTCCACTATCATCTTATAGAGGATTTTTTGGTTGTAAACACTTTTCAACTATCAATACTTTTTTATCAAATTCAAATCAATCAACTATTAATTGGAATTTATAATTGTATATTTTTATAGAATTTAATTTTTTTTATAAAAAGATTAATTATTTGTAGTATAATGTTAATATCTTTACCTAATTTATACTTAGTATGAAAAGATGATGAGGAAGAAAAAATGAGTTATAATAAATTATCTCAAATGAAAACATTAGATAGTCATTTATTATCAGAATTTTTAAACGAAATAAATAATACATATCTTTCAAATCCTAAGCAATCATATGAACAAATGAAATCCATTTTTAACAAAATAAATTCTGATAATTACATTATATATATGAAAGCTCTATTATTAAAAAGTAAAACGGCTTGGTTTACTTCACATTTTAAAGAGACTTATTCTTCTGCCCACAAACTATATGAACTTTCTAGAAAACAAGATAATCTATATTACCAAGCTTGGGCAAATAATTTATTAGGCAATATTAATTTACATATGAATGAATTAGATAAAGCCATTATATGCTATAATTACGGATTAAATTTAGCTAAAAATTCCAATAATATTGAATCAGAACAAGATATCACCAATAGAATTGGAGAAGTATACCTCCGTTTAAATTCCATCGATCCAGCACTGGATTATTTTAAGAATGCTTTAAACCTCGGAAAAATAAATAATCTAATATATGGAACGGCAAACAGTTATATATCTCTTGCCAAGATTAATATAGCAAAAGATAATATAGATAAGGCATTAGAATACATCGATATAGCAACTGATTTATATAAAAACAATAAATATTATTTTGGCGAAGCAAATGCATTATTTTTAAAAGCGAGTATTTTAATTGATAAAGAAGATTATGATCATGCTAAAGAATTTTTAATCACATCAAAAAAAATACAAGATAATATTGGCGATATAAACGGTTATATTAAAAGTGCTGTGACTTTGGTAAATATATATTGGAAAAAAGATGATTTAGAAAATGCCAAGACATTAGCTCTAAATATATTAACTCAAATCCCGACATCACAGCAACATGCAAATCATGACAAACTCTTACATCTTCTATCTCTTATTTATGAAAAAGAAGGAGATTATAAGTCGTCTTTAGAATACTTTAAATTACATCATCAAGAAACTGTGAATATGAGTAATGAACACATATATGAAAATTTAACCAGTATTTATTCACAAATTTCTACAGATAAAATTAATCATGAAAAAGAAATTTTTAGACTGAAAAATGTACGACTTAAAAAACGAAATAAAGAATTAAATTCATTATATAAATCCATTAATAATATTTTTAAAATTGGTCAGGATTTAACCTCTACTCTTAATTTACAGGATGTTTTTACTAAAATTTATACCAATTTAAATAATATAATGCCAGCTAGTACTTTAGGCATTGTCTTATTAAAAAAGCAAACTAATATGATGGAATACTCACTATGTATATCAGATGGAGTACAACAATTTTATCCAGATAAAAATATTAATACCAAAAATTCTTTTTCTGCTCTTTGTATACAAAAGGGTATAAATATATTTGTCAATGACTATAAATCGGAATATAAAAATTTTGACAATATGACATCGCCCATTCCATCAATTCCCGCATCTAATTCGATGTTATATGCTCCTTTAAAATTCAATGAAAATATCATGGGAGCGATTAGCGTTCAATCAAAAGAGAAAAATGCATATACCACTAATCATCTTAATTTACTAAATGCTATTTCATCTTTTATTGCCATAGCGATAAGTAATGCTAATCAATCAGAAAAATTAGAAAAAGAATTAGCAAAACGAAAAAATGATCAAAAAACACTTAAAACTCTTAATACACAGCTTAAACAAATGACCTATATAGATACTCTAACTAAAATACCAAATAGAAGATATTTTATAGAACGATTAACAATAGAATTAAATCGTTCGAAAAGAACACAGTCACCGTTGACCATTATTATGATAGATATTGATAAATTTAAAGAATATAATGATAATTATGGTCATATTAATGGTGATGCTTGCTTACAAAAAATAGCTTCTATCTTAAAAAATAGTTTAAAAAGAAAATCAGATTTTATAGCAAGATATGGTGGCGATGAATTTATTATGATTTTACCCGATACTCATTTGATAGGTGCTAGAATAATTGCCGAAAACAGCCGAAAAAATGTTGCAAAAGCAAAAATCGAACATAAATTTTCAACCATATCCGAATATGTATCAATAACACTGGGAATATTTTCAGAAAAAATACCGCAAGACATGATGATTGAAAAATTAATAAATTTAGCTGATTCAGCACTGTATACAGCGAAGGCAATGGGAAGAAATCAAATCGCTAGTAATATCAGTTCATTAATAGATTTGCCTAATATTAAAAATCAGATAGGTTAACTATCTGATTTTATTTTACATAGCTAATTAGGGTATTTATTGCTTTTTCCATTTTTTGTTTATCCACTGGAACATCTTTATCTGGCATAAGACAATTTAAAGCATATTCTTCTAAAATTTTAATACCCACTTTATGTACAGATGATTTCACAGCACTAACTTGGATGAGTATATTATCACAAGCTTGACCTTCTTCTATCATATGTTCAATACCTGCCAAATGCCCCTTTATAGTCCTAATTCGATTGATTATTTTTTTCTTAGATTTTTCACTATTTATCCATTTTGGTGATGATGATATTTCATCATTTACAACTTTTTTTTGATAATCATTATTTGTATTTTTCATATTTTCTCACTTTCTTAATAGTTGGATGGATGCACCTACTATAAATACATCCTCTATAACTATTCTGATTCCTATCATTTCACCAAATATATAATACCAAAATAAGCAACAATTTCGACAATTATTGAATTTGCACTAGCAAATGCAGCTGTAAACATAATTTGAACAATAACAGAAGTAAGGGCCATAAATAAAAGTAAAACTATTTGATTAAAACTAGGTATCATATACCAAGCTCATAACAATACTTGCTATTTTTTTGTATCCTTTGCAATTTCAGAAACAGATGCCACCAACGAGGCAACATTTTGCATATCTGATGGAATAATAAGTTTAGTTGACTGACCATCTGCAACCTTTTCAAGTGCTTCAAAACTTTTTAATGTTAATACGGCTTTATCTGCACCTGCTTCTTTAATCATTCGAATACCCTGTGCTGTTGCTTCTTGAACCTTTAATATAGCCTCTGATTCACCCTCTGCAGAACGAATTCTTGCCTCTTTTTCCGCTTCTGCTTTTAATATTCTCGCTGATTTTTCAGCCTCTGCATTTAATATTCTCGACGCTTTTTCACCTTCTGCCACTAATATTGCTGACGTCTTTTGACCTTCTGCTCTTAAAATAGCTTCACGCCTTTCACGCTCAGCACGCATCTGCTTTTCCATTGCCTCTTGAATATCTGCAGGAGGATTAATATTTTTAACTTCCACACGATTAACCTTAATTCCCCATGGATCGGTGGCTTCATCAAGTATCGCTCTCATTTGAGTATTAATAAGATCTCTAGATGATAATGATTCATCAAGTTCTAATTGACCGATAATATTTCTAAGTGTTGTTGCCGTTAAATTTTCAATAGCAACAATCGGTTGTGCCACACCATAAGTATGTAACTTAGGATCAGTAATTTGAAAATACACAACCGTATCAATCATCATACTAACATTATCCTTAGTTATTACAGGCTGAGGTGGAAAATCAACCACTTTTTCCTTTAAGGACACTTTAGAAGCCACTCTATCAATCAATGGTACTTTGACATGAAGCCCCACATCCCAAGTAGTCATATAGGCCCCCAATCTCTCAATAACATATGCGTCGGATTGAGGAACAATACGTATATTAGTAATAAGTAAAATAACAACGATTAAAACAAGTAAAATAGGAATTATCCACATAATACACCTCCTAAAATCAACATATACCTCAGATTAAAGTTTTTGTACAATCAGTTTTACACCTTCAATTTGTACAACTCTAACTTCACTATCTACTTTCAGTGCTTCATTATCAATAGATTTAGCCGTCCATATCTGACCTTTTACCTTTACTTGTCCCACAGAATATGGAATAATATCTTTAGTCACAATACCTATCTCATCGATAATAGCATCGATATTTGTCTTATTTTCACCAACTTTTAAATATTTTTTAACAATAGGTCGAGTATATAAAACAAAAATCAAAGACAATACCGAAAACATAAGTATCTGTATCATATAATGAACTTTTGCCAAAGATAGGAATAATACAACAAAAGCTGCAAAGGCAAACCATATTGACGTAAGCCCTAAAGTCATAGTCTCTAAAATGATAAATATGCCTATACATCCCATCCAAATATAAGGCAGTAAATTAGGTAACTGCACAATAAATTTATTCATATCCCCCCCTAATTCGGCTTGTCTAAACCTAATATTCATCGCTCAACAATAAAAATCTAGGTGCAAAATATCTCATTGCCACCGCACCGCATGGTGCTGTTATCAAAACAGATAATACTGCTATGGCTAAAATCAATTCACCTGAAGCCACCCCTACACTAAGCGGAATAGCACCAATCGCTGCCTGTACAGTGGCTTTTGGTGTATAGCTAATAACACAGAACAATCTTTCTTTGAAATTTAAATTCGTTCCGATTAAAGAAATCCACACACCCAAACTTCTAGCCATTAGCCCAATAATAATGATAAATATGCCTAAGAGACCCGAATCAAAAGCCACAGAAATATTGACTTGTGCTCCAACTAGAACAAATAATATAATTTCAGCTAAAACCCAAATAATATTCATGGCAGATGATAAATTTTTTGCTAACTTAGGTTTTTTTTCAAATATCACTAGACCCATTGTCATAACACCGAGCAAAGAAGCTATCGGTATAAACTGATTTATCACATTTCCAACAGTATTCAAAATCACGGCCACAGATAAAAACATTAACACCTTTTTAGTATTAGAAATATTAAAATATCTAAAAAATATAACTAATACTAATCCAAATATTACACCAAGTATTATACCAAATATTATAGAAAATGGTATACTAAAAAACATTCTTGTAATATTTATATTATTTTTACTATATATACCTAAAAAAGATGAAAATATTGTAATCGCAACGACATCATCTACTGATGCTCCCGCCAATATAAGTGTTGGAATATTTTTATTAGTACCATAGCCTTCTTCAGAAAATTTTAGCATAAATGGAACTACTACAGCAGGTGATACTGCCGCTATAATAAATCCTAATATACCGCCTTCTAGATACGATATATTAAATATATAAACAGCGATAATAGCTACTACCATACCTTCAAATATTCCTGGTAAAAAACTCATAAATAATGCAGGTCTACCCACTTGTTTTAATTTATCTTTACTCAATCCTAAACCCGCTCTTAATAAAATGATAATAAGTGCTAGTTTTCTAAGTTCATCTGATACATTCATTAATGATGTACTTAATAAATTACATCCATATGGTCCTATAAAAATTCCAAGTAGTAACATACCAAGTAATGCTGGCATCTTTATTTTCTCAAATATATACCCTATTAATAAACCCAATATAACAATAATGGCTAAACTTTGTATCATATTAATCCCCTTTTTATTATAATTTTAATTACCAATTTTATAAATGAATTCATTTCATTATATATAAATTATCATAATAGTCATATACATTGTGATGAATATTATTGTCAAGCTATAAAATATTTTGACATATTATTTATCCAAAAAATCTGTGTATAACTTTTAATTTTTGATATTGACAAAATATTATTAACCACAAATTCTCATTAAATCCACGACTTATACACATAAATTTGTGGATAAGTACCTATTATTGTGTATAAGATTTCCATTTAGACAAAAAATTTGTCTACTATTCCACACTATCCACAACTTTATCCACATTTTACACATTTAATTCCACATACAATCTAAATAAATATCTCCATTTTACATAAATAAAATAGACTTTCTTTTTATTCTATCGTAAATTTTATAAAATAAATAGTAAGAATTATTTTTGATACTATGCTATAATTAATACTACAATATTTTATACTTTATAATAAATTATTAGTTTATAATGTGGAAAAATAAAATAATACGAAAGATATCCACAAATAAAGGAGATTTATGTCTACAACTTTAACAAAGATAAATATATATTCTGATGGTGCTTGTTCAGGAAATCAACATAATATAAATATTGGTGGATGGGGTACGGTACTCGAAATGGGCGTGCAAACAAAGGAATTATTTGGCGGAGAAGTAAATACCACTAATAATAAAATGGAATTGACAGCACTATTAGAAGGACTACGTGCATTAAAACGATACAATCTAGATATATCCATATACAGTGATAGTGCCTATGTTATTAATGGACTCTCACAAAAATGGTATGAAAAATGGGAAAAAAATGGTTGGAAAACATCACAGAAAAAAGCGGTGGAAAACAAAGAACTTTGGCAAGAAATAATCACAATAATACGTAAAATCCACCAAGTTTCTTATTTTCATGTAAAAGGTCATTTAGATTTAAATAAAACATCGGAAGTCAATAAATGGCGTACAAAATTTGAAAATAAATATGGCAGACTAACCGACAAACAATTTCAACATATAATAGAACGAAATCACTTAGTGGATAAACTAGCAAATAAAGGAATGGAACAGTATAAATAAACTAAAATTAAATAAGGGGTTGTTGCATTAAGAAATAATAAAACTTAATGCAACAACCCCTTAATCATATCATTATTTTAATAAAGCATCTAATTTGTTTTTATCAAATCCTTGTACTATTTCCTCACCTACATAAATAACAGGAACGCCCATAAATCCTTGAGACATTAATTCCTTACGTGCAGAAGCATCTGTTGACACATTTTTTTCTTCAAAAGAAATTTTTTTCTCATTTAAATAATCTTTAACCATATGACAATAGCCACAGGTATTTGATGTATATACTACGACTTTCTTTTCCATAACTTCCTCCTTAGCAAGAACTGCCATATCCACCAGCTAATCTCACAATAAATCCTTTGGTTAACCAATTTTTTACATAATCAATCTTAAATTCTTTGTACTGTTGCTGAATACGTTCCTCTACAACGAAATGTATACCCTCTTGTTCCTCATAATAATCACTATTTCTTCGTTCATCCTGAACGATATCCAAAATAGGACCACCTCAACCAAAAGCTTTAATAGCAATTCTAAACATTTTATCGGGATTTCTTTGACTTTCTTTCATAAGTAACAATTGTTGACGTGCTCTATCAGTCATAGTGATACTCATAAAAACCTCCTTTTATACTTATAACTTTTTAGCTTATATTTCATATTTTCTAATTTATACGCTAACAGTCTTAGATTTAAAAAAACTGAAAATAAAAAATATAAACCACCCCCCACCACGGGGGTATATGATAAATATACATCACTATTCTAAATTTGTCAACCTATTTCTACAATAGACATAGTTATACAATAAGGAAAATAAAATTTTACCATATAGTTATCCACAACAATGTCAATTTATCCCCTATTTATCCACAATATTATAAATTTATCCACATTTTTTTGTGTATATGTTATTATAAATATGATTTTTAATAATACAAATCTTAAATAAGATTAACTATCAATTAAGATAGTGTCCTATAAAAATATATAACAATGAGGTAATTATGACAGTATGGAAAACACGAGGATTAAGAGGAAGTAATCTAGAAGAATTAATTGATTTAACGCTGGATTTTTATAAAAGAGAAGATTTAGCATGTATCGATAAAATCGCCACACCTATAAAAGTTATAGAAATTGATAAAAATGGTATGATTAGCAAGGCGTTTTTTGATAAAAAATCAACTGTAGATTTTATTGGTGTAATACAGGGTATGCCAGTAGCATTTGATGCAAAAGAAACTAATTTAAAAAGTTTTCCACTATCAAATGTACATCCACATCAAATAGAATATATGTCCAATTTTGCAAAACAAGGTGGTTTAACATTTTTTATAATACATTTTAAAATCTATGATACCTTTCACCTTCTACCTTTTGAAACTTTAAAAGAATTTTATGAAAATGCTCAGAAAAAAAATTCTCGTAAATCCATTCCTTACGAGCTTTTTAATGAAAAACTTAGAATTTCAAGATTTGGCAATCAGTATTTAGATTTTTTACCAGCATTAAATATTTATTATCATATGCCTTAAATAAAGCGACTTATTTCATTCGATAAATCAATAAATTCATCGATGCTAAGTGTTTCAGCCCGCCTTATCCCATCGATATTTGCATTTGATAAAGCAATCGCCACCTGTTCTTTAGAGATATTTAAAATACCTGTTGACAGAGAATTTCTAAGCGTTTTACGTCTTTTCATAAAGGCACTTCGCACCGTTTTAAAAAATATTTTTTCATTTTGTGGTAATTTATTTATTGAACTTTTTATTTTTTTATCCAAACGAATAACAGAAGATGTCACCTTCGGTCTAGGCATAAATACAGTTGGCGGAACATCCATCATAATATTTATATCCGCATAATACTGAGCCATAACCGATAATACACCATAGTCTTTATTCCCCACATCCGCAACCAGCCTCTGTGCTACTTCCTTTTGTATCATAACCGTAATGGAGGAAACAGGTATATCTTCTTCTAATAATTTCATGATAATAGGAGTAGTTACATAATACGGTAAATTTGCAACTACCTTAATACTTTTCCCATTTAAATATTTATCAATTAGCGAATTTATATCAACTTTTAATATATCTCCCTGTTCCACATATACATTATCACATTCATGCAGAGTTTCCGATAAGATAGGAATTAACTTTTTATCAATCTCTACAGCTAATACTTTATGAGCATACTGAGATAATACATAGGTCATGGAACCAATTCCAGGACCTATTTCCAATACCATATCATCATCTATGATACCAGCACTTTCAACAATATTTTCAACAATATTTTGATCAATTATAAAATTTTGACCCCATTTTTTAGAAAACTGCATACCATATGCCTTCATAATATCATGTATTCTATTGGGTGATGTCAATGGTCTCATAAATCTTCCTATCTTATACTTTAACAAATATTAAATTTTCATAAATTACCTATTATATTAAAAAACTCTATTAATATTCTATTACAACATATTTATGGCATGATTAAATTCATCTCTAGTAATACCATAATGATTTAATCGTCTTAAAAACTGCTTTGCATTAGCATATCCTATTCCCAAAATTGCTCCTACCTTTGCCCTATTATCACTAGCTCCAGCACTTCCAATAAGACCATGTCTTATAAGATCAGCATTTGAAAAAATCTGTACATATTCTTTATCAGAAATATCAACCATGGTATGAACTTTGCTAAGTGCATTTATTATGCTTTGAGGTGTAGCATTTTCAATTCCTATATCACCATTTTTAGTGGCATCCTCACGTGGTAAAAAGGCATGCATGCATCCTTTTACCTGTCGATCAATACGACTTCTAATTTGCTCACCAGCATGATCTGGATCAGTAAAAATAATAACCCCACATCTTTTTTGTGCAACCTTTATTCTTTTCATCGTAGAACTACTAATTCCAAAACCATGTGTAATAATAATTTCAGCATCTACAGCAGACTTAACAGCAGCTTCATCATCTTTTCCCTCTACAACAATAACTTCTTTTATCTTCATATAAACCTTCTATTAATCAATATCAAAAAATCTCTTAGCATTTTCTGTCGTTTTTTCTGATAATAATTCCACAGAGATTCCCTTTAAATCAGCTATTCTTTGTGCTACATATTTTACATATGCCGATTCATTTCTCTTTCCCCTATATGGTTCAGGGGTTAGATAGGGACTATCCGTTTCAATCATCAAATGATCTAAACTCACCATTTTAGCTACTTCATGAGCTTTTTTAGCATTTTTAAAGGTAACTGGCCCACCAAGTGAAATATATGCACCTTTTTTTACATACTGCTTAGCCATCTCAGCACTAGCAGAATAACAATGCATCAACACACCATTATCAAAGGCATCTTCGTCATTTAAAATATCAAATACCTCTTTATGGGCATCTCTATCATGAATAATAATGGGCTTTCCCACCTCTTTTGCCATTTGAATTTGTTTTCTAAACCAATGTCTTTGAATATCTCTTGGTGAATTATCATAATAGAAATCAAGTCCTATCTCTCCAATAGCACGAACACATTCCTTTTTGGCAAGAGATTTTATTAATCCCAATAAATTATCATCTAAGGTCTTAGCATCATGAGGATGAACACCCACCGCAGCATATATATTTTCATATTTATCGGCTAGTTCAATAGCATCCAGCGATGATTGAAAATCCACCGCTGGATTTAATATCCACTTTACTCCCTCATCAAATGCACGTTGTATCACTTTATCTCTATCATTATTAAATTTATTATCAGTAATATGTGAATGGGAATCAAATAACATATGCATCTCCTTTTAGAATTAAAACTATCATTATGAAACAGCAGTTCCATCAGGCATATCAGCGGTCAATAACTTTAATCCATTCTCATCAGATGCTGCAAGTATCATACCCTCTGATTTAACACCTCGAAGTTTGACAGGTTTTAAATTTGCTACGAGTATAACTTTCATACCCACTAATTCATCTGGCGTATAATAAGCAGCAATACCAGAAACCACTTGACGATTTTCTGTTCCAACCTTTAACTGTAACACTAACAACTTATCCGCATCTGGATGCTTCTGAGCCGATACAATTTCTGCTACCTTCATATTTATCCTTGAAAATTCATCAATTTTAATCTGATCTATTTTCTTTTCTTTATTAGATGATTTTTTTATATCTTCCGATTTCTTTTGAGTTTGTTCTCCAGTTGTTAATAATTTTTCTAATTCCTCTAATTCTTTATTAACATCAATTCTTGGAAATAGTGCTTCTTTTTTATGAACCTTTATTCCAGAAGGCATTAGTCCAAATGTTTTAGCACTTTCCCACTGAGTAATTTCTCCTTCATTAATGCCAATTTGTTCCCATATTTTACCCGAAGTATGCACCATAAATGGCTGTATCATCACAGAAATAATTCGTATACTTTCAATTAAATTATATAAAACCGTGTTTAGTTCTTCTTTTTTACTTTCATCTTTTGCTAAAACCCAAGGAGTTGTTTCATCAATATATTTATTAGCACGAGCCACTAATTTCCAAATTTCTTCCAATGCAGCAGATAAATTAAGATCATCCATATTATTTTCAATTCTTTTAGCCGTTCCTACCGCAAGGCATTTAAGTTCTTCATCTTGCTCCATCATCGCTTTTGACTCTGGTAAAATACCATTATTATATTTTTCCACCATTGCCACCGAGCGACTCACTAGATTTCCAAGATCATTGGAAAGATCCGTATTCATTCGATTTAATAGAGCTTGTGTAGAGAAATTTCCATCATTACCAAATTGATATTCTCTAAGCAGAAAATATTTTAGTCCATCCACACCATATCGATCAATTAATATGGTTGGATCAACCACATTCCCCTTACTCTTTGACATTTTTCCACCATCAAATAATAACCAGCCATGTCCAAATACTTGCTTAGGCATTGGTAGTTCAAGCGCCATCAACATTGCTGGCCAAATAATGGTATGAAAACGTACAATTTCCTTACCCACTAAATGCACATCTGCTGGCCAATATTTATCAAATTTTTCCATACTTTCAGGATAATCCAATGCTGTAATATAATTGCTAAGTGCATCTAACCATACATAGATAACATGTTTTTCATCAAATGGAACGGGAATTCCCCATGAAAAACTACTTCTAGTGATACAAAGATCATCTAATCCAGCATCAATAAAATTCTTTATCATTTCATTCGCACGAGATTCAGGCTTTAAAAACTTCCCATTGGAAAGAAGCTCACGCAAAGGCTGTTCATATTTAGAAAGTTTAAAGAAATAAGCTTCTTCTTTTGTTTCTTGAACCTCTCCATCACAATCTGGACAACATCCATCTTTTAATTGAGCATTTGTCCAAAATGATTCACAGGGAGTACAGTACATTCCCGAATACTCCCCCTTATAAATATCACCCTTATCATATAATTTTTGGAATATCGCCTGAACTTTTCGTTCATGATCTTCATCTGTTGTTCGAATAAATTTATCATATGATATTTCCATTGTTTTCCACAATTCTTTTATCTGTTCAATCATTCCATCTAAATAAACTTTTGGTTCAAGTCCTGCTTTTTTTGCCACAGTCTCTATTTTTTGTCCATGCTCATCCGTACCCGTTAAAAACATAACATCATAACCAGTCACTCGTTTAAATCTAGAAATAGCATCTGCTGCAACTGTTGTATACGTATGACCAATATGTAAATTGGCACTTGGATAATAAATTGGTGTGGTTATATAATATGTTCCCTTAGACATAATTTTCTCCTTTTCATATTCATATAATCTCTATAGCATTTAATTATATCATGCTTATAATAGCTATTCCACCCGATAGAGCCTTATTTGCTAAAAATATTTTATATCAATATAAATTCAATACCTATATGGCGATGTCATCGTTGACTGCTAAAATGCTTTTTTCGCTATAGGCGGTAGATTTCTTTCTAATTCTTTGATTTATAATATATTTTAAATAAATAATCCAAACATCTCACCCTTTATTAAAAAAATTAAGTTTTTTTGCATTTATATATTGATAATATAATTAATTATTAAAATTTTCAACGAATTTTTAAAAAATATAAGCATCATAAATGACAAATTATTTCATATGATATAGTTAATTTTAAGAGATTAGTATTATATTCTCTTATATCTTTATAGCTTATGATTATATATAAATGTTATAAATTGAATTAATAATTCCCTAATGTTACAATGATTATATAAGACATATACTAGAGGTGGATGATGGAAAATAAAATAGATTTTTTACAAGATACAAAATTGATTTCCTATAATAAAAATAATTATAGTAGCATTAATATTAACAGCATTGATGATTTAAATCTTCATGATGATGAAAATCATAATGTCAAATGGTTTAATACCTATGGAAAATTAGATAGATCATTAATTAGAAAAATTATTCATAATAATAATTTAGATGATTTTTTATCCGTATTATTATTCGATAACTATTATAATAAGGTCATTGCCATAAATGATGGTTTATTTGTATCTATTGAAGTATTTAGAGAAGATAGAGGTATTTACTTCACCGAAAAAATGGCATTTATATTAGGTAAAAATTACATTTGGAGCATACAAGAAAAAAAAGGCGATTATTTTGGTTGGATAAGAAAAAGAATAAGAGATGATGCGGATATTATTAGAAGAAAACATGCAGATTATTTATTTTTTTTAATGTTAGAATCAATTGTCAATGGATATGAAAAAGCATTTAATATAACATCGGATTATAATGATCAGTTTTCTGATATTTTAAATGTAAAACCTACTCCAGATTTTATTTCTAAAATAGAAAATAAGAAAAAAGAACTACTGACACTTAAAAAATCAACTGTATTACTTCGAAATATTATCACAAAATTATTAAATTATAAATTAATTAATTTTCATGGTATGTATTTTGAAAAAATAAAAGAACAAGTCAATAACTTAAATGTGGATATAGATTTTGAGGTTCAAACCCTCGAAAGCAATATTAATCTTATTTTTAGTGTTCAAGGGCATTATTTAAATGAGGTGATGAAAACTCTTACCGTTTTTTCCATAATTTTTATACCAATCACCTTTTTATCTGGCTTATATGGTATGAACTTTAAATACATGCCAGAACTAAAAACGCAGCATGGATATTTTGTACTACTTGGATTTATGATACTGATAACATTATCTATTATCTATTATCTAAAAAGAAAAAAATGGTTTTAGTAATCTAAAACGAATATTTTAAAAGGATATTATCGAATAATTTTATAAAAATTATCTTGAAAAATTTCCATATATAAGTAATAATATATATGAACTTTAACATATCTAGAGAGGTGAATATAAGAGGTAAAAAATGAATATTTTAATGGCAAATATCAATATTTCACTTAGTTTTAAATCAATTGCTTGGTTCTTTATATGGATCTTGGTTTCTATTATTCTAATTTACATAATACTTATTTTGATACGTTCTTATAAAACATTGAAAAAGGTAATGAAAATTGTAGATGATAAACATGACCAAATCGACAAAGTCATTGATGAATTACCTAGTATTACTAAAAATGTAACGACTATTTCTACAGAAGTTGCTCATGGCATGCAATCTTTTCATAATACTGTAGATAATATAGCTATTACATCAGAAAATGTAACAGAAACAATAGCTGAAAAAAGTGAAAATTTTAGTAAGATAGCATCTCTAATGCATGTTATATCAATGCTTAAGGAGTTATTTGAAAAATATTTTGGCGAAGATGATAAAGAAACTGATAAAAACGTGATTATTGACATCGATGATCAGGATTCTTTTGATAAAAATAATAAATAGGAGACCAACTATGAAAAGTCAATAAAAAGATAAAAATTTTTTAGATAACTGTTTGACTAAAAAAGAGTATAAGAAATAGAGCATCGATAAATGCTTTAAAAATTAAATATAGTAGATAAGTAAGGTCAAGCTAAATTAAAAGCAATATTACTTGTCATTATCTTGTGAATGACCCTGACTAGTTTATGAGCGACATGTCCTAAAGCACTGTAATGTCTACGCCCTTGGCTTATTTTGAGATCATAGTAATCTTTGAAAGTTTTATTGTGAAGTGTAAGTTGCCAAGCAGCGTTAATAAGGGCGTATCTAAGGAGTTTAGAGCCTCTTTTGGACATTCTAGTGTGAGGAGCATTAAAGTTACCGGACTGATAAACAGAAGGATCTAAACCAGCATAAGCAAGTAATTGACAAGGCTTTTTAAAACGATTGATATCACCAATTTCACCAATAATCATAGCTCCATTGATAGAACCTATACCAGGGATGGTTTTAATGACACAGTTCGATTTATCCATAATGTCGTTAATGGCATCCTCAATCTCATTTAATTGAGAAGAGTACATTTCTATTTGAGCAATGGATTGCACAATTTGTAAAGATAAGGTATCATTAGAGATACCAACAGATTGTGAGGCAAGCTTTTTAAGTGAACTGGCTTGAACTTTTCCAAAACGACCGTGAGATGCGTTTTTAAGTAAGTTAGTAAGCTTAGTTAGGTGCATACTCGCAATCTTGTTGGGATTAGATTGAGTTTTTAACAGCTCATAACAAGTCTTGATATGAATACCAGATTTAAAGAAATACTGGAGTTCAGGGAAAAGCAAGTCGAGATAAGAAGTGAGCTGAATTTTAACCTTTGACCTAGCTTTGATGATTTTA
>PDWI01002152.1_pt1 | contig 32586 bp, 33 predicted proteins | sample 1430891 | NCBI WGS metagenome assembly PDWI01 (sample SAMN01162508, study PRJNA174530) | Oral metagenome, whole genome shotgun sequencing project. | biome: Marine environment; feature: Marine mammal; material: Swab sample of the gingival sulcus; isolation source: swab sample of gingival sulcus... | reverse complement strand
ATTTAAACAATAGACCAAGAAAAGTATTAGGCTATCAAACACCTCTTGAGGTAAAATCTAAATTTGGGTGCGTTGCACTTCAAACTTGAATCTGCCGTGTAAATATTTTATGATTTTGAGAAGAAATTTAAGTATTTTAATTTAGTTTATTACAATATTTGAAGTTCATACTACCAACACGCTTCTACTTTTTTTGATAAAGGAATATTTAATGATTTTAAGAACAACACTCACTACACCACTAGGCAAGATGATTGCTTGTGCAACCGAACAAGGCGTTTGTTTATTAGAATTTGATGATAAAGCCATTATTGAGAAAAGTTATTTGTTATTACAAAAACGCTTTAATCAGCAAATTATTGATGGAAAAAATTGCCATTTAATTCAATTAGAGAAAGAACTTATTACGTATTTTGACGGTCAAAGAAAGCAATTTGATGTTAAACTTGATATTATCGGCACAGCATTTCAAAAATGCTGTTTGGCAAGTGTTACAAACCATAGAATATGGTGCAACTATTAGCTATCAAGCTCAATCAGAGCAACTTGGTAATCCAAAAGCGATTAGAGCGGTTGCGTCAGCGAATGGTAAAAATTTAATTTCTATTACTGTACCTTGTCATCGTGTGATTGGTAAAAATGGTTCACTCACTGGCTATGTGGGTGGCTTAGATCGTAAAAAATGTCTGATTGAATTTGAACAGAAAAATAAGGTTAAAAATGGAGAATAAACAACGCTGTTCGTGGGTGAATTTGGATAATCCTCTATCAATAATTTATCACGATACAGAATGGGGCATTCCACAATTTAACGATAATAAACTTTTTGAAATGCTGATTTTGGAATCGGCACAGGCAGGGCTTTCTTGGAATACGATTTTAAATAAAAGAGAAAATTATCGTATTGCGTTCGATGATTTTGTTACTGAAAAAGTGGCACAATACGATGAGTATAAAATACAGTTATTACTCGAAAATAAAGGTATTGTAAGAAATAGACTTAAAATTCGATCCGCTGTCAAAAATGCACAGGTATTTTTAGCTATTCAACAGGAATTTGGTTGTTTTGCCGATTATCTATGGGCTTTTGTGGCAGGGAAACCTATTCAAAATCATTTCCAAGATTAAACTTTCAAAAGATTTAAAGAAACGTGGAATGAGTTTTGTCGGCACAACGATTATCTATGCTTTTATGCAAGCAGTGGGAATGGTTAATGATCATCAGTTAAACTGTTTTTGTAGGGAGAATACCATTGCCCTTACAACCTAGATGAGATTATTTAACGACTATAATTTAGGAACACCATATTCTGCTAAAATACTTTTATTCCTTTCTTTAAACCTATCAACGGTTTGTTCTAAAAGCATTAAACGTGGCACGAAATTTTTAGGATCATAATCATCTAATGAAGTCATAATAAAACTTAATATGTTATCTTCATTAACCGTAAAAACAACAACGCCACTAAATTCAAAATTCCAGCTATTAAGTATTCTCAATAAACGAACATCAGGTTTTCTTTTTAGAGGTAATGGTGAAGCAAGCGTATAGCCTATCGGTAAATCATCTTTTCTTGTTATTACTATAAAATTTTTTATATTAAGCAATAAAATATGATTATCCTCTATCTTAGTTTTATATCCTAATGATTGAAGATTTTTAATAATATCATCTGACTTATTAGGTAGATTTGCTTGGATTGTTAGCGTAAAAAACAATGCCGAAAACAACACTACCATATTACGAATACACAACACTATTTGCATTGTTAGCTCCCTTTTAAATACACAAAAACTTAACCGATATAACCAATTAGACTTTTTTATTTTTACATTAGTGATTTGCTCGTTCTCTAATTTCTTCAAAATTTTGATCTAAAAGCAATTTACCATCACGATATACTTCTTCTAAAAGATTAGTTTGATCTTGTAACTCTTCTTTGCGAATTGTCTTAAATTTTTCACCGCTTTTAACCAAAGCTAACACACCTTTTTTAGAGCGTTTGCAGTGAGCCGTAATTGGATCCTTATAAACATCTTTCCATTTGCCATCAATACAAATTGCCGATGTTTTCATTGCCCAGCTCATAGAATCACGATCAACTTTTTGTAAAAGACCGCCTCCCATACCGAAGTTTACATTTTCACTACTGTAACCACGATCTAAAATTTCATCTAAAATCTCTTTTAAACTATTACGATCAATACCATCACCTTGGATAACACGGACACAATCAGGCAACACTTTATAACCTTTAGAATTTACTGTTACACCAAATTTTTCTTCTAATATTTCCAAAGTTTTACAAATTACTTCCGCAGGCTTACCACTATCTGGACGAATTACTAATGTTCCCCCCATATTTTCAATTCGCTCTTTAAAAGCTCCGCCCCAAACATCTTTAACCACATTCCAAAGGTTATAGCTATCAGAAACAACTGCAAAAACTTTTCCTTCACCAGAAAACTGATCAAGCATATTTTTATAAGCATCAATTTCACCATTTCTGCCCCAGCTCGTAATGGTGCTATGCTCTGCTGCTGGAATTGAAAATGCTGGCATATTTTGGCTGTTATACCAACGAAATGCTGCAAGTAAAGCAGTTACGCTATCAGTTCCACTAAAATTAACTAAATGAGCTAATCCGCCTAAAGCAACGGTTTCTAAACTACTTGCTCCTCTCGCTCCAAAATCGTGAAGTTTAAAAGGAAGAGAGTCTAAACTATCCGATGACTTTTCAAGTGATTTTTTGATAATTTGTTTGCAGTAATACGATAAACTTGCAACACTACTTGGATACCAAACGCCACGAAGTAACGCTGTTTCTAAATAACTTGGCAACCAATAAAATTCAGGATCGGTATTAGTAATCTGACAAAGAACATTACTTGGTGCAATTATTGCTCCTTCTCTAACCGCTTCAATACTGATAGGTAAATAGCCTTGATGTTTTTCAATAATTCTAAACCAACCTTCCTTATTAAAAGGTTCTCCGTGGGCTGTAAAAATAGCTTCAGCTTCTTGAACATCTTCAAGAGTAATAGGTTTTGTTAAATATTCTTTTATAAAGGCTTGAAGCCCAAAAAATACCACATCAAAATCACTTTTACGTGCTTCAATATAGCTTGATACAAATTGACTTTTTGGAGGATACTGCATCCAATGCGATGCTTTATAACTATCTGTATTTAAAATAAGGTTTGAAAAATTTGAACTATACATAATGCTCTATAATTTAGTAAACAGTTTTTATACTCTACTAAATTACAGAGCTTTTGTACAGACTTATACTAAATAATTCTTATTTAATATTGCAAAAAATAGTCTTATTTTTTAAACCAATTGAATAAACTAAATCCTTTTGATTTTTTAACCGTTGGTAAATTTTTAGAATTAGTATTACGTTCAACATTTAATGCTGCACAAGACTGTGCTGTCGGCATCACTTCTATCGAATTGATATTCAAATGAGGCGGCTGAGTTGCAATCCATTCAACCATTTGAGCAATATCATCAGCAGTTACATACTCAACATTATCATATAACGCTTTTACTTTTTGCTCATCACCTGCAAAACGAACTTCAGAAAACTCTGTGCCACCACAAAGACCAGGTTCAATATTAGTAACTCGAACATTTGTTCCTGCTAAATCTGAACGTAAATTTAAGCTAAATTGTTTTACAAACGCTTTAGTTGCTCCATATACATTACCACCTGGATAAGCATAAGTTCCTGCAATTGATCCCATATTGATAATAAGACCTGATTTACGTTTTACCATATTTGGTAAGATAAGATGAGTAAGATGACAAAGACCTACAACATTGGTATTAATCATTTGTTGCCATTTAGCAAAATCAGCTTCATATGCTTTATCAACACCTAACGCTAAACCTGCGTTATTAACTAATACATCAATATTTTTTAGTTCATCTGGCAGTGAATCAATCGAGTTCTTAGTTTGCTCTTGATTGCTTACATCAAAAGCAAGTGGATAAAATTTATCACCTAATTCTTCTTGCAAAGCCTGTAACTTTTCTTCTCGACGAGCCGTTCCAATAACTTTATGTCCTTTATGTACTAAAAGTTTTGCAATAGCTTCACCAAAGCCTGCACTTACACCTGTTACTAAAAAAATCATAATTACTCCTTATGTTAATAATACTCTCTTATACTATAGTATAGTTTAATACCATATTTAGCAAGGTTATTTTATAATAAACGCCAAAATTATTGATTTTTAAATATTATAATAAAAAAACTGATTTCTACTTTGATGCAGAAATCAGTCTTAAAATTTAATATGTAACTAGGTAATTATCTCATTACATTTTTTCAATAGTTTTAATACCAAGAAGAGCAAGACCTTGTTGTAAAGTTTTTGCTGTTGCTGAAGCTAGTAACAAACGAGACGTTTTAATTTCTTCATTATCTTGGTTAAGAATAGGGCAATTTTCATAGAATGATGAGAATAAGGTTGCAAGCTCAAATAGGTAAGAGCAGAGCAAGTTAATCATTCCATCTTTTGAAACTACATTTAAAATTTCCTCAAATTGTAATAATTTTAAGGCTAATGCACGCTCTTTGTCATTTTCAATGATAATTTTACCGCTTAATGTTTCAAAATCTAATCCTGCTTTTGCAAAAATTGATTTGATACGAGTGTAAGCGTATTGAATGTAAGGTGCAGTATTTCCTTCAAAACTTAACATTTGATCCCAGTCAAAAATGTAGTCGGTAGTACGGTTTTTGCTTAAATCAGAATATTTAACAGAGCCGATAGCTACAGCATCAACGATAGTTTCTAATTCTTCTGTGCTTAAATCAGGATTTTTTTCGCTGATAAGTTTTCTTGCACGAACTTCTGCTTCATCAAGCAGATCACTTAATTTAACCGTGCCACCTGCTCTTGTTTTGAAAGGTTTACCATCTTTACCAAGCATCATTCCAAAAGCAAAATGTTCTAACGAAAACTCATCAGGTACAAATTTACCTTTACGAGCAATTGTCCACGCTTGCTGTAAATGTTGGCTTTGACGAGAGTCAATGAAATAAATCGCACGGTTTGCTTTTAATGTTTCATAACGATATTTCGCTGCTGCAATATCGGTCGTGGTGTAGATAAATCCACCATCTCTTTTACGAATAATCACGCCAAGAGGTTCACCGTCTTTATTTTTAAATTCATTTAAACGAACGATTGCCGCACCATCATCAATTTCTGCAACTTTTTGTTCAAGTAGTTTTTCAACAACATCAGCAAGCATAGGATTATATAGGCTTTCACCCATAATATCTTTTGGCGTGAGAGAAACATTTAAGCGGTTATAATTTAACTGATTTTGCTCCATAGTAATGGTTACTAATTTTTTCCAAAGGGTTAAGCATTTTTCATCGCCACCTTGTAATTTCACCACATATGAACGAGCAGTTAAAGCAAACTCTTCATCTTCATCGTAGCGTTTTTTTGCATCACGATAAAAAGCTTCAAAGTCAGTTAAAGCAAGTTCATCATTACTAATACCTTGTTTTTCTAAATCTTCAAGGTGAGCGATTAGCATACCAAATTGCGTACCCCAGTCGCCAATGTGGTTTGCACGAATAACTTTATTCCCTAAAAACTCTAAAATTTTCACCATTGCATCGCCGATTACGGTTGAACGTAAGTGTCCCACGTGCATTTCTTTTGCAACATTTGGTGCTGAATAATCAACAACAATAGTTTGGTCTTGGTTTCTTGCAATGGCTAAATTAGGATCTTGCTGTAAAACTTCTACATTTACACTTAAAAAATCTTGTTTTAAGAAAATGTTGATAAATCCAGGACCTGCTATTTCTAATTTTTCACAAATATCATCAAGATCAACATTATCAATAATTTTTTGAGCAACTTCTCGTGGATTGCTTTTTGATGCTTTAGCTGCCATCATCACACCATTTGCTTGATAATCACCAAATTGCGGACGATTTGAAATTTTAATAATAGAATCGAATTTTTGACCTAATGCTTTTTCAAAAGCATCATTAAATTTTTCTGTTAAAATAGCTTGAATATTCATTGTTTTTCTCTGGTTTATAACACTCTTAAGCGGTTAAAAAATTCATAAAATTTACCTAAAAATAAATCATATTAATTTTAACCGCATACCGCTTAAATTTAAAATTAAGTAGTTTATTATAACGTATAAAATTATTATAACAAATACTTTCTTAATTTTATGATAAAAAAATTATCAACTTTGATAAAACATAGCAACATCTTATAAAATAACACCATTTTTTGTATTTTTGTTACAAAATTTTATCACTATTTGGTTATTAAACACTATATTAATTTTGAACTTTTATAAAGACCTAGACTCTATGAGTTTAGGTCTTTTTTTGCTAGTTTGTATAGTAATACTCTGTTATAATTTCTTTTAGCTAAATTATGTTTACTATAATATTATTATAAATAGGGAGGGAAAAATAATGATAACAAAAATAGAACAACAATCCCCATTAGCTAAAATTATAGAAGCTCTTCACGAAGAAAATACTATTTTAGTAAGCGAAATCGTAAATGAATTTGCACCTGGTGAAATAGCTCGTATTTTAGAATCGCTACCGATCAATGATCGTGATGATATTTGGCGTGTGGTTGATCGCACCTTACGCCCTGAAGTATTATCACATTTAGGTGAAGATGCTCTACACGAAATATTAGGTGAAACACCACTTAATGAATTATTATCTTATTGTGAATATATGATAGATGATGATTTAGTGGACTTTATGCAAATGCTACCTGATAACCTATTTTTATCAGTTCTACAATCTTTGGACGGTAAGCAACGAAGTAAGCTCGTACAAATGCTTGAATACGATGAAGATAGTGCTGGTGGTATGATGAGTAGTGACACCATTACTATTCGTCCTGATGTATCAGTTGGTGCAGTCATTCGCTATTTAAAAATGATCGAAGATTTGCCACATACTACCAATAGACTTTTTGTGGTAGATAGAAAATCATATTTACTCGGTGAAATATCTTTATCTCGTTTAATTGTGTTAGATCCAAGCGATCAAATTGCTGATGTAATGAATACTGATTTTACGGCATTTAATGTAAATGATGATAGCCATAGTATAACCGTTGAATTTAGAGAAAAAGATTTAGTTTCAGCTGCTGTTATCAATGATTATGGTCAGCTTGTTGGACGTATTACTGTTGATGATGTGATCGATGTTATGCAAGATGAAGCAGAAAGAACATTATTACAAAGTGCTGGGTTAGATGAAGAAACTGATACTTTCGCACCAATAAAACAAGCAGCATTAAATCGTGGTTTTTGGCTTGGAATCAATCTTATAACTGCATTAATTGCTGCATCTGTTATCAATGCTTTTGGCGCGACTATCGAAAAAGTAGTAGCATTAGCTGCTTTAAGTCCTTTAATTGCCTCTATGGGAGGTATTGCAGGAAGTCAATCTCTAACAATTATTATTCGTGGTATTGCTATTGGTCAAATTGAGGGAGCAAATGCTAAAATTCTCTTATGGCGAGAACTTGCCATTGGTATTATCAATGGATTATTTTGGGGAGCAGTAACTGCTTTAATCTCGTATTTGTGGTTTGGTCAAATGTATTTAGCTCTCATTGTTGTTGCTGCTATTTTTGTCAATCTTTTCTTTGCGGCACTTTCAGGAGTTGCAATCCCATTATTACTTAAAAAATTAAATATTGACCCTGCTCTTGCAGGCTCGGTAATTTTAACAACTGTAACCGATGTTATAGGATTTGTTGCATTATTAGGACTTTCTGCTCTTATTTTATAGCCTTCAATAAATAACAAAAGGACTGAATTTATACATTATCAGTCCTTTTAAATTTACTTATTTACTTATAAGCCTTTAGTTTGATACTACCAACATTATTTGATAAATTAATATCAACCGTTTTGCCACTTTGGTCAGCTTTTTCATAAAATGCACGATCAATATGCTCACTACCAAGCGATGTTTTACTGTTTATATTATAATTGATATTGTCATAGTAAATTGAACCGTTAATCTCACCTACACTATTTTCAGCTGATAATGAATTGCCAACTTTGGTGTAATAAAAATTGATACCGCCTGCACTATTTTTTAAGTCATAATCTTTTGCTTTGGTATTTTTTAGCACAATTTCACCCGCTTGATTGGTTGCTTTTAGCATATTATAAACTGTTACTTTGTTGTTATAAATACTACCAGCATCTTGCGTTAGTTCAAGATTATCAGCCTTAATATTTTTTATATCAATTATTCCAACATTAGCCCTTAATTTTATATCTTTAAGATAGGCTGGACTATGAATAATAATCTGTGAACTGTTTTCTTCGGTGCTATCTAAAATAATATTTTTCAATTCATTTAATTTAACACTCACTTTTGAAACTGATGTTACAGACCACGAATTTTTATAAGTATTCTTCTCTGTTTCTTTTTGAATAACCGTTAATTTCTTATCTATGTTTTTAATACTAAGCTCATCTTGTTCATAGCCTTTATAGCTAATATAATACTTATCATCTGTTGATGGCAATAACTTGATACTACCTGTTTTAATATTGAAATCAATGGCTTCAAAATTTTCAATTTCTTTCTTAATAATCTGCATTCGCTCTTTGGGATCTTTTTTAGATACATCATTAAGATTTACTTTTTTCACGAAATCCAAACCTCCTGCTGCTGCTCCAATTCCCACACAAGCAAATCCTAGTGTAAAAAGTACCGCTATTGATAATAATATTTTTTTCATACTAACCTCTTATTTTTTAAACAATGAATAAACACTAGAGCAAAACCATTTTAATATTCGCCAAAGTGCTAGAATAACTACAAATCCTAATAAAACAAAAGCCACTCCAACAAGTCCTGCTCCTATTAAAAACAACGCTCCTGCTGGCGAAAGCACTATTGAGACAAATCCTAGAGCAAAAAGTTTTATTATTATGATAATAAAAACAATAAATATGATAACTGCTGCAAATCCAATACTAAACACCGCAAACAAAAGCCCAAGCATCACAGGTATAAAAGTAACACCTAAAAGCAAAAGAACTGGTGATGCTAATATTAATAGCAATATAATAAGTCCAATTTTTGATGATTTTTTAGTTTCATTGACGTCTCTTTTAGGCTGTCTTTTTTCACTTGAATCGCCTGATAGGTCAAATAAAATCTCATCAGCAACTTCTTTTGGTGTTCCGAGCTTGTTCATTAACTCTTGTTCACCACTTTCTCCAACTTCATCAAAAAGTTCTTCAAAATAATTCATCGAGTCTTCATATTCATTTGCTGGAAGTTTTGAAAGATACCCTGATAGTTCTTTTAAATATTGCTTTTTATTCATTACTATCTCCCACAACAATACTGTTTATTTCATCACGATAACAAATCCACTGCTCTTTTAAGAAACAAAGCTGTGTTTTTCCTGCTTTTGTTATTGAGTAATATTTTCTCATTCTGCCGTTATACTCCCTTGTATAAGTTGTCAAAAAACCACTTTTTTCTAACCGCTTTAAAATAGGATAAAGGGTTGATTCTTTAATGTCTGATATTTTTTTAACGCTTTGACTGATTTCATAGCCATACGAATCGTCAATATTCACTATGGCAAGAATGACACATTCAATCAATAACGCTGATATTGGATAATACATCTAACTCCTACATATATAAAATTGCTATATATAAATATTATATATGTAATTTTCATATTGTCAATATGTTTAACATAAAAAATTATGAAAAAATTAAAAATTTTTCTGTTTGCAAAATGTAAAATAAAATCAACCGCTTAATTTTCATTACAATCACTATTCTTGTAAGTTTTTAATAAGAGGCAATTTATTATAATAAATTTACTTTATCTCTTTACGAGATAAAGTAAATCGCCGTTTTCAAATCATTACCCAAAGGAAATAAAATGAAAAATTTTAATTTAAGTGAACCACTACAAAAAACTAAAAACAAACTTTTTACCGTATCTCTGATCGCTATCATTATGGGAAATACTGAAGAAATTCCTAGCGAATTAAGTATCATTGGTGTTAATTTACAAGGAACTAATGTGATAGGTCTTGTTGTTTTAGCAATATTAACCTATCTTCTTTTATCCTTTGTTATTTTTGCACTGTTAGAAAATCATCCTTTATTTTCATCCAAAATTATTGCTAATAAGCAAGCAAAGGCAACAAGTAATACATTAGGATTAACACTTGATGAAATAGATAATAGCCAAATGCAAAGTAGTAATAATGATTACGAAAAAGGCACAATGCAAGCTGAAAGAGAAGAATACTATCAAAATGCAAATAAAATTGCTGATTCTGTTCATAATAATATCAATAATACTTATAGAAGATTAAAAATATGTTTTGATTTTATTATTCCCGTTCTCACAGGTTTAGTGGCTGAATATTCTCTAATTTACCTTGTTTTATATATTTATAAATAAGGATTACCTATGAAAAAAATTATTACTACTTGTGTAATGTTATTTATCTCGCAATCTATATTAGCAACAGATAGAGTTTATGAAGATTGTGAAGCAAAAGTATATGAACTTAATTTAATGCCATCTATAGAATACAAAACTAAAGTCAGAAAAGATTATTTTGATATGTTTTTTGATCAAAGTGAAAACCCTAGATCTAACAAAAAATTAACAGATTCTAGCCTTGCCTGTTTTACTCGTAATCTAAAAAAAGCAAAAGAAGGGTTAGGAACAAAAAATAAACAGGGTGATTCATTTTTTGAATATGGAATAATCCAACTTCGTCATTTCGATGATGAAGAATCTGCAAAACATTGGATTATTCAAGCTCTTAAAGCATTTTCTGAAAGTCCTGTTAATTCTATTTATTTAGATGATCCAAATTATTCAAAGTATTCATATAATGCTTTTTATTTTAGTTTTTATAAATTTCAAAGAGACAAAGAATTTACAAATAAATTAATTAACTATATTAAAAATAAAGATGAATTTATATATTTATTAACGTGGCTTCCTTATAGATATGAAAATCTATCAGATAAGATAGCTATAATGGAAAAAATAGTAGAACGTTATCCTGAATATATTGATGAAAATTCTTTAGAAATAGAGTTATTAAAATTTTATAAATACGTTAATAATAATGAAACTCATAAAATATTATTAACTTACAAAAATTTTTTTGAAAAACTACAACCCACTTTGAGCTATGGAGATCATAAATATGATTCACGTTTTTTTGCACAAATAAACTATTACCTAAATAAACAAAAAATAAACAAAGCAAAAAAACTTTATAATAATATTTTAGCTCTTGATTATTATTATGATAGTTTCAATTCATCTATAAATTTTATTACTAGTTATAGTAAATTGATTTCTCATCTTATTAAAAATAAAAAAGCTGATCTTGCATATATACTGGCTCGTGACAGAATTAGTTTGGACAACAAAATATTTAACTTTTTAGATAAAAAACTATCAAAAGAACAAAAATCACAACTAGAAGCTTTTTCTATGGAATATGTTGAAAAAGAGTTAAAACAAGATGTAATTGATGAACTTGATAAACTAATTGAGATTTATCGTAATAAATAATCTTTTCTATCAAATTTTAGGGCGAATATATTCGCCCTATTTCCATTTTACAAACAGCAATGTTATTGGTACGTATGCAATACGCCCCTACCTTTCATTTACAAAATATAGATACTATTACATAGATTATTGTACGAGCAAATTGCATTCGCCATTTCCCCATTTTGCAAACAGCGATGCTAATTGGTGCGTATGCAATACGCTCCTGCCATTTATTTACAAAAACATAGATAATTATACGGGCGAATTGCACTCGCCCTAGACAGTCTTACTCACTAAAAAGAGCATTGATAAACTGCTCGCTGTTGAACTCTTGCAAATCTTCAATTTTTTCGCCAACGCCGATATAACGGATCGGGATATTCATCTGATTTGCAATCGCAAAAATAACGCCACCTTTTGCAGTTCCGTCCATTTTACTTAAACAAATTCCTGAAATAGGGGCAACTTCGTTGAATAGTTTTGCTTGTGAAAGTGCGTTTTGCCCTGTTCCTGCATCAAGGGTGAGCATTATTTCGTGTGGTGCATTTTCATTGTGTTTTTTCATCACTCGCACAATTTTTTTAAGCTCATTCATTAAGTGATCTTTGTTTTGTAATCGCCCTGCGGTATCGGCAATCAACACATCAACGCCTTTTGCTTTCGCACTACACAAAGCATCAAAAATTACCGATGCACTGTCCGATCCTGTCGCTTGTGCCACCACAGGAATATTATTTCGCTCACCCCACACTTGCAGTTGCTCAACGGCAGCCGCTCGGAAGGTATCGCCTGCAGCAAGCATAACCGATTTGCCCTGCTCTTGAAATTGCTTTGCAAGTTTTCCGATCGTGGTCGTTTTTCCTACACCATTTACGCCAACCATTAAAATCACAAAAGGCTCGTTATTTTCTGTTTTGATTTCAAGTGGTTTTGAAACATTTTTTAAAATATCAGAAAGCTCTGCTTTTAATTTATCATACAACGCACTTGCATCTTTTAATTCTTTGCGTGATGAATGTTCAACAAGATTATCAATAATTTTCGTTGTTGTTTCAACACCTAAATCTGCAATGAGCAACTGCTCTTCTAACTCTTCAAAAAGTTCATCATCAATTTTTTTGCCTTTGAAAAAGGTTAAAAAACCATCGCCGATATTTTGTTTTGTTTTTGAAAGACCTGAAATGAGCCTTTTAAAAAATCCTGCTTTTTTTTCTTCTTTTTCTTCAATTTTTTGTGGCTGTGAGTCTTCAACACTTGCGTTATCTTCAATAACTTCGCTTGCATTTTCTGCAATTTCTTGCGAAATTATTACCGCTTGTTCTTTGCTTTCTTCGTTAATATCTTCTACAACTTCTGATATTTCTTCAATAATTTGCTCTTTTTGTTCTGCTTGTATTTCTTGCTCTAACGCAACTTTTGCATTTTCTTCAATATTTTCAACCGCTTGCTCATTTTTTTTAGATGAAAAAAGTGAGCGAAAAAAACCTTTTTTTGCATTCATTGTTAAGTCTTTCATTAAAATAGTGTAAAATGACTTATATTTTACTGAATTTACAAAGAAATTTAACTATCTTTAAGAAAAAATGCAAAAAAAAAGCAAACAAAATCAAAAAAACAGTCAAATAACGAATATTAGGATTATTTCTGGGCGTTTTCGTGGTCGTAAACTTCCCGTTTTACATTTTGAAGGACTAAGACCAACGGGCGATCGCCTGCGTGAAACTTTATTTAATTGGCTTAATAATTTACAAATTTTAGAAAATGCCAAAGTTTTAGACGCATTTGCAGGAGCAGGCTCGCTAGGGTTCGAGGCACTCTCTCGTGGTGCGAGCGAAGTAGTATTTTTGGAAAAAAACAAACAAGTTGCTTTGCAAATTTCTAAAAACATACAAGCGGTGAAAAGTGATAATGCTTTTGTAAAAAATATTGATACGCTTGATTTTTTGTCTCAAAAAAATAATGAAAATTTTGATTTAGTTTTTTTAGATCCACCTTTTCATCACGGATTAGGACAAAATTCTCTTTCATTATTACTGCAAAATGATTATGTAAGTGAAAATACCATTATTTATTTAGAAATGGAAAAAGAAGCGGTCTTTAATGTAAACGATTTTGCGAATTTAAGCATTATAAAAGAGCAAAATTTCGGCAATGTAAGCGTGCGATTACTACAATTTAACAAAATAGGGGAATAAAATGAAATTAAGTGTTGTTATTTTAGCGGCAGGTAAAGGAACTCGAATGAATTCAGAATTGCCAAAAGTGTTACACAAAATTGCAGGCAAACCTATGGTCGAGCATTTAATCAACACAGCTCAAGCTATGAATTGTAAAAATATTCACGTTATTTGTGGGCATAAAGCAGATTTATTAAAAGAAGCCTTGCAAGATTATCAACTTAATTTTGTCTATCAAGCCGAGCAACTTGGCACAGGACACGCAATGGCGATGGCGGCTCCCTTTTTCAAAGATGATGAAAATATTTTAATGCTCTATGGTGATGCTCCTTTAATTGAACAAACAACACTTAAGCAACTTATCAATGCAAAAGAGGAAAATGGTATTGCTCTTTTAACGGCAAAAATGGAAAATCCAACAGGATATGGCAGAATTTTGCGTCAAGATGGTAATATTATCGGCATTGTTGAAGAAAAAGATGCAAGCGATGAACAAAGAAAAATTTGCGAAGTGAACACTGGCGTTATGGTTGCAAGTGGTAAAACGTTTAATAAATATTTAGCAATGCTTGATAACAATAATGCACAAGGTGAATATTATATGACCGATGTTATCAAATTTGCAAATGATGATAACGCAAAAGTTACAGGCGTTGTGGTTGCTGATTTTATGGAAACTGAAGGGGCAAATAATCCTTTACAATTAGCACAATTAGAGCGTCATTTTCAGTATAAACAAGCTTGTAAACTTGCTCAAAATGGGCTTTTTATTAGTGATTTAAAGCGATTTGATTTGCGTGGAAATTTGCAATTTGGAAAAGATTGTTTTATTGATGCTAATGTGGTGTTTGAAGGAAATGTTACGCTTGGTAACAATGTGCAAATTAAAGCAGGGACGGTGATTAAAAATGCTATTATTGGCGATAATGTCATTATTGAACCTTACTGCGTTTTAGAAGATTGTGAAGTGAAACAAAGTGCAAATGTTGGACCTTTCGCAAGACTTAGACCAAAGGCAGTGTTAGAAGAAAAAGCTAAAGTTGGAAACTTTGTTGAGATCAAAAAAGCAACGGTTGGAAAAGCAAGCAAAGTCAATCATTTAAGCTATATTGGCGATACGCTTATCGGTGAGAATTGTAATATTGGAGCAGGCGTTATCACTTGTAATTATGATGGTGTAAACAAACATCAAACCATTATTGGCGATGATGTTTTTGTTGGTTCTGATTGTCAATTAGTTGCACCTGTAAGCATTGCAAATGGTGCAACCATTGGAGCAGGAACAACAGTTACCAAAGATGTGAAAGAAAGCTATTTAGTGATTTCACGAGTTGCTCAAAAAGAAATCAGCACTTGGCAAAGACCTGTTAAGAAAAAATAATACAAACGCCTCCAAAATATTAGATTTAGTTTTGGAGGTAAAATATAAAAATTTTGTTTTAATAGAAATTTACTTGATAGTTTTTCAAATGGTGCGACCAAGTGGACTCGAACCACCGACCCCTACCATGTCAAGGTAGTGCTCTAACCAACTGAGCTATGGTCGCAAAGATGACTTAATTGTAATGTTTTAGTGAAAAAGTGCAAGATTTATTTTATTTTTAGTTGTTGTTTGTCTGTAAAATAATCAATACATTCCAAAAATAAAAAAAAATGTGAAGGAAACCGTTTTAAAAAAATAATTTGAAGTTTTTTTATCGTTAATAATTTATAATATAGAAGTTTTAATTTAATAAGGATAAAAAAATGACTGATTATATCAAAGTAGCACAAAATTGGTTGGCACAAGATCCAGATCTTGAAACCCAAGCAGAACTAAAAACTCTTATTGAAAATCAAGATCTTGCAGAACTTGAAAAGCGTTTCAGCTCTCGTTTACAATTTGGTACAGCGGGGCTTCGTGGTAAATTGCAAGCTGGTACTAACGGAATGAACCGTGTATTAGTTTCACAAAGTGCAGCAGGTCTTGCTCGTTTTATTAATGATCATTTTGAAAATCCTTCAATTGTGATTGGTTTTGATGGTCGCAAAAATTCTTTTGAATTTGCAAAAGATACTGCTGAAATTATGCAAGCTGCTGGTATTAACGCATTTATTATGCCAAGCATTCGCCCAACGCCTGTGTTAGCATTTGCCGTTCGTTATATGAAAGCAAGTGCAGGGGTAATGGTTACAGCATCTCATAACCCGCCAGAAGATAATGGTTACAAAGTTTATTTAGGCGGTGAAGATGATGGTGCACAAATTGTTTCACCAAATGATAAATTGATTGCACAAGAAATTGATTATGTTGCAGAACATTTAAAAGTAAATGAACTGCCACGCTCAACAGAATATCAACAAATTCCACAAGAAGTTATTGAACAATTTATTGCAAGAACTGCACAAATTGCAACCGCTCCATCAAGTGAATTAAATTATGTTTATACGGCAATGCACGGTGTTGGTAAAGAAACTTTACTTGCTGTATTAGAAAAAGCAGGCTTATCAAAACCTCATTTAGTAGCAGAACAATGTGAACCAGATGGCACATTCCCAACCGTTGCATTTCCTAACCCAGAAGAAAAAGGTGCATTAGATTTAGCTATTGCAAAAGCAAAAGACGTTGATGCTGAATTTATTATCGCAAATGACCCAGATGCTGACCGTCTTGCTGTTGCAGTTAAAGATGAAAACGGTCAATGGAGTTCACTACACGGTAACGAAGTTGGTTTATATTTAGGAAGTTTCATTGCTGAAAATGCAAAAAAAGATGGTAAATCGGGCACTCTTGCTTGTTCATTAGTATCAAGCCCTGTCTTGAAAAAAGTAGCAGAGGCTTATGGTTTAGATCATAAAGAAACATTAACAGGTTTCAAATATATCGGCCGTACTGAAAACTTAATTTTCGGTTTTGAAGAAGCATTAGGCTATTTAGTAAACCCAACAGAAGCTCACGATAAAGATGGTATTTCAGCAACTATCTGTTTCTTAAACTTAATCAATACGCTTAAAGCACAAGGAAAAACGTTCAAAGAATTCCGTGATGAATTTACTGCTAGATTTGGTGCTGTAAATAGCGATCAGCTTTCAGTTCGTGTAGAAGATCTTTCAAGAATTGGCAGAATCCAAACAACCGTTCGTGAAAATCCATTTACCGAAATTGCAGGCGTTAAAGTAGCAGAGTTTTTCGATCACTTAAAAACTGAAATCAATAATGATATTTTAGTATTCAATCTTGAAGGTGGTAGCAGAATTATTTTCCGCCCATCAGGTACTGAACCAAAACTAAAAATGTATATTGATACTAGTGCAGAAACTTTGGCTAAAGCACAAGAATTAGCGGCTAATATTAAAGAAGAATTAGCAAATATGTGTGCTAAAATCGCTTAATAGTGATGGTATAAATAAAAAGATCGCCTAGGCGATCTTTTTTTAAATTAAAAACTTTTTAATGTGGTGGTTCTTTTGCGTGATTTAAGGTATAACGAGGAATCTCAACAACAAGATCTTCATCACCAACAACACACTGACAACCTAAACGGCTTTCCATTTCAAGCCCCCACGCTTTGTCAAGCATATCTTCTTCATTATCCGTTGGTTCATTTAACGAATCAAATCCTTCACGAATAACTAGATGACAAGTAGTACAAGCACAGGAACATTCGCAAGCGTGATCTACTTCAATATCTCTTTCAAGCATTGCTTCAAGTAGGTTCTCACCAGATTCAACCTCGAAAGCATCACCCTCTGGACAAAGTTCTTCGTGTGGAAGAACAACAACTTTTACCATAATTTCTTTCCTTTCATTGCTTTAATCGTAAATTTCATTCACATTTTTACCGCTTAACGCTTTGGCAATACTTTGATCCATTCGTTTTGTAGCAAAATTTTGAGTAGCTCGATCAAGCTGATTCATTTTATTTAAAATTTCATTGCTATCAGAACCTTGTTTCGCAATAATTAAGGTTTCAATAGCGGTCGTTATTTGGTTTATTTCTGTTTCATCAAGTAAATGACTATCTTCATTCAAAGCACTTAATACACTTTCAATAACGCGATCTGCTTCTAAATTTGCTTCTGCAAGACGGCGTTTTTCCATATCAATCTGTGCATTTTCAAACGAATTTGCAATCATATTACTAATTTCATTATCTGTTAAACCATAAGAAGGTTTAATTTCAATCGCAGCTTTCACTCCTGTTGATTTCTCAACAGCACTTACGCTTAATAATCCATCAGCATCAACTTGATAAGTTACTTGAATATGAGCCGCTCCTGCAACCATCGGAGGAATACCTTTTAAGCTAAATTTTCCAAGACTTCTACAATCGTTCACCATTTCACGCTCACCTTGCACCACGTGAATGGTCATCGCTGTTTGCCCATCTTTAAAAGTAGTAAACTCTTGAGCTTTGGCAATCGGAATAGTGGTATTGCGGGGAATTATTTTTTCAACCAATCCACCCATTGTTTCTATCCCCAAAGAAAGTGGAACAACATCAAGTAATAACATTTCATTATCGGTTTTATTACCGATTAAAATATCTGCTTGAATCCCTGCACCAATTGCAACTACTTTATCAGGATCAATACTTGTAAGCGGATGCTTTTTAAAGAAATTTGCAACTTTTTGACGCACCAAAGGAACTCGCGTTGAGCCACCAACCATTACTATTTCATTCACTTCATCAAGAGTAACATTCGCATCTTTTAACGCTCGTCTTAAAGCAACAATACTACTTTGCACTAATTTTTCAATACTTTCATTAAACTCATCAATGCTTACAGAAAATTCAACACCTTTCCAAACACTATTAACCACATTAGTATCAGTCAATCTTGTTTTAATCTCTTTTGCTAGCGTTAATAACTCTCTGTTTTCAATACTATTAGAAGCCTCACTATTGGTTTTCACACAGATAATGTCAGCAAGTTTTTCATCAAAATCATCACCACCTAAAGCAGTATTACCAGCTGTTGCTAAAACTTCAAATACGCCCTTACTTAAACGTAAAATAGAAATATCAAAAGTTCCTCCGCCAAGATCGTAAACAGCAATCACTCCTTCATTACCACTATCAAGACCATAAGCTAAGGCAGCCGCCGTTGGTTCATTTAAAAGCCTTAAAACCTTAATACCAGCAAATTTAGCAGCATCTAAAGTTGCTTGACGCTGACTATCATCAAAATATGCAGGAACCGTAATTACTGCACCTTCAATTTGAGATGATAATGTTAATTCTGCTTTTTCTTTTAAATGAGTTAGTAAATCTGCTGAAACTTCAACTGCACTTTTAGCTCCATTTTGCGTTTTTATAAGCGGTAAATTATTTTCACTTTTTTGCAAATCATAAGGTAATTTAAGATAACGTTTTTGTACATCATCGAGTGAACGACCAATCATTCTTTTTACTGAAATAATGGTATTTTTAGGATCACTTTTTGCCATCTCTAAGGCTTTAAAACCATAGCTTTTTTGTTCACCATAGTAAACTATTGAAGGTGTTAATGCTTCACCATCTTCATCTTCTAAAATATAACAATTACCATCAATAACGCTTGCTATCAATGAGTTAGTAGTACCGAGATCAATCCCTATTGCAACTTTTTTTTCTACAACAGGATCTGGCGTTTGTCCTGGTTCTAAAATTTGTAATAATGCCATTATTTCCCTTATATTTTAGCGATTAAAAATCACCTGAAATCAATGCTTCTTCAACACGTTCTGTTTCTATAATTAATTTTTTCATAAAACGCATTTTATCAACAATAGCTAATGAAGTTTCATAATCTTTATTATTAAAAGATTCCTGTAATGCTATAACTAACGCTTTATTTTCTTCTGCTATACTATCTTGAAACTCAAAAAGTTCACAACTATCTTGATTTTGCTCAATAGTTTCAAGCTGTTCACGATAGCTCATTTGTTTCATTAAAAAATCAAGATCGTGATTGCTCGCTCGATCTTTATCAACCATTTGACTACTTAAAATTTCAATTAAAGCTTCTGCTCGTCTCACCGGATCTTTTAAAATATTAAAAGCATCATTAAGTTTACTGGATTCTAGCAATGCTTTTTTGCGTTCATTATCTGAACTATTTGCAAAACGATCTGGGTGAAATTCTTTTTGAAGATTACGATAGTTATCATTTAAGATACCAAGATCAATATCATATTGTGCTTCTAAGCCAAATAATTCAAAAATATTCATTTTCTTTCCTTAAACATAAAAACTTTCGCCACAGCCACATTCATCTTTAATATTTGGATTAGTGTATTTAAAACCTTCATTAAGCCCTTCTTTTACAAAATCAAGCTCAACACCTTTTAAATATACTAATGATTTTTTATCAACTATAACTTTAACACCACGACATTCAAATACTTCATCAAACTCACCAAGTTCATCAACAAACTCTAAAACATAAGACAGTCCACTACAACCAGCTGTTTTCACCCCTAGTCTTAACCCTATGCCCTTACCTCGTTTCTCTAAAAACTCTTTTACACGTGTTGCTGCACTTTCACTTAATGAAATACTCACAATATGATCCTTTTATGTTATTCGTTTTTTTCTTTGTAATTTTTAATTGCTGCTTTAATAGCATCTTCTGCTAAAATTGAACAGTGAATTTTCACTGGAGGAAGCTCAAGCTCATTTGCAATATCCATATTTTTAATGCTTGCAGCATCTTCAAGAGACTTGCCTTTTACCCATTCGGTAATTAAAGAACTTGATGCAATCGCACTACCACAGCCATAGGTTTTAAATTTTGCATCTTCAATAATACCATCATCACTTACTTGAATTTGCAGTTGCATAACATCACCACAAGCTGGTGCTCCAACCATACCTGTTCCCACATTTTTTGCTTTTTTATCCATCGCTCCAACATTACGAGGGTTTTCGTAATGATCGATAACTTTATCACTATATGCCATAATGTAATCCTTAAAATTTAAAATTAGTGAGCCGACCACTCAATACTATCAATATCAATACCTTCTTTAAACATATCCCAAAGCGGTGATAATTCTCGTAATTTTTGCACTGCATCTTTAGTAATTTTAATAGCGTGATCGATTTCTTCTTCTGTTGTCCAACGTCCTAATGAAAAACGAATTGAACTATGAGCTAACTCATCATTACGTCCCAATGCTCGAAGTACATAAGAAGGTTCTAAACTTGCCGAAGTACAAGCACTTCCTGATGAAACGGCTAGATCACGCAATGACATCATCATTGACTCACCTTCAACATAGTTAAAACTAATATTTAAAAGAGAACCTAAACCTTGATCTAAATTACCGTTAATATAAGTTTCTTCAACATCTCTAAAGCCTTCAACTAAACGGTTACGAAGAGCTGTTAAACGCTCCATATCAGAGTGCATTTCAATTTTTGCAATGCGATAAGCCTCGCCCATTCCTACAATCTGATGAACAGGTAAAGTACCACTACGCATACCTCTTTCGTGTCCGCCTCCGTGGATAAGAGCTTCAAGGCGAATTCTAGGTTTACGTCCTACATAAAGACCACCAATTCCTTTAGGACCATAAAGTTTATGGCTTGAAAAAGACATTAAATCAATATTCATAGCTTTCACATCAACATCAATTTTACCAACACCTTGTGTGCCATCAACGTGGAAAATAACTTTATTTGCTCGACAAATTTCACCAAGTGTTTTCACATCTTGAATTACACCAGTCTCATTATTAACAAGCATAATTGATGCTAAAATAGTGTCTTTTCTAATCGCATTTTTAAATTCTTCTAAATCTAAAACACCATCAGATTTTACATCTAAATAAGTTACTTCAAAACCTTCTCGCTCAAGCTGGCGACAAGTATCTAGTACCGCTTTATGTTCCGTTTTGCACGTAATAATGTGTTTACCTTTGGTTTGATAAAAGTGTGCAACACCTTTAATCGCAAGGTTATCAGACTCTGTCGCACCAGAGGTAAAAACAATTTCACGAAAATCTGCACCAATTAAATTAGCAATATGTTCACGTGCAACATCAACAGCTTCTTCAGCTTCCCAACCAAATTTATGGCTACGAGATGCAGGATTTCCAAAAACACCATCTTTCGTCATATATTGCATCATTTTTTGAGCAACACGCTCGTCCATTGGCGTAGTTGCAGCATAGTCTAAATAAATAGGTAATTGCATATTTTTCCTTATAAAATTAAAATTCTTTATGTTCTTTCACCAAATCTTTAATAGTAATGGTATATAAAAAACTACCAATCTGCTCTTCAAGTTTTGACCAAAGTGAATGCGTTAAGCATTGTGCTTTTTCACTACAATTGCCACTTCCTTTGCACTTTGTTAAATCAACTTTTTCATTGACAGCACTAACAATCATACCAACACTAATAGCATCTAAATCCTGATTAAGCTTATAACCGCCACCAGGACCTCTTACACTTGAAACTATTCTTTCTTTTCTTAATTTACCAAAAAGCTGTTCAAGATAAGATAATGAGATGGCTTGACGCTGGCTTATTTCAGCTAAACTTACAGGCATATCCTTTCCGTGCAGTGCTATATCTAAAATAGCAGTTACTGCATAACGTCCCTTTGAGGTAAGTTTCATAATCACTCCTTTCTATACAAGCTATATAATACAAAAAACCAAGTGTTTTAGTCAAGTATTTTCAAAACTAATGATGTAACAGATTTTAACTATTAAAATTTTTTTAAGTGCAATATTTTAACATATTTTTAAAACAACTTTGTTAAAAATATATAAATCTTGTAATTGTTCTTAATATTTAGGCTTTTTCGTCTATTTTTAAGGTATAATAACGGTATAAAAACGAATTAATTGAGGTAGGTATGAAACATTATGATGCCATAGTATTAGGTGGTGGAATGGTTGGTGCAGCAACTGCTTTAAATATGGCAAAATCAGATCTTAATATTGCTATTGTTGATCGTAAAGACTGCCCTAAATTTAGTCTTAATGATCAATATGATTTACGTATCAGTGCCATAAGCAAAAATTCTGTTGATTTTTTAAATGATCTTGATGTTTGGCAAAATATTGAAAACAAACGAGCTCACCCTTATACAGAACTTGCTACTTGGGAGCAAAGTTCAAATAAAATTATCTTTGACGCCCAAAGTTTACATCTTCCTCATCTTGGTTTTATGGTTGAAAATAATCTTATCCAATATGAATTAACGGAAAAATTGAAAACTTTTAATAATGTTAATTTTTTTATCAGTGAAGATTTTGATGCTCAACAAGTTGATAATGAGTGGCACATTACATTTGCAAATAATGAAATTTCTGCACCGCTTCTTATCGGTTGTGACGGAGCAAATTCAAAAGCTCGTGATCTTGCTAAAATTTCTCTAACTTGTTGGGACTATCGTCAGCATTGTATGTTGATTCTTGTTCGTTCAAATATCAAAAATCAAACTCAAACGTGGCAAGAATTTCATACTTCAGGCCCTCGTGCCTATCTCCCCCTTGCTGATGATTATGGCTGTGTTGTTTGGTATGATAGTCCTGAAAAAATATCATATTTACAATCGTTACCAAATGAAAAACTAGCCCTTGAAATCAAAGAACATTTTCCAAAAGAGCTTAATTTGGTAGAAGTCTTTAATAAAGGTTCATTCCCATTAAAACGTCGTCACGTTCAACAGTATTATCAAAATAATATTGTACTTGCAGGTGATGCAGCTCACACTATCAATCCACTTGCTGGACAAGGTGTTAATATTGGGTTTAAAGATGCTAAAGCATTAAGTGAAATTTTAATTACTGCGCATAAACAAGGAAAAAAACTTAATGATATTGAAGTATTACAACAATATCAAAAAGCACGTAAAATTGATAATCTAATGATGCAAAGTGGTATGGATTTCTTTTATAAAACTTTTAAGACTAACTTTACACCATTGAAAGCGATAAGAAATTTAGCTATTTTTACAGCTCAAAAAGCAGGTTTCTTAAAAAGAGAAGTTCTTAAATATGCTATTGGAATAAAATAACATTCATAAAAAATAACAGACAGGGCTATAATAGCCCTGTTTTATATTTAATAACGTGGTATTAAAAAATACCATCTTAAAAATAAATTAATTCTATTTTCTTTTAAATATATTCCATAAAACTTTTCCCCAAAGATTGTGGATTTGTTTTTCTTTGCTGTTCTTTTTATAATCACCAAAAGAACACAAGACAATCATTGAATTTTTCACACCTCATAACTCACAAAGTTTTCCACAGGTATTTTCAATATCAATGTTAATAACTTCATTTTTTACCTAAATTTTTTATTAAAAAAACAACAATAAGTGAATATCTATACAGTGTTGCATATTTCTATCCACAATATTATAGTTATAGCATATTTATTATTTTAAATATTGGAGGTTGTATGAGTTATCTACCAAAAGAAAAATTGCTTGAAGCTGCTCGCTATCGTTGTTCTATTCGTAACTATGATCCTACTAAAAAAATTAGTGATGATGATTTTAAAGCAATTTTAGAGTTAGGTCGTCTATCACCAAGCTCTGTCGGCACTGAGCCTTGGAAGTTTATTGTTGTTCAAGATAAAAATTTACGAGAACAATTAAAGCCAATGGCTTGGGGAATGAAATCTCAACTTGATGATGCAAGCCATCTTGTTTTTATTATAGCTCACAAGAAAATGGATTATACTCATCCATTTTTCCGTAATAAAATGCAATCATTAGGATTAAGTGGTGATGCTTTAGAAAGAAAATTAGGACATTACAAATCTTTTCAAGAAAATGATATTGAAATTTTAGAAAATGACAGAACTCTTTTTGATTGGGCTGCTAAACAATGCTATATTGCTCTTGGTAATATGATGAACGGTGCCGCTCTATTAGGAATTGACTCTTGTCCTATTGAAGGAATGAATTATCAAGCGGTTAATAATTTGTTAGTAAATGCAAATCTTTTTGATCCTAATGAATATGGCGTTGCTGTTGCTGTAACTTTTGGCTATCGAAGTGATGTTCCACCACGTGAAAAATCACGAAAACCAATGGAAGATCTAGTTATTTGGAGTTAGAAACAAGGTAAATATCAAATCGGTGATTCTTCATTTTCCTTGAAAAATCAGGTTTTTGATTATTAAGAAAAGGGGCGTAATCAGGTCTTTTGATTACAACCCTTTTTTTAGCAATTTTTAATGCTTTATCCAAAAATAGATCGCTGTCTAAATCAGCACCAACCAAGGATTGAAATATTCTCATTTCTTTTTTTACTAAAGCACTTTTTTGTTTATGTGGAAACATAGGATCAAAATAAACCACATCAAAACTGTTTTCTGCAATTTTATTCCACGAGTTTTTTTCAAGTAACTTAAGTCTTGCAACAACACTTGATACCGTTAGATTATTAGTTCCTCGTGCAATGCCATTTTCTAATAGATGATAAACAACATCGTTTCTTTCTAACAATGATACCTTGCTACCAAGAGATGCTAAAACAAAAGCATCTCTACCAAGACCTGCACTTGCATCTAAAATAGTAGGCGTAAATTTTGTGCTTAAACTTACCGCTTTAGCAAGATCTTCACCAAAACCACCACCAAATTTAATACGATGTAACAAAGTTTTATTTGCAAAATCTACGCTAACTCCACTCGCTTTTTTATCAGTTTCATCTTTTAAATAAAGATGATCATCTTCTAAAACAAGAGAAATACTACTATTTGAATCAATACAAGCGGTTAAATTTTTTCGTAATATTGCAAAATAATCTTTAGAGCCACTTTTAAAAACTAACTTCACCTTTGAGAAACTTTGGTTCATATTAATCTTCTTTTGGCTCTAATTTATCCCAATCAACAATAATATGAGCCGTTTCATCTAACACAAAATCAGGTGCTTCGTATTCTTTATCAAGATCTTCAATAGATTTTAACGACTTTTTGCCTTCTCTTTTAAAGCGTGCATTAAGATTATTTAAACGAAAATCATCATTTTCTTTTCTTTCAGCTCTTCTTTTTTCTAAATTTACTGAAATTTTATTTTCTTCTTCTCGTTTCAAATCTCTTGCTATTTCTTGTTTGAGAACAACAAACTCAAGATCATTAGCAATTCGTTTTAAATGCTTTTTAGTAAGAGTAGAAACGTATTTTCGAGCATCGCCCCACTCTTTATATTCTGCTTTTCTGATTTCATCAAAAGGAAGAGGGTCTTTTTGATATGATTCCCCTACTTTTTCTTCATTAATTTCTTTTGGATAATTAATATCAACATCAACGCCTTTCAGCTGATTACTTGAGCCATTGATACGATAGAATTTCTGAATAGTGTAACTTAAAATACCTAACTCGTTATCGTTAAATGGTTTTTTAAGACCAAGACTATTCTCCAAGAAATCATCTTTAACACCTCTAATAAGATTTCGAGCTGATTGCACCGTTCCTTTTCCATAAGTTTTTTGACCGACAAGCACTGCTCTATTGTAATCTTTCATAGCTGCAGCAAAAATTTCTGATGCCGAGGCACTAGCTCTATTGGTCATAACTATTAACTTGCCATCATATAAAGTTCCAGCGTTTGGATCTTGATAAACTTTTGATTTTTCTGAAAACAAATCAAAAATAGAACTTTTTTCTAAACTTGATTGCACTTGAACGATAGGACCTTGATCAATAAAAAATCCTGCCATTCTAATAACTTCACGCAAAGAGCCACCGCCATTATTACGCAGATCAATAATCAAGCCAACACTTTTAGGATCTAACTCTTTTAATAATTTTTCAACATCATAGCTTACCGTATTGTAAAAAGAAGGAATTTCAATAATAGAAACTAGCTTACCATCAATAGTCTTTGTTTTTAATTTAGCAGCACTTTCCTCTAATTTTACTTTATCTCGCACTAGAGTTACAATTTTAGTTTTACCACCATTAGCAGGCTCTATTTCAATACGAACTTTAGTCCCCTTTTTACCTTTGATAATATCTACGATATCATTAATTCGCCAACCGATAACATCAACAATTTCGCCTTTTTCTTGCCCTACTCCTACAATTTTATCATCAACAGCTATTTGATTAGAGCGTTTAGCAGGTGCACCTTTTACCAAAGATTTAATAGTTAAAACATCATCTTCCATTGATAGTGTTGCCCCAATACCTTCTAATTCATTAGCCAAAGATTCTTCAAATCGTTGTGCATCTGATTTTGAATAAAAAGTAGTATGTGGATCAAATACCGAAGTTAAAGCGTTTAAATATAATTGTAATACATCATCAGCTTTATCTTGAGTAATACGTTTAATCGCAAGATTATAGCGTTTACGCAAGATTTTTTGGGTTTCTTTCCAGGTTTTCCCTTTTAAATATTGAGTAATCACATCATTTTTAAAGCGATTTTCCCAAAGTTTTTTCATTTCTTTTTCTGTTTTGATAAAACTTGCTTTAGTTCGATCAACTTCTAAATAATCATCAGTGTTTAAATCAGGCTCTGTATCTGTTAATGCAAGCTGATAAGAAAGATGCTGATACAATCGATAATTTGATAAATTGTTAATAACAAAAGCTATTTCTAAACTAACCTTACGAAAAGCATCATCTAGTTTATCACCATATTTTTTTTGCAAAGCATCAATATCAAATTGATAAAAAATACGATGATTATAATCTAACGCATCAATATAACGCATTAAAATTTTTTGCGATAATTCATCATTTAATTCTAATTTACGAAAATGTTTTTTAAACAACAAATAATCACTAATTTGCGTACTAGCGTAGTGAATTTTACTAAATTTTACTTTTGCTTTATCAAGATCATCTAATGTCAAATTAGGTTTAACAGCAAAGCTCGATAATGCCGTTAAACCAAGACTAACAACTAAAGCTTTTTTCAAAACTTGAAATTTCATTTATACCTTATTTAAAAAGTTTATCTGTATTAAGTGAGATTCTCATTCCGCCAAAAAGTTCAACAATAGCTAAATCTTTATTAAGTTCAACTAAAGTTGCATTTTGATATTTACTGCCAACTAATGCTTTAACACTATCACCAGCTTTTAAAGTTTCAATATTCACACTTTCAACTTTTGGTACTACTTTAACTGGCTTTTTAGTTGATTTTATATTTTTAAAATTCTTAACAGCTCTAGGTTTTGCTTTTTTAGACTCACCATCTTTGGTAAATTTTTGCTCTTTTTTAACCGCTTTCATTCGCTCTTTAACCGCTTCTTTTGATTTGGTAAGAGTTTCAAGTGCATAAGCGGCTTCTTCTGCCGTTACCACACCACATTCTTCGCCGTTTAAATCTAAACGAGCAGCACCGCTTGTACAAGATTCAAAATAATGCCAGTTGCGACAATAAACACTAATAGCACCACGAATTTCTTTTAAGCTAATTTCTCCTTCAATACTATCGCAGGTTTTAAAATATTCTTTAATATCTTTGTAAATGCCAACTTTAAGTGGTGAGTAAGGTTTTTCTGAAACAAACACTTTTGGAAAATGTTCTTTAAGAATTGCTAACATTTCTTTTACTGTGCGTTGTTTTTGAACAGTATTTTCTGTTTGTTCGTTTGTTGTTTGTGTAAGTTGTTCTGTCATAAAATATAAAGGTTAATAAAAAATAGGTTTTATTATACGAAAAAAAAATATCTTTTTATACAACTTTGTTACGAAAAACACCGAAATAAAAGTGATTTTAATTTAAAATTGATAAAGACTATTAAAATAATAGAAAAATAATCTTGCGTATTTTTTCAAAAACAGCATAATATGGTTAGTTTAATTTTTAACAAGGGTAATTTATATGAATACCAACAAAAACATTATTGTAATTTTTGGGGCTTCTGGTGATTTAACATACCGAAAATTGATCCCTGCTCTTTTTGATTTATATCGTTTGAATAAAATTGATGAACATTTTGCTGTTTTGGGTGTTTCTAGAACCGATCTAAACGATGCCACATTTAGAGAAAAAATGACAGGTGCATTGCTTGAAAATGGTCATCTTTATGATGAAGTGTTAGAAAAATTTTGCGAACATCTTTATTATCAAGCAATTGATACTGCGGACAAAGAAGATTATGCAAAATTAATTCCAAGATTGAATCAATTACATCAAAAATACGATACGCAAGGCAATACACTTTATTATCTTTCAACGCCACCAAGTTTATATGGCATAATCCCTGAATATTTAGCGGCTCACGGATTGAATGAAGAAACAAATGGTTGGAAGCGTTTAATCATTGAAAAACCTTTTGGCTATGATATTGAAACGGCAAAAGAGTTAGATATTCAAATTCATAAATATTTTGCTGAACAACAAATTTATCGTATCGATCACTATTTAGGAAAAGAAACCGTACAAAATTTGTTAGTTCTTCGTTTTTCTAATGGTATTTTTGAACCACTTTGGAACAGAAATTTTATTGATTATGTAGAAATTACAGGTGCTGAAACCATAGGCGTTGGTAGTCGTGGTGGTTATTATGATGATTCTGGAGCAATGCGTGATATGCTACAAAATCATTTGTTACAAGTGCTAGCAATGATTGCAATGGAGCCACCTGCGGTGATCAATGCAACATCTATGCGTGATGAAGTTGCCAAAGTGTTACATTCATTAGAGCCATTAAACAGCAGTAATATTCAAAAAAATATCGTATTAGGTCAATACCAAGCAGCTGAAATAAATGGTGAAAAAATTAATGGTTATTTAGATGAAAAAGGCGTGCCTTGTGATTCTCAAACAGAAACTTACATTGCGTTACGCTGTAACATAAGAAACTGGCGTTGGGAAGGAGTGCCTTTCTTTATTCGCAGTGGTAAACGCTTACCTGCTCGTGTTACCGAAGTGGTAATTCACTTTAAGAAAACGCCACACCCTGTATTTAGCCAAAATGCACCTGATAACAAATTGATTATCCGCATTCAGCCTGATGAGGGCGTTTCTATGAGATTTGGATTAAAAACACCTGGGGCTGGATTTGATTCAAAAGAAGTATCAATGAATTTTAAATACTCTGATCTGACTGACAAAAACTTATTAACCGCTTATGAACGATTATTGCTTGACGCAATCAAAGGCGATGCGACATTATTTGCTCGAACAGATGCTGTTCACGCTTGCTGGAAATTTGTGCAACCTATTTTAGATTACAAAGCTCAAAAAGGCAAAGTTTATCCATATGAGGCAGGCACTTGGGGGCCGACAGAAGCTAATTTATTGATAGCCCAACACAATAAAGTATGGCGAAAACCATCAGGCACTATGAAAAATAAGGTATAAAAATGAATAAAACTATTTTTGAAACTGCACAGCAGGCTGTTGAAAAGATCGCCCAAGAATTTAAAATGTATAGCGAACAGGCTCAGCCTGTTCATATTTCACTTTCAGGTGGAAGTACGCCAAAATTACTTTTTAAAACACTGGCTCAATCGCCTTATAACACTGAAATAAATTGGAAAAATCTTCATTTCTGGTGGGGCGATGAACGAATGGTTGACTCAAGCAACCCTGAAAGTAATTATGGCGAAGTACAAGCATTATTATTTGATCATATTGATATTCCAGCTGAAAATATTCATAGGATTTTAGGCGACCAAGAGGTTCAAGGCGAATTAATCCGTTTTGAACAAGAAATCAAAGATTGCGTACCAAACCAAGAATTTGACTGGATTATTTTAGGAATAGGAACAGACGGACACACCGCATCATTATTCCCAAATCAAACAGATTTTGATGACGAGCGTTTAGCAACAATCGCACAGAACCCTGAAACCAAACAATTACGCATTTCAAAAACAGCGAAATTGATTGAGAAAGCAAAACGAGTCACTTATCTTGTAACAGGACAAAGCAAAGCGGTCATAATTAAGCAAATTTTTGCAAATGTTCCAAAAGCACAAAGCTACCCTGCTGCAAGAATCAAAGCGAGTAATAACAACACGCAGTGGTATTTGGATCAAGAGGCTGGGGAGTTGTTGGATATCATCAATGAGTTTTAAAAGCATAGAAGTATTTGCTGGTGCTGGTGGGCTTGCATTAGGTTTAGAGAAAGCAGGCTTTGAACATTTAGGGCTTGTTGAGTTTGACAAATGGGCTGCGAATACATTATTAACAAATCGCCCTAGTTGGAATGTCTTATGTGAAGATATTAAAGAAGTAGCAAAAAGAGATTTACAGCAAGAATTTGGTATAAAAAGTAAAGAATTAGATTTACTTTCAGGAGGAAGTCCTTGTCAAAGTTTTTCTTATGCGGGAAAAAAAATGTTTTTATTTGAAAATGTAAAAGGGTTACTTACTCACGATAAAGGGCAAACATTTAAGGTTATTTGTGATATTTTTGAAGAGCAAGGTTACAAAATACAATATAAGGTTCTCAATGCTTGGGATTATGGAGTTGCTCAGAAAAGAGAAAGGTTGATTGTTATTGGGATAAGACAAGATTTAGATTATTTATTTTTTGAATTTCCTAAACCTTATGAATATAAGCCTGTTTTGGGTGATATTTTACAAGATGTTCCCAAAAGTGAAGGAGCAAAATATTCTGAAAATAAAGCGGATATTTTTAAACTTGTGCCTGCGGGAGGATATTGGCGAGATATTCCCGAAGATATTGCAAAAGAATATATGAAAACTTGTTGGTTTATGGAAGGGGGAAGAACTGGAATTTTACGAAGATTAAGTTTTGATGAACCATCTTTAACTGTTCTTACAACTCCACAAATGAAGCAAACAGATAGATGCCACCCAACAGAAGTACGCCCTTTTACTGTAAGAGAAAATGCAAGAATACAGAGTTTTCCTGATGATTGGGAATTTACAGGATCAATGGGGGCTAAATATAAGCAGATCGGTAATGCCGTTCCTGTTAATTTAGCACAAGAAATTGGTAATCAAATTATTAATACATTAAAAAAACAAAATAATAATCAAATCAGTAAAGGAGAAAAAAATGAGCAATTTTCTTTTGAATTTTATTAACCAAGATGATTTTGAACAACATGTAAAACAAACTATTACAGAATATAATGAAACATTAAAATCAATCGATCTTAAAAAATTTAATAGTAATCTTATTGATCCTATAAAGTTAGTTTTTGATAAAAATGTATTTGATAAATCTTACGAAGAAATTATAACTCTTGAAATTCATCGTCAAAGAGACAAAACAAATAGCAATATAATTGGTTATTTTCATCAAAACATTTTTAAATATATAAAAAATTGTGAAGTACCTGAAGAATATTGGGATATTATTTTTAAATCAAATGATAATTTTATTTATTATATTGAACTAAAAAATAAGCATAACACGATGAACTCAGCTGCGGCTAAATCAACCTATATGGTAATTACCATTGATAAGAGAAAGCAGAAACCTAATCAGCAATTACGCAGAATCTCTATTGATAAATTTTATGAAATAGTAACAGGCGATAAAAATGCGTTTAAAAATTTATGTGTACAATTGCCGATAACAATAGAAAAAATTATTACAGAACAGAAAAATTTTAGTGTAGAAAAAGATACTGTTATTGATGAACTATTGGATATGGATAACAATATTTTGATTGCACTTTATAAATTAGCATTTGAAAAATATGAAGGTTTCTAATATTAAAAGCGGTTAAATAAATATAAAAATTTACAAATCAAGGGTTATACCCTAAAACAAATTCAAATTTTAACAAAACAGGAGTAAAAATGAAAGGCGATATTGGTATTATTGGCTTAGCCGTAATGGGACAAAACCTAATTTTAAATATGAACGATCACGGTTTTAAAGTGGTGGCGTATAACCGTACCACTTCAAAAGTTGATG
>PDWI01003752.1_pt1 | contig 32601 bp, 27 predicted proteins | sample 1430891 | NCBI WGS metagenome assembly PDWI01 (sample SAMN01162508, study PRJNA174530) | Oral metagenome, whole genome shotgun sequencing project. | biome: Marine environment; feature: Marine mammal; material: Swab sample of the gingival sulcus; isolation source: swab sample of gingival sulcus... | reverse complement strand
TTCTACTGAGTTTGACTCTGCAACTAAAAGATCTACAGCTCCTCTTACAGAGTAACCACATTCATCACTATGCTCAGCGTCTTGCCATAGCTTTAAATATGCCGCAACAGGCGTTTTCGAAGCTCCCCTCGTGTAAGCAGATACATACTGAACGTCAGTTCCACAGTATCTGCAGTTGAGATTTCCGTTGTCAGACTTTTTTAATTTCGAGATGTGATAAATAGTGTCCCCGGAATCATTCTTTTTAGAAAATTCCATTTTAATACCTTTACTCAACGTCTACCTCCCTGCTCTGGCACATAACACCGCGTTCACCGGCTCGTCCGGTGCAACGCCTTGTTATGCCAAGTTATTATTTAATAGCAACCATTTTGCAATCTTTTTTCGTATACTCATAATGTAGCCTTGGGTGCCGTAGCTTTCTTCAAGATACGTTACATTTCTATACTTAAGCGGCTTGTAACTTGAAAAGAAACTTTCGGCTGATTCATGAGTTATTTCATGCTTACTATCCCAATTATTTGAATCATACTTAATTGAGCCAACAGGAAGTTCAACAAGGCCGGTTGGCGATCTATTAATGACTATCCACTCTCCTGATTCCATGAGATCACTTCCATCTTTACTCTCAACAAGATTGCTACAGCAAAGAACATCTTCAGCCGGAAATTCGTGTTCTATCGTGACATCAGCTAGATGCTTGTATGCACCTTGATCACCAAATGAGTTTAGTGTGTCCATATCAAACTGAATGGTTTCGCGCCTCAAAAACTCTGCACAATTTTTAAGCTTAATTATTGTTTCTGCATACCCCGTGTCATTAGTTGAAATCTCTCGTCTTAACTTTACCGTCGTCAAGGATGCTTCTTTTAATTTATTCTGTGTATGTTGGTATATCTGCTTAACTTCTTCGACAATTTCATGAATATCATCTGCACCAAGATTAAGTGCATTTTTAGAAATATGCCAATCTTTTTCTTGAATATATTTTCCGTAGAACCTGTCTTCATGAAAAGGAAGTCTTCTAAACCCTAATGCTTGTGACACAAAGTAAGTGAGGTAGGCATAGCCAAGCCCTTTTCCATAGCTAAACCCCGAGACTCTATCTGGCCGATTCATTGAGCCTGATCCGATGCCGATGCAGTCAACAAGCACCTCATTTTCAATATAATACTTGTGATCTAGGCTCGAATTTCGTGGCCAATATTTGTTTTGTCGAGTTACTTGAAACTGCATAAATTTTAATCCATCTAGGCATAACGCCAAGATAAGCGGCGCTCGGCATGCAGCGCTAGCTCAGGCAATAATGGCGAAGCCATGCCTTATTAGTTCCCTTGCGGTATCCAACATCAGAATCGAAGAGATCCGTTTGAACGAACTGCCGAATATCAAAAAGAGTGCTCTCGAATCTTGCTTCGAGAGACTTCAATATTGCGAGCTGCGTACGGAATCGCATTGAGACAATGGCAAAGTTATCGTAGTACTTTTCACCGTAGGCATTTGAACCTGAGCGAATACCATTAAGCCAATCTTGAATATTGAAAGTTGTGCTATTAATTTCTTTTCGCTTTCCGTCGCCTTTGTAAAGATGATCGAATTCGGTTAAACGATCCGGAAGTAACTGCTTTATGACTGCGCGGGCCCCTGTAAACCAACGCTGATATTCTTGTTCCAAACTTCCCTTGATTTTCGCGGCAGATTCCTTGTGTTTTTCGTCCAGCTTTCCCTGATCTTTGAGGTTGCGGTATGTTAAATCAAGATCCATCTTGCTACCGAGAGCAACCAACGCATCGAGATCATCTTTGTATTTGTCCAAATTGCTCATTTTTTGATCCTTGATTGGCTAACAGTTAAATAGACGACAAAGCGCCGCAAATAAAGACGACACGTTGTCGTCTATCCCTTTAGCGACAACCAGCCCAAAACACACCAAGTCATTGAAACTTAACACCTTACCCCCGCGCTCACAAGCCATGCCCCGGAAAAAGCGACCATCGCCCACAGGAAACAAGCTAAGGTGACACAGCTACTACTCGTAGCCCGCTCTCCTCAGGCTGAGACACAGGGCACTCTACTTAGCAGCCGCGCAGCTGCCGGGCGCGAAACCGGACGTTAAAGCAAACAGCGCTCGCCTTACCCAATACACATAATCAGCTCACAGCGAACCCCGAAGGATACTTGCCCGGATGAGAGGGTACGCCAGCACGGGCATTGGCGATACCTCAGTGTCTGAGGTCATCAATATAGCTGGCAAGTGCTTCTGCAACATTTTTTATTAACTGGCTACCAGGTGCATATTTTTTCCCAACCATGACGGCCAATTCCATTATCAAGACACCATCAGTTCGTACGGAGTGACCTCGTTATTATCCACGGTGACCAGCTGAATCAGTTTTGGGTGGATGTACAGCCTCTCTCTACCTGCCCGTTGCTCAATCAGTACACCAATGCCCACCAATTTTTTTAGATACTCCGACGCTGTTTGCCGTTTAGCTATATCTGCTTCCACCAAATTGCTTATGCGGCAATAGGGCTGCTCAAAAATAACATCGATTAGCTCCCGACTATAAATCTTTGGCAGCTGTTCTCGTACATAACCAGCCGTATGATCGGCCAACTCACGAATGCTGAGAATTTTTTGTGTTGTCCACTGTGCCGTACTCTCAACGGCTTCAAGCATATACAGCAACCAGGATTCCCAGGCCTGCTCTCGGGTTATCGCTAGCAGGCCACTATAGTACTGGCCTTTGTTGGCAATGATATGGCGACTTAAATATAGAATAGGCAGAGTAAGCAGCTCCTCTTGCACCAAGTACAGGATATTCAGAATTCTGCCGGTTCGACCATTGCCGTCGGTAAATGGGTGAATTGCCTCAAACTGGTAGTGCATGACTGCCATGCGAATCAGTGGGTCTAACTCCGGCTGCTCATGAAGAAAGCTTTCCCAATTGCTTAACAGGTCTCGCAATACCTTCTCACCTGCTGGCGGGGTGCTGATAATTGCGACAGTTCTGTCGTTGGCCAGTGCAGTACCGGGCACTTTGCGCACCGTCATTTCAACACCTTTGATTTGACTACAGATAGATTCAGCCATGTTAGTGTTGATGGGTCGCTGTGCCAGTGTTTGCCAGCCTTCGTACAGGGCCCTGCGATAGCGAAGCGCTTCTTTAGTGGCTGGGTCGGCATGCGCCTCATCACTATCGACGTACTGAAAGAGCTTATCGGTGGTAGTGACGATGTTTTCGATTCCTGAGCTGTCTTTGGCCTCCAATATGGGCAGGGTGTTAATCAACATGGCCTGATTTGGGATCAGCTCTGCCGCCTGCTTGAGTTCAGCAAGAGCCACCCGAGCAGCTATACACTGCTTTAATACTGCCTTGGTTTCCAGCTCAATGCCTGGCGGCAATAAAGGAAGGTCGTTATACGGCTTTTCGGGGTGCCAGCTCATATGTTTACTAAATTTGTTTTTGTCGACATATTCCGAGCGTATGTCTATAGCATCGACACGTCAAGCAATTATGTCGATATATTTTACAAATATAGACATATAAGGTGACTTTCCCTCAATAAATCCAGTTTTTGAGGAGATTAGAAGCGTTCCTTGTGTGTCAACCTAGACGTCGTGCGGCTTAATCCAGACAAGGCAGAGGCAAAGAAATTAGAGAGCGCCGCCTAATGAAAACGTGCAACTATCTTGACAAACGCCGCCTGGCATAGCCTGCCAATTTATGGTCAACATCGTTAAAGGGCGTAAAGGGGTGTCACCTTCCCCAATCCGGACATCCAGGCATATCACAAACGATACATAATAAGCAAAAATTAGTATTATATATACATAAGCATATACACACTCTTTGTTGATATACTATAATAAATATTCCCGTATAATTTTACACCAATATATACATGAATATACTAAATACAAAAAATTCAATTGATGATGCCGACCTGGATAAGCTACTTGATGAAATCCGGCATCGCCTTGTAACAGCGCAGACGGCAGCGAACATGGCGGCAAAATCTGCCCGTTTCTCCCCCATCAACGAGCTGGGACGACGGGTACGCACCGAACGCAAAAAGCAGAACTTAACCTTGAACGAGCTGTGTGAACTTTCAGGTGTCGCCTATGCAACACTGAACAAAATTGAGCACGGGCATTCCAGTGCTCGCCTGGACAGCATCAATAAAGTTGCCAGCGCCCTTGGCATGAAACTCTGGATAGGATGAGACAGCAATGACGGCCAGACATCGCACGGCACAGATATGGTTTATTGACCGCCTGGCGGGCGAGCTACGAGAAACCGACGAGGGCTTTGAGTTTAGCTATGACTATGAGTATTTGTCTGATGGCATTCCCATTGCCTATACCTATCCGCTGCAAACCACACCCTTCAGGCATCCGCACTTGCCCCACTTTTTCGAAAATCTTGTGGCCGAAGGCTGGTTACGGAAACTACAATCGCAAATACAAAAAATTGATGAGAACGACCGCTTCGGCCTGCTGTTAATGAATGGGCGCGATCTGGCGGGCGCTGTAACCGTTATTCAGTTGCCAAACAACAATGGCGAAATTGAGCTACCATGAAGCAACGCTATTGCAAAATAAGCCTGAAAGCACTTACCGAAGCGCGTGACTACCAGGGGTATGATATCTACGAATTCAGAAAGCTATTTGGCAGCACGAAGACAAATCCCCATCTTGGCTTCTCGCGGACTGAGTTTTTTCAAAATAGTCGTGAAAGCGTGCAAGGGATGTCAATTTCAGGCATTCAGCAAAAGCTGTCACTGTCGCAGAATAAAAACCATGAACTGATTGCCGCACCTGAAGGTGGACTCTATATCCTCAAACCCAGCCCAGACGCCTACCCCTATGCCTCTGAGAATGAGCACGCTGCCATGCTAACAGGTAAACTACTGGGGATCGACACGGCTCAATGTGGCTTGGTGACCTTTCAGGGTGGTGAACTGGCTTATATCACCAAACGATTTGATAGAAACGCCAATGGCGGCAAGCAAGCTCAGGAAGACTTGCTGCAGTGCTTCGATCTGCCCAGCGACAGTAAATACGGCAAAACCTATGAAGAGGCAGGCAAGCTTATTCACAAAGTTACCAATGGCAAGCAGGCAGTGGTGCTGGACTTTGTGCGCCGCGTGATGTTCGCCTACCTCATCGGTAACGACGACCTGCATCTAAAAAACATCAGCGTGCAGCGCCTGCCGGATAACACCAGCCGCTACTACGACAAACTAACCCCCAACTACGACTGCCTGTTTTGCGATGCCTTCCGATCCGGCGACTCGGGTATGGGCTTACTGGCACTGGGACTGCTTTATCAATCAAGCGATGACGATGAGGATTTCAGTGATGCCTACAACTACTATGGCTATTACACTGGAATCGACTTTCTGGAATTGGCAAGACGTCTGGGCTTGCAACAAAAACCTATCCGCACGTTCATTGCCAAATTGCGTGAAAAACAAGACGACATCGTGCAACTGATTACTCGCAGTTTTATGCCAGAAGCGATGCAGCAGCGGGCGATAAAGCTCGTCGCGTCTCGCAACAAAGCGCTGCAAATCACCGCGGCAAACCAGTAAAGCCTGCGATATAAACAGGATATTGTTTTTTCGTCAACGCACTGTTATTTATTGACCAAATTCAGCGGACATCACTTGCTGCACCCTTTAAAAGCCCTTTTTCAGAATACTCCGAATTCGCGCTTTCACCGAGGGAGCCTCATCTTTCATTGCCATATCAAAAAATTGCTTGGTTTCTTTTTTATATTCCGGGTACTGCCTGGAGATTTCGTAAAACCCGTTGTAAGCCCACGCCCTGATATATTTATTGTCATCTATCAAACAGTTTCGCAAAAACGCTTCGACTTGTTTCTTTTCGGCTTCGGCAATTGGCATAAAAGGGATACACTGAAGAACGTGGAGTTTTGTCTCCCAGTGCTCCAGCCCCGGCAAACAACGATAGATACACGCTATTTCATTTGCTTGCAGTGCTCCACCAGCTTCAAAGTGACGTTTTAACAACCAGGTAGCTCCCTTTTGCAGCTCAGCCTGCTGGCAGAGATCGACGATCCTGAACGCAAAAGAAGCGTCATCGCGATGACGACTGTAAATTGCATCGATATCATCCGCCGACTTGCCATCCCAGTTTGTTAGCTCTTGTGCAATGTTCATCGGGTAACGCCATCCTTCAAGGTGGAAAGATTTAGACAAGCTGATCGGCAAGTAGCTTTCCTTCCGATTGCCAGTCACAGCCCTATACTCAACCTGTTTCAATCGCTAAACCCCACTTTATAGCGTATTATCAAAAGCGTTATTAATAGTTTCGTCAGGTGCTTCCGTAACCAGCATAACAGCAAACGATCTCAAGACTAAAGGCGTGCCAAAAAGTTCTTGAAGAAACATCCAGAGACACACAGTCAATACCGTAAAACGCTTGGACCAGCCAGGGGTGAAAGGAGGACGGAAAAACTTAAAAATGCTCCCTCCGTCCCCTTTGCTACCCTACTTCAGGAAGGTTAGAAGAAGACTTCCATTCCCACACCCCACAGTCGCGGTTCATTCGGAAATTTACCAAAGCCAGGAAATTCATACTCAATATACAATTCATCAGTAGCATTTCTAACAAAGGCAAAAACTTCCCAGCTCTGCCAGGTCAAGCCAATCCTTGCGTTAAGCACAGCATAGTCGTCTCCAGCGGTTTGGTTAGCGGAGTCAAAAAATCGTCCACTAACACCATTTGCGGATACATTACCGGTCACACCGACGGGCCCGAACACATTGCCGCGCTCATAGCGCGCAAAAGTACTCCAGGTCATTTCCGCACCGCCAGCGACCTGGTTACCGGAGAAGTCCCGCCCAGTGAACAACTCTATGAACTCGTCATATTCCGCATCAGAGTAACCCAAGGTAATACCCAGTTCCCAGTTCTCCGCTGGAAACAGCCTCGCCTCCAACTCCGCCCCGACACTCGTAGCGGATGCAGAGTTGGAGCGAAAGTCGATCAGCGACCCCGGCGCTATCTGCTCTGCCTGCAAATCTGACCAGTCGATGTAAAACACAGCCAGGTCTAATCTACCGAGGCCATTTGGCAATTGCCACTTAACACCCAACTCATAATTCTGAGTAAACTCCGGGTCATAAGATGTCGGTATCCCCACTATGCCAGCACGTTCGGCAGTCAGCGCCGTTGGGTTAAAACCACCAGCCCTGTATCCTCGTGAAATAGAACCGTACAGCTTAAGGTCATCAGTTGCGGCAAAAGTGGCCGCAATTCGCGGCAGCAGTTCTTCGTACGTCTTTTTACCGTTAATCGCTGTCACTGGCAATAAAGGCTGTGCACCGGGCGTTGCTGGCAGCGCATATACCGTATTAGTGTTGTCGGTCTCAATTTTTTCATACTGGTATCGAAGCCCGACGATAAATTCCCAGCGATCAAAAACATAGTTGGCCTGCCCGAAGACAGCCAGTGTTTTATCGTTAAACTGCACCAGATCATTAAGCGACATCGGGGTGCCGCCTGTATGGAGTCCGACAAAATCATTGATAAATACGTCAAAATTATTTTCCAGGCTTAACCCGAAAAGCCCGACAACGTAATTGAAAGCACCGTCGTTCTGACTGAGTAGCCTCAACTCCTGACTCCACTGCTCAATATCACTGTCGGCTGTCGCCGTAGATAAAGACAAGGCTGAAAAGTCGAGATCATTCTGAGTGAAGCGGTCAATTTGGCTTAAGCCCGTCTGCGACTCGAAAAGCACGCTGCCCATATCATAGCTGATAGCCAACCCCGCTATATGAGAGCGCGCCTCTTCTTTTGTCGGCGCATCATTGGCAATCTCAAACAGAGACTCCAGTGGAAATTGCGCCAGGCCATCTTTGCGCTCCTGGGTAAAATAGTTCAATTCAACGCGAAGATCATCGACAGGGTTCGCCACAACGAACAGACTGCCGCCCAGGGTACGCTCGTCATTCTGAGAATTGGCCATGGTTATATTGTCAATAAACCCGTCAACATCGTTCCAGAAAAGTGTTCCCGCCGCCTTCAGTTTTTCTCCCAAAATCGGCCCCTCCAAACGCAGCGCTGTTTCACGATAGTGCCGCTCTCCAATAAGAAAATCGGCTGAAGCTGAATACTCATCAGAGGGTTCCTGCAAGGTTATATTGACGACACCACCGAGCGTGTTTTGCCCGTACAAGGTGCCTTGCGGGCCACGCAGAAACTCAACTTGCTCTGCAGCATCGAGATCAAGCCCGAAAAAGGCCGGATCGGGCAGTGCAACACCATTCACATTGACAGAGACAATTGGAAAATTCAGTTCACTACGCCCGATACCGCGCGCATAAAAATAAGTGCCCGTACGCCCACCCTGGTTCTGCACAATAACATTCGGCGCAATTGTTACGGCATCGGCCAGGGCCCGCCCTGGCAGGATTTTCAGATCTTCGTCTGTCACAACCGAAATGCTGACTGGAACGTCTTGTAGCTGTCGATCCCGTTTCTCACCGATAACAATAATTTCTTCCACCACGCGATCGACGTCTTCATCGCTGGCGACAACCTTTCCTTGTGTATCTGCTGTTTGCGCATAAGTTGTTGGTGTATTGGATATAACGGCTACAGCCAAGATCAGGAAAAAAACAACTTTGAGTGAAAGTGCCCTCAAGCTTGCCGCAGGCACTCTTTTATCAATCATTAACATACTGGTATCTCTCAAGCCTAAAACCGAGAATGATACTCACTTTAAATACTGCTGCACCGCTCCTGGAAGCACAAACCAGGCTCCACGAAGAACAACCCGCCAAGGCCTCAAACAACAGTAAAGCGGTTAAATATCTGAAGGATTGCGGCCGGTTTCTCGTCGAAAAGCAGCCGCAAATTTGGATGGGTTTGCGTAACCAACTTCCAGTGCCGACTCGGTAACACTGGCCCCTGCTCTAAGCAATTCTGCAGCGCGCTGCATACGCCAAAACCGTAATCGGCCGTAGATGCTGGTTCCATAGTGACGCCGAAATCCGCGCTTCATGGTCATATGGTTGAGCCCCACCAAGTTGGCCAGGACGAGCACTGAGGGCGGTTCACTAAGATGCGTTTTTAGGTACTGATCCGCGGCCGATATTTGCACATCTGCAATACTGTCAGTTTCACCGTTCGTGGATTCTATCTGCAGCCAAAGCGACAGCATATCGGCCACTATCTGATTGAGCGTTGACAGCAGCTCAAGCTCATTCGGCAATTTTTCTGGCGAGGCAGAGGGCAACTGCGCAATTCGAACAAGTAAATCCTGACTAACGGGAATCTCGGAAAATATCAGTTTGGCGGGGTCTTTACAGTACTGGCGTACAGCTTGAACCGGGATATCAGCCAATACTTCCGCGCCAAAGAATAGCTTTAATCCTGAATAGCATCCCGCCTCCTGCATATCAGTGGTGTACGGGCCAGCTTCAGACGAATAACAATAGGCCTGCCCCGGCACTATTCGGAATTGTTCGGATGTCCCCGGCGCACTGGCAGTCGTTACCCCGCTGTCGGGAAGATAGAGCACCAACCCCGGCGTTGGCTCCATTAGAATTTGCGATACGGGCCGCTGCAGCTTTAGCGCACCGTAATATACAGTCACGGCGGGACGCAATTGCACCGTCCAGCCCGATAGCTCAGCCGCCTCATTTATGGCAATGGGCCCAAAATGTACAAAGCTCACTTTAAGTAACACCCGATTAACTATCTTGCAAAACACCAACTACCCGGTAGACACCCCGGCCGAAATCACGAGCTTTGGCAGGCAACGAAATAATATAGCAGATACCCGCGCTTTTTAAGTATTTTACTTGACTTCTATTTCACTTTTTATACCATGGTGCGGTGCCTTTTGGTGCCATCGCGGGTTTAAACGACAACTTCCAGCGCGATGTAAAGTTAACCTGGTAAAGCGACGATTCCCCTGCGCCTATCGCTTTGCCCGCTATGTACGAGGTAAAGCCATGAAAAAGCCCCAGCTACAATCTAAAGTCATTGCGGCACTGGAAAACACTGACGCCACCCGACAAGACATTGTCGCCGCCATGGGCTATCAACCGGGAAGCATTCACCGCGCCTGTCAAAGGCTAAATCGGGTACTTAACGAACCGTTTCTGGGTATCGGCTTAGGCCTGTATGACTTTGCCTATTCAGATACGGTTTTTTTAACAAAGCTGTTGGATTTTCTTAACGTAGACTACAGCGATGAGGTCTTGCACGAGTTTATTCTCGATGGTCGAAAATACGCTCAACTATCAACACCCCACCTGGAAATCAATACAGATTTTGTGAGGCGTGGCGAGTCGATCATTTCCCTAATGGACTACGCCAAGACACGCAAGTTCTACTTACCCAAGGAATGGGTATTTCTGGGGGATGCCGAGGTAAAATCGCGATTGACGAAGATCACGCACCATCACTTTATCAAGCACAAAGGCAGACTGCGTAAATGGGGCAATATCACCGCTTATACATATCACTCGCCCTGTGGCGATGTCGTGAAGATTGACCAAGCAACACCAACAGCGCGTTGATTTTCTATCTGTGTTACCACTCGTGCATTAAAAATTGCGGTGACAAATGGACGAAAAAATGCTTTCGCGAAAAAATATTAAGTCTGCGCCCAACGCCGCAGCAAGTTGGAATGGGATTTGCTGATCTTATCAAAGCTTGCGGTTTTACCGACACTCGCAAGAACCGCCTTGCGCGCACAATCCAGGTCGTAAAGAATCTCCCGCTGCTGGGCTTCGCGCAGATAGCTTTCAATCCAGGTGAGAGCAACCCGACGACAGCCCTGAGTGACCGGCTTGACTTCGTGCAGGCTGGTGCTGGGGTAAACCAGCGCGCTGCCCGCGCTCAGTTTGAATGACAGCGTGCTGCCCTGCAGATCCATGGTCAGCTCGCCGCCGGTGTAGCTGGCGGGGTCGGAGAGAAACAGTGTGCAGGAAATATCCGTGCGTAAAATGCTGTCACCGCCCATTAGAGCATCGTCAACATGCGGGCCGTAATGACCGCCATCACTGCTTTCGCTCACCATAAAAGGCTGCATGTATTTTGGGTAGGTCACAGCGGCAAACTCGGGGTGTGAACCCAGCGCCGTACTGAGTTGCTGGTTTAATTCTCCCATCAGTGCATCTGTCGCTCGCCACTGGCGGTTATTTTTCACACCTTTGGCGTGCCACCCTGCGGTGTTTTTACCATCTTCAAAATAACCCTGATCTATCAATGCGTTAGTGGCAGCCAGTTGTTGGCTGGTAAGTACATCCGCTAATTGAATAATCATGGGGTCAATCCTTACCTAAAGAACTTTATCCGCTGTTGAAGAAGCGAAGCCCAGGCTGCGCGATGGGTTTTGAAGAACACGTCGAGCATTATAGTCAAAACGTCGCCGTTGCGAAATTTACACTCACAAATACCGTGCCTTATAGAAAAAGGCGAACAGGCACACCATGCCTGTTCGCCATAGCATCCCGTTACAGGCGATATTTCAGGCTCAAGTTAACAGAGCGGGGTTCATTGGGCTGCACAGTTACCCAGTTGGCGCCCGCTTCGGCGCGGTTTTTATCAAAGGCGTTACGAATCACCAGAGACGCATCCCATTGCTTGCTGTTGTAGTAAATTCCCGCATCGGCTTCGAGGTAGCTGTCCAGGGTGTACTGACCGTCATAGCGCTCACCTTCATAGCGCAGACCCAAACCCAGACGCACATCAGACCACTGTCCACCAAGGCCGTAAGTGCTCCAAAATGCGGCGCTGTGCTTGGGCGTATTGTTGGCCTGACGGTTGATATCGTCGCCCTTGGTATTGTAAGCGCGGGTAAAGGCATAGCTCAGGCTGGTTCGGATACTGGGAGTCACCGCAAAGGTAGCATCCAATTCCACGCCCTCAGAGCGGAAACTGGTGCCGCTGAGCTGAATCAGTTTCCAGCCATCTGGGCCACGCTGCCAGTCGGTGGCGCTGGAGCGCTCCAGTTTGAACGCCGTGACAGCTGTGCTCAAACGCTCGTCCAGAAACTCGCCCTTCATGCCCAATTCGTAGTTATCACCTTCAATCGGCTCAAAGGTCGCCCCATCACCGTATTGAACAATCCAACGCGCATTCACCGGGTCGTAAGAACGGCTGTAAGTAGCAAACAGGTTGATATCTGGTGTAACGGCGTAAATAACACCCATATCCCAGATCGTGTCGCTAAAGCTGTTAGAGTAATTGCTGCCTGAGCGGGTCTGATCCTGTTCCTGCTTGACGTATGACAGACCGCCAACAACAGTAAAATCGCCCATGCTAATACGGTCTTTGAGGTAAATATTGGTATCTTTCTCAACGTGCTCAGACGGGGTCACGTCGGTAAGATCAGCCGGGATAGCGCCAATCATCTGGTTCGATGGGTTTGTCACTGAAATAGTGTTTTTGCCGTAAGCTTCGTCGCTATCCTGGAAGGCGCGGGCGAACTTCACCGTCATATCGCGGTAGTTGGCACCGAATACCAAATGATGGTCGATTGTTCCAGTGCTGAATTTACCTTCCAGTGCACCATCAAATAAAGTGTACTCATCATCGCCTTTGGCATAGACCCATTTCCGGTTGACGGTGTCGTTACCCACCTCATTGTTAAGACCACTGCTGTCGCTGATGTACAGATCCAGTGATTCTGAGTCTGTTTCATTGCCGCGACCGCGCAGGCGTAAATTCCAGCTGCTGTTAAGCTTGCTCTCAAGCAAAAGGCTGAAGCTGAGCGACTCGTTTTCCCCCTTGTCATCAGGGCTGCCGTAGTAGTAGCTGCGGTTCAGTGGCTTGCCGTATTTAACAATATCAGCGCTGAAATAATTGCTGGTAAAAACGCCATCGGCATAGCCACTGCCGCCGGTGCGATCACGGCTGGTGTATTCTATACGCGGCGTGATGCGTGTATTTTCGCCCAATACAAAAGTCATGGACGCATCCAGCATGGTTTCGTCAACAGAACGACCCTCCTGAAAGTGATCACCTTCAGGCGCGTACTGCGCCACTACACGGTATAGCACGTTGTCAGTGTTGACAGGGCCAGTGCTGTCCAGCAGCAGGTTGGCGCGATTGCGCTCAAAGTTGTTGCCATCTGCCACGTAGGAACGGGTATTGATACCCAGCGTGGTTTGGGCGCTATTTTGTGGTCTTTTGGTGGTGATATTGACCAGGCCACCGCCGACGCCGGCGCCGTATAGCAGACCGGCCGGGCCGCGCAGGAATGTGGCAGACTCAGCGTTGAATGTACTGGGCAGTCGTGAACCCGTACCGCCTTCGCCACCTTGCAGTGAACGCAGACCGTCGACCATCACGTTGTCGATGCTGGTGCGGATGCCACGAGCGGTGTAAGTACGATCCGCAGGGCCGTTGCCACGGAATCCGGCAACATAGTCAAAGGCTTCGCGGATATTTTCCAGCGCCAATTCCTGCATCTTCGTCGCACCCAGCTGGATAACAGAGCGGCCGGTATCTTTTAATGAGACATCCATTTTGGTGGCAGTAGAATCAGGCAGTTTCAACAGGTTTTCGTTGAAGCCAACCACAATGACTTCTTCCATTTCATTGGGGTCAGCTCGCTCGACCTGCTGAGCAGCGACGGGCATGCTACCCAAAGCGGACACTAAAACAGAGCCCAGAGCAGTGCGTTGCAATTTTTTTTGTGGATTGTGCGACATGAAGCAGTTCCTCTACCAATCAATGGTCATTTACGTTTTAACAAAACACCCCCAACACTCTGACTGCATAGGCCAGGGCAGCTAAGGAGGTGGGGGTTACTGCGCGGCAGGCCGGTCGCCTGTTGCGTTTGCAGTTGCGCGTGAAGCCGATTTCCTCAAACGATGGCATTGCGCGAGATCCATCCGGCATTGACCGCTATCTGCGGTTATCAGTGATGCCGATTTGCTACATTTGCCGTTCCGTTGCGATGAGCCGCAACCTTTGTAACCTCAAATGTAAGCGCATTGTAATACCAATGATAATCATTATCAACACTTATTGAAAACACGTTTTATATGCGGCTTTTGGTTATATTGACAGGCGATCTTGATCTTTGACAGGTGTTGGCAGCGTGCCGAGGCACCCCTGAAGCTAACACACTCTACCCAGCGGCCGGGCGCGAAGCCAAATGTGAAAACGGATTTACACAGCATTAAAAAGAAAGGGTGGAAGTCGTTTTTTTCAAACAGGTACAGCTTGCACACTTTTTGTGGATTTTCACAGCGTAACCTATTGATACTAAAAAGTAATAGTGTAGCAGCCACCGTGCGTACGAAATATCCAGGCCAGCGCTAACCGGTAACTTCCACAACCCCATAGGCAATACCTAGACCAGCTACAAGCATCACCAGACCGTATTGTATACCGATACTCAACAACGCAATTAAAAAGCTATGCAAGTAACTTGTGCCTAATATCACCGAAAAGCAAACCGCGGTGAGAGCCAAGGCAGCAAATCCAGCAAGACCCGGATTAGCAATAAACTGGGCTGAGACACTGCTTGCAGCGACAGACATAGCCACCGCAATAACGCAAGCCCAAAACGACGTATTGGGCGCCCCAAAAAGTTTGGCAGCGAGCATGACCGGGATAACTGTTAACACAACCAAAACAACAGTAAAAACGAGTAGATCCATCTGTTTTCGCCTGCGGAGGTTTCGGTGCATCATACAACACTAAAAGCGGGGGCGGTAGAAAAGGTAGAAAAGGGGACGGAGGCTGAGGTATCCCCTTTTACTCTGCCCGGCTCAGCGTCTTATTCGTGTATCAGCTTTTCCGCTACACCTTTCTCCCCACGACCATATCCATTTCTCCACCAAAAGGAAAATGATGCGGGCGGGTCTCCAGCCCGGAAAAACCGGCTGCCGTCATCGCCTCGGGAATCCGCTCTTTTGCAAGGGATACATCCATGCTTCTCAGACCAAAGGAGAGCCAGCTCACAACCGCCGCTTCGGGCATAGTGCGCTCTTCCGTCAAGCCTTCGTGGATGGACACAAAAATGCCGCCCTTGTTCAATGCACCGAATATCTTTTGAACCACGCTCTCAAGACTCGGCCCCGCGAAATTGAGCGTTCCCTTTGCAAGAATAAGATCGTAGCCCGAGCCAATGGCATCGGTGAGATAGTCTCCGGCAACGACTGTCATCCGGCTCTCCATACCGTATTCACGGATAAGCTCCTGCGCGGCTCGCACCGCTGCCGCTTTGTCAAAAACAACTCCCTCCATTGACGGATGCATCTGTACCGTTGCAATACCATCGAGCCCGTGGCCCCCGCCCAGATCAAGCATTTTCGCACAAGCATCGAACTCAGGCAGCTTGGCTATGGCCTTGGCGACAGCCTGCGACATTCCGGATCGAGCGATATCACTCATAAGAAGCGTCGTGTTGTACTGGGCTTGTTCATCTTCTTCCCATTGCCCATCGGATGCCGGGCCATTGACAAGGGCAGCCCTCATATCGTCAACGCTCTTGAACAGGAACATCTGAGTGAATTTCAGATAATTCCCAAGAGATGTCTCCCTGTTACTTACAAGAAACGTATCCGCCAGTTCCGTGTTGCGAAAGGCTCCGTCTTTCTTCCTGAGCAACCCAATGGAGGTAAGCGCATTAAGAAACAGCTCGGTATTCCCCGGATGCGTGCCGATAGCATCGGCCACATCATTGGAGGTTGTTGGCTCAACGGTATGATCGAATACCCGTAGATCCACGGCGACCATTAGCATCTGCCCCTTAACCACATCAAACTGCCTATCAAACAGCTTATCCGGTGCAATCCTCATATCTGCAAACTTTTTCATGATGCCTCCACTGAGTGCTCAGTTTTGCTGGATAAATCATCAAACACGAACGCCGCGCCTTGAGGCGATCAGAGTAACACACGCAGCATTTTCGCCACCTGAAACCCGACAACAACACCTTGCTCGCATGTCGTGCAGCCAGCCTCACCATTGCACCAGCACGGCAACGATTATTTTATTACTTAATACTATCAATGAGTTGCACTTAAAACACCAGCAAAAACAAATGTGCAAGCTGTAACTGAGGCTAAATATCCGGGCCAACCCCTCCTGATAGGGTCGCCGCTACAGCGCCCCTTTCTAGCGGCTGCCACCCCGCAAATGCACCAATAGGATGCATGACAGATATCGAGCATTTGCCGAAATTGCCGTGTTTTCTCTATAACCCCATGTTTTTCATCTGCTTTTAGAATATGGCACAGCATTCGCATATGTGTGCAGTGATGACACTGTTGCTCTGCACGGTGCAGGGCATCATTTTTAGGAGATGCGTCATGAAGTTAGTCACTGCAATTATTAAACCTTTCAAGCTGGATGATGTGCGCCAAGCGCTGGCAGAGGTGGGCATTCAGGGCGTGACGGCGACGGAGGTGAAAGGCTTTGGTCGCCAGAAAGGTCACACCGAGTTGTACCGCGGTGCAGAGTACGCCGTGGACTTTTTACCCAAGGTCAAATTGGAAACAGGCGTCGACGACAGCGCAGTAGATGCCGTTATCGAGGCCATCACCAAAGCGGCGCACACCGGCAAGATCGGTGACGGCAAGATTTTTGTCACCGCACTGGAACAGGCCATTCGCATTCGCACAAGTGAAACCGATTCTGCGGCACTGTAATAATTTAGGAGGTTAACACACAATGGAAACTCAAATTTTTCAGCTTCAGTTTGCTATCGACACGTTTTATTTCCTGATCTGTGGCGCCCTGGTCATGTGGATGGCTGCGGGTTTTGCCATGCTCGAAGCAGGACTGGTACGCGCCAAAAATACCACCGAGATTCTGACCAAGAATATCGCCCTGTTTGCGATTGCCTGCACCCTGTATATGGCCTCGGGCTACCAATTGATGTACGACGGCGGCTGGTTTTTGAGCGGCATACTCGGCGGCGACAACTACTTAAGCGAACAACTGGCCGCATCCCAGGCCAATGGCTTTGACGGCGACTCGGTATACTCTGGCGCCTCCGATTTTTTCTTTCAGGTCGTGTTCGTCGCCACCTGTATGTCCATCGTCTCTGGCGCAGTGGCAGAGCGCATGAAATTGTGGGCGTTCTTTGCCTTCGCCGTTGTGATGACCGGATTCATCTACCCGATTGAGGGCGGCTGGACCTGGGGCGGCAAGTCCGTGCTGGGGCTGTACAGCCTGGAAACACTGGGCTTTTCGGACTTCGCCGGCTCCGGTATTGTGCACATGGCAGGCGCATCGGCGGCACTGGCGGGTGTATTGATGCTCGGAGCGCGCAAGGGCAAGTATGGCAAACACGGCGAAGTGCGCGCCATCCCCGGCGCCAATCTGCCGCTGGCCACCTTGGGCACCTTTATCCTGTGGATGGGCTGGTTCGGCTTTAACGGCGGTTCGGTGCTGAAACTGGGCGATATCACCAGTGCCCATACGGTTGCAATCGTGTTTACCAACACCAACGCCGCCGCTGCGGGCGGTTGTATCGCAGCGCTGATTACGGCGCGCATCCGGTTCGGCAAGGCGGATTTGACCATGGTGCTAAACGGCGCTCTGGCCGGTCTGGTGGCGATTACCGCAGAACCCGCCACGCCCACACCCGCCCTGGCGACCCTGTTCGGTGCACTGGCTGGGGCATTGGTGGTTTTTTCCATTATCACCCTGGACAGATTCAAGATAGACGATCCCGTTGGTGCCATCTCGGTACACGGCGTTGCAGGCCTGTTGGGTCTGCTGCTGGTACCCGTGACCAACACCGAGGCAAGCCTGCTGGGTCAGCTCGCTGGCGCTGCGACCATCTTTATCTGGGTCTTCATCACCAGTCTGATCCTGTGGACTGCTCTTAAAGTGATCTGGGGTATCCGCGTCGGTGAAGAAGAGGAATACGAAGGCGTTGACCTGGCCGAGTGCGGCCAGGAAGCCTATCCCGAGTTCACTACTTCGTAATAACGTGGGCGCCTGCCCCACCTTCGGGTGGGGCTTGTTATTCATGGCGCGATACAACATAAAGCAGCACTCACGGCGACCCGCAGCAGCTTGCCGGAACCGGATGTTGCCAAGCAAGCCCGATCCCGATATATTGACCTTCGGTAAGTCTTTTTATGAAAGTTAGTCGCGCCTATCCGCCGCCGGGATATCTGTCATTATGCCGCTATTTAATAATTTGCGCCTGCCGGTTATACAGGCTCCCATGTTTTTATTGTCCGGCCCGGAAATGGTCATAGCCAGCTGCCGGGCGGGCATTGTGGGTTCGTTTCCGGCGCCCAATGCGCGCAGCACGGAACAACTGGAATCATGGCTCAGGGAAATTACCGAAACCCCGCAGAAGCCGCGGTCTGCGCCCGTGCCAATGAGGTTCCGGGGGAAAAAGTCTGCGCTTGTCTTGTTCCCGCACCCGGTGCAGAGGTTCCCAGCCTGGAAGATGTACAAGCCTTTCTCACCGCAAAAGGGCTGGCGCAAATAAAACTGCCACAGCGCCTGGAAATCCTTACTGCGCTGCCGCGCAATCCGCTGGGCAAGGTGCAACGCTTCGTGCTGCAAGAGCAAGTTGCCGCACTGCCCGCCGGGCCACAATGAAAAACACCCTAACTGAGAGCAAGCACTATGTCTGACGTTTACCTACTGGGCGGAAGCCAAACCGACTTCGCCCTCAATTGGCACCGGGAAGGGCTGGATATCTACGCTATGTTTAAAGAGTCATTCGACTCCGCACTGGCGGCGACTGGCCTCACTCCGGAGCAGATTGAGGTTGGCCACGTGGGCAACTTTGTAGGTGAGCTGTTTACCGAGCAGGGCCTGCTGGGCGGTTTTTTTGCCGAGGCTTACCCGGAAATGGCGAGCGTACCCACCACCAGGCACGAGGCAGCCTGCGCATCCGGGTCGATGGCCCTACTGGGAGCCATGAAGGACATTCGCTGTGGCGATTATGATCTGGCCTGTGTGCTAGGTCTTGAATACATGCGTAATGTGCCGGGCAAAACCGGTGCGGACTATCTGGGCGCCGCCACCTGGAGAGGCATGGAAGCACAGCAATGTGAGTTTCCCTGGCCGTATATGTTCAATCAAATTATCGACGAATACGACAAGCGCCACGGCATCAATACCGATCACTTAAAAATAATCTCCCAGAATAACTACGCCAATGCGCAGCGCAACCCCCTGGCCCAGTCGCGAAACTGGGATTTCACCCCGGCGTTTTTTACGGATTGCGATAATGCCAACCCATCCATCGAGGGCCGGGTTCGTAAATCCGATTGCGGTCAGATTACCGACGGTGCTGCCTGTATCTTTGTTGCCAGTAAAAAAGCCGCGCAACAATACGCCTATGCCAACGGCCTGAAATTACAGGATATTCCGCGTATCAAAGGCTGGGGGCATCGCTCCGCACCCGTTTCTTTACAAAGCAAGCTGGCTCTCAGTGCCGGACAGCCACTGCTGTTTCCCCACGTACATCAGTTAATCAATGATGCCCTGCGACGCGCCGACATGCACAAGCTGACCCAACTCGACGGTCTTGAGGTTCACGACTGTTTTTCCATTACCGAATATATGGTTATAGACCACAGCGGGCTGACCGCCCCCGGCGAGAGCTGGAAAGCTATCGAGGATGGTCGCATTGCCATCGATGGCGACTTTCCCATCAATCCCAGCGGCGGTCTGATCGGCACCGGGCATCCGGTAGGCGCAACCGGGGTGCGTATGGTACTGGATTGCTTCAAGCAGGTCACAGGCCGTGCCGGAGATTATCAAATTGCCGATGCCGAAAACATGGCCACCTTCAACCTCGGCGGCAGCACCACAACCTGCGCCAGCTTTATTATCGGCGTGAATTAACCCGGCCACTGACTGGATACTCACATTAGTTCGTCTTGCCTGACTCAAAATCCAACAGCCAGCGTTTGCGTTCAAGGCCACCGCCGTAACCGGTGAGGCTGCCGTCGCTGCCGATGACGCGGTGGCAAGGGATGATAATGCTGATTTTATTAGCACCATTGGCATTGGCAACGGCGCGCACAGCACTGGGTTTATTGATGGACTCGGCTTGTTCGGCATAGCTGACGGTTTTGCCGTAGGGGATGGTGAGCAATGCTTGCCAGACGGTTTTTTGAAAGTCCGTGCCTTGCATATCCAGTGCGACATTAAACTGTTTACGTTTACCGGAAAAATACTCGGCCAGCTCGGTTTTCGCTTGTTCAATAGGCGAGTTGCTGCCGGTGAGAATGGGCGCTTTGAGTCGCTTTTGCAAATCCTCAAATTCCGTTTCCAGCATGCGTCGGCTGGTAAATTCCAGTAAGCAAACACCTGTTTCCGTAGCGCAAATAAACATTGGCCCCAGCGGGGTGGTGAAACGATCGATCAATACGGGTTGATTGGTCATTGTATGCGTCATCGTTTTCTTCGGGGATTTCCCCAGCAGTTTTTTGTAAGTATAGGCAAAGCCGCTGAGTGACTCATAGCCTGAATCAAAGGCAGCAGTGGTTATGCTTTTGCCGTGTTTTAATTCCTCAAAGGCATTATTAATGCGGTACATGCGCTGAAAGGTTTGAAAAGTCATGCCATAATGCTTGTTAAACCAGTTTCTAACGATATGCGGACTGATACCTCGCGCAGCCAACTGGGCATCGCTGATTTTTTCCTTGGGGTGCTTTCTAACCCAATCAATCGCCTGCTCGACGTTTTTCGGCGCCTTTTCAGCATTTTCGGTGGGCTTGCATATTTTGCAGGGGCGAAAACCAGCTTCCAGTGCTGATTTTAGCGTACTGTAAAACTCGACATTTTGCCTTTTCGGCGTTCGCGCCCGACAGGTGGGAATACATAACACCGATGTGGTTTTTACTCCCGTGTAAAAAATACCGAGAAAATCTGGGTTTCTATCGACTATCGCTTGATAGTAGAGATCGATTTTGTCTGAATCGGTAATTTTCATCAGCTTACAGAGTCCCCAACCGAAAACTTGATGAGTATGTTTTTTAGGCGCTTGCTGACACAGACAGACAATCATCGCGCCAATTCAATAAAATCGTTCTGCTACGTTTAACCCGAAAGTTACTCCCCAGCCATACGCTTGATATTCTGTACCGCCAGTTTCACCTGCTCTTTTTTAGTGAAGGAACTGTCTCTGAGCTCACTAACCAGTTCAGCTTTTTCTGTGGCAGACAAATCCGTTCGCTGCTCTATGTGATACCACTCCTGATTGAAAGATGCCACACGCCTTTCCCACTGGGGCGAAGTGCTCTCTAAATACCGCATTCGATCTGCGGTCTCTTTGTCGTAGAAATCTACCCGCAGTTGGTAAATCTTCTGCTCATTTCCACCGGCAGATTTAAGTTCAGCTATGCGTCGATCCAATGTGCGCTTCTCGCGTTGCCATCTGACATGCTTGCGCTTAGCTTCCGGCAAGATGTTTTCGCTTTCGATCAGCAGTGTTTCTTTTTCCTTGTCGGTCAGCGTCGGGTCGCTCATTATCCGCATTCGGTTTACGCTGAATTCGTCGTACAGCTCCTCATCCCCAAACAAGGCCGTAGCCGTTTCGTCGCCCAAGGTGTCTCGCCGTATTTGTTTTCGTTGATCCAGCGCCTGACGAAAAGTTTCGATCATATGCTCCCGATGGCCAGAACCGGATGTCGACATCTGAAATGCCAGCATTTCATTTTTGTAGGCAATATAGTTGTCCAGTATAGCCAGCGCCTGGGAAGCGGCAGGTTCGGGGAGTGTCATGCTCATGTACTCCGCAATTCGGGCAATTGCGTTCTCCCTTCCTTCGAATCTGGAAGCGGTTAAAAAGCTCTCGATCAGGTCCTTGATTTTTGGCTCGACAACAAGGTTACCCTGGTCATCCCAGGCGAGTTTTCTCAGTGCTACGCGCTGTAAATGAGAAGGAAGCGGACCGTAGGTGGATACGTTCTCGTAATCCTTAGTACTGGCAAAAACATGGGGGGCGCTCGGTTTGTTACTGCTTGTGCTGTCATTCAAATCCCTGGGCGCAACCGACTGGTAAGCCGATACCTCGGATACCGAGCTTGTCTCATTGGCCGCCGGCACCTGATTTGGAGATTTGGTTTGTATTGCCACCGCTGGCTCGGGGCTAAAAACGCCAGCGTAAAACATCAGGCCCCACGCCAAAACGACCCCAAGGACGCTCAGGCCAATAACTAATGGCTTGTTCATTAGAGTTTACCTACGATTGAGTTTACAGGAGCCCGACCTCAGGCTCCTGCTTGGAAATGGCGGGAATGCTGCGAGCTACAAGCCGCTTTGTTGCAGGGTATTGACGTGGTTTTCGTAAATCACCAGAGGGTCATCTGCTGCCGCGTCAACCCAGCCGAGTAAACCGTTTATCTCGTCCATGTGGTTCCAAGGGCCAAAAGCACCGATAAACTCACCAAATCGGGTACTGACTATGGGGATAAAGCTATCAGAGTCCCTGGTGTATCCCCTGGCGCGCGATACAGGAGTCCCCTGAACGAAATCATCCACAACCTCCTGCCACCATTCCTCAAAATAGCTTTCATCAGTTCGCTCGCCGACAATGGTGAACATGGAATTGATGACCAACAGTGCCGGATCTGCAAGTTCCAGCGGTTTTTCAGGAAAGACCGTGTTCCATTCACCTACGCCGGTGAATGAAAAATAACGAACCGCATCGCCGTCCGTCGGTTGCGCCTGTTCACCCAGGCCGTTGCCATAGACCGGCCCACTCAAGGTTTGAGCACCTTCCCCGTAGGCTTCGTCTGGCGTCGCAGCCAGTGTTATCGGTGCCTGCGCGGAAAATTGGGCACCGCGGTCAAAATCATATTTATTTTCATCTTCAGAGACGTTGATGAAGTTTTGGCAATCGCTAACCATGACCTGCCCATCAACAATGGGCAGGGAAATCACTTCATCCACACCATCCAGCGGCGGTTCAATAAAGTACTTGCCGCCCGGTGGCAAGCCATAGCTTGGATAACAGGTGTTAAAGCGGGCCATGCCTTTTTGGGTAAAGTCCCGAAGAACTTGAATGATGTCCTGCTCCGGATATTCGTTGGCATGTCCACTCAGAAAAGCGACTGCGGCTCCGCCTAGTTGTCCGATCAGGCCGTCGACCACATAGTCGCCCAGGAGCTTTCCGGGCAGCCCCCAGTTTTCCAGGGCCCAATGCACACCATCAGCAGAGGGCGTGCCATAGTGCGGACCGGCTACCGTAGTGAGTGAGGCTACCGCACCGTTATCGCCAAACTGCTTGGCTAAAATATTGATGGCCACACGCGAGGTTGTTGAACCGTGGCTATGCGCGATCAAATTCACCTTCATGGTCGCCTGATCGGTACCGAAATGTGGATCCTCTTCGCTTAAAAACTCAACGATTTTGTTTGCTAGAAAAGCACCTCTATCTTCCGTGTTTTGCCAGGCAGATAAGGCGACATCGATAACGAACTGGTCGGAAGATTCACGGATCTTATCAGCCACGCGATAAAAGTGTTCCCGCCCCAGGATGTCGTCGTAAGCCATCACACCGGGGATGAGCATAATAGGATGTTTAGTTTGGGCAAACCCGGACGTTGCGACGTTGATGGCGACCGTGCGTTCATCGTATTGGCCTGTATGATCGCAACCGAACAAGCCGAAAAACCACTTGCCATTAAACCCGGTGGCGGTCATTTTAAGCTCGTGGGTACCAGCGCGCCAGATTTTGTCCAAAGTCGCTACCTGCGTGCTGTCAAAATTGTCCCAATCGGTTTCGCCCTCTTTGCGAAAGTACCACTCAACATCGGTACAACTGCTGCTTCCCCCGGTATATCTCAGTGCAGTGCGCACGCCGGTATCCACATCGATGCTGGAAGTGGTGACGGGGTTGCCATCCATGGTGAAATCAGCCGAACCGTTGTCAGCAAAGAGGGGGGTGCTGAGGGCGATAGCCAGAGTTGCCGCAACAGCGGCTTGCTTGCTTAGGTGCATTGTAACCTCCAGTGATTTTTCTCGGTTCGCCAGGTTTCGCCTGTACGAAACGAGTTGACTCACCTTGTTTTTTTTGTAGGTCAGAGGAGAATAAACACCCGGTTGTGCATTTGCAAGCACACCCTGTCTCTTGGCGCTTTATGGTGCCACTCTCGCCCCACTCCTTGCTATGGGGTACACAATGGAAATATTCAACGACTTTGGTATGCACAGCAAAGCGTTGCAATCAGACCAGCGAAGGCGATTCCCCCGAATTTTCGGTGTCTATAAGCAACCCGAACCGAAAACCGTAGTAGGCAGGTGCACCGCCTGAAGGCAGTGTGCTGGTTTAAGAATCGCCTCTAACCGCAAAGCCTTGTTTCAAATATTTTACAATTGGGGCGCCTGCAGCTGGATGCAAGCCCCGGTTTTTCACCAGTAACTGTACGCTACTCAAATCGATACAGCCCTTCCAGATTGAGAATACGTATCTGATTGCCATCCATTTCTATCAGTTTTTCATCGCGCAGCCGCAGAAAAACACGCGAAAGGGTCTCGGGTTGAATGGCTAGATGCGCCGCTACCATACGCTTGGATACCGGTAACTGCACCACATCGCTACGCTCGTTTTCGGCGTTATCTCGCAGAGATATCAGATAACGCGCCACTCGCATACTCGCATTGCGCAATGACAAGATTTCGATGTCGTGCAGGCGATGCTTGAGGCGTACAGAAAGCTCAGCCAATAATCGTAAACTCAATTCATTATCCTGCAATAACAGGCGACGATATTGCTCATTGGAGAAGCACAGCACTTCTGACGATGCTTCCGCCTGCGCTGACAGCGGGTACTTTGGCTTTCCTCGAAACATCAAGGCTTCAGCAAAGGTTTGCCCATCAGTGAACAATTCGACCAGTTTCTCTCCGCCATCGGGCAACCGCTTTACCAGTTTAATTCGACCCGAAATCACCAAATAAAACCAAACCGCCTCATCTCCCTGGGAAAATAAATGGTCTCCCCGGTTCAGATTTTTAACCACCGCAGACTGCAACAACGCATCCAGTTGCTGTTCGTTCATGCCCGAAAACAGGTGTACTTTTCGTAACATGGATTTATAGAGACGCGAAGCAGACATACAGAACCCATAGATGTATGGAGCGAACTATTGGACTCTACTCCAGATTTCACTCTCAGGTAAAATAAAAAAAGCCAGCACAAATAGCCGCACCGGCTTTTTTGAGTTATTGATAGATCTATTTTTCTTTGCGAAACAACATCGACACAACCTGGAAAGCAATACCAACCGCACCCAGGATAAAAACAGTATCACCAATCATACGTACCCAACGCAGGGTTTGCAGGTAATCCTGCTGCATAAATGCCTCACTGCGGGCATACCACAGACCTTCGCTGATGCTGGCCCAACCCTGTACGATACCAATGGGAAACAAGCTGCTCGTAATCATTAAAACCAAACCACCGTTCAGGGCCCAAAAACTGGCTTTCATCAACTTATCGTTAAACTCAAGTTGCGGGCGCAGGTATCGCAAGATCAGCAATACAAATCCCAGTGCCAGAAAACCGTACACACCAAAAAGTGCGGCGTGAGCGTGTACCGAAGTCGTGTTCAGACCCTGCAAATAATACAGTGAAATGGGCGGATTAATCATAAAGCCAAATACCCCTGCGCCCAGCATATTCCAAAAAGCCACAGCCACAAAACAGTACAAGGGCCACACCAGACGCCTGGCCCACTCCGCTCTGTGCTGCATATGCCAGTTTTCCCACGCTTCAAAGCCAAGCACAATAAGTGGCACAACCTCCAATGCGCTAAAAGACGCGCCGACGGCCATAACAGGCGTGGGTGTACCTGAAAAGTACAGGTGGTGAAAAGTGCCGGGCACGCCGCCAACCAGAAATAAGGCGGCGGCAGTCAGGGTAGAAGCCGTTGCGATACGTTGCGATACCAGCCCCAAACTGGAAAAAATAAAGGCGATAGCAGCGGTCGCGAAAACCTCGAAGAAGCCCTCCACCCACAGATGCACCACCCACCAACGCCAGTATTCCATCACTGACAGATGGGATGACTCACCGTAGAGCAAGCCCGCGCCATAGAACATACCCACCGCGATAACCGAGGCGAAAAATATCGCCAGCATGTTTTTATCACCGGGACGGCGAAACGCGCTGAGTGTGCCGCGCATCATCAAACCAAGCCAGAACAGCATACCAATCCACAGCAGTATCTGCCACAGGCGTCCGAGATCGATGTACTCGTAACCCTGATGCCCCAGCAGGAAATTCAACTCCGGCGGAATCACATGAGACAGTGCCAGATAGTTGCCAGTGAAAGAACCGATAACAACAATCAACAGGGCGACGAACAGAAAATTCACACCCGCTACCTGGAATTTTGGGTCTTTGCCACCGTTGATAACAGGCGCGAGAAACAGCCCGGCTGCCAGAAAAGCCGTGGCGATCCAAAACAGTGCTGTTTGCAAGTGCCAGGTACGGATCAGTGCATAGGGAAGCCACTGGGACACATCGATACCGTAAAACTCCTGCCCCTCTACCGTGTAGTGCGCCAGAAACCCACCCAGAAAAACCTGTGTGACAAACAGCGCCACAATCACAAAGAGATATTTACCCAGTGCTCTCTGTGACGGGGTCAACTCCAGCATCGTCAGCGGGTCTGCCGCAGCCGGCTCGGGCTCGTTTTCGTCTTTGGAGCGCAAAAATGCCCAGCCCCAAATCAGCAAACCAATGCCTGCCAGTAAAAACACCACACTGGCCAGCGACCATACGATATTCTCAGTTGTCGGCACATTGTCGATCAAAGGCTCATGCGGCCAGTTATTGGTGTAGGTCGCCTCGGTGCCGGGTCGATTGGTGGCAGCCGCCCAGGCCGTCCAGAAAAAGAAATCCGTCAGGCGCTCACGCGCCATCGGATCGGGCAGAGTACCGTCTTTCATTGCGAATGCTTCGCGCGTTTTTTTCAGCGCCGGATCATCACCGTACAGTGCGCTGTAATACTGTGCGGTGCGCGCCATCGCCGCAATACGCGCATCGGACAGGCTCACAACATTGTTCGCATCAGCCTGACTGGAACGATATTCCAGCCTCATATCCAGCCGCAGCACCTCCTGTTCTCGCTGGGCCAGTGCTGCAAACGGCTTTCCATAGCGCTTCTTTGCGGTCACTTCCAACCAGTTCACCAGCTCCCGATGCAGCCAATCGGCTGTCCAGTCAGGTGCCTGATAAGCGCCGTGCCCCCAGATCGAGCCCAACTCCATACCGCCGGTACTCTGCCACGCCGACTGACCAGACAATATGTCTTCGGAGGTCATAAGCACTTCGCCACTGCTACTGACATATTGATCAGGAATGGGCGGCGCCTGGCGATAGACCTCGTGCCCCAGGTATCCCAATAGGCCAAATGTCAGGATCAGTATCACCACCAGTCGATACCACAAGCCCTTGAATTCTCCCACGGCACACCTCCTCTTTAGAACCACGTTCGGCCACCATAGGTGAAGTGTCCGCGTCCATGAGCAGTGAGCTTGACCAATATCAAGGCGCAGGAGAATTTATTTCCTTGTGACTATACAGAATTGCAAAAAACGCATACGCGTGAACTGCGAACAAAACTAAACTCGGCTCACCGCCCCGACAGAGAATATCCATTAAACAGCCTCATCAACAACGGGACGCGGTCTGGCGCCAGCGTGTCGGTTTCAAAAATAAAGTGAACTGCTGTATATCCTAAAGTGTATTTTAGGCGTATGCTTGGAAAGTGACTACAGATCGCATTTACGATTGAACCTCAACAACTCATGGAGAACACATGGAAACCATCGACAAACAAGTACTTAAAGCGGTTGAAGACGCTTTCGTTGTTTCAAAAACAGATTTACAAGGTGTTATTACCTACGTAAACGACTTATTTTGCACGCTCACCGGCTTTACGCGCGAAGACCTGATTGGTCAACCACACAATATCGTTCGTGACCCAGCGGTACCCAAAGAGGTATACAAGGATATGTGGGATACCATCCAGGCAGGTAACATCTGGACAGGCATCGTTCCAAACCGCGGCAAGGGTGGAGTGCTGTACGTTGTTGACACAACAGTTCAACCAATTAAAAACGAAGCTGGTGAGATCGTTGAATACATCAGTGTTCGCCGCGTAATCAACGACTTAATGCAAAACTACGATAACGTGGAATTCTCAAAAGAAATATTTGATGACTACTACGACAGCTAATCGTTAGCAACCGCCTGGCTACAGGTGTTTTTTGCACTTGTAGCCAACACAAAAAATCGGCAACACCCCTAAAAAATTGCACCCTGTTCTGGGCGCAAAGTTTCTTGTGCTTTTTTTGCATAGCTGACTCTATCTTCTCAAAAACTGGTACCAATGAACCCAAAACAAACCTACATCGCCTATGGCTCTGAATCGGGAAACGCCAAACAACTTGCGGAAGAATTGTTTCAACAACTCGACAGCTCCCATTCCCCGCTACTCATGACACTCAATGAAGTCGATTTGGACGCATTGCAGGAAAACGACACATTGCTAATCATTACCAGCAGCTTTGGTGATGGCGAGCCGACCGGAAACGCAGAATTATTTTATGAAAAATTAATTGCTCAGCCATTAATTCAATGTAAATTTGCAGTGTTCGGTTTGGGTGATGTTTCTTACTCTCAGTTTTGCGGGTTTTCAATTGCGGTGGATAAATGCTTACGTGAATGCGGAGCCTTCCCCATCGCCCAACGTGTTGACGCCGACACCCATTATAGATACTTCTTTGAACAGTGGAAAAACGCTATTTTGGAGCATTTCGCTGGCAATGAATCAACCCTGAAAAACCTCAACCTGCAAGTCAAGGCCTATAGCGAAAACCAGAGCTTCCCGGCAACTATTCAAACTGCCAAACAAATTAACAGCGGCGAGTTTCCCGTATTTGATATTCATATTGATATCACGGGTAGCGGCATGAACTACCAGCCCGGTGATTTGCTGTATGTTTTACCACCACCCAATCAGTCAACACTGTCACGGCTGGCAGACTTTTACGGCGCCCTTAGCGAAGAACAGTTAACGGCGTTCGGAAACAAAGAATTACGACAAATTGGCAAACCGATACTGCGAGCGCTCGTTAAAAAAACCGCCAATCCTGACTTAAAAAAACTCATTAAGATGAGTGCAGCGGCGGAACTGGCCAAATATTTGTACGGGCGGGATATTGCCGATATTCTGAATGATTTTTGCACCCCCGACAAAGTGGGAATAGATGACTTACTGGCAATTCTCTCAAATCAACTTCCACGCGCCTACTCTATTGCCTCTTGCGGCAAAGCGTCTCCCAACCTGGTGAGACTATGTGTTCGGGAAGTAGATTATGAATTGGATGGCAAACACTATTATGGCAGTGGCAGCCACTTTCTCAGTCATAGTGCCGCCGGGTCAGAAGTAAGAGTATACGTTCGGGCAAACCCTCATTTTCATTTACCAGATGACCGCAAGACCCCAGTCATTATGATTGGATCCGGCACGGGAATTGCCCCCTATTTAGGCTTTTTGGAGCAGCACAGACAAGGTGAATCGCATTTGTTTTTTGGTGAACGCTATCGCCAACATGATTTTCTGTACTGTGATGAACTTGCCAGGCACATTGAAAACGGTAGTTTAACAGCTTTGTATACGGCGTTTTCACGCGACCAGGAACAGAAGTACTATGTGCAAGACGCTCTCACTGAACAAGGAGACACTGTTTGGCAATTGCTGCAAGACAACGCTGAAATCTATCTGTGCGGCAGTAAAAACAATCTGGCAAAACCCATAGACAATGCCCTGCGCGATATCGCGATCAGGCACGGCAATCTGAATGAGGAAGAAGCAAAGGCCTGGTTGCTCGCCCTCAACAGCGACAATCGCTTTCATAAAGACCTCTATTGATAAAAGGGTAAGGGGAAGCGGGCGGATCAAAAAATTCCGCCCTCTTTTTTTTGCCCTTTATTCAACAAATAATTTTATCAGTTTTTCCGCGCCTTCCTTGCAGGCATCGCGCATCTTATCGAGATAGCAATTGCTGTGTTCATCACTTATCAATACGATTTCGTATCCATGACTGCCGTAGCTGTAGTAGACGCCAAATCCCCCGGTCAAGGTGGGCACAAAAATAACCCGCATTACCGGTGAGAAATCACCCAGGGATGTTGTGGACAGGAAATCGCCGCCGGTCAGCACCTTGTAACCAGGGCTGGAAAAAAAGGCGTCAACGCAGTTTGTGTCATCGCTTTCACGTACCATCGCCTGCAGAGCCGTTAAATGACGATCATAGGCCTGCCCGGTTTTGCAGGCGATAACCCGTTGTCGGTGAACGGCAAACGCGGCATTCAACTGCTCTTTGGTGGCGCTGTCATTCAGCAGCGCCCGACACAGCTCGATGGCTTCGAAACTGTCTGGTCTCATGGCCTCTGTGCGCCCGGCCTTGTAGTGACTGGTGTCTACGGCCTCGTAGGTCAGACGAACCCTATCAAACACTTTGAGCTGAGCATAAATCAAGGCAAACTGTAACATCGCATCGTGACTGACTTTGGTAACGATGGCGCTGTTATCAATACGACAAGACGTCAATTGAAATTGCCTGGCCTGAGCGGTGACAGCGTCAATATCCTGCTGAATACTCGCAGTGGTCGCGGCATCACACTGCCAGTCCAACAACCTAGTCGCTGGCTGCCCGGTGACCTCATCATCCAAGGCGAGCGCAAAAGCTTTCTGGTAAATCAGCTTTAAGGCGCCACCATCAATTTCACTGTGCTCAAACAGCATGGCGACGAAATCAGAGTCCAAATCAAATTGATAGCTAAAGGGTTTATATTGCCAGGCAAACCCCGGCATAAAGGTCTGCTCATGCAGTTGCTTCAGGTCGTTTTCACCCGAATAGTGCAAAGAAAAACAGAACAAACTGTCGCGCAATGCCTGATAGACCGTCTGGTTATGGGGCTCTTTACACAAAAGCTGAAGATGCGCGCCTGTTTTTGCGCTGCCCAAAGCACTGAGCGCCATCGTATTAAACGCTGGCTGCTCGTAGTCAGCATCGACAATACTTTGCAGTGCATCCGCCAAGGTTTGTGCGGAAAACACCCTGCCCTCAGCATCGCTCACCTGCAAGGTAATATGATGGCCCTGCCACAACAGGCTGATATGGCGGTTTGCGGTTTGCGATGCTGCGTAGTAATAGCGATCCCCCTCCGCCAGCGGCTCGCGTATGGCACCGGCAAGCACCCGCCAATTGTACATGGAGATGGGCTGCCCCCGAGCGTCGATGGGCTGGCTGATAGCGCCATTTAAGTAATCGATATGAACGCGCACCACCCGGTGAATAAATGATGCGGCTCGTTGCACGCCGGTATCGTTTGAGGGGTAATCCAGTTGCATACCGGGGTTGCTGGACAGGGCTATCGGGCGAGTCTCCTGCAAATAGGCCGCCAGCTTAATCTCGGTTAACCAGCTTACGCCCCTTGCATCTTCCTGTTGCGCAAACTCGAGCAAGCGCTGTTGCAGCACCTCCCCACAATGGCTTTCAAAATGAGCGGCGGCCGCTTTGGTCAGATCGATTTCATCATTGCTCAGCAATGGAGAAACACCGGTGATAAACCGCTCTAGGGTCTGGGGAAGTGGTGGAACGGGAAGCGCTTGCATACTTTATCCTCGCGTGTTGGGAAAAGCCAGTTACCTTATTGTCATCTACCTGCTTATTGTCGTCTACCTGCTTACAAGCGCCAGTATAGAAACTATGCAACGGCGTTGCAAAAGCGTCGCACCGCCAACCCGGGCCTTGCACCAATGCCAAAACCGCCCTTGTATTGACACAACACCCAGCAGTCTGCCAGTCAGCAGTTTCAGCCTTCCAACCAGTTGGCAAGTTCCTGCGCAGACGGATAGTCAAAAATGCAGGCCAGGGTCATCTGCTCACTGTGCTCCTTAATTGCACGACGCAGTTTAAGCAGAATCTGACTTGCCAAGAGACTGTCGCCACCGACCGCAAAGAAATTGTCGTCGGGGCCCAGATCAGGCATATCCAATACCTCGCGATAAATGTCGCAGATTCGCGCCAATAAGTTGCTGCCATCGGCTGTCGTTGAATCTGCACCAGGCTCAGACTCGCCGGGCACTTCGCTGGCTTCTTCACCCTGGGCGTGCTGGTGCAGCCACTGCTCCACTCTGGGCTGCATCGCCCTTGTGGACACCAGTACTTGCTGAGGTTCCGGCAGCGCGAGGATTCGCGCAATCGTCTCCACACCGTCGGCGGGCGACATCGCAAAGCGGGCAACGGTCTGCTCATAGGCACCGACCTGCTCTTTACCGTAGTCGAAATCCCAGTCGTCCCAGTTGACGCCGTACCACCGAATACCATGCCGCCAGGGGTCTATCTGCACAAAGGTATCCATATAGCGGTTTGCCGCGGTGTAGGCGGTCATGCCGTAGCCGCCGAGAATGGCCGCCAGCGAAGAAAACAGCATCACAAAATCGGGTTTTATGTCACGCGAGGTCACACATTCGCCCAGGGCCTGCTCCAGATTGAGCAGGGCATCAATTTTAGGCTGAAATTCCCGCTCGGAAATCTCCATGGTCATATCCGGCAAGTAGCGCAAGTCCGCCAGACCCGCCAAA
>PDWI01001881.1_pt1 | contig 32614 bp, 26 predicted proteins | sample 1430891 | NCBI WGS metagenome assembly PDWI01 (sample SAMN01162508, study PRJNA174530) | Oral metagenome, whole genome shotgun sequencing project. | biome: Marine environment; feature: Marine mammal; material: Swab sample of the gingival sulcus; isolation source: swab sample of gingival sulcus... | reverse complement strand
TTTTTGAAGATGCCAAATCAGCTTGATAAACCAGGAGTGAAATTTTCACTGGCAAATTTCATGCTTTTTAGGGTGAAATTTTCATTGGTCATTGACACACTGTAATGCTATAACAATTAAATTTCGGTAAAATTACGCTTAAACCTTAAAAGAAGCTCATTTTATTGCGCTTTTTGGTATATTTTGGAATAAATTACAAAACTTTTGCAATTTCCTCATTTGTTATAAGTATACTGCAAATTGACGGAATTAACAACCTTTATGACAAAAAAATACAGATTTACCTTTAAAGGTTTTGTTTGCGGGGTGCTTTTGCAGAAAACCGGCATTTTGAACAGGTCGATTAACCTGATTTTAACGATAGCCGTCTATCCTTTCGCTCGCTTTTTGTGGCAGTAGAGCCGGTTGGAGCTAGAGCGTAAAACGGCGAGTGTATTTTTCAGTAAAGAGCGGAAGATTATGCGGCTATCGCGGGGTGGCGTAAGCTGTAAATAGTTGAATAAAAATGGAAAAACTGCTATAATGTTTAAGTGGGTGGCTTGCTGTCCTAATTTGGAATTATCGAGGAAATTTTAATGTTTCTAAAAAGTCTTGAGCTGTTTGGTTTTAAATCTTTTCCTGACAGGACTCGTATTGAGTTTGCTGACGGGATTACTGCGTTGTTGGGACCGAATGGTTGTGGAAAAAGTAATGTTGTAGATGCCATAAAGTGGGTTCTGGGTGAGCAGTCGTATAAGACTCTTAGGGCGGTAAAGAGTGAAGATGTTATTTTTAACGGAACTGAAACTCGCAAACCTTTGAATGTTGCCGAGGTTACGCTTACTATTAGTAATGAAGCCGGTCTTTTGGATTTGGACTTAACCGAAATTGGTATAAAAAGGCGGCTGTACAGGTCAGGTGAAAGTGAGTATTTTATAAATAATCAGCCGTCAAAGTTGCGCGAGCTTAAAGAGCTGTTTTGGGATACGGGTATCGGTAAGGTGGCGTATTCTGTTATGGAGCAGGGGAAAATTGATCAGATTTTGTCCAGTCGTCCTGAGGACAGGAGATACCTTTTTGAAGAAGCGGCCGGAATTACCCGTTTTAAGGTTAAGCGAATTGAGGCTGAAAGAAATCTTGCAAGAACCGAAGAGAATATGAAGCGGGTTGACGGGGTTTTGGGTGAGGTTAAGCGCTCTTATGACAGTTTGAAGATTCAGGCCGAAAAGACAAAAAAGTACCGTGATTTAAGAGATAAGATTTTTCAGTATGAGCTTGATATTCAGCTTTTAAAGTTAAGAGCATGTAACGAGAGACTTCACGAACGTTCAAACGACATTGAAAAAACTACTCAAAAGAGAGATGAGCTTAACGATAAACTTTCGTCTATAAATAATTCGTTGACCGAGAATTTGGATTTAATCAATGAGATGCAAGAAGATTTAAATTTAAAGCAACAAAATATTTTTAGCATTGCCGCCGAGCAGAGAACAAAAAAAGAGCAGGCAAAAATATATCAGCAACAAAAGTCGGACTTGAAGTTAAAGATTTCCGCTCTTGAGGGCAGAAAGTCAGGGCTGGAAGAAAAAATTAATGATTTACAAGATGATTTGGACGGTCAGGCGGTTGCAATACGCAATTTTAAAAAAAAGGTTGATGATATAAAAAAGAATATTGCTTTGTTTGAGGAGAATATTAAGTCGGCGAGTTTGAAAATTGATTCAAATAAGACTGATGTTAAGAATTGCGAATCTAAAATTGAGTCTTTGGATAATGCCCGCTTTGAATTGGAAAAGCAGTTACACGGTATTACGGAAGATATTGTTACCGAGCTTGATGAAAAGTTGAGTCTCGCAGGCTATTCTGCGAAAAATCGCAGGGATTCGGAATCGGCGGTTTTTAATACTTTGGAGCAATTAAAAGTGCTTGTCAATGGAAGGAAAAATATTTTTTCCGATTTTTCTACGATTAGTAATCCAAGTGCATCTGAGGTTAAGCAGTTTTTGGATGGTGCTGTTGAGGGCTTTCAGGAACTTTCAAAAATTACGGCGAGTCTTGAGGAAAATTTAAAGGTGTACAAAACGACTTCCGTAGGTTTTATTGATGAGTTTTTGTCGCCTGAAGGTATTATTACCAAAAAACGCTCTGTAGATAAGTTAATAGAAGATAATCGTAATGCTATCGAAAGTAACAGAAAAAGAATATCCGTTTTTAATGATGAGATAGCGTCTTTGTCGGTTAAGATTGATGATTATAATTCTACCCTCAACGGACTTAGAATAAATGAGGCGAGTGCCATAGCTCAAACAGAATCTGCAGAGAAACAAACTTCTATTTTGAAACGAGAGCTTATTTCGCAACAGAATATTTTGCGTGATTTGGAAAACGATATTTTTCTTGAAAAAAAGAATTTTGATGAAAACGAAGAAAAACTTCTGGAACTGGAAGGCGAAATTAACAGTCTTGAGTTAAAGGGTAAAAAACTCACCGATGAGTTGGCTCATCTTGAGCAGGCAATTACGGTAAAAAATTCCGACTTGTCGGCAAAGAAAAGCAGGCTGACGGGAATAACCGATGAGTTGAACAAGGTTCAAGGTCGTTTGGAAAATCATTTTATGAGGGCAGAGGTTTTGAAATCCGAAATTGACGGGATAAAAACAAATTTTCGCGAAAATCATTCACGGGATTTGATGGAGTTTGAAGAGCGAATGTTTAAAATTAAAGTTACTCAGCCGGAGCTTAGAAGTGATTTAGCGGTGTTAAAGCAGAGCCTTCATACGCTCGGAAGTGTAAACCAGATGGCAATTGAGGAATTTGCGGAAGTAAAAGAACGGTTCGATTTTTTAACAAATCAAATAGCGGATTTAAAAAAGGCAAAAGACGATTTACAGCGAATTACCGATGAAATACGCACTGAGTCGACAGAGATTTTTTTGGAGACATATCATAAAATTAAGCGTAATTTTCATAATATGTTCAGACGCTTATTCGGCGGAGGGAAGGCTGAAATTCGTTTGGTTGACCCTAAGAATGTGCTTGAGTCGGGAATAGATATTTTTGCCCAACCACCCGGTAAAAGACTTGAAAACATAGGGCTTCTTTCAGGCGGTGAAAAATCGATGACGGCGGTTGCATTATTGTTTGCCACATATATGGTAAAACCTTCGCCATTTTGTTTTTTAGATGAAATTGATGCAGCCCTTGATGAGCCTAATGTTATCAGGTTTATTACAACGCTTAAAGAGTTTGCGAATGTAAGTCAATATGTTGTTATAACACATAATAAGAAAACAGTGTTGGGTGCGAATTCAATGCTCGGTGTTACAATGCAGGAATCAGGAGTGTCAACCGTTATTTCAGTCAAGCTGGATAAAGATTCAGCAGTGATAAATGAAACTTCAAAAGTTGAGCGTGATATGGAAGGCTTTATTGAAGAAGATGTACCTGCGGAAGAAGGGATTTATATTCCGCCTCATCCGCCGAAAAGAATAAAAAAAGACGGGCAGGAAGCACCTTCGCAAGGGGCTGAATTAGAATGAAAGAAAACATTATTTCTAAATTTAAGACTCTCAAAGGTGTAAGATTATTGAAGCTTCTGGGTATAATTGCTTTAACAATCGTTTTTATTGCGTTAGGAATAATTTTTATTTTAAGTCAGGTGAATAAAAAAGATGAAACCGGTGAGCCGGCAGAGGTATTAAAAAGCGTGAAAATCCAGCCCAACATGCTTTGGCTTTCCGATGAGCCGTTACAGCTTCCGCCTGTTCAGTTTTCGCGTGAGCAAAAAAAGACTTGGTTGGAAGAAGATGTTATGGAGTTCTATTTTTATCCGAATGAAAAAACGATGCAAGAGCTTCATCAAAAAAATGAAGAAAAAATAAAAGATTTATTGGAGGGGACAGAATGAAAAGAATAATTTTCGCGGGAATTTTTTGTGCGTTTTTTTTGCTTTCGTTTCAGTCTTGTGCAACAACTAAAGACGGTAAAAATACGGAAAAGCAAAAAATTGAAAAAGAGACTGTGGCCGAAAAAGATAATAAAAAATCTGCTACTGACGGTTCAGGTAAGGCGAAAAAACCAAATGTAACCAAAATAGCTACATTAGATGGTGCCAAAAAGAAAACCATAGTTATAAAGAGGCGTACAAACTCCGGTAATTCAAAAATTAAGCCTAAATCAACTAAAAAAAGCGATAAAGTTAAAGAGACCGAAAAAGCATTGCCTGAAAAAACTACAAGTGAAAAAGCAAATTCGGAAAAACAAAAATCGGAAAAAACAGCTCAACCGAGTGCCGAGAAAAAGAAAGTTAGCCTGAAGCCGAAAAAGACTCAATCTGAAAAAAAAGACAACAATAAAAAAGACAATAAAAAAGATAATATGAATGCCAATAAAAAAAATACTGTCGATAAAACCCAAAATGCTGAAAACAAAGATAGTTCTACCACAGGCGAAAACTCGACCGAAAAAAATACAGGAGAAAATGCCAAGCCAAAAACAGTTATTAAAAAAAACACGCCGGCAACCGAAACTTCAAAGAATGATGCAAAACCGAAAAAAGCGATTTCTGCCATAAATAATAAACCCAAATCAGATAGTGCAAAAAGCGACAATAAAAAAAGTGACACTGCAAAAACCGAATTTAATGACCCGATAAGCGAGGCTACAAATAAAATTGTAGATACTAAAAAACCTTATGATAAATCGTCAAAGGCTTATTCGGGCATTTCAAATTCTGACAACAACGAAAAAGAAGAGTTTGTAATTTCAAGGCGTGTTAAAATGCGACAAGGGCAACGGCTGGTTGTTACATACCCCGGCGAAAAATGGGTTTTTTTGGGTGAAGAAACATCGAAAAAAGGCCTTTACTATGAGCAGAGAAAATTTCAAAAAGGCGACACTCAATTCAGATTTTTTGCAGGTAAAACCGGCGACTACATTTTGCATTTTTCCAGATTTGATGTATACAGCGATAAATTCATCTTAGACGCCTTAGGTGTTTCCGTTGCAGAAAAAGTTGCATCTGCACCTGCAAAAGTGTATGCACCTAAATATGTCTTACCGGTTAACAAAAACCCTAAAAGTTACGGTGAAGCCAAAAACGGTATACCTGCAACGGGCGGGAAAAAAGCCTCTAAAGCAATTGTAAACCCCGCAAACGACATTATCATACACAATGACGAAACCGCTGTTATTTCCGCAAGCGCCGGTGAGCTTCTGAAAAAAGCCCGAAACGAAATTGCGCACGGCAAAGCAAAAGATGCCATCGCAACGCTTAACGACTTTTTTGTATCCTCATCTACCCGACTCGATGAAGGTTGGTTCTTACGCGGCCAAGCCTACGAAATCAACGGCCCTGAAAAAAACATTAAAGCCGCCTATGCTTCATACAAAACTCTGGTGCAAACATTTCCCGAAAGCGATTATTGGGACAAAGCAGATGAGCGCATTAGATACATAAAACGATTTTTTGTAAATATCGAGTAAATAATGGAGGGGGAGTATCCCCCTCGCTTGCAAAAAATTGCCTTTTTTCTGGTTTTCAATTATATCGAGTCTTCCTCACGTCAGCCTCGATTGCTTAAAAATTTAAGCAAGGCAATTGTTTTTCCGCTACCCCCACGACTTTTTTTCAACTTCCGGTATGAAAAAATCTACAAGTTTTGAACATTAGTTCAAAACATTGCTTTTGATATATTTTCAAGTGGACATCCTGTCCACTTGAAACGCGATACATACAACTGAAACGCTGTATCTAAGCGTTGTTTAATTCGGGGCGTTTATAAGTAAACCGGAGTGTTTAACAAAAGCGGTTAACCTGATTTTAGCGAGCGGTAGTCTATCCTTCCGTCCGATTGTTGAGTTAAAAGAGGCGGTTGGAGCGACAGTGGAAAACGCCGATTTAGTTTTGCGGTAAAGGACGGAAGATTATGCGAGCGAGCGGGGTGCAAAGCCGAAAAATGTTCTTTTTAAGAATATTTTTCGGCTTTAAATAACGAAAAAAAATAATGCTAAAAATAGGCAAAAAAACCTTGACAAAACCGGCATTTTCGTATATACTCGTCAGACCCGATTATCTGCAAATTTATCCATTTAGGAAAGGACTGATATGAAAACTATTTTTTTGAAAGACAAGGACATCGAACGAAAGTGGTATTTGATGGATGCTGACGGCAAGTCGCTTGGGCGTGTTGCGGCTAAGGCTGCGGCGATGTTGAGAGGTAAGCATAAACCTACTTTTGCGCCAAATCAAGAGGCGGGAGATTACATTGTTATAATCAATGCCGGAAAGGTGGCTGTAACCGGAAATAAGGCTGACGATAAGCTTTATCACCATCATACAGGTTATGTAGGCGGACTGAAGACCGTGAATTTTTCAGAATTGATTGATAGGCACCCTACTAAGCCTTTAATGTTGGCTATTAAGGGAATGCTTCCAAGCGGGCCGCTTGGCAGGAAGCTTCTGAAGAATGTTAAGATTTATGCCGGTAATGAGCATCCTCATGCGGCACAGAATCCTGAAGCTATAAATGGAGATTTCTAAAACTTTTAGTGTTGGAAGTCTGCTTTAATGTAAATTAAGGAGTAATTTAGTGAAGAACATTGGAATTGGAACAGGAAGAAGAAAGACATCGGTTGCTCGTGTTTATATTCGTAACGGTAAGGGTGAGTTGAAAATCAATAATAAGGATATAAACGATTACTTTGCGACACCTGAGCAAGTTCAAGCTGCTAAACAGCCCCTGCTTATTACAGGCAGTGATTCAAAATATGATATTGTGATTACTGTTCGCGGTGGCGGTTTGAGTGGTCAGGCAGGAGCTTGCTCGCACGGTTTGGCCCGTGCTTTAGCTCAAGTTGATGCATCAAACCACAGCCCTCTGAAAGCAAATGGTTTGCTTACCAGAGATTCCAGAATGGTTGAAAGGAAAAAGTACGGTCAACGCGGTGCCAGAAGACGCTTCCAGTTCAGTAAACGATAACTCTGTTTTTATTACGGAGTTGACAGAAACCCTGTCCGCAGGCGATACGCAAGTTAAGATTTCGCTTTCGGACGGGCGTTCATTTTTTACCCGCCTTATATATTTTAATCTTGACATTGGTGATTTTTACTCTTTTTTTTCACAAGGCTCTGTTTTTTCGGAAGATATGCTCAATGAGCTTTATATTGCGGTTAGGCGGTATTTCGCCGAGTGTAAGGCATTGGATTATTTAAATCGTGCAGAGCAAAGTCGCTTTATGTTGGAAAGGAAGCTTTCCGGCAAGGAATTTTTGACAGAGGAGTTTTCGCCTGCTTTGGATTTTTTGCAAGAAAAGGGCTATCTTGACGACAGTCGGTTTGCGGCATCTTGGCTTCGTGCTAGAATTCGCCTTAAGCCTGAGGGGAAGATTAAACTAAAGGCGGGTTTGTATAAAAAAGGTATTTCACGGCAAACTGCTGAAGCTGTGCTTTCCGATTTTTTTGACGATGTGGATGAGGCGGATTTGTGCAGGCGGGCATTGCAAAAACAGGTTGGGCATAATCAATGCGAACAAAAACTTATTCGCTCAATGTTGCGAAAAGGTTTTTCGTATTCTGTCATTATGCAATGTTTGGCTGAAAATGAGTAGGTTTTTATAATTCACTTTCTTGTTTAATTGAAAATAATCCTAAATAGTGATATACTTACTGTATGAGCCATTTGTAAAAGTCGGTTACTTTTGCAATTTCCTCATATATTGGTTTAAGCGTCAGATGCTTTATTTGGGGGTGTCAATGAATAAAACTAAATTAGAGCAAAAAAAACAATGCGTGATTGATGCCGGAAATAAACTTGTCGCTCATGCTCTTATTACCCGCACATGGGGTAATGTAAGTTCAAGAATAGATGAGTCGTCTTTTTTAATTACTCCAAGCGGTTTGCCTTATAAATATCTTACGCCTGAACAGATTGTTGAAATAAATCTGCATGATTTGAGCTATTCGGGTGATGTTAAACCTTCTTCAGAAACCGCCATGCACGCCGGTATATATAAAGCAAAACCTGAAGTTAATTTTATAATACACACACATCAATTGGCGGCAACAGTATTGAGTATATTCCCTGAATTTGTAGATTTAAATAAGCATGATATGGCTGAAAAATTACCTGAGTTTGCAGGCGGTTTAATTCCAATTTCAAAATATGCACCTTCCGGAACTAAGGAGCTTGCCGATAATGTTTGCGAAAAAGCCGTTAGACTTGGAAACATGGGCGGGGTTTTAATGGCAAATCATGGTGCGATATTTTTTGCTGAAAATAAAGATGATTGTTTTGAAATTGCTTTAAGGATTGAAAAGGTGTGTCTTGAAATTATAGACAGAATTTCAGGCGGTAGGTTGCCTTTTGACGAAAGTAAATCAAGTATTAAAATAGAATATCGAAATAAACCTCATTCAAATCTTGCCGATTGTATTTTTAACGCTAATAGAGAATATGAAGTTTTAGCTTTTTCAAATAAACCTCACATTTTGGGTATTTCATTATTGCCGAATTTTAAATTTAAATTGCCGATTTTTGTAGATGACTTTGCCCAAATTGCCGGTGTTCGGTGTACTTTCATGGGCGATGATTACATCTTTGGAAAAAACAATATGGTTATGAATAAAAGAGGCGGCTGTATTGCCGTTGCAAATAGCGAGTATGATGTTGAGGCTATTTGTGAGATAACCGAAAAGAATGCTTTGATTTGTCTTTTTTCTGAGCATGTAACCGAAAGTAATCCTTTACCTATTTCTGCGGCAATTGCAACAAGAGAAGATTATCTTAGTGGTTATTCAAAACTTGCAACGGCAAAAAATTAAAGGCTCTTAGTTTTTTTTACTCGCTTTATTTTGTAATATTTGTGTAAGCGTAAAAATAAACAGTGCGAAAATATACGGTAGAGCAAGGATTATGCTTTTTGGAATAATAGAGGCGGTTTGAAGTATGTTTGTATAATACTGAGCCGCAGAAAAAATTATCACCGCAGGAATACATAATAGTGCATTTTTATATCCAAGAAAAATTGCAACCAAAGCTATCCAGCCGGTTCCCGAACTTATATTGGGACTGTATGCGGCGAGGTTTAATGCCATAGTTATTCCCGCAGATGATGCCAGGAATGTCCCAATTATCCACGATACTATTTTATATTTGGCAGGGTTGTTACCACGTACCAAGAATGTTTCCGGGTTTGTTCCTGAATATTTTAATTTTATTCCTTGATACGAGTATTGCGTAAAAATAAAAATTATTGTCGCAAAAGCACAGGCAATCAGTGTGGGTATAATGCTGTTAAATGGTTGTATGTTTGTGGTTGAAGAAAAGTTATTGAAAGAAATGACCGTATTATTTTTGAATAACAGTATTTTTAAAAACATGATTATTCCTGCTGAAAATAGATTAATAGATAATCCGACTAAAAAGGGATTCGCCTTTGTTTTATGTGTGAATACAGCCAATATAAAAATAAACAGTATTGATGTTATATTCGAAAGTATCATTCCTAAAAGTAAGTTGCCTGTTAAAATAGTAAATGTTACAAATAGAAATGCTGATAAGTTAATTATCCCTTCGATAAAAATAGCAAGAACTCCGGCATATTCTGTAACCAATGCTGCAAGTGTGGCAAATAATAGTGGACTTGAAATTTTAAGAATAAGAATTAATGTTTGCATTTTTCCTTCCTTGAAAATAGCTTTGCAGAAATGATTAAAAGTATAACTGCTTGTAAGAATATTGCAGTGTTAAACTTAAATAGACCGCTTAATATTCCTGCAGATGCCGCTGAGTCAATCCATGCGTATATAAATGTTGCCGGTATTACAGAATAAAAACTTGAGCCTGACATTAAACCTATAGCTAAACCGCTCCAGCCCATTCCGTTTGAAAAGCCTAAATGACATATTGACCAAGTTCCGGTGATTGCAAAAAATCCCGCCATTCCGTAGAGCATAGCCGATACGCTCATTCCGACAACCGGTGTAAATTTATAATTAAATCCTGCTAACTGTGCGAATTCAGGGGCAATACCCGATGTTTTTAGTTTATACCCAAAGCGTGTATAATTTAATAAAACGCTAAGCATGACTGTAATTAAGATTGCAATAAAAAATGAAGGGCTTAAATTAGAGGGCGGAAAAATTTTGGTTAATCTGAAACTTTCGTTAATTGGAGCTGTTCCAAGAAGGTTAGAAGTGTTATCTCTCAATGGATTACTAATCAAATAATCCGTAACAGGAAGTATTGCTGATGAAATTAAAAAACTTGTGAGTATTTCTGTAATATTGTATTTCATTTTTAAATAACCTGAAATAAATCCGATAAAGCCTGAAATTACACAAATTATGATGAGCACCACAGAGAATTGTAGTGGGGCAGGTATTTGCCACGATGTTTTGAATAACAATGCCGTAAGTAATCCTGAAATATATATTTGTCCTTCCCCGCCTAAATTTAAGTTTTGAGTTTGAAATGCAAAAAAAGCTCCACAACCGGCAAATAACAGCATGGCAAAATGATTAAGCATATTACCAAAATGCCATTTAGATGTAAAAGGCTTTGAAAAAAAATGATATAATGATGAAAAGGGCGTGTCCGATGTAAATACAATTAACAATGATATTAGCAGGAGTCCTGTTAAAAAAGCAATTACGGCATTAATTTTAAATTTCACAAAGCCTCCCGTTTTTGTATAAATAGTTTTTATCAAAAATATCTTTTAGAATATTATCTTCAGAAAATCCGGTTAAAATAATAATACTTGTATTCATTTCTTTTTGTTTTTTTAGAATTATTTTTAAATGCTCTTTTTTTTCAGAATCTAAACCCTGTTCCGGTCTTGATAAAATCAAAATATCCGGATTGGAATATAATTCCCTTGCCAAAATTAACCTTTGTAATTCACCTCCTGAAAGTGTTGCTACCGGCATGTTTGGAGTTGCATCAATTTTTTGCTCGGATAAAATATTTTTACATATTTCAATTTTTTTTGATCTGTTCAGAAAAAATGTGTTACAGTTGTTTGATATAAGCATTTCATAAATTGTAAGTTTAGGATTTGAGCCTTTAAAGTATCTGTCTGCAGGAATTAAGGCAACATTGTTTTGTCTTAAAATTTTAGGAGTGATATGATTTGCATTAATAGTTTTTCTTTTAACATTGTTATTCAAAAATTTTATTGTGCCGGTAGCTTGGTTTTTATATTTTTCGGGTAATGTACCAAAAAACATATTTTCTATTATATGAAATTCACTATCCGAAGAAATACTAATTGTTGTAATATTTTTTTTATATGCTTTTAATGATATGCTTATTGTTTTATTTTTACTTTGAATATCTAAATAATTTGATACAGTAAAATTTTGGATTATAAGCGCCGGAACAGGTTTTAGAATATCCTGATGTAACTGATTTATTTTTGCAGGCTCTGTTATTAAAGTCTGAATTTCGTCTTTTGATATTGCCGGAAAAGTTTTTATAAGCCTGCCTTTTTTTAAAACCGAAACATAATCGACAAATTTCAAAATCTCATTTAACTTGTGAGTAATAAAAATAATTCCAAGTTTATTTGAAAGAGTTAATTCTTTCAGTTTGTCGAAAAAGTTTAGCTTTATTTCATTGGAAAAATCTTGTAACGGCTCATCAAAAATTATAAAATCAGGATTGTTAAACATCACGGCGATAAATGCGGTATAAAACTTTTTTTCCATTGTTAAGGTATTGACTTTAGCATCTAAATTTAGTTCCACACTTAATAAATCCATTAGTGATTTAATTTTAGTTTTGAATTTTTTGAAATTGAAAAAAAGTTTTTTTGGAGTGTTTACGCCTATTACAATATTTTCAAATACAGTAGCATCTTCAAGTAAATACGGGTTTTGGTGTATAATTCCAATGCCACAGTTAATAGCATCATAAGGTGATTTAAAACTAACCTCATTTGAATTTAATTTTATTGTCCCCTTAGTTTTTTCTACAAGACCTGTTAAAATTTTTACTAATGTCGATTTTCCTGCTCCATTTTCTCCAAATAAAGCATATATCTTCCCTTTATTGAAAGTCATACTAAAATCGTCCAACACCTTTTTATTTGAGAAAATTTTTGTTATGTTTTTTAATTCTATTGTTTCTAAACTCAAATTAGTCTACCGATAATTTTAATTCACCTGAAAGTATTTTTTTTATCATATTACTTTGCAGTTTGCGAATGTCTTCAGGTACTGTTGATATAAAAACAGGATCGTCTTCTATAAATCTAACATAGCCATCAGCCATTGTTAGGGTTGTATGTAATCCTTTTTTCATTGTGCCATTAATAAACTTCAAAGTTTGCTCAAATGCCAGCTTATCTTGATCTATAGTTGACGAGCCGATAACATAACCTTTTGCTTTATTATATCCGTTTGCATCAAACCATGAAATATAAAAACCTAAATCTGTTGCACAACTTACAACCCCCTGATTTGCACCGCCGGCAATTGGCATAATAACATCACAACCGTTGGCATACATTGTTTGTGCAAGCCGGTATCCCTTTGAAGCATCGTACCAATTACCGACAATTCGGAAATCAACTTCTATTTCAGGGTGAACTGCTTTAGCACCTTCAATATACGCCGGTAAAATTATTTCATTCATCACAGGGTATTCTTGCCCTGCAATCAAACCGATTTTTATTTTATCATTTGCATATTTCATTTTGCTTGTGGTAACAAGAGCGGAAATAAACCCTGACACATAAGCTTGTTCATGTTGATTATAATTAAAACTTGTAATTTGTGGCATCCCATTTGAAAAAGCGTCAAACACCAAAAATTGTTGATTTGGAAATTGTTCTAATACAATCTTAATCAGGTCAGGAAGAGACGGATTAGACGAAATTATTAAATCATACTTCTCTTCTGCAGTAACTGCCGTAAGTTTATCAAGCCAAAGCGACTGGCTCAGTCCTGCTTCAACAACAGTCAGCGAAACTGGCTTATTGTTTTTTTTGGCTTCTTCAACGGCTCGCTCAACTCCCGTTGCAAGCGTATCATAAATATTGCCGCTATTTCTTTCACCCGGAATAAAAAGTAAAATCTCTGTTTTATTTTCAGAGCCTTTATTTTTACTATTGCATGACATTATAAAAAGGCTGCCTATTACAGCTATAAGCAAAAGCCTCAAAGTTAAATTTTTAAAAATGTGCATTTTTCCTCCACATAAATCTTTACACACTAAATAATATTTTTCGTGATTATAGCATAAACTCTTTTTTTATGCTAGTATAAATTATGATTTTGGAAACATCTAAACAGGCTATAACGTACTGCCTAAAGCACTTAAAAAAAATGCTTCTTTTAAATTTCGTATTTATAATTTTATACCTTACATTTTATTTTCTTTTTTCAATAACTCGTTTTTCAAATCAACTTACACAACTATTAAAAATGCTTCATTTATTTATAATATTCTTCTTCACATTGCCCTTATTTAAAATCTTCACTCAAAAAACCACTCCTCATTTTTCTTCATTACTTTTAAAAAAAGCCTTCCTGTTTTCAATTTTTGAATTTACGACAACTGTGTTGCTTCATTATACATTTCGCCAAGCTCTTAACACCGGACATAATTTAATTGCATTTTTCATTATCTTTATTTTTTTTATTTTGCAAAACACTGCTCTTTGGACGCTTCCTCAACTTTCCAACACCTCTCCTCTCAATTTTAAAACCCTTCAAAACAGCTTTAAACTTTTTATTTACCACCCAATTATCACCACGCTTCTTTTGGTACTAACTTTTTTATTTATACTTCTTTCGGTTTTATCGCTTTTTTTATTTCCGGGAATTTTATTTAGCATGGAAATAATTTATTCTTTTTATTTAAATTTAAAAAATAAAAATTTGTGCTAAAGCACCAACCCGCGTTCGCCTTAAATCTTTCGCTCTTTTCTTAAAATACAATAGACGCTTTTTACTCCGTGCAAAGGTCTTTTTGTTTTATTTAATCGAGCGAAAGGATAACGGCAAACTTAAAATCAGGTTAAGCGTACTGTCAATCACGCCGGTATTCTGAAAATATTTACGCATCTAAACCATTTTGTTTAATTTTTTTTCTTTTTAATTTTAAAAAATAATTCAAGTACCGATACCATTTTTATTTTTTTTCTGTATATTTATAATGGAGGTCAAAATGATTGGAAAAGTAATATTGCAAAAAGACGAAACTGATTGTGCAGTTGCATGTATTTCGTCAGTAGCAAGGCATTATGGAAAGCGAATATCATTAAAAAGAATTCGTAGTTTGGCGCAAACGGACAGAAGTGGAACTTTGGGATTAGGTTTAGTAAAAACTGCCGCAAAATTAGGCTTCAATTGCCGTGCAGTATTTTCAGATAAAAAAGAAATTGCAGACGGCATTTCTTATCCGTTTATTGCTCATACAAAAAAAACATCTACAGAGCATTATATTGTAGCCAACAAGTTTGATAAAAAATCAGGGCTTGTTGAAATTATGGATCCTGCTTATGGCAATGACACAATTAAAATTGTCGAGTTTCAAAAATTATGGACTGGCTATTTTTTTATGCTAAGCCCTACAGAGCAGTTTGCTGATTTAGAAAATTCAAAAAATGATTTGTTTAGATTTTTTTCTTTATTAAAACCACATAAAAAAATATGTATTCAAGTATTTATTGCAAGTTTAATTTTAAGTGTTTTTGGAATACTTGCGGCATTTTATTTTAGATTTTTAATTGATGAAGTTCTTGGGGCAGGATTAGAAAAAACATTAACTGTATTTTCAATTGGTTTCTTTGGTGTTATTTGTTTTCAGGCACTTTTAATGTTTGCAAGAAACCAATTGCTTATATTCATGGGGCATAAGATAGACACTACATTAATGGTCAGCTATTTTACACATGTAGTTAAACTACCAATGTCATTTTTTGCAAAACGCAAAACAGGCGAAATACTTTCCAGAATGTATGACAGCTCACGAATTAGAAATTTAATTTCATCAACGGCTTTATCTATCATTATGGATTCGGTAATGATTGTATTTGGAGGGGGGATTTTATTTTTATTTGGTTCAAAACTATTGTTTATATCGATTGCTTCAGTTTTAATCGGGGCTTTAATAGTTTTTTTATTTGTTAAACCTTATAGGCGTAAAATAAAACTTAGAGCGATTGCAGAAGCGGAAAGACAATCTTGTATGGTCGAAATGGTAAACGGGATTGAAACAGTAAAATCCATTGCCGCTGAAGAGCAGGCTTTAGACAGGGCAGAATTTTCAATTGTCAATGCGGCGCGTAAAAATATTGATATTCGCTCAATGGAAAATTTACAAAACAGTGTTCAGTATTTTGTTGAAAAATGCGGTATGCTTGCTATCTACTGGATTGGAAGTATAAACATATTAAAAGGCACTATGAGCTTAGGCCAGCTTATTTCATTTATAATTTTATCCGGATATTTTTTAGGTCCGCTTTTTAGATTGTTGACACTACAACCTAACTTACAGGAAGCAAAAACTTCAGCCGAAAGATTGGCGGAAATTCTTGACCAACAAACAGAAGATGAAACAGAAAATACCGAAAAATTAAATCTGGATAATATTGAAGGTAATATTGAGTTTAAAGATGTATCTTTTTGTTATGGCTCACGAGAAGAAACATTAAAAAATATTAACTTAAAAATCAAAGCGGGTAGTAAAGTTGCATTTGTAGGTGAATCAGGTTCAGGAAAAAGTACCGTTGCAAAACTTTTAATGAAATTTCATAAAGCAGATAAAGGCGAAATTTTAATTGATGGACAAAATATAGATGATTATAAAACTGATGCAATTAGAAATAAAATTGGTTATGTGCCACAAGAAATATTATTGTTTTCAGGCAGTATCGCAGATAATATTAGAATGGCAAATCCAAATGTTTCAATGCAAAAGTTATTTATGGCATCTATTATGGCAAAGGCAGATAAATTTATCAGAAGAATTCCTGAAAGATATGCCACTATAGTTGGTGAGCGGGGGGCAACCCTTTCAGGCGGAGAAAGACAAAGAATTGCAATAGCCAGAGTTATACTTAAAAATCCGGGTATGTTTATATTAGATGAAGGCACATCAGGGCTTGATAATGAAACAGAACAAAGTGTAATGAGAAATTTAAATATGCTTTTTGAAAACAAAACATCTATAACGATTTCACATAAACTTTCTACCGTAGAGCATTGTGATAAAATATTTGTTTTTGACAAAGGTAAAATAATTGAAGAAGGTACACATTCAGAGCTTATTAACAAAGCCGGTAAGTATTATGATTTATGGAATATACAAAACACGGGGGTAGCGGCATGAAAGCTATTATACATACTAATGATTTATCGTATACAACGGACTTTTTTTATGAAATGAAAAGTGAATTTGAATCTAAAATGATTTTTATTATATCATTTATTTTATTGCTTTTTTTTGCTTGGGTATTCTTAGGCAAACGAGAGTCTGTTGTTCATACCGTTGGCATAGTGCGTCCTTCTGATAATGTTTCAAACATAAAAATTCGCAGAGCCGGTGAAATAGAAAATGTTTTTTTTGTAGATGGGCAAACCGTAAAAAAAGGTGATGTTATTTTAAAATTAAAAACAATCAATGAAGAAGTTACTGAAAAAAATATTTTATCCAAGTTAAAACTCTTATTGGAAAAAGAAGAAGATGTAGAGGCTATGATAGAAAGTTTTTATAAAAATAAAAATTGTGTTTCAAAAAAAAGGATTATAGCATGGTCGAGGGTGAATAATTTTGAAAAAATCAAAAAAAGTTTAATTGAACTTTGTGAAATACATCAAAAGTACTTAGATGATGAGAAAAAATTGCCTGCTGAAATTCAAACACGCGAAAAACTCCTAAATTTAGACAGAAATTTAAAAACAGCAGAGCTTAATTTATCGCGCTTTAATGATAAGTTTTTAACTTCACTTTTACAAGAAAAAGAATCGTTGAGTTTGCAAAGGCAAAATCTTGAAGAAGTTTTAATAAAAGTGCAAACAGAAATTGAAATGGCAACTATTAAGGCACCAATTGACGGTACGGTTATTATGTCTTCTTATCTTAATAAAGGCGACTTCGTGTTTGCGAATAAAGATGTTTTAACAATAATTCCAAAAACCGAGCTTGGGTATACAATTAAAATGAAATTACCCTCATCAAAAGCAGGGCGAGTTGAAAAAGGTATGAAAGTGAAACTAAAATTTCCGGCTTTTCCTGTTTATGAATACAGCCCTGTTGAAGGTGAAGTTGTAAATATTTCGGCAGATGCAATGGGTAGTCAAAATGGAACTTTCTATGTGGTAACAGTAAAACCAAATACTGTTAATCTTAAAAACAAAAAAGGCAAAGTTTTTTCATTAAAATCAGGACTGCAAACAGACGCAAAAATCATTGTGAATGATGAAAGAATTTTTGAATATATCTTAAAGAAATTGGAGATAAGGCTATGAAAAAAAATATATTTATAATGATTTTAACTGCACTTTTAGTTTCAGTATCAGGTTTTACAGAAGATAATATCTACAATAATCTTTTAGAAAAAATAATTGAAAAAAATACATTTTATAAAACTAATGTTTACACTCAAAAAATTGCAATCAGAAATATAATATCAGAAAAATACAGGTGGGTACCTAAGTTATTTTTTTCATCAAATGAAGTAGTAAGCGGAAAAACTAATACTCAAAATTCAATTTCTGCAAAAACTAACTTCCAAATGACTATAAATCAACTGTTACCATTGGGTGCACAGCTAAATTTATTTGCAACTCAGGATATTGATGTTTTCTTTAAAAAACAAAAAAAAGTTGATTATGGTTTATCTACCGGAGCTAAATTGACCTTACCTGTTTGGATACTTGCTCCGGCTATGCTTAAAGATTTAGCAAAAGCTGATATGTATTCTCAAAATAATGAGCTTGAAATATTGCATTTAGAAAAAACAATTTTAGAGCGAGCTTTAGTAACTCAAGCAGTAAAAACAATCGGTGAATATTGCCTTTATAAAAAGTTGTGTTCAATTGATATAGAAATGCTAAATATTTTAAATCTTTCTGAAAAAGCAGAAGAAATAAAATGGAAACAAGGACGATTGTCCACACTTGAATTAAACAGAGGTGAAGAAAACAGGCGAGTAGAAAAAAATAATATAGCAAAAAGAGATATTATGTTTCAAGAATCGTATCGAATGCTTATAGCTCTTGGTTTATCCGATAATGATATTCCTGTGGACTTTAATAGTTGGATTTTAAGTTTGGAAAAAATATTGGATAATGTTGTTCCTAAAAAGCTACTTTCAAGTGAAATGGAAAAATTAAAAACTCATTCCGCATGGAATCAAAGGGTTATTTCAGAAATGAATAAATTACCATTTTTTTTCGTTTCTTGTAATTTAACACCTCTTTCAAAAAGTGAAAGCTTTACTAAAAGTATTAAATCAGGTTTTGGAAAAACGGCAAAATTAAAATGGTCAGTTACTGCCGGCATGAAAATTAGCTTAGACCCCTGGGATAAAATTTATTCAATCAATAAAAACTTTAAGGAGTTAAAAGAAATACAGAAGTTAGAAAATAAGATAAAAGCTAAAAACAATGAAATGGATTTAATTAAGTTACAAAATACGATGCTTTTTTTAACTCAAAAAAAGGAAAGTGCTGAATCATTGCTAAAAACAGCAATGCTTAGATTAGAAGCTGCAAAATCATTGCTTGATTCAAATAGAATTAGCTTATTGGATTATAAAGCACAAAAATTTGCAACTCAAAAAGCAAAAATAGCATTACAACAAGCAAAATTAAACTTAATAGTGTTTAAGTTAAAATTTTATGATGCTCAATAAACTTTGCTGTTTTTAAAAATAGTATTCGGTAGTATCGACCTAAGATAAAATAAATGAGCCACTTGCAAAAGTCGGTTACTTTAGCAATTGGCTCCAAAGAAGCTCATTTCATTGCGCTTTTTGGTATATTTTGGAAGAAATTGCAAAACTCGTCCGGCTTTTGCAATTTACTCAAATATAATTGAGAGGAATAAATGAACGAAATTCAGATTTTTAGTTTTTCTGCTTTTGGTTACGAAGGTGAAATTATAAAAGTTGAAGCAGATTTAAAAACAGGATTACCGGTTGCTGAAATAGTTGGACTACCGGGATCTGCTGTAAAAGAAGCTCGGGATAGAATGCGTGTTGCAATTAAAAATTCAGGATTTGAATTTCCTCTGATGCGTATTTTAATCAATTTGAGTCCGGCAAGTGAAAAAAAAGACGGAAGTGGATTTGATTTACCCATTGCGGTTGCTGTTTTGAATTCCAAGCAGGTATATTCTGAAAAAGATGAAAATGATGCAAATACTGAAGATGAAAATCCCAAAAAATCGGTTTTAATAATTGGAGAACTGGAGCTTTCGGGAACTGTCAGGCCGGTCTATGGAGTACTTGGTGCAATTTCCGCAGGTATAGAAAACGGAATTAAAAATTTTATAGTACCTTTTGAAAATAAAGATGAAGCATTGATACCGGGAAATGTAAATGTGTACGGTGTCAAAAATTTAAATGAAGCGATGGATAGTTTTGCAAAAATCAAATCAGGTTTAAATTTTTTACAATATAATAATATATCAATTGCGAATGAGCGAAAAATTATATGGAGTGATGAGGGCAATTTAAAAGAAGATTACAGTGATGTGCGAGGACAGGAATCATTACTCAGGAGTATAGAAATAGCAGCCGCCGGTGGTCATAATCTTTTGGTTTATGGTCCGCCCGGTTGCGGAAAAACTTTATCTCTGATTAGGTTTTCATCACTCCTTCCTGATTTGGATTTTAAAACTGCGCAACAGGTAACTCGTATTTACAGCATTGCAGGTTTATTACCGAAAGGTTCTCAAAATTCAATACTTATGAAAAGGCCACCCTTTAGAATGCCTCATCAGAATGCAAGTCTTGAGGGTATTATAGGTGGTGCCGGAAAGTGTATGCCAGGCGAAATATCGCTTGCACACGGTGGTGTTCTTTTTTTAGATGAAGCAAATCAGTTTAAGGCTGCGGTTTTACAAAGTCTTAGAGCCCCTCTTGAGACAGGCATTGTAAGTTTAAGTCGTGCAGAGCGAAGGACAACTTTTCCTGCTCGGTTTCAACTTTTAGCTGCTGTTAATCCTTGTCCGTGCGGTAACTTGGGAGCTGAAAATAAATTTTGCACTTGCCCGCCGGTATCAGTGGAAAAATATTGGAAAAAATTAACAGCACCTCTTTTAGATAGAATTGATTTACGCATTTATGTTGAAGCTCCCACAGCTGAAAGTCTTTTGGGAGTAAAGACTAAATCCACAGCAGAAATACGACACACAATTAAATCGGTTTATGAAATTCAAATTGACAGAAATATGTATTATATTTTAAAAACAGACAATAACACAAATAACTGGAAAAACAGTAATTTAAGCTCAGAAGAAATAAATAAAATATGTTTACTGACAGATGAGGCAAGGCGAGGTTTTGAAGCAATTTCTGAAGAAAAATCTCTTTCAGGACGAGGCAGCCATGCCATATTAAAAATTGCTCGAACTATTGCAGACATTGAAGCGTCTGAAAAAATAACAGTCGCAGAAATTGAAGAAGCAATTGCCATGCGCAGTTGGGTAAGTTTTTTACCTGACTTTTTATAGATAAAATATTCAGCAAAGATGATTTAGCAAAGTGATTTCACCAATCAAGATTCAATACCCTTTCTTGCTTTAACTCCATCGTTAAAATAATGCTTAACCATTCTCATTTCTGTTACAAGGTCGGCGGCTTCCATGATTTCTTTTTTTGCATATCGTCCTGTTAAAACAAGCTCCACTGATTTTGGTTTGTTTTTCATTATTTTAAGAACTCTCTCTGTTTCAAAAAGGTCTAACATCAATGCTACATTTACTTCTTCCATTATGACCAGGTCGTATTCTTCGGACATAATAACATTTTCCAACCTTTCCAGTCCTTCAACTGCTTTTTGAATATCTTTTTTACTTGGCGTGCCGTGTACAAAATGCGGCTCTCCGTATTGTTCGATAACAAGATTTGGTAAATATTCAACAGCTTTTAGCTCACTGTACTTCATGCCTTTTAGAAACTGTCCAATAAAAACCTTATATCCTGCACAAATTGCTCTAAGACTGAGTCCAAATGATGCAGTTGTTTTACCTTTACCGTCTCCTGTATAAACTTGAATATATCCTTCTTTCATAACAACCTCTCTATTTTATTTTGATTATTCTAACACTCACATAAAAATTATTCAATACATGAAACAGTAAATAATAATTAGCTTTATTGATTGATATACTCACTAAGTCTTGACAGTATTTTATCTTTCCCGATTTTTTTTAATGTTGATGTAATTATAATTCTTTCTTTTGGACAGTCAAAAAAAATACTTAATGATTTAGCTTTATTGATTTGTGAATTTTTTGCGAGCTTATCTGCCTTTGTTCCAATGAATATCACGGGTATTTTTTGTTCATCAAAAAATAGTTTTGTATTCTTTTCAACTTCGCTCGGCTCACGCCTCATATCAAGCAGAAAAAAAATTGCCGATAAGTTTTGTCTTAAAGTGCAGTAATCGAAAAGCATTCTGTCTATGTCTTGAATGCGTCTACCTGAGAGTTTTGCATATCCGTATCCGGGTAGGTCGGTAAGGCAAAAAAGGTTTTTATTTTTTTGCGAAACAATACCATCAAATTGCTTTAATGGTGTTGAATTAGGGCGGTTAATTAAAAAAAAGTTTACCTCACGAGTTTTGCCCGGCTTTGCACCTGTTTTAACCAAACCCTTCCGGCCGACAATCATATTTATCAGTGATGACTTTCCGACATTTGAGCGACCGAAAAAAGCGAATTCAGGAAAATTAAAATTAGGGTATTGTTCCGGTTTTACCGCCCCCTTAAAAAATTCAGCAGAAGTTATTTTTAACGACATTTTTTTTCCTTATGTGTTTTAAATTATATCCAACACTTCAATATAGGCTTGTGCATTTTTATCGGCATCACCGGATAGAACAGCATTTGTTAATTTTTTTCCAAGCTGAACGCCTTCTTGGTCAAAACTGTTTAAATTCCACAAAAAGCCTTGAAACATCACTTTGTTTTCAAAATGCGAAAGCAATGCTCCAAGTGCTTTTGGAGTTAAACTGCCTTTATTAAACAAAAGACTTGACGGCCTGTTTCCTGCAAAGTTTTTATTCAAATTATCGCCATCAACTTTTTTACCGCATGCAAACGCAATAATCTGGGCAACTAAATTGGCGTTCAACTTTTTTTGATTGGACGAATTGTCGACTGTTACATCAACTCCCATCTGTGATTTTTTAAAACCGACAAACTGAAGCGGAACAATCCTTGAGCCTTGATGCAAAAGTTGATAAAAAGAATGCTGACCGTTAGTACCCGGTTCGCCCAAAAGTACCGGTCCTGTTTTATACGAAACAGGTTTGCCGAATCTATTGACTGTTTTTCCGTTTGATTCCATATCCAATTGTTGAAGATGTGCCGGAAATTTTGAAAGTCCTTGAGAATATGGCAGAACGGCGGTGCTTTCATAATCTAACACACTTGACTCATAAACTCCGATTAGTGCATCTAAAAGTGTCGGGTTTTTTAGAATATTTTTTTCAAGTGCAATTTTATCGTAAGCATTTGCACCCAAAAGAAAATCACTGAACACAGAAAAACCAAAAGCCAAAGATAAAACGACACCGCCACAAACAGATGTTGAAGAATATCTTCCGCCAATATGATCATCCATAAAAAATGCCTGTAAATAATTATTACTTTTTGCAAGCGGACTCGTACAGCTTGTAACCGTAAGCATCTGCTTTGCAGGATCTAAACCGGCTTTTTTTAGAGTTGTTTTAACAAGCATTTCGTTTGCAAGAGTTTCCTGTGTTGTCCCGCTTTTTGAAACCAAAATAAAAATAGTTTGTGCCAGTCTTGATTTCAAACTTTCCAAAACCGAAACACAATCGTCAGGATCTACATTTGAAATAAAATGAGCCTGCATTTTTTCCGTATTGTTTGCATTAGCCCAATTCTTCAATGCCAAATACATTGCTCTTGGCCCTAAGTCCGAGCCGCCTATTCCTATTTGAACAACATCTGTAAACGTCTTTCCGTTGCAAGAAAGAATTTTGCCTGAATGAATATCTTCAACCAACGCTTTAATTTTATTTAGCTCGTTTTCATAAAACTGTCTTTTATTTTCAGCACCTTCAAAAACATCAGCCCCAAGTTGTCCACGCGTTAAATGATGTAACACCATTCTGTTTTCGCCGGTATTGACATACTCACCGTCAAGGAGCAACTTGTATTTTTCGATTAAGTTGGCTTCATCGCTTAACTTTTGCAAAACTTCCAATATATTATCATCAACCTGCCTTCCCGCATAACTGAATTTAAAATCGCAAGCCCCGTCTGCAACAAATTTTTTTATTCGCTCTGTCGAATTATCTGCGACTAACTCCTTCGATAAATCGACCCGTTTCATTTTTTTTAATTCATCAAACGACTTTAACTCATCTAAATTGCACCAAACCATAAAAACTCCCAAATTACTTTTTATTATTATAAACTACTGCCGTAAATTATTCAAGAGATAATATTTTATACTTTGTCGCTAACGCTCCGCAACCCGACAAATGCCTAAAATCTTTTTGCCTCTTCTTAAAAACAGTATCAGTGTTTTTACTGCCGTCAAACCACTTTTTCTTAAAAACACAATCGTCAAAAAGGATACCGGCATTTGTCCAAATCAGGTTAAGCGTTATGTCTGTCTGTCCGGTATTCTTTTTCTTTAACGCATGAGATGGGTATTAAAAAAAATAAAAGTTAATTGAAATTAAATTAAAACAAATCAAACTCAAATAAATCACAATTTCCAATTCGCAATTCGTGAAATTCTTCTTGGCTTATATTCTTAAAATATGTCAGCATTACTGCTGTAATTAACCCGTGGCAAACAAACAGTACATTGCCGTCATCATGTTTGTGTTTTGTTTTGACTTCTTCAATCAGTGAATAAGCTCTGTGAGCTCCAATTGCCAAAGACTCACCTTCGGGAAATCTTACAAACGGATTATCCCTTATTTTTAAAAATTCTTCGCTTGGCCATTTTGTGCCTTCAAACTTGCCGAAGTCAATTTCTTTAATTCGATTATCAACAATGGCGGCTAAGCCTAATGCTTTTTCAATATATTCTGCGGTTTTACGCGCTCTTAAAAGCGGTGAAACATAAATTGTTTTAATATTATTTTTCTCTTTGTCTTTAACAAGCCTTTCGGCAAGTTCTTTTGCCTGGTTTTTACCTGTTACCGTAAGCATTGCTTCCACTGTGCCTGAAATTATGTGATTTACATTACAATCTGTTTCGCCATGTCTGGTTATAAAAAGTTTCATGTTTTCAGTATATCATTTTTATTGATAACCGTAAAGGGCAACCTTATTTTAAATAAGTTGTTATTCTAAATTATGCTCTTCCTTAATAAGATTAAATGCCGCAGTTCTTGCTTTTTGTAATAACTCAAAATCACGCACAGGATTTGCCAGTCTAAAACCTGTGTCATATCCTGATTGCTCAATACCGCCAATGTCTCCCGGCCCCCTCAAACGCAGGTCTTCTTCGGAAATAACAAACCCGTCATTTGTATCCTTGATAATTTTAAGTCGCTCGCGCCCTATGGGTGTAATATTTTTTCCGTAAACAAAAAAGCAATACGACTGCTCATCACCTCTTCCAACCCTTCCCCGTAATTGATGCAAGGCGGCAAGACCGAATCTTTCTGCATGCTCAATTGCCATACAGGTGGCATTTGGAACATCAACCCCTACTTCAACGACACTTGTTGAAACTAAAATATGAACTTTACAATCTCTAAAATCCGACATAATTCTTTCTTGCTCGGGTTCCGAAATTTTTGAATGAATTAATTCTAATCTATGATTGGGAAATCCTTCTTGTAATTGTGCAAACATTTTTTCGGCCGATTTTAATGAAAGCGCCTCAGATTCTTCTATTAAAGGGTACACAAAATAGGCTTGTCTGCCTTTTAATATTTCCTTTCCTATGAAGTCGTACACTTGCTCGGATTTATTTTCGTTTGCAACATAAGTAATGACGGGTTTTCTGCCCTTTGGCATTGTTTTTATATTTGAAATGTCCATATCACCGAAAACAGACATGGCGAGTGTTCTCGGTATGGGGGTGGCACTCATCATAATCAAATGAGGAGGGTTTTGCTTCGCATTGCTTTCAATTCCTTTTTGAATGATTGCGGCTCGTTGTAATACTCCGAATCGGTGTTGCTCATCTATAACGGCTAATCGCAAATTGTTATATTTAACATTTTTTGAAAATAAGGCATGCGTTCCTACAATCAAATCGATATTGCCTTCTCTTAATTCTCGCAGTAAATTTGAGCGCCCCTTTGCTTTGACATTTCCGGTTAAAAATGCAATACGAATTCCAATTGGCTCTAAAAGTTTAGCCGCATTTTCTGCGTGTTGTTTTGCCAGTAACTCTGTTGGTGCGAGCAAAGCTGTCTGTCCGCCTTGCTCTATTATTTTTATGCAGGCAAGAAAAGCAGTCAAGGTTTTGCCTGAGCCTACATCTCCTTGTATGAGGCGAGAAAGTGTTTGGCTTCCGTCAATGTTTTCGTTTATTTCGGCAACAGTTGTCAACTGGTCTTCTGTAAGCTCAAACTCAAGTCTTTTTACCAGTGCTTTTTGTAAGGCAGAAAATTCAGGTATCTTTTTTGGGTTAATGTCTTTTTCTGTTGCTTGATTAAAATCTGAGATTTTTGGTAAACTTCCCCGCCTCGAAAAAGAGCGCATTCCAAGTGCATATTGATATAAAAACAACTCTTCAAAAATTATTGATCTTACACCAATTTCAGTGTCAGCCAATTTTTCGGGTGAATGCATTAACTGTAAAATTTTTTCTTTTTCGGGGATATTGTATTCTTGCATAATCGAGGCGGGTAAACTAGAATCAATACCTTTTGCGTATCCTGAAAGAGCAAGTTTAATCAGTTTTCTTATTTTTGTTTGCCCCAAACCTTGTGTCAGATGATAAACAGGCAAAACTTTTTGAGCTGCTTCATTCGGTTTGTCAATTTCAAAACTGCTTGATTGCAATTTACCGTATTTTTGTACAAATGAGCCGAAAACAATTGCTTCGCTTCCTATCGGAAATACATTTTGCAAAAAACTTCTATTATAACAAACCAATTCGGCAGTCATTCCGGTTTTGTCTTTTACAATTAACTTCAGTGTTTTCATTCGACCAAATCCAAACCAGTCGTGAAAAACAACTTCGACTGCAACCTGAATTTTTTGTCGGGTATTCCAATCTTTCAGTAAATGCGATTTTGAGCGGTCTTCCCAAGTGCGTGGCCAAAAGCTCAATAAATCGCCCACTGTGTTTACACCCAATTTTGATAAAAATTTTACTGTAGTGTCTCCTGCACCGAATAATCTTGCTACAGGAATTTGTATTTCTGAAAGAAGCATGTTTTATTATATCAATAAAAAAAACATCCTACAAGTTGATTAAGATTTATTTTTTTTTAATTTGATGCAATATTTTGTTTTTTTAACGGGAAGAAAAAAAAAGAATACCGGAGTGCATGAGAAAAATCACTTTAGTGATTTTTCTCTTTCATTTCGTTTAACGCGTGCGTGGCGACCGTCTTCTATCCTTTCGACCGATTATTTATTTTAAGAAAAGCGGGCTTTTAAAAAAAAAAAGACCGCGATTATTTTTATCGGGAAAGGGCGAAAGATTATGAGACGGTCGCGGGTTGCAAAGAGCGAAGCGATTAAAATAAATTCATTAAAATAAATTCTTTGATATAAATTTTATGAAGGAAAGTGGTGCTTGTTTGTTTTTTATTTTTATGCTAGACTTTAATTTATGGAAAATAATGAGAAGCAAAATATTGCGTTTGCATATTTGAAAACCGGTGGCGGGCATATTTCGGGGGCGCGGGCTGTGTCGGCGAGAATGACGGAGATGTATCCTGATGCGGTCGAGTGTTTTTTGAAAGACGGTTTGGAAAAAGGTTTGAAGCCGGTGAAGGCTTTTCTTGAAGACGGGTATTCGTGGTCGGCGAATTCTTTTGAACCGGGTTATGTTTTGTTTTATCAGCTTACCGGTGCAAAGTTTGTTTTAAATAATTCTTATAAGTTGACAAAGCCTTTTATTTTACCGCATTTAAAAGAGTTTATTGTAAAAAATAGAATTACGAAAATTGTTTGCTTTCACGAAATTTTGATTTCGCTGTTTCGGGAAGTTTTAAACAGATTGCATTCGGATATTCCGTTAATCAGTATTGTGATGGATCCTTTTACGGCTCACCCAATATGGTTTTACGAAAAGGATACGGAGTTGATTGTTTTTTCAAAAAAGCTTTATCGTTCGGCCGTTGATGAGTTTGGGTTTGATTCAAAAAGAGTGCATCAGTTTCCGCTTATGATTTCCCGGAAATTCGATCTGCCGATGACCGCCGGTGAAATAGTGGAGGCGAAAAAAAAGCACGGTATTCCTGTTGATGCAAGGGTGCTTTTAATTGCCGGTGGCGGTGAAGGTTTGAAAAATGCAAAGTCTATTGTGAAAGAATTTTTGAAAAATAATTTTAACGGTTATATAATGGTTGTTTGCGGTAAGAATAAAAAACTGAAATATGATTTAACAAAATTGGTAGAAAAGCAAAATGCAAAGAATGTTTTGGTTTTCGGATTTGTTTCGTTTATGGCAGAGCTTATGAATATTTCAGATTGCGTTGTCAGTAAAGGCGGGCCTGCAACAATTATGGAAACACTTGCAATAGGTAAACCACTCGTTGTTTCGGCATTTGTGCGCGGGCAAGAATACGGGAATGTTTTTTTTGTGCAACAAAATGATGTGGGGTGGTTTTTGGAAAAACCTTCTGCAATATATAAAAAGGTTTCTGAAATTTTTGAAAACCCCGATGTGCGAGCCGGTATTAAAAAGCGAATTGAAAATATGAATATAAAAAACGGCTTAGACGATATATGTGAGTTTATTTATAATTTTTAAATGTGTTCTATTTTAGGAGCCTTTTTATGAAAAATAAATATTTGAAGTTTTGCTTTTTTATTTTTGCATTTTCTGTTTTCTGTGTGCCAAGTGTTTTTGCAAAAGGCGAAAAAGATGTTCTTGAAAATGGCGATACAGGCGATATAATAAAAGAAACCGGCAAAAATGAGCAGGAAGAAAAAATTATTTATACAGAGTTCATCACACCTGATTCGCATGTTTATGATGCTATGCACATATTGGCTCTTCAGGCGGGTAGGGTTAATCTTTCCGACAGAAGGTCGCAAAGTAAAGCAGAGATTGCGACTTATTTAAAAGCGATTGATGTAAATGAGTTAGATGCAAAAACACGAGAGTTGTATGATATGGTTTATGAGCATATATACAACAAAAAGCCTCTTTTAAAAAAGGATTGGTTTTGTCTTGATACAAATCTTTTGCTTTCATTGCAAGTTCAATATGTTGATGATAAACATGAGCCGAGAGCTGATAAGTTTACACGATATAATTCTACACCGCCTTTGATTTCTGTGCCTTTAAGTTTTTCGTTTACGCCTTATGTTAATTTATACGGTGATTTTAATTTTCGTAAGAATTATTGGGCAACACAGATTACTTATCCGTATACAAATATGCCGCTTACTTCAAATTCGTTTGATGCAAATTTCCCCACCAGAGCCGGATTGAATTTAGGTAATCGATTTATGCGTTTTTCAATCGGACGAGGCTCGGTAAATGTCGGAAAAACCCTTTCGGGCAGTATGCTTTTATCCGATACATCGGACAATATTGATTACGCTTCACTTGCATTTTTTCATAAAGATGTTCATCTTTCAAGCACTGTGTATTCTATGGAAAGATACAGGTTTTTGTTTACGCATGAAGTGCATTTTACTGCAAGCAAGTATGTAGGAATTCGCCTTTACGAAGGAACAACTCTTGCCGGCAGTTTTGATTTTAGATATTTAAACCCGATGATGATTTTTCACAATCTTTTTGGCTGGGAAGATAAACTTAATTCAAGTGATCCCTCGCCTAACGGCTCACAGTTTGGTGTAGGGCTTGAAGTTGTACCGATTAAGGGTTTGAGGTTTTACGGTCAGTTTGAAATGAATCAATTTCAAACAAAATATGAGTTAGAGCATTATTCAAGCTCGGCTAAAAAAACACCGAACAGTCTTGGCGGATTAGCAGGTGTTGAATACAACCATGTTACGGATAAAGGTTTTTTGGATTTTAATGCAGAGTTCATGTATGCAAATCCGTGGTTGAATATAATGGAAAACAAAAAAATAAGTCTGTTTGACATTAAAACCGAAACTGTTGCTCCGTCAGGATATGAAGGTAAAAAAAAGCCGATACATATTTGGCTGTCTAATCCTCTTGGTCCTGATACAACAGGTTTTTTTGTGAAATTCGGTTTTAGGGAATTTCAAAAATTTGATTTTGAGTTTTTATATCGTTTTTTGGCAAAGGGTGAAAACGAAGCTAAGTTTTTAGCTGCAGGCGGAGATTATTATCCTTCAACAATGGAGGAAGTAAAGTATAAAACTCCGTCAGGTACTCCTACTTTTTTTCACACGCTTAAAGCAAAAGGTAAATATTACATTTTGCCAAATTTAAAAACACTAACCGAAGTATCGTGGACAATTGCACACGGAAAAAACTGTGGTAATTCATTTTCAATTTCATCGAGTTTGAATTATCAAATATTACCTCGGCAGGCTCGGTAACTGCTTGTCGAAGCATAGCCGCGAAAGAGATAGTAGCGGAATTTTAACGCCGATTATTCTAAAGCAGTAGTGGTGGTTGAAGTGAAGCGGAAAACACCACTGTAGTTAAAAAAGAAGAGGCGTTAAGATTGGTAGCGGATAGCTCGGTTTTTGCATTGCGTGAACATAAAGCAAAGCATATTTGTCTGTTTTTCAAATTCGCAATGCAAAAATTCGCCCATATTTATTTTAATTTACACGTGGTTTGCTTGATTTTTCTTATTGTTTGTGCCATACTTGATTTACAGAAAAATAAAAGGAGCCTTTATGAAAAAAATTACAGCCATTATTTTATGTGTGTTTCTTTTTTCGGCCTGTGTTACAATTAGCTCGACAAAAAAATCAGGCTCTGCGGTAAAAACTGATGCAAAGCAGGATGTTCTCCGATTTAAATCAGTTGTTTTAAGTAAATACTGGTCGCTTGTCGGAATCCAAACCGATTCTGTATTTGTGGACATTATGCCCGAGCACGGCAACAGTGGTGTGATACGCTTTTATGAAAACGGCAACCTTGAAACTTCAAGCGGCTTGAATACAAGTCTCGGACGCTGGAAATATTTAAAAAAATCCGGCGAGTTTTACCGGTTTGAAGTTTCAGGTATTAAACCGACAAACAAAATCGGCGAAAACTCAAAAGCAACTAAATTCGACAGATCGTTTTTTTCGGCTTTGAAGCGAACAAAATATCTGTCCGTAGCACAAAATATAATAACCCTGCTGGACGAGAATAAAAAACCGCTTCTTAAATTTTTTGCAGATTAGCTGTTTTCTGTCTCTGCCCTGTAATTGCTCGGATTTTTCACCATTAAAATAGGTTGCCCCGTTGCATCAATTGTGTCTCGCCAGAGTGCGCCTTCGGGGTCAACTTTCTTTCGTTTGCTGGTAACCACCTTTATTGGAAGATGCGCAAAATGACCATGCACCAGAGCGACAATCATACCGGTCTTTCCTGCCATTGCCGCATGTGCCGCATTGTTTCCCAGTCGCTCGCAGTAAACAGAATCAATCGGGGCTGCCTGCGATGCTCTGATTTGATAGCTCGGATCTATGTACTTCATATTCACACCGATGCCTTTTTCTTTAAAGTACTTTTTTATTTCGCTTTTTAAAAAAAGCCCTATATCCGCCAAAATCTTATTGCCCGAAGCATCGACATCTGCCGTTGGACTTAACAGATTTTGTCCTGCTCCCTCTGCAACCAGAATAACGGCATGATTTTTTTCGGCAAGTTTTTTTTCAAGGGCGGAAAGTAAGCCTCCTTTTCCATACAACTCAAACGGCACCTCAGGGATTAAAACAAAATCCGTTGAATGACTTGCAATGGCCGTTTGAGCGGCTATAAAACCCGACTCCCTGCCCATCACTTGAATAAGCCCAACCCCGTTAATCTGAGAAGATGCTTCTGTATGAGCGGCCGCGACAGCTTCAGTTGCCTTACCTACAGCAGTATCAAAACCGAATGACTTTTCGATAAAAGCAATATCGTTGTCAATCGTCTTGGGAATACCCACAACGGCAATATTCAAAGAGCGCTTTTTAACCTCTTCTGCAATCTTACCGGCACCCTTTAGAGTACCGTCTCCGCCGAGTAAAAAAAGCATGTTGATTTTTAGCTTTTCGAGCGTGTCTACGATTTCGGCTGTTCGGGTTCCGCCGCCTCGTGATGTACCCAAAACAGTACCGCCGAATTTATGAATTTCGTCTACAGTCTTTGAATTTAACTCCACCGACTCGAAACCGTATTCTTTAATTAAACCTTTATAACCGTATTTTATACCGCTTATTTTTTTAACGCCGTATCTCTCGTCCAAACATCTGACAAGGGCTCGTATCACATCATTTAAGCCCGGACAAAGCCCTCCGCATGTAGCAATTGCGGCATGAACATTTTTAGGCTCAAAAAAAATCTTTCGTCTAGGACCGGCTCTTTCCAAAAGGTCATCATCACAGCGTTCTTCGTCTTTATTTGCATATACATCATAATGAATAAACTCGGAATCTTTTACATAATTTGCAACAAAATCGTCCATAACAGTCGAAAAAACAAGTGGAGACTTAATCGAACATTCGCCGAGCTTTTCAATTAAAAAATTCATAAAAACCTCCGAAAAAACAATTTTACAAAAAGCCTGTTAAAAAATCAAGACAAATCATGCCATTTTTTTGATTGTTCAAGTATATTTTTAAATTTTACAAGATAAAAATCAAAATGATTTTTATCTGGCAACCCGCTCGCACCTTAAATCTTTTGCTCTTTTTTGTAAAATAAAATAATCGTTGTTTTCCGCTGTCGCTCCAACCACCTTTACTTAAAAACCAATCGAGCAAAAGGATAACGGTGCTCGCCAAATCAGGCTAAACTACTTGCTCAAAATGCCGGTGTTCTGTCCTTCGACTACGCGGTTGTTGCCCCTCGACTACGCTCGGGAGCCGCTTGTCGAAGCATTAGGGCTTTAACTTCTTAATTTCTTCAATCGATAAACCTGTTATTTCAGAAATAATACTGTCATCAAATTTTTTTCTTCGCATATTTTCAACAGTTTTGAGAGTAGCTTGAGTAATGCCTTGAGTAATGCCTTGACTAATGCCTTGAGTAATGCCTTGAGTAATGCCTTGACTAATGCCTTGACTAATGCCTTGTTTAATTCCGAGTGTAATACCTTCTTTTATACCGTCTCGTTTGGCGTCCATTTCAAATGATGATATTAGCATATATTCCCTCCTTCGGTTTTCGTCTTTTTTTGTATTGT
>PDWI01002426.1_pt1 | contig 32621 bp, 29 predicted proteins | sample 1430891 | NCBI WGS metagenome assembly PDWI01 (sample SAMN01162508, study PRJNA174530) | Oral metagenome, whole genome shotgun sequencing project. | biome: Marine environment; feature: Marine mammal; material: Swab sample of the gingival sulcus; isolation source: swab sample of gingival sulcus... | reverse complement strand
TCTTTGTCCTCGAAAAATTCGGGATGTAGCTCAGTCCGGTTAGAGTACACGTCTGGGGGGCGTGGGGTCGGAAGTTCGAATCTTCTCATCCCGACAAAAAGGAAAACCTACTAATAGTCAATATACTATTAATAGGTTTTTGTGGTTTTTGTGGTTTTCATTATTCTGTATTACTTTTTGGAGAATAGTTTATCAAATTCTTACTCTTTAACAACTAACAGACCAATCAGATTACAACCTCATTTTTTACACTCATAGTCTCTCTATATATCTGAAAATATTTATTTACTTATCACAGAAACTTATTTAAGCATACTCATCTTGAGTCTAAAACCAAATTCTGAATGAATTCAAATTTCATTATGTCCACAAAAGTTTAATAGAACTTCTATTCAACTAATTCAACTAAAAAATTATAATATTCTATTAGTTTCTTAATAATTTGCTCTTTATCATCATTGTAGATTACGTCCATATGAAGATATGCTCTGTTACGTGATTGAGTATCTAAAAATCTATCATCTTCTGAGTATCTAGATAAAACTCTATCTTTAAAATAATCCCAATCGTCCAAATTCCAAGTTGTAATATAAATTCTAAAAACTTTAAGAGTGTCATAATCTTTTACTTCATAATTAGATTCAAGCCCAATCCTATGTCCATTTTTCACAAATGAATTAATTCCTAAATCAAAGTTTTGATATATCCACCATTCTCCATCGGTTTCCTCTTTTAATTTTTGCAAAATTTCTTTAAGATTTGAATTTTGATTATTTCTAATTGAGATTTTATATTTATCATACTCTTTTATGAACTCATCAATTTTCTTTGAGTTATCAAAGAAAAATTTATCCATAGGTTCTTGATTTAACTTCATATTATTATCCGTTTCTAATGTATTTATAAAATCATATAAAAACACCACATACTTACTATTAGCCTTTTGAATGTAATTACCAATATTGCTTTTTATCTTCGCAAATAACTCCGAATAATAGATAATAATAAAATCATTTTCCTTTATCCATTTAATCTCATCATTTGTGACTATCTTCTTATGAGACAATACTATTTTATATTTTTTTTCTGTCTTTTTAGACTCTATAAGTTGTTTATAAACATCAAGAGGATTATAAACATTTGCTCCTATTTTATTTTCAATTCCTAACGTAAAGTATTCACTTGTTATTAGTAAGTCTAGATATTTTTGTTCATAATAAACTTCTGTTTCAACCGAAATTTTTTCATCAAATAAGAAGTTATTATTTGGCTCTATTATTTGAAATATTGATTTTAAGAACAAATCTTTCAAATTATGTTCATTGCTTGGCTGAATATAAAAAGATAGAACCCTACTACAAATCTCCTCAAATCGAGATTTAGGATGTTTACAAATTTCCATAAATGTAATTTCCCTGTTTGATTTATGAAGTTTTGAGAAATTAAATAGTAATTCTTCTATATCTTTTATTTTCATTTCTTCCTCTTATTAGACAATCCACTCACTCCCCTCTTACTTCTTCACTGCTTTCTTTCTGGCTCGTGCTTTTTTCAGTTCATTTTCTAAACGTTCAATCTCTTTTTCTTGATTATTGATTGTTTTTAGCAACGCATTTAATTCCTCATTTTCAATGGTAGTTGGATATTGTGCTTCTACTCGAATCAGAAAATCAGCCAAAACATTCATATAATTAGTAAATGCGTCATAAGGCGAAACGTACTTAGAGCCAAAACTATCGTAGTGAGACATATACCTAAAATGGTCAGTCGATTGCAAACGCAACCAATCCAATTTCAGCGATTTATCCTGACACAAATTGACACGTTCACTAACAGCATATAGTTTCTCCAACGCCTCACGTTGCAAATCATTACCATTCCACACATTAATATCTCTATGTTGTGCCCAACTGCTTGGATGTGGACAATCTAATTTATCAAACGCTTTGTTCTTTTTAGTCGCTTCTGAAGGAAGAACAAATCCAATTCCATTCTCCATTGCATGGTAAGGAATATGAAGCAAGAAGTCCAAAATTCCTGTTTCAAGAGGTTGGAACAACCCAAAAGCTTCATACCCCAACCAAACATTGATTACATTCTCATCTTCGGGTGTATCATTGACCCAAGAAACGAACTTTTGAGAGCTCAAAGGATAATCTGTCCACGACAAATCAGAAAAACGAAATGAGATATCATCACTTAACTTGTTATTTCTAACCAATAATTTCAGTTTGGAAATATAGCTGTGTTCATACACATAATTAGGACTTCTCCACGACATCACAGATGGCACATTTTCCATTAACATTGTTCTAAATCCCATTTCAGACACCATCTCTCCTATTTCATTGGAATAAATCAACTCCGAATTTCTAAAGGTGGTCGGTTTACGTCCAAATAGACTTTCTATTTTTTCAGAATGCTGTTTTACTTGACGTTGAAATTCCTCTCTATCATATATCGATGACAAAGAGTGAGCATACGTTTCGCCAATAAATTCAACACTACCTGTCTTTGCCAATTCCTTGAAACTATCAATTACTTCAGGAGCATATCTTTCAAACAACTCCAACGCTATCCCTGAAATAGAAAAGGCACATTTGAACTTACCGTTAGAACGACTTATCATATCCAATATGGTTTGATTAGTCGGTAAATATGATTTTTCTACAACCTCTCTCACCTGCTCGTCCACCAAAAAGTCATCGTAATAATAGTGGTCATTTCCAATTTCAAAAAAACGATACTTTTTCAATTCTCTCGGTTGGTGAATTTCAAAATAGAAACATATATTTTTCATTGTTACTGTATTTTATTTTAAGAATAGTTTTATTTTTTATTTATTTTACGAACGGTCTATAACCATATCATATATTTCACGCACTTTGAGTCCTGCATCAGACCATTTAATATTATTGACCTCCTCCAATCCTCTTTCGTGCAAACTTTTATACATAGAAGGGTAAGTGACAATACCGTAAATTGCATCTGCCATAGCATCAATATCCCAATAATCGGTTTTTACCACATTATCCAATATCTCAGCACAGCCCGACTGATATGAAATAATAGAAGGTGTTCCCACTTGCATCGCTTCCAAAGGTGAAATTCCAAACGGTTCGGACACCGAAGGCATTATATAAACATCACTTTGTGCTAGCATTTCGTGTACTTGTTCTCCACGTAAAAATCCGGGAAAATGAAATTTATCGGCAATTCCTCGCTTGGCTGCCAAATTAATCATTGCCTCCATCATATCGCCACTTCCTGCCATAACAAAACGAACATTATTTGTTCTTTGCAATACTTGATAAGCAGCTTCCACAAAATATTCAGGTCCTTTTTGCATCGTAATACGTCCCAAGAAAGTAACCACTTTCTCTTTATTCGGCTTTTTCACAAATTGTTCAACATTGGGTAATGGCTCTACCGCATTATGAACAGTTGTCACTTTACGTGGGTCTTGATGGTATTGATTAATAACGGTATTTCTCGTTAAATCACTTACCGTCATAATATGATCGGCGATATCCATTCCTGCTTTTTCTATCTCGTAAACGGTAGGATTTACTTTTCCACGACTACGGTCAAAATCAGTAGCGTGAACGTGAACAACCAACGGTTTACCACTAATTTGTTTGGCAAAAGCCCCTGCTTTATATGTCAACCAATCGTGTGAATGAATAACATCGAAATCCAATTGATGTGCCAACACACTTGACACCGCTTCATAGTTGGATATTTCCTCAATCAAATTATCAGGATAACGACCGGAAAAGTCAATACAACCCAAGTCATTGGTGTATATTCGACTAAAATCATATTTGATACCATCACGCAACCGGAAATACTCATCAGGATTCATCAAATGCCCAATACGTTGATTGACATGCTCCCAACTATTCTCTTTCCAAACCACAGGCACATTACAAGCCCCGATTATTTTCAAAAAACTTTGGTCTTCGTCTCCGTGTGGCTTTGGAATAACAAATGTTATCTCCAAATCTTCCTGCTCCGCCATTCCTTTGGTCATTCCATAACTTGCCGTTCCAAGTCCTCCCAGAATATGCGGTGGAAACTCCCAACCAAACATCAATGCTTTCATAGTTATTATCTATTTTTTCAGTTTTATTTTATTAAAAACTTACCATCTGTCGTCGCATTAAAATCAACGTCAAAAGTAGCGTGTTCTTTTCCTTCTTTAAATATCAGAATATGATATTTTCCATATTTCAAAGCACCCAATTGAAAAGAAAAGTCGTAATTACAAATACACTTACAGCCCTGTTCTGCCTCTTTCTCTACAACCTTAATTGTATCTTTCACCAGTGTTGCTGTTGTAGAAAATGCTCCCGGGCAACAGTTAAACTCTGTATTTATATGATTGATTTTAAGAAAGTTTTGATTAACTGTCTTATACTTTACATATTCCTTTACGTCGGCTTTTCTCTCATCTTTTTTACAATCAGTATGCTTAAAAGAGGTCAGAGCAAAATCAAGTTTTTCGTTAGGTTTTTCACTTTTTTCGCAACTAATAAAAGTAAAAAGAAGCAAAAAAATCATCGCTATCTACTATTTTTTATTAAAAGTCGGCTGCTAAATTTATATTACCTAAAATAGCTAATATTCCGACAACTATAATTACAATTCCTAAAAGTCCATAAAAAATCCGAGCACCAATTCTACCCACAAGCCTTTGGATAAATCTAGTTTTACGACTTCCAAAAAAGAAATTCCAATTTTTAATACTGGCTATTAAAGAAAAAAGCCCTGATACGATAAAGACAAGTCCTAAAATTAAATTAACATTCATAATTTATTCTATTTTAAATATTAGTTTTATATGCTACCGTTACTCTTTGTCTAACTTTTCCAATTTATCAATAACACGAATTACCTCTGCCACATTCATTGCAAAAGAGATTGCTCCGTGTCCATCAAAAGGTGGATTTCCATCATACAATTCTGAAATTGTACCCACGCCCAATTTTGTCATTTCACTTTCAATACCAATTAAAAGTCTTTCAATAAACGATTTTCCACTTTGCTGATAAATACCCAAATAGGTATCTACGAAAAATCCAATTGTCCACGTCCAAACAGGTCCACTATGATAGTTCCAATTTCTCTCTTGCATACCACCAATGTATTCCGGACGATACGAACCACTTTTAGGACTTAACGAGCGAAGTCCCCTCGGTGTTAATAATTCTCTTGTGGTAATATCCAAAACAGATTTTTGTTGCTGACGAGTAAGCATAGAATACGGTAATCCTGCCGCAATAATCATATTAGAACGCACTTCAACATCTCTGTAGTCATCTACCACATAATCATAAAGATAAGTTCCATTCCAAAATGTTTCGATAAAGGATTTTTTCAACGTTTCGGCTTGATAGTTTAACAAGTCAGCTGACTGTTGTTCACCATTTTCTGCTTCCAATTCAGAAGCAAATTTCAACGCATTGTACCATAACGAATTTATTTCAACCACATAGCCTGTTCTCGACACAATCGGACGACCAAACTCAACCGCATTCATCCAAGTAGCAGGTTTATCCGTTCCGTTGGTGTACACCAAACCATTATTATGAACAAACAAATTAGGATGATTCTGTTTTCTAATAAAACCAATTATTTTACTAACAATTTTACCATATCGTTTATTGGCTTCAGCAACTCCTTTAATTTCTGTAAATTGTTGCACCACCCTAATAAACCACAATAAAACGTCAGGGTCTTCCATTCCCTCTAACCTTATCTTATCCTGTTCGCCATTTAAGAAATACTCCACCTCTTCAACAGCCGTTTTCATTATATCGTCAAAATAATCTTCTCGTCCAATTATCAAAGTAGAAGGAACGAGCGAAACAAATTCATCTCTTGCTCTTGCTCCAAACCAAGGATAACCGGCCAAAAGGTAAGTTTTTTCGTCTTCACGCTTAAAGAACTGCTGTGCAGCATTTTTCAAATTGGCATACATATCATCTCGTATGATACGTTTTTCCAACTCTTTTTTCCAAAGTTTTTTCAGGGTCATAGGAGATATTTCAGAAACTCCTGCAGAAAAAATAATCTCTTCCCCTTTTTTTATCGGCAATTCAAAAACACCCGGAACTAACAAATCTTCTTTGTAATCATAACCACGTTCTTGTTCCTTATAATATTCAATATCTTTATACCAATCGGGACGGTGACTGTAGTGATTCTTTTTAGAAAATTGCATACAAAGTTGAGGATAACCCTCATACATTCTCATAGCAATTCCATTTTTTACCTCCTCATAACCTGTATTGGCAATGCTGTTTTCTTTGGTTAAATGATTAACACTTCTAAACGCCAAGAATGGTCTAAATTGCAAAGTCGTTGCAGAATGAGCCTCTAAAAGGGTATATTTTATCAAAATACGTGGTTCGTGAGAAACCAACAATCTCTCTTTGGACAAAATAACACCACCTACACGATAAATCGTTCTGTAAATTGCATCACAATCAAACTGACGAATGTATTTATGACCATTAGGACTGTAATTATCCCCTTGATATTTATGAATACCGAGATTAAAATCAGCACCGTGCTGAATAACTGTTTCATCAAGCGACGATAATAAAACGTGATTGGAATTATCTAATTCGGGAATCGGCACCACCAACTGACCGTGGTATTTTCTAGTATTACAATCCAATATTGTTGTACTACTATACGTTCCTGCCCGATTGGTTCTTAACATCTCTTTTTTTAGAGATTTTCCCAAATTCATCAACTGTGTTTTATTAAAATTCAAATAACTCATAGTATCATTTTTAATGGTATAAAATAGTTCACTACAAAAATAAGGTATAAAAATAATAAAAAAAACTAAAACACTCTACATTTTCAAAAAAAGAAAAAAATAATCTCTTTTTTAAGCTAAAAGTGACAAGGATAAAACTACTTTTGCTCTATTTCTATACTAAAAAAGTTTTAATAGTTTTAAAGGAACTTTTTTGGATTTGGTTATTTTTCTTTACCTTTGTAGGACTTATAAAAAAGGATTAAGATTAATATTTAAAGAATAAAAAAATGAAAAAAGTTGTATTGATAAGACACGGAGAAAGTGTTTGGAACAAAGAGAATCGTTTTACAGGTTGGACAGATGTTGATTTGTCAGAAAAAGGAGTTGGAGAAGCTGTAAAAGCCGGACAATTATTGAAAAAAGAGGGCTTCAAATTTGAAGTTGCTTTCACTTCTTACCTAAAACGTGCGATTAAAACGTTGAATAATGTTCTTGACCAAATGGATTTGGATTGGATTCCTGTTAATAAAACTTGGCGTTTGAATGAAAAGCATTACGGAATGCTACAAGGCTTGAACAAAGCTGAAACTGCAGAAAAATATGGAGATGAGCAAGTTCTTATTTGGAGAAGAAGCTATGATGTTCCTCCAACAGAATTGAAAAAAGATGAAGAGCGTTCTCCATTCCAAGACCCACGTTATGCCGGTGTTCCTAAAAACTATCTTCCTCTAACAGAATCACTAAAAGAGACTGTTGAGCGTATTTTGCCTTATTGGCAAGACACTATTTATCCGGCAATGATGGAACACGATGAAATTTTGGTGGCTGCTCACGGAAACAGTTTGAGAGGTATTATCAAATATCTTAAAAACATCTCGAACGAAGACATCGTTAGCTTGAATTTACCAACAGCAGTTCCTTATGTATTTGAATTTGATGATGATTTGAATTTAGTGAAAGACTACTTCTTGGGAGACCCTGAAGAAATCAAAAAACTAATGGATGCAGTTGCTAATCAAGGCAAAAAGAAATAAGAAGATATTTCATTGATAAAAGATAGGGAAAGTTACTTTTAAAGTTGCTTTCCCTTTTTTGTTTGTCTAAAATTTAACTTTCAAAGACAGTATAACATTTCTTCCGGGGGCGGAAATTCCCGACGAATAGGGACGGTAACGCAAATCTGCCATATTTTCAACACCCACTCCCAACAAAAGATTTTTAGAGAAACGATAGTTCGTTTTGAAATTAAGTGTGTACCAAGCAGGAGAATAAGTCTTTCCGTTCTTATCAAGAGCATAAATCTCCGTTTTCTTCTGTTCCGATTGAGGCATATCTTCACTTTTCATCTCTGCTTGATAATTAGCATACAGTTGCATTCTTAATTTATTTTTGTGGTAATCTAATTTGACATTTCCGAACAAAGGAACTGCGTGTCTTAAAGGAGTTTTCTTATCGCTTCCATCTATTTCAACCCCTTTTTGGTAATTCACATCGGTACTCAAAGTCAAATCAGGGAGCAACTTCCATTCTGCCGAAAGTTGTAAACCATAAACATTTGCTTTGGCTTTGTTTTGCAACGCCTCCACACGACTTTTATCTCCTTTGTAAAAGATAGAATCTTGTCCGTTTAATTGAAAGTTATCTCTTGACAAAACATTATTCAAATAGGTATAATATGCTGTAACATCTAATCTAAAAAGATTAGAGAACACCTTAACCAAACCAACATCTATATTGGTAGCATACTCGGGTTTTAGATTAGGATTGGGAACAACCACAACTCCCTGTGCCGAATCAAAAACCTTTCCCATATCATCAACATTGGGCGAACGAAATCCGGTAGAAAAATTACTACTTATAATCAAACTTTTTTGCAAACGATACACCCATCCCAAACTGCCTGTTAAAGCAGAATTTCGGTTATCAATTTTATTATAAGGAAACTGATACGCATTCATTGTGGGTTTGTCAAATCTTCCTTGAATACGATAAAGATTATACCTTAATCCACTTTGAAGTGTCCATTTATCCGACAAACGAAACTGCACATCAGCATAAGTTGCGAACGACTGCCAATTACTTTGAGGATAACGTGAAGCGATTGCCCACGTGGAGTCATCAACAATATTCTTCCCAATTCCTTCGGAAACGACTTGATTCTTAACCCATTCACAACCATAGTAGAGTGTATGTTTTTGGGTTATCATTTTCTTAAAATCAAAATTGACAGAATAAGCATCAACCTTTTCCGTGTTGGTTTCTCTATTCTTTTTTCTGAACTTACGAACAATGCGACTCTCCTCAAACTTCTGAAAAACCAAACGAGCAGTAAATTGGTCGTAAAATAGATTAGAACCACTATGAGTAACTTCCAATAAATTCATCAGCCACTTCTGTTGCCCATAGTCCCACTCTGCGTACTTTGGTAAACCTTTTCTTATCCTTAAATGGCGGTCATATCGACCATAAGGAGATGTAGCAGAATAGTGAGTTGCCAACGAAAGTCTCCAATCATCATTAGGTCGATAGACTATTTTTTGCATTAAATTGTATTGAGAATATCCCGAAGGAGATTGAATACGCGAGTCTGAATTAAGAGAAATAGTATCATTTCCATTTAATCGGTTTTGTACATTATATTTCTTCAAATAAGTTTCTTTTCCAAATGAACCCTGTCGTAAATGCTCATATTTGAAAGTAGAAAAACTTGTTACTAAAGCCCATTTTTTCCAACCAACATTGATATCAAAGTGCCCTGTTCTTTCTTGATTAGCATTAGAATAACGTCCCACAAAACTTCCCTTAACAATCGGTTTATCAGTCAATGAGAATTCAGGTTTCAAAGTTTGAAAACTCATAACCCCACCAATTGCATCACTACCGTAAATAACAGAACTCGCTCCAAAAATCACTTCTGAACTTTGAATAGAAAAAGCATCTAATGATATTATATTCTGTAAATTACCACTCCGAAAAATAGCCGTATTCATTCTAACGCCATCAACAGTGTATAGTACCCGATTCGTCGCAAATCCACGAATCACAGGACTTCCACCTCCTAATTGGCTTTTTTGAATATAAACTTTTCCCGAAAAGCCCAACATATCAGCTACTGTCTGTGGATTATCAAGTTCTACATCACGTTTTTTTATATGAATTATCTTGGCAGGAATTCGATTTTGTGCTTGTCGCCAACGAGTAGCCGAGACAACGACTTCGTCAAGATTAAAATAAAACGGTGTTAATTTTAAGACAAAATTCTGTTTCTTAATAGTGTTATAATCAGTTTTAACAGTTTCATATCCTACAAGACGAACTTCTATCTTTTTCGAGGTGGAAAAAACATCAATATTCGCTTGTCCTTTACTATTGGTGGTTACTGTTTTATTCGGGTTAAGACTTGTGATAACTACATTCTCCAACGGTTTAGAAGTCGTTGAGTCCAAAACAAGTATATTTTGTGCAGAAACTGAGAAAGAAATTAGCCACAAAAAAGAAATTATGATTTTTCTCATACCTTAAAAATTATCTCCTCTGTATCGAAAGCGAGAGGCATCTAACCTCAACAAAATAAAAAGCATAATGGTAAAACTCCAAAGAGAAGAACCACCATAACTTAAAAATGGTAACGGAATACCAATCACAGGCATTAATCCAACAATCATTCCAATATTTACAAACAGATGAAAAAAGAAGATACCTGCTACCGAATAACCATATATTCGAGCAAATCCATCAGGCTGTCGTTCAGCTATATATATTAATCTTAATAGTAAAAACAGATATACCAACAGAATAAAAGTTGAACCTACAAACCCCCACTCTTCACCAACAGTACAAAAAATAAAATCGGTATCTTGCTCCGGCACATATTTCAACTTTGTTTGTGTACCGTTGAGATAACCTTTTCCCATTAACCCTCCCGAGCCAATGGCTATTTTCGACTGATGCACATTGTATCCGGTACCTCTCAAATCTTTTTCCATACCCAACAGCACTTTAATTCTTCCCTGTTGATGAGGTTGCAACACTTCGTTAAACATATAATCTGTCGAAAAACAGAAAAGGACAGAGCCCAAAGTTATCCAGACAATGAACATATATTTACTTGCTCTTTTTTGATAAGATATAATAAGCCAATAAACAGCAGAGAAAACCCCAAAAAAGAGTGCTACATATTCGTAATTAATGACAAAGAAAATGTTTAACAAAAAGAAAAAAGCCCCTGTTACTACTGCAATTGCTAAAAGCCACAAAGCTGATTTTTTTTCTTTAGTAAAGAGATAGAAATAGATAAATTGTATGAGATAAACAATGAAAATAGCCAATACAATCCCCCAACTACCACTATCATACTGTATAGGGATAGTACTAAAACCAATAGAAACGACAAACAGTAAAACAGCTAATAATCCCAATAACAATACAAGCCCACTCATACCTTCACGATAAAACATCAATAAGAAAGAGAGAAAAACCAATGCACTGCCCGTCTCTTTTTGAAGAATAATCATAGCAAAAGGGAAAAAAATCAGAAGTCCCGGTTTGATTAAACTTTTCCAATTCTCTATCTGAAATCGAGTGGGACGCATAATTTTTGCCAATGCAATAGCTGTGGCTATTTTAGCTAATTCAGCAGGTTGAAAAGCGATAGGTCCTAACTGTAACCAAGAGCGAGAACCCTTTACATCTTTGGCTAAGAAAATAGTAGCAAAGAGCAACAACAAAACCAAACCATAAATGAGAAAGCCCAAATAGTCATATAATCGAACATCTAATAACATTATTATCCCTGCCAGACCTAAAGCTGTTAGTATCCAAACAAATTGTTTTCCGGCACGATTAGAGAAATCAAACAGATTGATTTGTTGGTCAAAATCATAACTGGCAGCATAAATATTAAACCAACCCACCACAATCAGAAAAAAATAGATACCTATCGTTACCCAATCTAATGCTTGTAATATACTAGTACCTCTTGACTTTACCATTTGTTCTTCGTTTTGAAAAAGATTGAACTACTTCAGGATTCGTAAATTCTCCTTTTAAATAATACTCCATCATAAAATTAGCAATAGGAGCAGCCCACAAGGAACCAAATCCTGCATTTTCAACAACCACGGCAATGGCTATTTTAGGATTTTCTCTAGGAGCATATCCTATATACAGAGAGTGAGGTTTTCCCCTACTATTATCCACCGTTCCGGTCTTACCACAACTCTCCATATTGGGAACAGCATATGCACTTCCCGTCCCATATTTATTTACTTGCCACATTCCTTTATCCACTTCATCAAAATAGCGTTCCTCTACACCCACACTATTCTTATTCTGTAACATAGAATCTGCTTTATTTAAATGAGGGGTAATATAATATCCTCTATTAGCAATAACACAGGTAGCATTGGCAAGTTGCAAGGGGGTTACTAAAATTTCTCCTTGACCAATCGCAAGAGAACGAACAGTCAATGCCTTCCAATGCCTTTTACCATAATGTCTATCATAAAATTTGGTTGTGGGAATATTACCATCATTTTGATGAAAAATATCAGATTCTTTAAATCTTTGTCCAAATCCAAATCGCATTATTAATTTACGCCAATTATTGTAATTTTTCTTAAAATTCTCATTTTTTTCTCCATATCCATTTTTCTCTAATACTCGCTTAAAAGTACTCCAGAAATAAGGATTACAACTCTGCTCTATAGCATCATACAAACTTATACTTGAACCGTGATAATGAGTACAACGAATCGGTTGAGAATCATATCCGTTACAGAAAAAATGAGAGTTTGGTACAATTGCCCCTAACTGTAAAGCAACAGCAGCTTGATAAGTTTTAAAAGTAGAGCCGGGAGAATATTCAGCTTGTGTTGCACGATTTAACAGTGGTTTAAGTGGGTCTTTCAAAAGTACCCCATAACCTTTCGAACGACTTTTTCCAACCAAAATAGAGGGGTTATAAGTGGGATTAGAAACCATTGCCAATATTTCACCTGTTTTAGGTTCAATAGCAACAATACTACCCAACTTTCCTCTCAGCAACTCCTCTCCAATCATTTGCAGTTGAATGTCCAAAGTCGTTTTTAGATTCTTTCCAGCCTTAGCAGAAATATCTTTTCTTCCATCCTCATATCTTCCTTTAATTCTTCCTCGCGCATCTCTCAAGAAAACTTCAACTCCTTTCTCTCCACGCAAATCTTTCTCATAAGTATATTCCAAGCCATCTCTTCCGGAATAATCTCCACGCTGGTAATAATCATCTTTTTTAATATCACGATTGGAAACTTCTCCAATACTCCCCAATACGTGAGCACCTGCATTATAAGTATATTGCCTTAAACTTCGGGCTTGTATATAAAAGCCTCGGTAGCGATAAAGTGCTTGTTGAATAACAGCAATATCTTTTCCCTCTATTTGTGACATAAAAAGTTGTGGTGTAAGAGAAGAATAGCCGGGATTTTTTCGTCTATTTTTAATGAGAGCCATTTTCTCCTCAAACTCCGTACGAGTTATTTTCAAATCTCGACAAAAAGTAACTGTATCTAAATTCTGAATCTCTCGATGGATAAATGTAATGTCGTAGGCAGGTTTATTATAAACAAGTAACAAACCATTTCTATCGTATATCATACCACGAGGTGGATATACTGTCTTATTCAAAAAAGCATTACTTGCTGCTCCTTTTTTGTATTTATCTTCAACGATTTGTAACGAGAAAAAACGAAGTATATAAACAACAACTATCAATATAAATATCATTGATACTACCTTATAACGTTCTTTATATTTTATTCCTCTCATTTTAAAGATGTAAAATTAATCTAAGTTATAGAAATACAAAAACAAAAACAGTTAAAAATCGATAAAGTTTATTGATTTGAGCGTTTATAAATCAACGACGCAAAAGTTCTTTTCTCATTTTATTTCTCTCACTTAAATAAGCAACAACAAATAATATCATTTTAATTTCCAACAATTAACTTCTTAAGCATTCTACTTTTCAACCAATTAACTTTAAATTTAATAAAGTGTTAATAACTTTTCATTTTCAACACTCTTTTTCCCTCTATTTTATTTTATTTTTGTGTCATCTTTTTATTTTTATTAACAATTATTGCAAATATTCATACATAGAATAAATAAAACATTGACTTTATGGCAAATATTTTTGAAAAAAGGACTAACTATAAACCTTTTGAGTATCCTGATATATTAGGATTTACAGAACTAATGAACCAAACTTTCTGGGTTCATAAAGAAGTTGACTTCACTGCTGACATTCAAGATTTTAAAACCAAATTAACGCACACAGAGCAAGAGGTTTTACGCAAAAGTCTGTTGGGCATTGCACAGGTAGAAGTTGCAGTAAAGACATTTTGGGGAGATGTTTACAAGTATTTTCCAAAACCTGAAATTAATGGTTTAGGAGCCACTTTTGCAGAAAGTGAATTTCGTCACTCCGAAGCATATTCCAGATTATTGGAGGTGTTGGGGTATAATGATGATTTTAATGCTCTTTTGGAAGTGCCTATTTTCAAAGAAAAATTGGAGTTAATTGAAGGCTCATTAGGAAATGATATTGCCATTGTAAATAAACTTCTCTTCTTTACCATTGTGATTGAAAACTCTTCATTGTTCAGTCAATTTGCCAACATCCTCTCTTTTAGTCGTTTCAAAGGCTATATGAAAAATGTGGCTAACATTATCAATTGGACTTCTGCCGACGAGCAAGTTCACGCCAAAGCGGGAATTTATCTTATTAACATTCTGAAAGCAGAAGGACACGTTAATGAACAAGATATGCTTAAATTAAGAGAAGAAGTGAAATCTTATATTGAGTATGAAAGTAAACTTTTGGATTGGATTTTTGAAGATGGAGAATTAGATTTTTATACCAAAGAAGATGTTTTGAATTTTATGAAGAAAAGAATTGATGATTCGTTGATTGAGATTGGTATGAAACCTCTGTTTAACATCACAGATGAGCAATATGCCACAATGAAATGGTACGATGAGGAAACATTAGCCAACACATTGGACGATTTCTTTGCAAAACGACCTGTTGATTACACAAAACACGATAAGAGTATAACCGGTAACGATTTATTTTAAAGTAGATACAAGCAATGTCGAAGATTTTTGAAAAAAGAACAAACTATAAGCCTTTTGAATATCCGGAAGCGTTACAATATGTCAAACTAATCAACAATACTTTTTGGGTACACGAAGAATTAACTTTTGATGCTGACACACAAGATTTCAATGTAAGCTTAAATATAGAGGAGAAAGAATTGGTTAAAAGAGCATTACTTGGAATAGCTCAATTAGAGGTTAATGTGGGGACTTTTTGGAATCACTTATATGATTATTTTCCAAAACCGGAATTTAACATCGTAGGCTCTACGTTTGCAGAAAGTGAAGCAAGACACGCAGAAGCCTATTCACGTCTTTTGGAAGTACTTGGATTAAATGAAGAATTTGAAAAAATTCCGGAATATCCCGAATTTGCGAAAAAATTAGCAACAGTAGAAGAAGCAATGGATAAAAACTCATCTTCATTTACAAAAATGCTCTATTTTACAATCGTTGTAGAAAACATCACGCTTTTTGCACAATTTGCAAATATATTGGCATTTTCTCGCTTTAAGGGAATTATGAAAAATATAGCTAACATTGTTCAATGGACAAGTCAAGATGAACTTTCACACATTAACTTTGGTATTTATCTCCTAAAAGAAATGTTCAAAGAAGGTTTTACTATTGATGAAGAAGAGTTAAAAAAAGATATTGAAAAATTCATTGATGTAGAAATGGAATTTATGGATTGGGTGTATGCATCGGGTGTCAATCCTTTTTTTACAAGAGATGATATGATTGTGCTATTAAAGTATAGAGTTGATGATGCCTTGGATAAATTAGGGTTATCAAAAATTTACAACATTACACAGGAACAATATAAGCCGATGATGTGGTTCGATGAGGAAATTTATGCCAACACATTGGACGATTTTTTTGCTAAACGTCCCGTTGATTACACAAAACACGATAAAAGTATAACAAGTGATGATTTATTTTAAAAACAGAAAATACTATGAGAGAAAAATATTGGTGGCTAAACGAAGAGTCTGAACAAGTACTTAACAGAGGGTATTTGTTAAGAGGTGAAACGGTAGAAGATGCTGTGGACAGAGTTACGGCGGCAGCGGCGAAAAATTTGGTTATGCAGTTGGACGAAAAATTTGATGTCAATGAATATACCAAATATCACAACAAATTCAAAGACTTGGTAGAAAGAGGTTGGATGAGTTTATCCAGTCCTATTTGGTCAAATATGGGAACAAAACGAGGTCTGCCCATCTCTTGTTTCAACGTTCACGTACCTGATAGTATTGAAGATATTACCCACAAATTAGGTGAGGTAATTATGCAGACGAAAATTGGAGGAGGAACTTCGGGCTATTTTGGAGAGTTGAGAGGACGTGGGGCAGCGATTACCAACAACGGAGAGAGTTCGGGAGCAGTAAGTTTTATGCAACTTTTTGACACGACAATGAACGTCGTTTCACAAGGTAGTACTCGTAGAGGTTCTTTTGCCGCTTATTTGGATATTGACCACCCTGATGTTTCCGAATTTCTTCAAATCAAAGATATTGGTAACCCAATTCAAAACCTATTTTATGCTGTCTGTGTTTCTGATTATTGGATGCAAGAAATGATAGACGGAGATATAGCCAAAAGAGAACTTTGGGCTAAAGTATTACAGTCAAGACAACAAAAAGGATTACCTTATATCTTATTCTCGGATAATATCAATAGAAAAAGACCTGACGTTTATAAAGATTTAGGACTTCGTATCAATTCAAGTAACCTTTGTTCAGAAATTGCTTTGCCTTCTAATAAAGAAGAGTCGTTTGTATGTTGTCTTTCTTCAATGAATTTAGATGTTTATGATGAATGGAAAGATACTGATGCTGTTAAATATGCGATTTATTTCTTAGATGGAGTAATGACCGAGTTTATAGATAAGACCAAAGACAATCATTACTTAAAATCGGCTCATAACTTCTCAAAAAGACACAGAGCATTAGGATTAGGCGTATTGGGTTGGCACTCTTATTTGCAAAGTAAAATGATACCTTTTGAAGGATTACAAGCCAAATTAGAGAATAAGAAAATTTTTGAGAATATTAGTCAACAAGCAACAGAAGCAAGCAAAGAAATGGCTGAAAAATTTGGTCCTGCTCCTATATTTAAAGAAAGTAGTTTGGATTCAAGCGAATACAGACGCAATACAACCACGATGGCAATTGCACCGACAACCTCTTCTTCTGCGATTTTAGGACAAGTTTCTCCGGGAATTGAGCCTTTCAGCAGTAACTATTACAAGGCAGGTTTGGCAAAAGGTAACTTTATTCGCAAAAATAAATACCTAAAAGCATTGTTAGAGGAAAAAGGTCTGGACAATGAAGATACTTGGCGTAAAATTATGTTGAACAAAGGTTCGGTACAACACTTGGAGGCATTAACAGAAGAAGAAAAAGCTGTCTTCAAAACGTTCCGAGAAATCAGTCAATTGGAGATTATTCAGTTGGCAGGTCAAAGACAGAAGTTTATCGACCAATCTCAAAGTTTGAATATCAATATTCCACCTGATTTACCAATTAAAGAGGTAAATAAATTGCTTATTGAGGCGTGGCATTTGGGCGTAAAAACGCTTTATTATCAAAGAAGTTCTTCTGTTTCTAAAGACTTATTAACCAATTTAGTGAGTTGTACAAGTTGTGAATCATAAACATTTATTTTAGAATAAAACAAAACTCTCCTTTTCTTATCAAAAGGGGAGTTTTTATTGTGCTTAATTAGATAGAAAACTTGATTTAAATATATTTACTTGCTTCTCGAATACTTAATTTTGCCATTTGGTTTTGGTGTTTTTGGATAAAATCTCTGACCCATTGAGGATTGGTTTTGGAGTAATCACGCAAACTCCAACCAATCGCTTTATTGATAAAAAACTCATCACTACCGAGATTATTAACAATGATTTTCTCCAATAAATCGGTATTTGTTTTCTCTTTTCTGAGCAGTTGGTGGTCAATGGCAATTCTTCTAACCCAAAAATCCCTATCTTTTGACCATTTTAGCATAATGTCATCTATTCGGTTATCTGTCAGCCCAATATTTCCAACAATTCTATCCAAACTATCAATCGTATCCCACCACTGTTTTTGTTTGATGTAGTTAAAAAGTTTGGGAACATCATCGTAGGTTAAATATTTGCTCATTGCTACTAAATAATCGGTTACCAAATATTGAAACTCTCGATATTCATCTTGGTAACACTTATCCAAAAACGCCCAATCAATTTCTGCTTTTTTCTTTTCTTGTTTTAGAAAATTTTTATAAAGAGCCTTTCTTTTAGGAGTTTGCAATCCATAAAAACGAAACTGATTTCGCATATATCTTTCTTGTTGGGTAGCCTGTTTTTTATCTTTATTTTCTTCAAAAAGTCTTTTTATCGTTAAATATTTATCCATAATTATCAAAATTTAGTGTAAAAGAAATATTGTGGGATTGTCATTTTAACTTATTACCACATTGTCACATTAATTTATTCTTTAATATTTTAATCCATTTCCTTTGTCTGTGAGCATAAAATCGTTTTGCCCAAAGATAGACAAAATTGGTTTTCCAACCGGCTTCAATCTCTACAACGTCGGTGTATTCTGTTTCAGAGTTTTCTAAGTCTTTTAGAATAATTTCGTGGTTCCAAGTTGGTACATAGGTGTTTTTTTCGTTGGTGTATATTTTGTTCTCATTAAACTCAAGAACATTGATTTCGTGCCTACCAAAAGGAATAAAACCCAGAAGTTTTGCTCTAAAAACAAATGTTTCACTCTCTTTCCAAACCAATTCTTTACTATTGTGTATAGGTATAAAAGTAATATAAGGATAAGCAATAGTACTCAACAATTCAAGCTTTTGTAACAACCTAAAAACTTCACTTTTAGAGGCAGGAAATATGGAGGTTAATGTAACTACTTTTCTTTTTTTATTCATAATGGTATTAATTGTTAATGTATCTTTTCATAACATAATGTACAAAATAGAGATTAATAGCGATAAGTATCATCGCAAAAACCGAATAATAAATAACTTCATCAATTGAAAACAGATAACGATTAAAGATGATATAGATAAAATAAAAGCAGATAGGTATTTCTACAACACTTGTAATGAATGATGGAATGTACGTTTTTAAAACAAGAGTTTGGACAGAATGAATAATTAAATGAACGGTATAGCCTATAAATGCTCCTAACCACAAAATATAAAAATCATATTTTATAGCAATTAAACAGATGAATAGTAGCAATATGAGTTGTTCTATTGTTGCAAATAGCATTCCTTTGGTTGAGAAATAACTGAACACCTTACTCATCTTTTGGGCAATAAAAGGAAATTGGTTGAGTTTATCTTTATTTCTTACATACCATTTCTCGAATCCCAGAATTTCTTCTAACTCGTGAATAAGAAAAAGGATAGGAAATAACCATATTATTGTATTCATTACTCACTCAATTTATTGATATAAAATTTTCTTTTTCTATTCTTAATAATCTTTTCTTTGCCGATAAACCTCCACCATATCCTCCTAAACTTCCATCTGATGCAATAATTCTATGACAAGGAAGAACCAAAGCTATTGCATTAGCACCATTAGCATTGGCAACAGCACGAACTCCTTTTGGGTTACCAATCTTTTTTGCAAGTTCTAAATAAGAAATCGTTTTGCCATACGGTACACTTAATAATGCTTTCCAAACTCGCTTTTGAAAGTCACTACCTACCATTAAAATAGGAATAATAAACTCTTTTCTTTTTCCTTGTAGATAGTCATCAATTTGTGTTTTGGCTTCTTGGATTATTTTATCTTCTTGTTCTATGAAATCGGCCTTTAATCCCTTTTTAATTCTACTATCAACACGGCTCCTCATTTTACGATAACGAAAGTCCAGAATACAAATTTCCCCTTGAAAAGAGCCAATAATAAGTTCTCCTATTTTGGTTTTATGATATGAGATATTAATTTCTGATTTCACAACTTTTACTTTATTATCACTTCTTTTAGTGGTTCTCTTTTTGAATAAGGCATCTTTCCAGCATATCCTATCCTCATTAATAACATCGGATAATTATTGTTGACTTCTATTTTTTGCCTTAACTCATTAGACAATTCTTTAACTTCACAAGGTTGGTTGGAAAAAGCAACTGCAATTTCTAATTCTGTACATTTCAATAAAAACCGTTCTAATGCCTGTCCTGCTAAAATCCAGTTGTCAGGTGTATTCTCTTTTGTTGTAATCAGAACTAAATGAGAAGAAGAATTCAATTTCTCTTTTTCAGATTTATTTTGAGATTTGGGTTTCAAAAAACTTTTTACAATCGGTTTTCCTAACCATCGAGGTAATGATGGAGAATCCAAAACATCATACGCCAAGCCATTTTTAGTTTCCTCTACCTCTTTGGAGTTAAAACGTATCCATTCCAACAATTCTTCTTTAAACTCATTGTTGTTGAAAAGAATTTGATTCCCTTTATAAATTAACTTGGAAAGTGTTGAAAACTCGTTTTCTCCTTTTTTATAAAAAAAGATAGAGATAGGAGAAGAAATATTCAAGTTTTTTAGTTGGTTAAGGATTTCTTCTTTAATGATTTTGGAATTATAAACACTTCTATTCGTTTGTCGTTGATTGATTTGTTGAAATAACGGATTCTTTTTTATCTCTCCTTTATTTAATTCAATACGAATAAAAGGTATATTTTCTTGATTGATGATTTCAATTTGATAATTATACCCTAATTGATTAGCAGTAATACAAATGTTCTCCACAGCACAGCCTAAGCTAATAAAAAGCTCTCTGTGATTGGCATCAACAATCGGTAATTCTTTTTCAAGATTAGGATAAACCTCTATATTTTTGTTGTTTATCTTGAATTTCCAAGGTTGTGTATTATGTCCTGATGGTGCTTGAATTCCATTCTCTAACATTTTTAAGAAATCAGAATTTTGTCCATTGAGAATCATCGTTGAAATAGCCATAATCAATAATAATAATATTTTTTTCATTTCTTTTTTAAGGAGTGTCCCAAATCGTAAATTTCCTGTATATTTTTTAACTTTTTATTAAAGTCAATATCTAAATCAATCAATTTGCCTGTTTCTATATTAAAAACCCAACCGTGTATTGTCGGAAATCCATTTGTAATAAAATATTTTTGCCAAACTGCCATTTTAATAATATTTACACATTGCTCCTCAACGTTCAGCTCTACCAGACGATTGTATCTCTTTGTTTCATCTTGAATCGCATTCAATTCCTCTTTATGTAAACGATATACATCTCGTATATTTCTAAGCCAAGGATTTAAGATTCCTAAATCCTCTGCTTTCATTGCTGATTTCACTCCATTACAAAAATAATGTCCACACACAACCACGTGCTTCACTTTTAAGTGCTTAATGCCATATTCTATTACTGAGGCTGAATTATTATCATTATTGGGTACAAGATTAGCAATGTTACGATGTACAAACATTTGCCCCGGTTTCACCCCTGTCATTTCTTCGGCAGTTACTCGACTATCACTACAGCCAATATAAAGAATTTCAGGACTTTGACCTTTTGAAAGGTGTTTGAAAAAATCTTTATTCGAAGCTTTATTTTTCGTAAGCCAATCTTGGTTATTTCGGAATATTTGATTGTATAAATTTTGAGACATTTTTTTGAAATAAAGAGATTAGATGGTTTGATGTATTACTTCGCAAACACACCATCAAAAATAATGAGGTAAAGTTAATAATAATTTTACGGAAATAATAATTTTCGACGTTTTTTAACTCAGATTATACTGATTACAAATCAAATACTCAAGAACAATCCCCAATATTTAATCAGTATTATTTCTCTTTTGTTATTTCACCACACAAATTCGTTTGAAGAAGTTCTTTTACTTTCTCAACATCGGTATTATATTCTCCCAAAAGGTACATAAGTTTACTGACCAATGCCTCTGTTGTAATATCATACCCACTAATTACCCCAGCTTCCAAGAGATTAAGACTTGTTGCATAAAATCCCATCTCTACACTTCCACGCATACATTGTGATTTATTGACAATAATAACACCGTTCTCAGTAGCTTCTTTTAATGCTTCATAAAACCACTTTTTCTGTGGTGCATTACCTGCTCCAAAACTTTCAAGAACAACCGCTTTTAGACTTTCGGAAGAAAGAATATTTCGAACTATCTGTTCCGTAATTCCGGGGAAAATTTTTAGAATGGCAATATTTCGACTTGTCTTTGTCCTTAATTTCAGTTTTGTATCAGAAGCTACCTTACGAATATGCTCGGGAAAATACCGAATATGAATACCTACTTCTGCCAATATAGGATAATTAAATGAGCTGAAAGCATTAAAATTCTCGGAGTTCTGCTTGGTAGTTCGATTGGCTCTAAAAAGTTGGTCTTCAAAAAAGACCGTTACTTCAGGAACAATGGGCTTTCCATTTTTAGTATCTGCTGCAATCTCAATAGCAGTTATTAAATTCTCTTTGGCATCGGTTCTTATCTTACCAATAGGAATTTGAGAACCTGTAAAAACGACCGGCTTTGCCAATCCGGAAAGCATAAAACTCAAGGCAGACGCAGTATAAGACATTGTATCGGTACCATGCAATACAACAAAACCATCAAAAGCATCGTAATTATCAGCAATTAAATAGGCTATTTTTTCCCACACATCAGGATTGATATCCGAAGAATCTACAAGTGGCAATATTGGTAAACTTTTGATTTGAATTCCCAAGTGATTCAATTCCGGCATTAATTGTTGTACATCGTTAAAATCCAAAGGTTCTAACGCACCCGATTTTGTATTCACAGACATACTGATAGTACCTCCCGTGAATATCAAAAGCACAGATTTACTCATCTTTGTCATTACTTATGATAGTTTTAAATGCAAAAATAAAACAAATACTTTACAAAATGTTATTTTCACAGAGAGAAATAGCCCTTATTTCTTTTTTACGGTGATTTATACTATTTTTGTTTTTTTGATTCAAAATATGAAAAGAATATACCTTATAGGATTTATGGGTTCCGGAAAAACAACGACCGGAAAGTGGTTGGCAGAAAAACTGAACTTACATTTTATCGATTTAGACCTCTTTATTGAAAAGAGATTTTTCAAATCTGTTTCTCAAATTTTTCAAGAAGAAGGAGAAAAAAAATTTAGAGAAATAGAAAAAAAATGCTTATTGGAAGTCTCTGAATTTGAAAACGTCATTATTGCAACCGGTGGTGGAACCCCTTGCCATTTTGACAATATGGGACTTATGAATCGTACGGGAACAACCTTTTATCTCCATTTTAGTGCTAAAGAATTAACAGAAAGACTGGAACTCACCAATAAAAAAACACGCCCACTAATCGCTAAACTCTCAAAAGAAGAATTACTAAATTATATTCAAAAGACATTACCTGAGCGAGAAATCTTTTATAATCAAGCTAATTATACAATAGAGGGCAAAAATGAGAATTTTGTAGAGAAAATAATTGAGATTGTCAAATAACAATTGTTTGGCAAACAGAATTAAATCAAAAATATAAAAAGAGAAGAGATAAGTCATCAATATTTTTATGATTTATCTACAAGAAAAACAAAAGATAAGGTAATATAAAAACAAAAACCGAATTATCATTTTGATAGTATTTTAACCAATTTATTAAACAGAAGGACTTCTTTTATTCGCCATAGTTTCATTTGTAAAGAACGGAGGACTTCTTTTGTTTGTTATACTTTCATTTGTAATAAACGGAGAGCTTCTTTCATTTCCCACACTTTTATTTGTAATAAACGAAGAGCTTCTTTCATTTCCCACACTTTTATTTGTAATCAACGGAAGGCTTCTTTCATTTCCCACACTTTTATTTGTAATCAACGGAAGGCTTCTTTCATCTTCTCTACTTTGATTTTAATTACCGTAGAGTTTCTTTCATCTTCCACGTTTTTATTTATAATCAACGGAGGGCTTTTTTTATCTATCCGAATCTTATTTCCATTTAACCGACATTAAAAGGTAAAGCGTGAAAGATGAAAAATATCAACGTTCTTTTTTAGAAGAGAACAATTTTCCTCTTTTTTTTCATTTTTATCAAACAAATAATTACTATTTTTGTTGTTCTAAAACGAGAGTTAATTAATAAGCATATAAATACTTAAACAGATGAAATTATTGGACGACCTAATGGCAAGTGCCAAACAAAATCTTCAACGTATTGTACTTCCGGAAGGAACGGAAATACGCACATTAAAAGCGGCAAATATTATTCTTAAAGAGAAAGTTGCAAAAATCATTTTAATAGGAGATAGAAATGAGATTGAAAAGTTAGCGAAGCAAGAAAACTTGGAATTTATCTCTGAATCTGAAATCATAGACCCAAATCATTTTGACAAAATAGGGTTTTATGCCAACTTACTTTTTGAATTACGCAAAGGCAAAGGCTTAACCAAACCACAGGCAGAAGAATTAGCCCGTAATCCACTTTATCTCGCTTGTTTGTTGATAAAAAATGGCGATGCAGATGGAGAACTTGCCGGTGCTGAAAATGCAACGGGAGATGTGTTACGTCCTGCGTTTCAAATTATAAAAACCAAACCCAATATCAATGTGGTTTCGGGAGCATTTCTAATGTTTACGCCTAAAAAAGAGTATGGAAAAGACGGATTGTTGGTTTTCGCAGACTGTGCTGTTAATCCCAATCCTACTGCAGAACAGTTGGCACAAATTGCTGTTAGTTCAGCAGAAACAGCCAAAGCAATAGGCAAATTTGAACCTCGTGTAGCAATGCTTAGTTTCTCAACACAAGGTAGTGCTCAACACGAATTGGTGGACAAAGTGAAAGAAGCAACAAAAATAGCCAAAGAGTTGGACAAAGAACTATTAATTGATGGAGAATTACAAGCTGATGCTGCTCTTGTACCAAGTGTTGGAGAAAAGAAAGCACCTAACAGCAACATTGCAGGAAAAGCCAATGTATTGGTATTTCCTGATTTACAATCGGGAAACATTGGCTACAAACTGGTGGAAAGAATTTCAGGAAGTTTAGCCATAGGACCTATACTACAAGGAATTGCAGCACCTGTTAATGACTTATCACGTGGCTGTTCGGTAGATGACATTGTGCGTATGATTGCTATTACAGCCAACCAAGCAATAAAATAATTAACTGATTAATAAAGATATAAAAGATGTCAGACATAATAGAACCTATTGAAAAATATGGATTGAGCCAAAGAAGTCAATCTAAAAAACTTTTCTCACGTATTGGAATTGTAGGTTGTGGAAAAGATGGTAGCTTAATTGCTACTCAAGCGGCAATGAATGGAATAGAAGTTATCTTTTTAGAGCCTTCACAAGAGAAAATCTCAAGTTCTTTCAATTATATTGAAGAACATTTAGATAAAAAGATACAAGGTTGGGGAATGACCAAAAGTGAAAAGAAACTCTATCTCGGAAGAATAAGAGGAACAGTAGATTATCAAGAACTATCAGAATGTGATTTTGTGATAGAGGCCATTCGCTACAACTTATCAACCGGAGAAAGAGGATTAACGGAAAGACAAAACGTCTTCAAACATTTGGAATCTGTACTTTCTCCCAGTGCGATTATTGCTTCTAATGTTACTACCGTTACGGTTTCAGACTTGGTAACAGAATTAGAACACAAAGATAGGTGTATTGGATTACATTTTATCTCAAATGTTCCGGCATCTAATATTTTGGAAGTTGTAAGAGGGGCAGATACATCAGACGAAACATACGAAGCAGTCTGTAACTTTGCTAAAATGATTAGATACCAATATGTTCCCGTATTGGAATCAGCAGGACTAATCAGTATGCGACTATTCCTCACCCAATTGAATGAAGCTTGTTCAATGCTTATGGAAGGTATCTCAACAGTTGAGGATATTGATGAGGTGATGAAAGTAGGATTTGGATACCGACAAGGTGTCTTCTTGACTGCCGACCTTTTAGGAATTGAGAAGATTGTAAAGTTAATGGAAAATATGTACGATGAATTTGGAGCAGTGAAATACAAACCCTCTCCTCTTTTACGTCGTATGGCAAGAGCCAAATTACACGGTGTTCGTTCAGGTAAAGGATTTTACACTTATGATGAACAAGGAAATATCCTAATTAAATAGGTAACGGTTAAAATTATAAAAGATAGAAGTTTAACAACTTATACAAAAGAAAAATGAAAATATTAGTATTGAACTGTGGTAGTTCATCTGTAAAATATAAATTGCTCGATATGGAGCAAAACAAAGAGTTAGGTTCCGGTGGTGTGGAAAAAATCGGAATGAAAGGCTCATTCTTAAAACACAAAAAAGAAGATGGTCAAAAAGTTATATTAGAGGGAGAAGTACTTGAGCAACAAATCGCTTTGGAATATATTCTCGGTGTTTTGACCAGCAAAGAACACGGTGCTATCAAAGATTTGAACGAAATCACTGCTGTAGGACATCGAGTTGTACACGGGGGAGAAAGATTTAATTCCAGTGTTTTGATTACCGATGAAGTAATAACACAAATTGAAGATTGTATTGAAATAGCTCCACTTCACAATCCACCTAATTTAGCAGGTATTAATGCCATCAAAGAGTTACTTCCTGAAGTACCACAAGTAGCCGTTTTTGATACAGCATTCCACCAAACAATGCCTGCCTATGCTTATATGTATGGTATTCCTTACTCTTTATATAAAAAATATGGTATCAGACGTTACGGTTTCCACGGAACAAGTCATCGTTATGTATCGAAAAGAGCGTGTGATTTTCTTGGAATAGATTATAACAATACAAAAATCATAACAGCACACATCGGTAACGGTGCATCAATCAGTGCCATTAAGAATGGAAAATCGGTCGATACGTCAATGGGATTTACCCCATTAGAAGGATTGATGATGGGAACACGTTCGGGAGATGTTGATTTAGGCGTGGTAACCTATTTGATGGACAAAGAGCGAATAGGTACCAAAGCAACCAATACACTGTTTAACAAACACAGTGGAGTACTTGGTATTTCAGGACTATCTTCAGATATGAGAGAAATAGAAACAGCAGTAAACTCCGGAGATAAACGTGCCCAATTAGCTTTAGATATGTATGAGTATAGAATCAAGAAATATATTGGTTCGTATGTGGCAGCTCTTAACGGAGTAGATGTGCTTGTTTTCACTGGAGGAGTTGGAGAAAATCAGACTGTAACCAGAGAAAGATTGGTTGAAGAATTGAGTTTCTTCGGAATGCATATTGACAAGGAAAAGAACAAAACAAGAGGAGAAGAAGTTATTATTAGTACAGAAAACTCAAAAGTGAAAGTAGTCGTTATTCCAACTGATGAAGAATTAATGATTGCGATGGACACAATGGATATTGTGAAGAAATAGTACTCAACTTTACAAGAAAAAATATGTGGAAACCGAATCCTTATAATTACTCTCGTCGTCCAACAAAGGCTGTACAAATAGGAAAAATATCGCTTGGTGGTGAAAATCCTGTTCGTATTCAGTCTATGGCAAACACAGACACCAATGACGTGAAAGGTTCGGTGGAACAATATTTTAGAATCGTAGATGCAGGAGGAGAATTGGTTCGTTTTACGGTTCAAGGAATGAAAGAAGCAGAAAGTGTGAAACAAATTCATTCTCAAATCAAAGAAAAAAGCAATATACCTCTTGTTGCCGATATTCATTTCAATTCAAAGATAGCCAATATCACCGCTCATTTTTTGGAAAAAGTGCGTATTAATCCGGGAAATTTCATCGGTAACACTCGCAAAACAGACTATACAGAACAAGAGTATAAAGAAGAATTTGAAAAGATAAAAGTTCGCTTTACCGAATTAATCGGTATTTGTAAAGAAAATCAAACAGCCCTTCGAATCGGTGTAAATCACGGGTCATTAAGTGAAAGAATGATGAACCGTTGGGGGAATAGTCCCGAAGGAATGGTGGAGTCTTGTATGGAGTTCCTACAGATTTGTGAGGATGAGGGTTTTCACGATGTGGTTATCTCGATGAAATCGTCCAATACCGTTCTGATGATGCAAGCAGTAAGGCTATTGGTGGAAAGAATGGAAAATGTCGGTTATCAATACCCCATTCATTTAGGAGTAACCGAAGCAGGAGATGGTGAAGATGGACGAATCAAATCAGCAGTTGGCATTGGTGGTTTGTTGGCTGATGGTATGGGAGATACCATTCGTGTTTCTTTAAGTGAAGAGCCTGAATGTGAAATTCCTGTTGCTCGAAAGTTAGTGGAGTACATTCAAAACCGACAAAATCACGCTTCTATTGAGCCTAATTTAGTTGAAGAGATTCACATAAAGCCTTTCGTAAGAAGAGAAACCTACAAAGTAGAGAATATCGGTGGTAACACTGTTCCTGTTGTCCTTTCTAAAACCAAAAATGTTTCCGGTCTTCAGGCAGATTACTATTTTGTGACAAAGGATGTAATAAAAAATAACCAAGGCAAAGAGTATCGTATTATCACAAAAGAAAATCTTCAAGAAGCAAACGAAGAGATGACTTTCCTTCAATTAAAATATAAGGATTTAGATAAGTCATTAATTGATTTTCTTATATCAAAAAATAATATCGTCATCTTATTGGAGTCCGAACATATCAATCCAATCGGAGAAATAAGAGCTTTTGTACACACTTTAATTGCAGAGAAGTGCCACACACCGATTTTATTGATGAAAGCCTACAATGAGAAAGACTTGGAAACCTTTCAAATCAAATCGGCAACAGACTTCGGAGTTCTTTTTGTTGATGGATTGATAGATGGTGTCTGTTTACTCAATCAATCAAAAGAAGTAACCGATGAACAGGTGGTTTCTACTGCTTTTGGTATCTTACAAGCTTCACGAAGACGGACGACAAAAACAGAGTTTATCTCTTGTCCGGGTTGTGGACGTACTCTTTTCAAACTACAAGATGTGATAGGAAGAGTGAAAGAACGCACCTCACACCTAAAAGGGTTGAAAATTGGTATTATGGGTTGTATCGTCAATGGTCCGGGAGAAATGGCAGATGCCGATTACGGATATGTAGGAGCAGGAAAAGGTAAAATCAGTTTATACAAAAAACAAGAGTGCATCAAACGAAATGTTCCTGAAAAAGAAGCCGTTGAAGAATTAATTGACCTGATAAAAGAACACGGAGACTGGACAGAACCGATAAACTAATTTAATATTTGTAATTTTACATAAAAATAGCCCAAGCAACTTTTGTTTCACTTGGGCTAATTATTTATATATTTACTCCAACCTATTTATCATCCCAATAAGGTTTTACAAGTTGGTAATATTTCTCTTCCAATCCTTCAAGAAGTACGGAACTCAACCAATAAAAACGCAAGTAAAGTTCATAACGATACAAATTATCTTTGGGGACTCCTTGGCTATCTACTTGCATCATAAAGTCTTTTACTTTTGCCTCTGTCTGTTCATCATCTACTTGATAAACTTTTATCAAATCCCAATAATAAAGTGCTTGAATACATTGTGATAACAAGGCTGGTTCACTTGGTACTTGCTCGAAATAAGCATTTAATTCCTCTTGACTACCACCCCATTTTTCTGAAATAGCAACAAAATAAGCAATGTGTAAACCAATATGTTGTGGGTTGATAGACAAACCGTGTTGGAATGTTTGATGAATAATGGCTCTATCTTCCAAATTTAATGCTTTGGCAATTGTCAAGAAACAAACATCTCTATCAATAGCAAATTCCGAAGTCATCTCTTTTAGACTAAACAAAATCTCTTTTGCTTCTTGTAACAAAGCTCTAAATTTCTTCAAATCTTCTTCCTCTACGGAATTAATAGACCCAACTCCTCTGATTATCCAACCTTGAACAACTTTATGATACGCCAACACCAATTTAGCAGTATCATTATCCGGAGCTTGTGCTATCCATTGATTGACAAAATTTGTGTCTTTAACTTCACCCAATGATTTGAACCCAAACTCTCGATAATCAGAGCTGAAACTTAACAAAGTCTCTTCTACTTTATCAAAATTCTGTTGCTTAAAGTCTGCAACCAATGCCAACAATTTAGGGTCGTTGCAATGTTCGTTCTTTGTGTAGCTATAGCCTTTAATCAGCCTTTTAGCCATTTGAAATAGTGATTGAAACATAATTCTTTCTTTTTTAAATTGCTATTGTATTAAAAACTTGTACTATCTCATCAAATGCTTTTTTCTGAGAACCTGATAACACAGCATCTTTTATTTTTCCTGTAATAATTTGTAATATACTACGATATTTCTCTTGGCTTTTACCAAAGTAAGCATTCATTATTTTGTTTGGCACAATATAATCTACTTTTAGCATATTTTCTTGTGTAAAATAAGTCTTTATTCCGTGCATACTACTCTTTTTAACGACTAGACATTTTTCCATTTGCCCGTTTGCATCGGTTCTAACTTCCCAATGGTCATATTCTTGACTAACAGTAAAAGAGGATTCTTTCTTTAAAAATGCTTCCACTTTATCTAAAGAAGCATACTCATGTTTTACAGATATTAGTTTTTCCATTTTATTTTTTCTTTTAATTTATTATTTTTTCTTGATTGCTTTCATATAGTTCATTACAAAAAAGACTATTCCTAAAAGAATAAGAATGTACATTCCATATTTTGACAAGAAATGTCCACTATTGGTTTGTGCTAAAGCCGGATTGGCAACGTTGTAATTAACTGTTATCTCATCTCCTGCAGATTTAAAACTACCCAAAAATGGTACTCTCATCAATTCTACCATCGTCTCTATACTTTTACCATCTTCAGTAGTGAAAGATACAATCGCAAATTCTTTCGTTTTTCTACCGGCTCTTTTCTTTTCAATACTTTTAATGACCGCTTTTGTTTCGACATACTGTCCTTCATTTTCTTGTGCAAATACTCCTAAAGGTAATAGGAACAAGATACTTAAAAAAATACTTTTTAATTTCATAATTGTTTTGTTTTTTTGTTATTAATTTATAGTGATTTATTTGTACTCTTTACTTGATATTTCTCTCCCTAATTTATATTCAACCTCTTTTACTAATTTGCCGGCAAGGTTATAGTGTTTCCAAACACCATCTTTCTCATTATTCTTATAATTCCCTTCCGAAGAGACTTTATTCGCAACGTTATAATTTTTTGTAATACCATTTTTAATACCATTGACAAAAGTGGTTTCCGTAATCAAGCTTCCGTCGTGAGCTGAATAAGTTTTCCAAACACCACTTTTATAATCATCTTTATAATTTCCCTCTTCGGTTTTTATTCCTTTCTCATCATACCTCTCAAAGAGTCCATTTCTTTTTCTGTATTTGTAACTATTCAGATATTTTTTATTCCCATTCTCATAATAACCAACCTCTTCTTGCAATTGGTCTTCTCTAAACAACCTTTGAGTTAGCAAAATACCATTTTGATTATATATCAATTCTTTTCCGTCCAACTTACCATCAACCAATGTTTTCTCAATATAAAGTTTTCCATTGGGGTAATATCCTTTGTGTGTATAGCTGATATTATTCGTGTATTCTCTCTCCCAATTTAATTTACCATCTTCTCCTTTTTGTTCTGCATGTCCAAAAAGTTGATTGTCTTTATAGTGTTCAATTACCATAGAAATAATCTGATTTTGATAAGTTTTCTTTTTCCACCACTTACCTTCTTTTTGACCATTTTCGTAATTTTCGAGTGCTGTTACTTTGCCTTTTTCATCAAAATATTTCCACTTACCATCTTGTTTACCATTGACAAAATCTCCTTGTACTCTCACCTTTCCACTCTGATAATAAGAAGTATATCTACCGTCTTGTTTCCCATTCTTGAAATTTCTCTCCACCAATTTCCTATCATTGTAATCATAATCAATTACTTTTCCGTGTTTTTTACCATTCTTAAAATGAGCATCGGTGTAATTACCACGACTATCCCCTATTTTGTAATGTCCATTTAACAAGTTATTATCTTTTGTTTTATAAAGCACCTCCTTGCCAAATCGTTGTGTTTTCACATCACTTTTCATCAATAAAGTTTGACTAAAAGCCGTAACACTCAAGAACAATGAAATAATAATGAAATTAAATTTTGCTTTCATAATCTATTGGATTTAAAATTAACTTCTTAACGTAGCACCGAGATTTTTCTCTATCTGCTTTCTTATTTTAGACATTACCGCATCAATTGCTTTGTCGGTAAGTGTTTTGTTGTTGTCTTGCAATACAAAGTTCACTGCATACGATTTTTTTCCTGCTTCTAAATTCTTTCCTTGATACACATCAAAGAGAGTTACCTTTTTAAGCAATCTCGGTTCTGTTTGGTAGGCAATTTTCTCTATTTCGCCAAAAGTAACATTCTCGTCCAATAGGAATGCGAAATCTCTTCTTACCTCCGGATATTTGGACGGTTCTTGATAGTTTAAGCGTTGATTGGATATTTCTGCTAAAATATTGTTCCAGTTGAAGTCTGCATAGTAAACTTCTGCCTCAACATCGGTCAATTTTCTGGTGTGGCTACTTACCACTCCAAAGTATCCCAATTCAACTCCTTTGCGAGTTTTGTAAACCAATCCATTGGATAGTAGTTCGTTGTCCGTTGATTCTGTTTTTAACTTCTCAACTTTTACACCCAACCTTTGAAGCACATTTACAAAGTATGCTTTCAGTTCATAAACAGTTGTTTCAGCCTTGCCACTAAT